>JAABUK010013236.1_pt1 | contig 10330 bp, 15 predicted proteins | sample 5559141 | NCBI WGS metagenome assembly JAABUK01 (sample SAMN10711869, study PRJNA513367) | rock metagenome | isolation source: Antarctica rocks | place: Antarctica: Victoria Land, Pudding Butte nord | collected 2016-01-03 | reverse complement strand
CTGCAGCAAGCAAGCACAAACCAGTCAGCTGAAAGTGGCAGGGGCCAACAGAACCAATGTTCTGATGCTGGTGCCAGTCAGCTGGAGGAATGCCTGGACGCCTTCCTGACAGCTGCAGAGGATTTCAACCATCTCTTTCATACGGTATACCCTCTGGTCAACTCTGCGGGCTACAGCTCTGTGCGTTCTCTGCTGTTCAAATCATGTTTCAAGGTGAATGTTGAGCATGTCAAGCATCCTGGCATGTGGCCAACTTGCTATATGTTCTTGCTCCGCTGATTCAGATCCTTCCTGGAGGCATGTTGCAAAGTGTCAACTTTTGCAAGGTATACTGACAAACCCTAAATGTGACCTGACTTTATTTCAGGAACTAGAGCCATGGACCAGCACTATGGCACCAGCAGTGCTGCATGGGATTGGATCAATGGCTGTTGAAGTAGATGCAACGTACTCACAGCTGCAAGATCTACTGACAGCGCTCAGTTACACACATTCCGGACACAACAAAATGACCGCATTCAGGAAACAAAATGCTTTGAGCACACATAGTGACAACCTGCAGAGCTTGCTGGATGATGTGGCAACAAAGCACAAATGCCTAAAGCTGCAGCAACAGATGCTGCTGACTACAGAACAACGCCTGGCTTTGTCACAAGCACGGCAGCCTCAACTTGCTGATCTGTAGCATGTCTGACAAATGCAATTTCTGTGTGGATGCTCATGATGCCTGTTTGCAACACAGGAAGTATGCAGACTATGTGTGAATCTTTCTGTCAAGGTGCAGCAGCCACGACTTGCTCGGCATGTCTTATTGCTCTCAGACGTCACATCTGCACTGCATGGTGACTGATGCGTGGTTGCAGCATAAGCACTCAAATGCATGATACTCTATGCCTGACTTAGACACTTTTTGTTCACAGCATTGGATGGAAAATGTAGGCAAGGACCTGTTGTTGTAGGGTAGAAGCCTACATTGCGCACTAGCTGCCCCTTAGCTCGTGACACCCTGCTACATCTGTCACCTTTGTTTGGTCAAGGGTGTTCTAATGTGTCAGCAAATTGTCTGTGGCTACAGTGCTGTGCAAAATATTCTTTTAACTTTGCTGGTAGTAAAAAGAGATGATGCCGTTGTACATTGCAGCAACCTGGCTTATGCTGTACTGCATTTGGGGATACCCTACACTCACAGGCCTGGGAGGAGAGTGTTTCAGACTTGAGTATCATCATCAGCATTGACACGATAATTCTCAGAAACGTTTCGAGTCAATCTACGCAGTATGTTCAAGTACTGGCAATGGAGGTTTTGAGCATGCTGCACCCCTTCATGCATGTGAGCAAGACAACTCTCTATTGCAAACCCTCAGGCCACCTTCAAGCAGTCCTTTTGCCTATCAACTATGACTGTGTGAACGGGCTGACTGGCCCGGTCTATTGGCACATGCATGTGCCATATGGGTTGCATTGATAGGCCCTCTCGCTCTCTGAGTCAACACACTCGATATGGTTGAGGTCAGCAAGCGTTGCGCGACTCGTCACCCGCGAATGCTTGTCAAGGTTGAGTTGCGCATTGTATTGAAGTCGAAGCGGTGTTGACAATGGATACACTTGATTTGTCAGGTCAGCAAGCGAGCGCTGAGCAGTGATCACACGGCATGTTGCAGGATGTTGTTTGAACGCACAAGTCGTTGATAGCTCAAGCATGATATGCAATCTCCCAATGTCCATCAGGTTCCAGCATGAATCCGCTCTGGCTTCCAGACAGTATGTTCTGAAACTCCCGGGTATATGCAACGTCAAAGCTGTGCGCACTCACTGCGGCCCCTGCCTTGAGCAGCGGACAGTGCGCAAGTCCATTTCTGGGGTGCATCGACCGCGTTCACAAACATTTTCGCAGCCACAAAGTTGCTCTCCGCAAGCCTATCCGGCAGCGAACAAGCTCCTTCACCAGTCTGACTCACACCAGAGCCTTCAAGTGGCAGTGGCAGGTCAAGCTTGGGCAGAGGCCACAGGCTTGCTCTCACAACACACACAATGTCAGTTGCCATCACTGAAGAGATGGGCAGACCAGTGCAGAAGCATAGCAGCTGTTTGTGTCTCTTGTATCGTAAGTCTGCTGGCACTCTTGACACCTGTGCAGTGTCCACTTTTGACACGCAGCTAGTTGCCATGCTAACAATCCCTGATTGCCGTGTTGCCACAGGTATTGCTGCTTACCTCGCCTGCAGACTTTGCTGAAGCACGCACCAGATTGACTCAAGATGAACTCAGCATCACCGAATTGTTCCGTGAGAACACTCCTTCAGTGGTCTTCATTACCAACATGGCCAGCAGGTCAGTGCATCCTCACCTCAAAACAAACAACACCACTGGCAGCTCTCATTTGACAGCTTGCTCAGTGTGCTCCACAGCATGCACATAGTACTCTTGCACGTGCTGTTCTGTTTGAATCAGGAAAACAAGAAAGTTAACACTTTTCAGCGATCATACCTGGAGCCTCCCAAGGCAGCAGCCCGCATCTTTTATACTTTGTTTGAGCTTGCTGCTGTACATGCACAGGCGAGATGCCTATACTCTGGACATGCTTGAGATCCCACAGGGTGCTGGCTCAGGCCTCATCTGGGACATGTCAGGACATATCGTCACAAACTACCATGTCATACGCGGAGCATCTGAGCTGCAGGTATGACCTCCCTGCCTTCTCTACCCACCAATGAACCCGCCCCCACGCTCTGCGCATTGTACTTGGGAGGCTGTTACGTGCAGACCTGATTGACACACAAACAGCTTCTGACTGTATGCCAGAATCAGAAGTGTTGCACTCTGCATCAGATACCAGTTACTGGATTTCCTGAACATGACTGTTGCCACCCATCTCAAGACACCTGATCAATGTAGCCGTGTGATTGTGCAACTGTATGTCTGTCAAGTGCCTTGATGGCAAAGTTACACTCTGGCTTGTGCAACTGCATGTCTGTCAAGTGCCTTGATGGCAAAGCTATACTCTGGCTTGTGCAACTGCATGTCTGTCAAGTGCCTTGATGGCAAAGTCACACTCTGGCTTGTGCAACTGCATGTCTGTCAAGTGCCTTCATGGCAAATTTACACTCTGGTTTGTGTGGTGCAGGTGACGCTGACAGGCGGCGCCGAGCATCCTGCAAAGATTGTGGGCTTTGACGAAGACAGGGACGTTGCAGTCTTGCAACTCATCATTGAAGATGGCGATCTGGTCAGCATCACACCACCTGTTTGGTATACCAAAGCAGCAAAACTGGCTGTTGTAGATGCAAACCAAGGCGTGTATGCTGCAGCTGCTAACCTTGTGATGAGTAACACAGAGTCATGCTTTGATCAGTGCCAAGTGGTGGCTAGCTTCAGCAAACTGAAGCTGAAAGCTGGATGCAGGGGCTTATGACTTGTCAGTGACCTGTGCAGCCGGCATTTGCTGCTGCTCTGCTTGCCTCTCCCAGTACATGCAGGTCACTACTCTGTGTGGGAAATGCCTTGGCTGAACAGGCACTGCTAGCATGACATGCCCTGTCGGACTGTGTAAACGCATTCTCTATGTTGCTCATCAGTCTGCACCTCACATCGATGAGATTAAAATCCCACGGTCAAGCTCTGCTCACCTGCTGTTGTGTGCAATGCGACCTGTGTTGCAACAGGCTGTGCACTTGCAGTAGTGACGTTCTATACCATCTGCTTTGTCTTCCTGTCTGCAGCCATCGCTGCACCCCACAAAGCTTGGTGACTCTGCTGGACTTCTTGTGGGTCAGAAGGTGTTTGCGATAGGCAACCCATTTGGTCTGGACCACACCTTAACCAGCGGCATCATTAGTGGCACTGGCCGAGAAATCAGCTCTGGCAACACTGGCCGTCCCATACAGGTCACCACTACATCTGCTTGTGCACCAATCCTGCACTGCATTTGCATTTTACATTACATTTTATGTTGATTGTTACGGTCTCTTGCAGTTGCAGCTGATGACTGCATTTGGACATCATGTTGAGCTGTACCCCCTTGTAATCCAGCAATGCTGTGCACATCAGCTTGTGGTTTGGACGGTGTGAAGAAGCAGTGCATGTGGCATGAGACTGCCCTTGATGAATGGAATGCTGTCCTTGCAGGATGTGATTCAGACAGACGCTGCCATCAATCCTGGCAACTCTGGGGGTCCACTGCTTGATAGTGATGGCAGCTTGATAGGTCAGTATATACCTACTATGCACATACAACACATCACAAACCGCTGGAATGTGAGACTGATGCAGGCTTATGTGCTTGAGCTGAGAGGCAACTTGTGCAGACAGTAGGGCAACAACCATCCAACGCATACACAACATGCTGACCATCTGAAGTGTGCAACGCAGAATTTTGCCACGCAGGTTAATGTCTGTTCTCAGCCACATGTATCTGCCCATGTGCCCAAGACCTCCAGTGTTGCTTGTTTGCATATCTCTGATGCCACTTCCAAACACGGCCTGTCAAGAAGGCATGCCTGGCAAGGTCTGAATATCTTTAGGGATGCTATCAGACACAGCAAAGGGAGGCGTGGTCTGCAGGCATCAATACAGCTATTTACTCACCCAGTGGAGCTAACAGTGGTGTGGGCTTTGCCATTCCAGTAGATATTGTGCGCAGCAGTGTTGACCAAATCATCCGGTTTGGGCGGGTCATCAGACCCATCCTGGGCATCTCCTTTGCCCCTGACCAGTCTAGTGAACAGGTCAGACCAGTCAGCTCACACCTGCTGCCTTTGCCACTGACACTGTGTGTGCTGCTGAGTTCAACCAGCTTCCAGTGTAGTGCTCCTGCTGACAGCTGCCCTTTGTGACAGACAGGCTGACTGGCAAGCTGAGTTACTGTCGGTGCGACCTAGCTCTGTTCAATCCCAAAACGTCTGTTGAAGATTCAGAAACGTCATCCCTACACTGGAAATCTAAACTCAGAAACGTCTGGGGACAGTAAAACGCAGTTTTATATTGTGGAGATGTTATAGGTTTTGACCTAGTGTGCACTGCACAGCCGTTCGAGGTACTCTCTGAAGCACAATCCCATAGGATTGGGATTGATCAGGAGCTTGGGAGCCACTCTTGAGGATGTCTTAAAGTGCTCACAATGCACTGCATGCGAGCATCAGGATGTCTGTGTCTGGCTGTTCTTCTGGCTGAGCTGTGAAATGGTGGACGAGTTGCATAATCACGCGACTGATGATGTGCAGAAAATCATTGTTGCAATGATGGTGGTGTTAAATGGCTGCTTGGGGCTCGTACATGCTGCTCACTCTAGCCAAATTGTGTACCTGCAGTTGGGGGTTCAAGGCATACTTGTGCTGGATGCTCGCAAGGGTGGTCCTGCATGGAAGTCGGGCATCAAAGGCACCTCCCGCGACAAATATGGTAGACTGGTGTTGGGAGACATCATCACAGCCATGAACAGCAAACGAGTCAGGACAGCCTCAGACCTATATAAGCTGCTGGACAAGTGCAGCATTGGAGATGTCATAGATATGGAGGTATGGTCTGCTGTCTTCTAACACTTTGCTGTCCTTGTTCGTTGTGACTTGCACGTCGCTAAGGATAACTCAAGAGCAGAGCATGCTTGTATCATTTGGACATAGATTAACCTCAAGCAAAAATTGTGCTTGTCCTATTCAGGTTTTGCGAGAGAACAACAAGGAGCATGTTGCAATCACCCTGGAGTCTAGCAGCAGTCTGCCTGCACCACAAATGCAGCCTGAGCCTGTCAAGGACAAATCCAAATGACAGCTTTCTGGTCAAATTGGCAGGTCGACATGTTGCAGTTTGGATACTTTGGCGGGGTGTCTTTCCACTTCTGTTTGCAGGCCTGTATTTCCTGGTCATGCACATTTCGGCTCCAAACCATAATTTCTGCTTTACAAGCCAGATTTTTCAAACAGTGACAGCAGTTCAGTTGCATCCAGTATGTTCTCTCCACCTCCTCAGCTGACTGTTTTCACAGTATACTATGAAAACAACCAGCCTTCATAGACCAGTCTGTATTCAATTTATCAAATTCAATCTTCTTGCAAGAAATTTCTTGGAAGCATTCCTTTGGCCACGTCAAGGCAGACTTCGCCCCTTCTGTATTGTAATCTAGATCCAGAACTGTAGACGTGCTTTGTGATGCATCATAGGTTGGTGACCTGCTGCATTATTGCCAAATAGTATCACAGCCAACTGTTACATGGATATTCAAACACTACTTCAAGCAAAATCAAAAATTGACCAAACCCACAAACAGGGTTGATGCAGGTCTTCCCAAAGGAATGAACTTGAGCAACATGCAAGCGACAAACGAAACGTCTTGACAGAGTTGAGATTTCAGCGCCTTGTCCAGCAACTTCCCACGCTGCTGCTGGTGCTGCTGCATACATCAATCCACGTGCTACGATATGCACATTGCACACACATGCAAAAAACTATGTCACAGTGACTTTCATGTAGGCAGGTGATGGCACAGAAGACACTGGAAAACATGGTACACATGCTGCAGTTTGATCTGCAGTATTTGTCATATGACATTGGCAACAGTAAGCCTGCATGCAGCTCTGCAAAGAACCTATTCTTCTGGGGCGGTAGCACTGCCATCAAGGTCAAAACCACAGATTTGGGCACTCTCACCAATCCAGGTCCTGACCTGCATGACCATATGATCAGGTCAACAGATGCTCAGTGTATAATGCTGTACAGTGAGTTGAGACATGTCGTGACATGCATGCATGCGCTAGCACTGTTGCTGCAGTCTGCACTGTCTTTCAACCAAGCAAAGCAAAGGCGACACTCAGCCAAACATTCTATGCAGTGACTTCTTGCAGCCAAAAAGCATGAAAGCAACATAGAGAAATGCTGTGTGACTGCATTGCACAGGTACGGGTACCCTTACATCCTCAACGTTTTTGATGTCTCGTGTCTTCATGTCCTGGTAGTGTGCATCATGTTGCACCATCTCTGTCAAGTACACCTTCAAAGATCCACACTTGGGGGTTTTAGTCCTGATGCCTTCGCAAACCTCTTCGCACTTGGATTTAGCTTCTGCAGCACTGCTGCACCAGTCCATATAGCGGCTCATTTGGTTGATGCAGACCAGGGTAGGTTTGCCCATTGATGCAATCTCAATGATCCTGTCTTGCATAGTCTTGTCAAGCCTTCCAGACCTCGATGGAGTGAGGACAATGACATACATGGCCATGGCACCTGCATGCAAGCTGACAGTTTGTCATAAAATATCGTGATGGTTCCAGGCTTGGACAATGACACTTGAAACAGCATATGGAGCAAGGTATGCCAGTCAAGCAACACATGACGACATGCAGACATGCCATATGAAGGCAAGATAGTTCAATGCATCTTGTTCATCTGTTACTTGTTGCACTTTGTGTAATATAGTAGGTGACAGACGGCACTCACCCAGATAGCGAACAGCGGTATCTGCAAGCACGCTGTCTGTGTCAAACATCCCAGGGGTGTCTACCAGCATAGGAGATGCAGGCAGCTCTGCTAGCCCCTTAGCTGTGCGCATGGGCATGGCAATTGCTGTCACATCACGAGTGGCAGCTTCAGTCAGATGACCCTTCTCCTCAGGTGGCAAGCCAAGCAGTGCTCTCACAAGAGTAGTCTTGCCAGCGTTTATATCACCCACGCATCCAACCAAACAGCTGTACTGGACTTGCTTACGCAGCTGCGACATTGCCCAGATCTGGTTCAAGTGTACAGACAGCATCTGCATCCACAGACAGCCCTCAACATTCAGAGCTACTGCATGCCGCTGCAGTATAGCCCTTGGCGTCCTTCAATGCCATGTCAACATGTGATGGAAACTGTCCTAGTGATTGCAGCAGCAGTGCAGCAACAGCGTCATCAACATGTCATCAAACAAGCCTGGCATTACAGGACCAAAATGATGCGCATATGACTCATATTCCAGTACTGCAGACTAGCTGCAGGTGAGGGTATATATATTGTGCATGCATGGGTTGTATTGCAATACACAGGCTCACCTGCTTACAGCCGGCGTCTGTTAGGCAAGTACAATTTGTTCCTCTCCTTCTCCAGCTGGTGCTTCCTCCACAGTGCAGGCTGAAATGCTCCAGCAGGCTGGTCATCAGAAGGGCCCGTCAGCAATTGCCCCATCGCACTACCATCAGCCACCTGACCGCTGCAGTACTTGTACAGAATGTTCTCCATTGTTGACACATCTTGCTGAGGCTTCTTGTTTGGTGCAAGCAACTCAACAAGCTCTGTTAGCTTCTGCAAGCCAGCAAGGTGTTGTATGTGTCAGCCAACAGTGCACTTCAGTGCATTGGACCAAATGGACTTAGCTGCAGTCCACATCAGGTGGGGCAACTTATCGCTGGTGCATGACATGGGCATAGTATGAGACCTAGCAAATGTGAAGGCAAAAGAGTGTGTTCTGCTAACAGCTTCAGCTGTTTGACTATACCTGACAAATTTGCACAGGCACACGGGTCACATTGCACAGGTCAATTGGCTGCATGACAAGCTGCAGCCATGTGAAGGCATAAACAGCGTTGACTCAAGTGTATATAGGGACTTACTGCCAAATAAGCTACATTGTTCTTGTACAGATCTTGCAACCAATCAAGCACACCTGCACAGACAGAGCATCAGTAAAAAGGTATCACACAGATTGCTACATGCATTGCTTCAGCATCAAGAACAGTAAGCACCATGGGTCAAGAGCAATGCAATGCTGCAGATGAGCTACGGAGACAGTTGTACCCATCAGGGAAATAAGAAAAAGACAAGGTTGACCCTTTTCAGCTATCATAACAGGACCCTCCTAAGGCGGCAGCCCAGAGCTAATCATGAAAGTATCCTACACTCTTTTGACCTTAATCTAGCTGACTCTGAGCAAGAGACATGATTTTATTAAGTGTTAAGTGGGGTGTCATGACCCATACAGTCGTGCAATCATCATGTGTCAAAAAGATGCAAGCAGCAGCAATGCGCTGCAGTTGAAGCAGACAGTTTTTCGTACCAGCACCCAGATATAACACTGGGGTGGATATGGTAGCAAAAGCGGCGGAAGCTGCCAGGGCCTCGCCTGCCAAGGCACCCATGCCAACCAGGGGCAGAAAACACATCAAGACCGTGGCCCCTATGACCAGAGACACCTTGCCAGCCTGCTTGAGTTTATCTGTCTCATACTCTACCAGCAACGGGCTGGCCAGAACTGTTGCAATACTTGTGCGGTTGCTGTCCAGGTGCGGCTGAGCCGCACTCAACCGGCTGAAGACTTGCACACTGCAATCTTGCATGTGGTCAGCGGCTGCCTGCGCCAAGCAGATCTTGACACTCAGTTGTTGCTCCAGCAGGCAGGGCGATGCTGCCAATATCTGCTTTGCCAGCTGGCTGTGGTGTTGGATTGGAAAGGAAAGGATTGGAAAGGAAAGGAAAGGAAAGGAAAGGAAAGGAAAGGAAAGGAAAGGAAAGGAAAGGAAAGGAAAGGAAAGGAAAGGAAAGGAAAAGACTACGCCTTTCGGCATCAATTTAATGAGAAGCCAAGTATTATGTTGGGCTGCCCAGCGTGCATGATTTACTTTACGCATTGAATAGCATACTGGCGAAGCCAAATGCAAATGGCGGTCACTTGGATAGATGACCAATGACCAATCACTTCACTTTGGTGCATTTGCTGCTACACAAATCATATGGATCAGTAAAAGACAGTAAGGTGGGCAGGCAGACAAGCAGACAAACAGACAAGGATGTCTGCATGCACTGTTCATGTGTTGCTGCAGCTGACCTGAACACTCTCGCTGCAGCAGTGCTCAACAATCTGCTTGATTCGTGTGGCATGCCAGGAGGTCTGCGCCTGTGTCTTGCTTACGATAGATTTGTAGTTGGAACTGAGGTCCACCAATTCTGTCCGGCACCACCTAGACATGCAATCAGCACCAATTAGTGATGAAATCATGACATACACTGTCCGCTAATGAGCGTTCTGTGCCATGCTTGCGGCAGTGGCCTGCTGTTCAGGCACAGTGAATTGAGCATGCACACAATGATGACAAAAGACGCCTGTGAAGTCAGACACAATTACGCACAACTCGACACATGCAAAACATGCAACAAAGTGAAACTTACCCCTCTAGACGATCCACAACATTAAGGATCTCCCTCCCTTTCTGATGTGTCTCCTTGTTGTCAGAGATGAGGCAGGCAGCTGCAGCAAAGACAGCCCGTTGCAGCTGGTACTCCACTGCCACAGATGCCAGTCGTGTCTTCAGAACCTGAGCATCCTGTTCACACGGCTCTTTCTGCAGAAGAAGCTTTTGCTGCCCAAAAT
>JAABUK010013235.1_pt1 | contig 10330 bp, 8 predicted proteins | sample 5559141 | NCBI WGS metagenome assembly JAABUK01 (sample SAMN10711869, study PRJNA513367) | rock metagenome | isolation source: Antarctica rocks | place: Antarctica: Victoria Land, Pudding Butte nord | collected 2016-01-03 | reverse complement strand
CGGCTCCAGGGCATCAGCGTCGCGCTCGCCAACCAGCGGCAGGCAGCGCTGGCTCTGGCGGCCGAGCAGCGTGCCGAAGCGGCTCGCGAGGCGCAGGCCGCGGCTGCCGAGAAGGCCTCGCAGCAGGCCGCAGACCGGCAGGCGGCTGCGGCTGCGGCCAAGGCGAAGGCTGCCAACGCAACGGGGGTCGCGAGGACGGCCGGCGAGAAGGCGAACGGTCGGGGCACGTCGTCGCTCCAGCCGGCCCCGAAGCCGTCGTACAAGCCCAGCGCCAAGCCGTCGCCTGAGCCGACACCCACATCATCACCGTCGCCGGCGCCACAGCCTGGCGGCAGCGATCCGTCCGCCGGCCAGGTGACGACCGCCATCCGCTTCGCGAAGGCCCAGCTGGGGGAGCCCTACGTCTGGGGCGCCGCCGGCCCTAACACCTGGGACTGCTCCGGGCTCGTTCAGAAGGCGTGGGCGGCTGCCGGGATCTCCATGGTGCACCAGGCGCGCCCGCAGTACTGGGGGTCGAAGAAGCTCTCCCTGAGCGAACTCGAACCGGGCGACATGGTGTTCTTCGCGACGAACGCGTCGGACTCCAACCCCATCTACCACGTCGCGATGTACATCGGCGGCGGCAAGATGATCCAGGCTCCCCGGCCCGGCCGCGGCGTCGAGATCGTCTCCCTGTACTACATGGGCACGCCGCAATTCGCCGGCCGGCCGCAGAACTGAGCGACCCCGTGTCACCGGGTTGGTCAGACCGGAGGAGGACGCCGGACGGGAACGGCCCGCTCGGTCGGCAGCGGGGCGGATAGCGTTTTCCCATGAGCGACTCTCGATCCGGCCAACAACCCGAGCACGCCGACGAGCCGGCCGACCAGCGATTCGGCTTCCTGCCCTGGGAGTTCCGCCACTCCGCGACCGCCGAGGAGAAGGCCGACCAGAAGGAACTGCAGAACCGGCTGGGCAGCTCAGGTGAGGTCGCGTTCGGCGACGAGGTCTACGTCGCCGACACCGCTGGTGTCTACTGCTCGCGGCTCGTTCTCGGCGACCGGGTCTATATCGGCGGCCACGCCTACGTGACCGGTGACCTCGAGGCCGGCGCGGACTCGACGATCAACCCGTTCGCCGTCGTGCGTGGTCGCATCACGCTTGGCTCGGCAGTCCGGATCGGTGCCTACAGCTCGCTGTTGGCGTTCAACCACGGCTTCGCCCCGGACGAGCCGGTGTTCCGGCAACCTCATACCAGCAAGGGGATCGCTGTCGGCGACGACGTCTGGATCGGGTCGAACGTCACCGTGCTCGACGGCGTCCGCATCGGCTCGCACGCCGTCATCGGCGCGGGTGCGGTGGTCACCAAAGACATCCCAGATTGGGGCGTCGCGGTCGGGAACCCGGCGCGCGTCGTGCGGGACCGGCGCGACAACAACGACAGCGGGAGCTCGGCGACATCGACGACGACGTCCACATCGACCGTCGGCCGAGACGGCGGGAAGCACGCTGACCTGCCCGATCGTCTTGCCAGGTTCGCGAATCGGGCCCGCGATCAGGTCGGCGACATCCTCGCGCGTGCGTATGACGGCGAGCGTTTCCTCGACCGTCCAGGTCAGCCGCCGACCGTGCGCGCGTGGTGCGACGCCGTCGAGATCAGCGACCTGCTGCGCCGCCGGGCACCCGACCAACACAACCGCGCCGACCTGATCGCGCGGCTGCGCGCGTGGCAGGACCCCGATACGGGCTTGAGCCCCGATGGTGATCTCTCAGACGAAGGCCTCGCCGCCGGCACCCCGGACACCTCGGCGTTGTCGGCTTTCGACGGTCCGGCGACCTACCACATTCTCTGTGTGGGTTACGCATTGCAGCTTCTCGGCGCCAGCTTCGCGCATCCGATCCACGCCGTCCACGCGCTCGACGCGCACGAACTCGAACGTCGACTTGACGCGCTGCCGTGGCGTGAGCGTGCCTGGAGTTCGGGCAACACCATCGACGGGTTGGGAACGGCGTGCCTGCGCAACATGGCCGACTTCGGGGACCGGCTGCCCGACGGTGGCCGCGGACCGTTGATGACCCTGATGGGCTGGCTGGCCGCGCGGGTCGACCCGGCGCACGGGATGTGGTCGCAGCCCGACCCGCAGGCCGGCTGGCTGCAGGTCGTGAACGGCTTCTACCGGCTGACCCGCGGCACGTACGCCCAGTTCGGGCTGGCCCTCCCGCATCCGGAACAGGCGATACGGACGACGCTGGCGCACGCACGGGACCCGCGCTGGTTCACCGGCGAGGAGTTCAACGCCTGCAACGTTCTCGACGTGATCTACCCGCTCCGGCTGGCCGCCAAGCAGTCCGACGTCGGGCGGGACGAAGGACAGCGCTGGGCCGCCCAGACCCTCGACATCGTGCTCGGGCGGTGGGTGGACGGCGAAGGGATCGCGTTCGCGCCGGTCAGCGCCGGTCCGCGATCGACGCCGGGCTTGCAGGGGACTGAGATGTGGCTGTCGGTGACGTGGCTCCTCGCCGACTATCTGGGCCGGTCAGCTGCACTCGGCTACAAGCCGCGCGGCGTGCACCGGCCGGAGCCGGCGCTTCGGTTACCGATTCTGTAGAGGACGGCAACTGCCGCTAGAAGCCGTGGTGCCTGGCGCGATCGAACGACGCCCGGATCTCGGCCTCGGCCTCGTCCCGGCCGGCCCAGGTGGCACCCTCGACCGACTTGGCGGGCTCGAGTTCCTTGTAGACCTCGAAGAAGTGCTGGATTTCGAGCCGATCGAACTTCTGTACGTCGTCGATGTCGTTCAGGTGGTCCCAGCGGGGGTCGGTCGAGTGCACGCACAGGACCTTGTCGTCGGGTCCTTTCTCGTCGGTCATCCGGAACATCCCGATCGCCCGGCACGCGATCAGGCAACCCGGGAACGTCGGCTCGCTGAGCAGCACCAGCGCGTCGAGCGGGTCGCCGTCCTGGCCGAGGGTGTCCTCGATGAACCCGTAGTCGGCCGGGTACTGGGTCGCGGTGAACAACGTCCGGTCGAGCCGGATGCGGCCCGACGCGTGATCGACCTCGTACTTGTTGCGCTGCCCTTTCGGGATCTCCACGGTGACGTCGAACTGCACGATCCGAGCCTTTCGCAGAGGTTCAGCGCGGCCGTCCGGGCGCGTCGATTGACGGACAGCCTAACGGGGAAGCACGTTATGTCGTGATGCACGAAGCCCCCGCGGTCTAGCATCGGTGCGCGTGAGACCGTCGCGCCGGAGCCGTTCCCGTCCGCGTGCCGTCGCGGCGGTGCCGCTCTGGCTGGCAGTCGTCATCGCGGTTGCCACGGTCGGGTTGCTGGCGCCGGCGGCGGTGCCCGCGCAGGCTGCCCCGGCCCCGCCGCGACACGTGACCGTGCGCCGCAGATCGGGCCGCTGCTGGCGCCGCTCGCGGCCGGCGCGAAGCGTCCGACCACCGCGGGCCTCACCGCCGCGCTGGCGCCGCTGATCCGCGACACGGCGCTCGGTGGCCGGGTGTCGGTGTCGGTCCGCGACGTGGCCACCGGCCGGCAGTTGTACGGGCACGCGCCGACCACCGCATTCATCCCGGCCTCGACCACGAAGCTGCTGACGGCCTCCGCGGCGCTCTCACTGCTCGGCCCCGACCACCGGTTCAGCACCCGCGTCGTGATGGATCCGCTGCCCGGGCCGGCCGCGAAGACCAGGCCGCCGCCGGTGATCGTCCTGATCGGCGGCGGCGACCCGCTGCTGTCCTCGCAGGCCGCTCTGGCTCGGGCCAGGAATCGTGGTCACGTCCTGTACCCGGACGCGACGCTCGCCACCGTCGACGCATTGGCCACCTCGACCGCGACGGCGCTGAAAGCCGGCAAGCACACCAAGGTGGCGCTGCGCTACGACGCGTCCCGATTCACCCAGCCGGTGTCCCCGCACTGGCGGGACGTCTACATCGACAGTTCAGTGGTCGCTCCGGTGTCGGCCCTCTGGGTCGACCAGGGGCGCATCAAAGCTCCGTTCGCCGCACGCGTGCTCGATCCGGCCAAGGACGCGGCCACCAGATTCGCCGTGCTGCTGACCGAGCGCGGCATCACCGTGTCAGGCGCCCCGGTCGCGGCACCTGCGGCACGGGGCGCCACCGCGGTCGCGTCGATCAAGTCCCGCCGTTGGCCTCCATCGTCGAGCACGTCCTCCTGACCTCGGACGACGACGGCGCCGAGGTGCTCGCCCGACAGGCCGCGCTAGCGGCGGGGAAGGCGCCGGACTTCGCCGGGGCGACCGCGGCGGTGCTGGCCCGAGTGCGGTCCCTCGGCATGATCACCGCGGGCGTGCGCCTCTACGACGGCAGCGGCCTGAGCCGGGACAACCGGATCCCGGCGGCCAGCCTGACCTCGCTGATCGACATCGTCGCCGCCGGAGGACATCCCGCACTGTCGGGCGTGCTCTCCGGCCTGCCGGTGGGTGGTTTCGACGGATCGCTCCTCGAACGGTTCCGGGTCGTCGGCGTGAGCGGGGCCGGCTACGTGCACGCGAAGACCGGCACGCTGGCCGGGGTCACCTCGCTTGCCGGGACGGTGCTGACCCGCGACGGCGCGTTGCTCTCGTTCGCGGTGCTGGACGATCGCATCGGCGTGACCAGTGCACGGCCGGCCGTAGACCGCATCGCCGCCACCCTCGCCGGCTGCGGGTGTCGGTCGGGTCCGGGCTGACCCGGTGCTCGCTAAGGTCTGGACATGACCGACTCGCAGGACCTGACCGACGTCGACCCCGGCTCCGGCGGTGACCGCCCGAGCGCTGACGAGCCGTCCGCGACGGACGCATCGCGGTTCATCAACTGGGACCTCGCCGTCTCGACTGCCCACCGGCTGGCCCGGCCGGGTCCGCATGCCACCCGCGCGGAGATCGCCACAGCGGTCGCCGATCTGCGCCGTTTCGCCGGCGAGGCGACACCGCTGGTGCGTGAGTGCACCGGTCTGGTTGCCACCGATCTGCACGCACCCGTCCTCGTCGTCGACCGGCCCGGTTGGGTCCAGGCCAACGTCGACGCGTTCAGTCAGGTGCTCGACCCCCTGATTCGCCGGCTGATCGGTGATCGCGAGCAGTCGATGCCGGCCATCGCCAGCAAGGTCGGATCCCAGGTCACCGGCGTCGAACTCGGCGCGGTGCTCGCCTTCCTGTCCGGCAAGGTCCTCGGCCAGTTCGACCCGTATCACCGTGCCGAGGGTGAGGCCGGGCGGCTGCTGCTCGTCGCGCCGAACGTCGTCGCGGTCGAGCGCGAACTCGGCGTCGACCCCGCCGACTTCCGGCTCTGGGTGTGCCTGCACGAGGAGACGCACCGCGTGCAGTTCACGACGGTGACCTGGCTCGAGGGGCACCTGCGTGGACGTCTCGATGCCTTGCTGTCGAGCGACGACCTCGACCCGGCTGCGGTGTTCAGCCGTCTCAAGGACGGCCTCGACCAGACCGTTCGGTCGATGCGCGACGGCAAGGGTGATCGCGCCGGCCAGCCCGGCGGCCTCCTCGACCTCGTCAGCACGCCCGAGCAGCGGGCCGTGCTCGACGAGATCACCGCGTTGATGACCCTGGTCGAGGGACACGCCGACGTGGTGATGGACCTGGCCGCACCGGCAGTCATCAAGACGTTGCCCGAGATCCGCGCCAAGTTCGACGTCCGTCGGCGCACCGGATCGTCCCCGGTCGACCAGCTGATGCGCCGGCTGCTCGGCATGGACGCCAAGATGCGGCAATACCGCGAAGGCGCGTTGTTCGTTCGCGCCATCGTCGACCGCATCGGCATGGACGGCTTCAACCAGATCTGGACAAGTCCGGAAACCCTTCCCAGCAAGGCCGAGATCGACGAGCCGGACCGGTGGCTCGAACGGGTGGCCGGGGTCGCACCGGGCGCCGGCGTCTAGCCGCCCGGCACCAGGGCGACCGGGCACTCATGGGTGGCAGGCTCGACCCGAGCATCGCGGCGGTCCGGTGGGCCGTGCGCGCCGATCTGCAGGCGCTGCTCGCCGACCTGAGCTCGAGCGCCGAGCTCGGATCGGTCGACCGCGAATCGGCCGGCCTCGGATCGGCTGGCCCCCTGACGGTTCTGGTGGCCTGCTCCGGCGGCGCCGACTCGACGGCGCTGGCCGCCGCGGTCGCGTTCGAAGCCCCCCGGCTGGGTGTGCGCGCCGGCGCCGTCACCATCGACCACGACCTCCAGCCGGGCTCGGCCGAGCGGGCCGCCGACCTCGTCACCAGAATGCGCGGGATGGGTCTCGAGCCGAGCCGCGCGGTCACCGTCGTGGTGCCGGGGGCCGCCGGCGGCCTCGAGGCAGCTGCCCGGACCGCCCGCTACGCCGCCCTGGCCCAAACCGCCGACTCGCTCGACGCCTGTGCGGTGTTGCTCGGTCACACCGCCGACGACCAGGCCGAGACCGTGCTGCTCGGCCTTGCCCGCGGGTCCGGCATCCGCTCGCTGGCCGGTATGCGCGCGGTCAACGGGCGCTACCGGCGGCCGCTCCTCGGGCTGGGCCGTGATGTCACCACCGCCGCGTGCGACGCCGACGGGCTGCCGATCTGGACCGACCCGCACAACCACGATCCCCGCTTCACCCGTGTACGCGTCCGCCACACCGTGCTGCCGATGCTCGAACGTGAGTTGGGGCCCGGGATCGCCACGGCTCTCGCGCGGACCGCCGAGCAGGCCCGGGTGGACGCGGACGCACTCGACGTTCTTGCAGCCGTCGAGCTGACCCGGCTCACGTCCCATCAACCAACCACCGACCGGCCGATGCCCGGCCTCCCGGTCGAGGCGCTGGCCACACTGCCACCCGCCATCGGTACCCGGCTGGTGCGGTCGTGGCTGCTCGGCGCCGGCGCACCGTCGACCGACCTCGGCTACCAGCACGTCCTGGCGGTGCTGGACCTCGTGCGGTCCTGGCACGGCCAGCGCTGGATCGACGTCCCCGGGGGCCTTCGGGTCGGGCGCCGGGACGGCATGCTCGGTGTCGCCCACCGGCCCGCTGTGGCAGGCTGACCGCCGTGGATGCGGCGGCGATCGACGGCGACCTGACCGAGGTCCTTCTGACCGAGCAGCAGATCACCGACCGGCTGGGAGAACTGGCACGCCAGGTCGAGGCCGACTACCACGGCAAGGACCTCCTCGTCATCGGTGTCCTCAAGGGCGCGGTGATGGTGATGGCCGACTTCGCCCGGGCGCTGAACCGGCACATCGAGATGGACTGGGTCGACATCTCCTCCTACGGCTCGGGCACCGAGAGCTCAGGGGTCGTGCGCATCCTCAAGGATCTCTCCACCGACATCACCGACCGCCACGTCCTGATCGTCGACGAGATCATCGACACCGGCCTGACGCTGAGCTACCTGGTGAACAACCTCCGCTCGCGCGGTCCGGCCTCCGTCGAGATTCTCGCGCTGCTCCGCAAGCCGGAGGCGGCCCGGATGACCGTCGCGACCAAGTATGTCGGCTACGAGATCGGCAACGAGTTCGTCGTCGGCTACGGCCTCGACTACAACGAGCGTTACCGCAATCTGCGCTGCGTCGGCACGCTCGCGCCGCACGTCTACAGCTGAGGTCGAGCACCCCGACCGGCCGTCATACTCGCAGGCACTCGGACACGCTGGCCTGCGCCGGCTCCTCGATTCGTCCCGGTGGCACCCGGCTGAGATACTTTCCGTCCCATGTCACGGTGGCCGTTATCGGCTCCGGGGCTTGACCCCACCGCGCGCCGACGGCTTACCCGCCCAGATCCTGGGTGGACGCTCGACGTGACGCGCCTTTCGCACACGGCTGGAGGAACGGAACCTCACCGGGTTCCGCGACTATGGATATCAAGAAGCTGCTGCGCGGGCCGCTGCCGATCATCCTCGTTTTGGCGCTGCTCGCCACGTTCGGCATCAGCCTCCTGCGAGGTGCCAGCGGCTATCAGACCGTCGACACCGGGCAGGTCGTCAAGTCGATCAGCGCCGGGACGATCAAGTCCGCCGAGATCCGGGGCGGGGTCGACCAGACGATCCGCGTCGTCACCACCGACAACAAGAAAGAGCAGGCCTCCTGGGTCACCGGCCAGGGCCGTGATCTCCAGATCCAGCTGCAGAAGCTGGCCGACGCCGGCAAGCTGACCGGCGGCTACAACATCACCAACCCGCAGCCGAGCTGGTTCTCGACGCTGCTGAGCTCGATACTCCCGCTGCTGCTGCTGGTGGTCGTGTTCATCTTCTTGATGAACCAAGTCCAAGGCGGTGGCGGCCGGGTGATGAGCTTCGGCAAGTCCAAGGCCAAGCTGATCACCAAGGACACCCCGAAGACGACGTTCGCCGACGTCGCCGGGTGTGACGAGGCGATCGAAGAACTCGGTGAGATCAAGGAGTTCCTCCAGCAGCCGGCCAAGTTCCAGGCCGTCGGCGCGAAGATCCCCAAGGGCGTGCTGCTCTACGGGCGTCCGGGTACCGGGAAGACGCTGCTGGCCCGCGCGGTTGCCGGCGAGGCCGGCGTGCCGTTCTACTCGATCTCCGGCTCGGATTTCGTCGAGATGTTCGTCGGCGTCGGCGCCAGCCGTGTCCGCGACCTTTTCACCCAGGCCAAGGAGAACGCGCCGGCGATCGTCTTCATCGACGAGATCGACGCCGTCGGCCGGCACCGCGGCGCCGGTCTCGGGGGTGGCCACGACGAGCGCGAGCAGACCCTCAACCAGCTGCTCGTCGAAATGGACGGCTTCGACGTCCGCGGTGGGGTCATCCTGATCGCCGCCACGAACCGGCCCGACATCCTCGACCCCGCGCTGCTGCGCCCGGGTCGATTCGACCGCCAGATCGGCGTCGACCCGCCCGATCTCGCCGGCCGTCAGCAGATCCTGAAAGTGCACGCGCGCGGTAAGCCGATGGGGCCTGACGTCGACCTCACCGCGGTCGCCCGGCGCACTCCCGGTTTCACCGGCGCCGACCTCGCGAACGTCCTGAACGAAGCCGCGCTGCTCACGGCACGCGGTAACCAGAAGATCATCGACAACATCGCGATGGACGAGGCGATCGACCGCGTCATCGCCGGACCGCAGAAGCGCACCCGGCTGATGACCGACAAGGAAAAGCTGATCACCGCTTATCACGAGGGCGGCCATGCCCTGGTGGCGGCGGCGCTGCCGAAGACCGACCCGGTGCACAAGGTGACGATCCTGCCGCGCGGCCGGGCGCTGGGCTACACGATGGTGCTGCCCGACGAGGACAAGTATTCGACCACCCGCAACGAGATGCTCGATCAGCTTGCTTACATGCTCGGCGGCCGTGCCGCTGAGGAGATGGTGTTCCACGACCCCACCACGGGTGCTGCGAACGACATCGAGAAGGCCAGCAGTCTCGCCCGCGCGATGGTCACGCAGTACGGGATGACCGAGCGGATCGGCGCGATCCGCCTCGGCGAGGACACCGGCGAACCGTTCCTCGGACGCGACATCGGGCACGCCCGCAACTACTCCGAAGAGGTCGCCGGCATCGTCGACGAGGAGGTGCGCGCGCTGATCTCCAACGCCCATCAGGAGGCGTTCGACATCCTCGTGGACAACCGCGACGTGCTCGACACCCTCGTCCGTGAACTGCTCGAGAAGGAAACTCTCGACAAGGCACAGATCGCCGAAGTGTTCCGGCCGCTGCACCGCCGTGGCGAGCGTCCGGCCTGGACCGGCTCGCCCACCCGGCACCCGTCCGACATCCCACCCGTGACCCCGCCGCCGAGTCTGACGGCACGTCCCGAGGAGCCCACCGGCGGCGAGACGCTCGTCCCCGAGCCGGGCCCGTCGTTGCCCAACAGCGGTGGCGGACTGCCGCCGCCCAGCATGCCGCCGGGTGGCGGTCCCACCCGACCGAACGAGCCGCAGGGCTGACCGGACGGGTGCCGTCTGACGAGGGAACTTCCGTGACCAAAGAGCTGCCCAGCGAACTCCTGCACGCACCGGCCACCGGCGAGGTGGATCTTCCGCGGATCGAGGCGGCAGTCCGTGAGATCCTTGCCGCGGTCGGCGAGGACCCGGATCGCGAAGGGCTGCTCGACACCCCGAAACGGGTGGCGAAGGCGTACGCCGAGATCCTGTCCGGACTCCGGCAGTCACCGGCGGATGTGCTGACGACGACGTTCGACATCGGTCATGACGAGATGGTGCTCGTTCGTGACATCGAGCTGTGGAGCATGTGCGAGCACCATCTCGTCCCGTTCACCGGGTTCGCACACGTCGCGTACATCCCGAACCGCGACGGCAAGATCACCGGGCTCTCGAAGCTCGCCCGGCTGGTCGACGTCTACGCCAAGCGCCCGCAGGTGCAGGAGCGGCTGACCACCCAGGTGGCTGAGGCGCTCGTCACG
>JAABUK010013228.1_pt1 | contig 10334 bp, 16 predicted proteins | sample 5559141 | NCBI WGS metagenome assembly JAABUK01 (sample SAMN10711869, study PRJNA513367) | rock metagenome | isolation source: Antarctica rocks | place: Antarctica: Victoria Land, Pudding Butte nord | collected 2016-01-03 | reverse complement strand
CAGTCACACCAAAGTCACATAGGCTTTTAGGGCCGGTAAACTAATGAAAACACAACGGATAAAATGGTGCGGAGAGGGGGACTTGTTCTCCCGCCCGTCATTGAAAACAGGCAACTTATACAAAACACAAAGGGCTGAAAGCGCCAGAAGTTCCAGAAGCACGCCGCTAAGTTACACGTTCTGTCACACGCCCCGTAATTTCAGCAACTTGCTTTGTTGTTCAGCTACAAAACTCGTTTCAACTAACCGCTCCAATTAACTTCAAAAACTTACCATTGAACGCGAAAAAGCACCGGTCAATGCCGGTGCTTTTTCGCGCTCGGGAGAAGCGATGATTACCAGCACAATTCAGACTGCTTACCTGCGGTTGCAAAAGGAATCCCTGTGACACTACCCGAAATTGCCCACCAGTTGCGGGGCCGCAAATCGGGTGCTGGATGGGTAGCAAAATGTCCCGCTCACGAAGATTCCAATCCATCCCTCAGCATCAAATTAGTTGACGGTAAGATTCTCGCGCACTGCTATGCGGGGTGTGACCAACGCGCCGTCCTCGAAGCCTTGAAAGCCCAAGGACTGTGGCCCAAACCCGCGCCGCGAAATATCGACAGAATTGTCGCGACCTATGACTATACCGATGAGTCCGGCGAATTGCTCTATCAGGTGGTCCGTCTTGAACCCAAGGATTTTTGCCAGCGGCGTCCGGATGGTTCCGGCGGTTGGATCTGGAGGAAGTCCCCGCAGCAGGTTTTATATCACATTCGTGAGGTCTTGGAAGCCCCGATAGTGATCTGCGGCGAAGGAGAACGCGATGTGGAAACTCTCCGTGCCCACGGTTTCGTTGCGACCACGAATGCTGGAGGAGCAAACACCCCTTGGTTTGATCAGTATACGGAAACCCTGCGAGGGCGCGAAGTAATCCTGATACCTGATAACGATCCACCGGGATGCAAGAGAGTTCTCGCAATCGCCACGGCACTCCTCGGCAGAGCGGCCCGGATTGTTGTTGTTGAGCTAGAAGGAGCAAAAGACGTCAGCGAGTGGTTTGACAGGGGTCACAGCGAGACGGAACTGATCGCCCAAATGGGGGACCTCACTAATGCCCGTTGAAATCTTGCAGCCCGCCGATCTCAAGGAGTTGGAGAATTCGATGCGGCAACTGGGGCGTTTAGGTGATTCTCAGAAAGACCGGACTTCTGATGAAAACACCAACCTGCTCTGTCAGCCCTACAACGATCACGGCAATGCCTGCCGGTTAATCCTGCTATTTGGAGATGATCTTCTGTACTGTCACGCGCTTAAGAAGTGGCTTGTCTGGGACGGCACCCGGTGGACCGTCGATGAAACCGATCAGGCTAAGAGGTTCGCAAAGCGAACTATTCTCGAGTTCTGTCAACAGGCTATTCAGAACCGGGCAGGCGAGAAGGCTGAAAAGTTCGGCTCCAGCTCATGAGATGCCCGGCGAATCTCAAGCATGCTCTCAATGGCTGAATGCGAGATCTTTCTTCGCCCGAACGAACTCAACCTGAATCCGGACCTTCTCAATTTTAAGAACGGTACCGTCGATCTCCCGACTGGCGTACTGCGCCAACACCAACGGAGCGATCTTATAACGAAACTGATCCATTATGATTTCGTTCCGACTGCATTATGCCCGTTATGGTCATCGTTCCTCGACCAGATTATGGGGGGTGGTTCAGGAGCAATTGCCGAAGAAGTACAAAGAGCGCGAAGGCTCACCGATTATCTGAAGTTGGCATTTGGCTACTCGCTTACGGGGCGAACAAGTGAGAAAGCAATTTTTGTTCTTTTCGGTGACGGAAATAATGGCAAAAGCACCATGCTCAGTACTTTCCGGCAGTTAGTAGAAGAATACTCGACGCTGCTCCAGGTAGATACGCTCATGGTTCGCCAGGAATCGAATAACGCCCAAGCTGACCTTGCGGATTTGCGCGACGCGCGATTTGTACAGACTTCAGAAACCGAAGACGGGCAGCGCTTGGCGCAAGGGAAACTGAAGCGGATTACGCAGGGGATGGGAAAGATCAAAGCAGTGCGGAAGTACGAAAATCCCATAGAGTTCGTCGAAAGCCACAAGCTTTGGATGGATACAAATCGCAAACCGCAGATCCGGGACGCAAACGACACCGCAACTTTCAATCGCCTGCATCCGATTCCGTTTTCCGCCTCCATTCCGAAACACCAGATTGACCGAGAACCTCCCTGACAAGTTGCTTGGTGAACCGGAAGGGATACTCGCATTGGCGGTTGCTGGAGCAAAGGCATGGTACGTTGTCGGCCTCAGCAAACCTTTAGAAGTCGAAACAGCAAATCAGGAATGGCACTCCGACATGGATCAGATCGGCCGATTCTGTGCTGAGTGCTGCCTGGCGGGCGACGGGTATAGTGTCTGGTCGTCGGAGATTTACTTCACCTACAAACATTGGGCCCAAAGAGCGGGAGAAGACGAAGTTCTTTCTCAACGCGCGTTCTGGCTGAAGTTAAACGAGCGAGACGGAATTCGAAATGAACATACGAATCAGGGCACCAGGTATCGTGGAATCGGCCTGCGAGAGCGTCAAGCAGACTAGTCCCTCGCAAAGCGGAATTTACGGCTCGTTTAAGATCCTTCAGTCACGAGTGACAGATGTGACAGAACTTTCTCAAAACTTACTTCACTACGCGTATGTAAAGAGTTTTTGAAGAGTATCTGTCACTTCTGTCACCCGGCACCCCCGTTCCCACCCGCACCACCAAATGCAAGTCAAGGAGCAGTGATGACAACGCCGCTTACAGAATCACGCATCGAGAACTGGCCGATCGCCAAGCTCGTCCCTTACGAGAGAAACCGCGTAAGAACGATTCCGCGGTAGAACGGATGTGCGGGTCCATTCAGGAGTTTGGCTTCAAGATTCCCTGTTTGGTGCGCGGAAACGGCGAAGTCGTGGACGGCCACTTGCGCCTGAAGGCCGCGCGCAAACTAGGAATCGAAGAAGTGCCCGTTATATTGTGCGATGAATGGTCGCCAGCGCAAGTGAAGGCATTTCGCATCATGGTGAATCGCTCAGTGAACTGGGCGGATTGGGATGACGAGCTTCTCGCGCAAGAACTGAAGGACATTGTCGATGCGGGTTACGACATCGAACACACCGGCTTTGATTCGAAAGAGATCGATGATCTTCTTGCGACGCTTGACCCAGAGCAAGAAGCAGAACTAGTCCCGGAGCCTCCCGCCATACCTGTTAGCCGGACCGGCGATCTATGGCTGTGCGGGCCACACTGGGTCCTCTGTGGCGATTCGACAAGCGCGGAGGATGTGAGCCGGCTGCTTGGAGAGAGCAAGCCATTCCTGATGATCACGGACCCGCCGTATGGAATTCAACTGGATAGTGAGTGGCGCGATCGAGCCGGTTTGAACGGATGCGGAGCCGCGGAACCCAGCTACTTGAAACATCGAACCGAGGGGCACAACAACACCACCATCTCAAGCGATACCCGGGCCGACTGGTCGGACGCTTTTGAACTGGTGCCCAGTCTTCAAGTCGCATACGTGTAGCACGCTTCGATTTTCACCCGTGAGGTTCTCGACGGTCTTTTAAGAATCGGGTTCTTGTACCCGCAACAAATTATTTGGAACAAAGGGCGGAACGTGTTGACGCGAACGCATTACTGGTATCAACACGAGCCCTGCTGGTACGTGAGGAAAGTTAACGCCCCCTGGCACGGCAAAGCTGGCGAGAACTCGACGATCTGGGATTCCGCATCCCCGCAATTCATCATGGGCGGCTCAGACGAAGAGAAGTTTGACCATCCGACACAGAAACCGCTGGCGCTGATGACGAAGCCGATTCTCAATCACACAAAACGAGGCGAAGTGGTCTATGAACCGTTTCTGGGCAGCGGTACAACTTTGGCGGCCGCGGAAACAACTGCCCGCGTTTGCTATGGGATTGAGCTCGACCCCAAGTTTGTGGACGTGGTGGTCCAACGCTGGCCGGGAATGACGGGCAAGAAAGCGACCCTCGATAGCGACGGCAGAACATTCGCGGATGTTGCAGAAGAGCGGTTGGGGGTGGCCGCATGAATTGCGCATTGCCGCCGCGAGATCGCGGTTATCGAACAGCAACTTCGGGCGGGGCACTCGGACGTCGCCGGGCTATGTCTTGCCCTTGCGGACCAGTCGGTGGAACTCCGGCTACTAAGACAGGAAAAGCCGCCGGGGTTGAATTCGGCGGCGTAGCTAAAAATAGCTTTGACCTACTCCACTTCGCAGGGCCGCAAGCTATCGTCCATCGCGAATACGATCTGGAAAGTTCCGCCGCCACCTTGCGCCCAGACTTTGTAGCGGAAAGGGCAAAGAACATCCTCTCCTTGCTCGGTTTGCTGAAGTCGCATTTCGAGGTTGTACGCGGCGATCTCCCGCGCTTCTCCTATCGTCGATACCGTGGCGACCGGCTCGTAGTTCCTTTCTTCGTCTTCCACAATCAACATGGCCAAACCAAGTTGCTTGTTCGGCTGAATGGGGAAGGAAAGTCCTTTCGTGTTTCGTTGGGTGTGTTTCGTTGGCGTCATCGTATTCGTCTCCTGGCACCACCATCAATCACTTCAGTCTCGACGAGAAGCAAGGACAATCTGTCCTACTCTGCAAGATTCTTTGCAACAAGAAAAGCCGCCGGATGGGGTTCCGGCGGCGGGGAAGGGGACTCGATAGGTTCAGGCTTTAATGCTATAGACCCGCTTGTCGCCAATCTTCTCGCTCGTAACAATCAACCCGTGCTTCTTGGTCAGCGATCCGCCAGCGCTCAGCATGGCCCTGGTGGTGTGTTTTTGCCATGCCATGGCGGACATGATCGCTTCCAGGGTTGTGCCGCCTTCAGCCTTAAGCATTGCAATCACTTGGTCCGTCTTGCTGCCCTCGCGGGGAGCTTTGGCGACCATTTCGCTCGTGGACGTTTTGGTCTTGCGGGTGGCCTTCTTGGTCGCCTTCTCCCCCGCGGGCGCGACGTCGGGCACCTGTGCGTCAAAGTCGGCCTCAACGTCGTTTACGACTGGCTCGGGTTGGACGTCGTCGCTACCCGAAGCTGGCTGCTCCTGATCCGGGGCCGTCTCAACCGCTGTTTCAACGGCTGCGCCCAATTCAGTTGCTTCGTCCGTCGATCCCTCGGCTTTGGTTCCCGTCTCGGTGGAGAGCGACTCAGCCAGGCCCTGGATGGCTTTCCAGATCCGCGTGGTTGCGGCCTTCCGATCTGTGAATTTCTTGACCGGGGTCATTCCGGGGATGCTGTTGAAGATATCGATCAGACGAGCCGTTGGCCATTGTGCGGCAAGCTTGGCCAGTTCTTCCGCGCTGCTAAAGTGTTCGGCATTCGGGACGGCCATGGCTTCCTGTTTGGTGGCATGAGCGGTGATGTTGCTTGTTTCCGTTTCGATGGTGAAAGTCGTCATTGTGATTCTCCTTGCGCTTGGTTTGGTGGCGCGATCACATTCATCACTCGTGTCCGAAACACAAGCAAGCGATTGTTTCAGTTGCGGCCAACTGAATCCAAAAGTTATCTGCAGGTGAATGTAGGAACGTGCAGGTGACGGGGCACGGTTCGAAATACGGACGCAAACAGGAGCTGGCAATCGCTGCCTTACTTACTCAGCGCAACGTTGACGAAGCCGCCAAGTCTGTGAGTATCGACCCGACGACCCTATTGCGGTGGATGAAGCTTCCCGAGTTCCAGACCGCTTACCGGGAAGCTCGGCGTGCCGCTTTTGGGCAGTCGGTTGCGCGTTTGCAACAGGCTTCCAGTGCGGCCGTCTCGACGCTGCTGAAGATCATGGTCGATCCGAATTCGCCGCCATCGTGCCGGGTACGTGCCGCGGACTCGGTTCTAAATCACGGGATAAAGGCAATCGAGGTCGAGGACATCGAAGTGCGCGTTTCGGAATTGGAGCGTGCTGCGGAAGCTGATGGCAAGCTGCACAAAGGAACGCGGTAGGTGCGATATGCAGCCAGGCTGGAACGGCTGGAGGCAATACGGCCAGTGAAGCCGAAGCGCGTGATCCTGGTGTGGATCAATAAAAAAGGCCGGAGGACGAAAGTGGCGGATACGATGCCGCATTTGCCTGACGACAATCAGTACGACAAATACATGTCGAGTTGCGGAAGGAGGGCGTGAGGAACTGCGGCGTTCTCCTTAGGCGGCTTGAGAAGCTTGAATTCGCCAGTGCGAGCGACGCAACTCGATCTAACCCTTATTGTCTACACCGGATCGCAATCTATCACCGAGCCCACCCTGACCGCATGGCGATAATTCACGCTGCTCGCCGATGGTATGGATGCAAGCCGCCGTATAAGGTGACACCGGAACTCGGAAGTGTCTTCGGGCGCTGGGCCACGATCGTCAACCAACTCCGGACAGGAGAATGTTACGTGTCCGACTCGAAGTTTCCGTCGCTCTAAGTGACTCGACTAAGCGTATGAGCAGCCGATCGTTTAGCAGAAGATTACGGACCCTTGAAGCGCGGCTGGATGCAGGGCCCTGCGCGGACGAGAAGTGGGTGATCATCGAACGACACGCGCTTCAATCGATGACGGAAACCGATCGTCAATCGTTGAAACAAGCTTGGGCTTTGCGAGACAGTGGCCGAACAGCTGAGTACACTCCGGACCACCTGAAGGCTTATGCAGGATGGGAAGACGCTCACGATCGGGCCTTTGCGGAATCAAACGTGCGATTCACGATCGCTGAAGTTGACGAAATGATGGTCGCTACCTGAGCGGATGCTCAAGAAATAGCTTCCGATATTAGTACTTATCGGGCCGCATCAGAAAACAAGGAGCGGTTTTCGGGGGCCTCGATCGTACTATTTTCCGGTAACGCCGTTTTGCGGACCTCACTTCCGGATCGCCGACAATCCAGGCTACACGTTGTGCCTGGTCCCTAGTGTTACGGCACACGCCTTCCACAGTGATGACCAAGCAGCACGAGCCTGCCACTGTAAATGAACAATGCAGTCGAGTCTTTGGATTGGGCCACATGGAAGTGTGTCGCCTCAACTCCCTCGCGTCGGCTGCAAGTGACATCAGGTCCACCGACCCGCCACTGCTGTGATAATCTTGACGCCCAATGTGCATCCTAACCTCACTCCTGCTACTTGCACTCGTGCTCCAGGCGGCCGACGAGCCCCCAGGGGCACAGCTTTACCGGAAACACTGTGCATCCTGCCATGACGCGGGCGGAGACGCTCGCTTGCCATCCCAGGCAGCGTTGCGGCAGAAGACGCCCGGTACCCTGATCAAGGCGCTTGAGTCGGGCGTCATGCGGCAGCAAGGTGCACTTCTGAGTGGTTCCGAGCGCAGGAGCCTGGGAAGTTGGCTTGGCAAACCGGAGGCGGCGACAGTTGCCGCGGACCTGTTACCGAACCGATGTTCGCCGTCTCCGTGGCCGTCATCCTCCCCTGAAACGGCGGCGTGGAGCGGATGGGGCGGGCCCTCGAACTGGCGGTTTCAGACCACGTCCCAAGCGGGTTTGGCAGCGGCGGATGTGCCCAGGCTTAAGCTGAAGTGGGCTTTTGGCGTTCCGGATGCTTCTACGATGCGTTCGCAACCGGCGGTCTGGGGCGGACGCGTTTTTCTCGGCGGCCAGGACGGAACCGTGTACTCGCTCAACGCCGCCACTGGCTGCGTCCATTGGGCCACAGAAGCCGCCGCGCAAGTTCGCACCGCGATCGTCGTGGCCGTCGCTGGTGGTCGCCCCTTAGCCTTCTTTGGCGATAGCGCGGGACAGGTATATGGACTCGATGCCGCCACCGGTAAGCCGGCCTGGCAACTGCGCGCCGACGCTCATCCGGCTGCCATGATCACCGGCACGCCCGCGTTCCAAGATGGCCGTCTGTATGTTCCAGTGGCCTCCTATGAGGAGGCGGCCTCGATTTCGCCCGGATACGTCTGCTGCACGTTTCGCGGCAGCGTGCTCGCCGTCGCCGCCGCCACGGGGAAGATCCTCTGGAAGACGTATACGGTTGCGGAAACACCGAAGGCACGCAAGCCGACCAAACGCGGCATCGGTACGATTGGGCCGTCGGGTGTGGCAATCTGGTCGGCGCCGACGCTTGATCCTGAGCATCGCGTCGTGTACGTCTCCACGGGAGACAACTACTCGGATCCTCCCACCACGACCAGCGGCGCCGTTCTGGCGCTGAACATGGATTCGGGCAAGATGCTCTGGTCCAAACAACTCACGCAGGGCGATGCGTTCAACAGCTCATGCGCCCTGCCGGATAAGGCCAACTGCCCGGATTCCGACGGGCCGGATTTTGATTTCGGCGCTTCTCCGGTGCTGATTCGCCTGGCCGGCGGCCGCCGCGTCCTGGTGCTGGCACAGAAATCCGGCATGCTTCACGCCGTGGACCCGGACCGGCAAGGCCGGATTGTGTGGCAGTCCCGGGTCGGGAAGGGCGGTATTTTAGGAGGCCTGCAGTGGGGCCCGGCGTCCGATGGGGAACGGGTGTGGGTGGCCCTGTCCGATATTGTCATTTCGCGAGCGCGCCAGGCGGGCTCGAACGAAGTTAAACGCGAACTCGACCCAACGCAGGGCGGCGGAATGTTCGCCTTCCGGGCAGACAACGGCGAGCGGCTTTGGATGACTCCGGCCCCCGGTTGCGGTGATCGCCGACCTTGCAGTCCGGCCCAGTCCGCCGCCGTCTCCGCCATCGCCGGGGCCGCCTTTTCCGGCTCCGTGGACGGCCATTTGCGGGCTTATTCGACGTCCGACGGCAAGATTACTTGGGATTTCGATGCCGCACGCGCGTTCCCCACGGTCAATGGAGTCGCGGCTAGGGGGGGAGCCTTTGATGCGGCGGGAGCGGTGATTGCCGGTGGAATGCTGTTTGCCGGATCCGGCTACGGGCAGTGGGGCGGTCTACCCGGTAACGTCCTGCTTGCCTTCTCCGTGGATGGAAAATAAGGGAGATCCGAATGAACAGACGGCGAGCGATGGTAAACCTCGGGTTAGCCGTCTCACTGGGCGCAGCGCCGGTGCGGCACCGTTTTGTCGGTGTCTGGAAACTCATCGCCTTCGAGCGCAAGTTTACGAATGGCCACGTTGATTACCCCTATGGGGAGAAGCCAGTCGGGCGGATCACATACGACAAAGCTGGCCGCATGTCGGCGCAATTGATGCGGCTGGGCCGCCGCTCCACGGTCGTTTCCGGAATGACTTTCACCACCAGCGACACTAGCGTCGAAGAGATCCGCGAAGCGGTAAACGGCTTCACCGCGTACTTCGGCACCTTCGACGTCGATGAATCCGCGCAAACCGTGATCCACCATGTGCAAGCCTCCCTGGTACCCAGTTGGGTGGGTACGGATCTGAAGCGTACCTACCGGTTCGATGCCAACCGTCTGGTGCTAACGGCCGTCATGACGAACGTACTTGAATTAACTTGGGAGCGGGAGCGGGACTGAATCCCTCGTGCCTGCCGCGGACCGTCCCATGAACGATGATGTGTCGGCGAATCAAATGGACCCTACCAAGTTACTTTGGATGCAACACAGGCTTTGGTACACCGTCTACATACACGTCAGGGTGAATGGCGACGGCTTGCTCCCGAATCTGGTGAGCACGTTTATCAAGCGGCTCAGCTTGTTGATGTTTCCCCTGAGACTCAAACACCCCACTGAGATTGTCCAGGGTCTCCGCAAGGCTCGGGTGCCACGGCCCGAGAATTGTTTCTTTAATCGCGAGCGTTTCTTTGTACAGCGTTTCGCTTGCGGCATATTTCTTCTGGTCCCGGTATACCGCAGCGAGACCGTCGAGGCTTTCGGCCAGCTGAAGTCCGCTGGCTCCGGAGTGTCGCGCTTCGTGAATCGCCGCCTTAAACTGTTTTTCCGCGTTTCGAAAGTCTTGAGCCGTCCTTGCTTGCTGCCCCGACTCCGTGTCCTTCTCTCTGGTTTGCGCTGCCGCGGGCATACACAGCAGAACAAGGAACGCGACCGCGAATATAAGTGATGAACGGACTATCTGAGCCATAGTCTTAGGATAGAAGCTACTCGGGCCGGGTTGGCGGCGAATGAACTCAGGGCCGTCTTCATTAGCTTGTGCCCCGTCAGCCTGTCGATTCCGTAACGCCTCGCAAGGTCCGGTGCATATCTCGCCAAGGCGGTGCCAAGACGCAGCAGGGCATGATCCTTCATTGGGCGTTGGAGAACGTTCCCAAACACCTACCGATATTGCCTTAGCGTTGATCGGAAGTGGTCGGGCGCGCGGATTTTTGGGATCGATGTGCTGCAACATCGCCCGAGCCACTTTCGATAACGCGCAATGACGGAGCCGGACAGTATATTACGG
>JAABUK010013226.1_pt1 | contig 10335 bp, 12 predicted proteins | sample 5559141 | NCBI WGS metagenome assembly JAABUK01 (sample SAMN10711869, study PRJNA513367) | rock metagenome | isolation source: Antarctica rocks | place: Antarctica: Victoria Land, Pudding Butte nord | collected 2016-01-03 | reverse complement strand
TAGATTCTTTAGCAATTCAAACAGTCTCGTCGTTGATTCTATTGACTCTCTGATGTTGTTCTGTCTTTCGATTGCGTCGATCATCAGGTAAACGAATTTCTTTAGACTCGTTCTGCCTAGACGAGTATCTTGAATGAGTAATGAAATCGATATCGTGTGATAAACGAATTCTTAATATAATGTTGAGATCGTGCCTAGAATCTAACCACACTGCAGCGAGATAGTGTGTAGCTGAATAGAATGTTTGATCAATAGAGATAGCTATAACTAGAATATTAAGAATACAGAAGAAATCAAAGAGAGTTTCGAGCTGTATCTATAGTAGAGCAAAACAAAGAGAATGAAGCAGGTTTGCTTGAGTATCGAAAGCGCTAGAATAGAGTATTGAGACTGAGGTTTAACATGAGCCAAAACCTCTAAAGCTTATTGACTAGAAAACTCTATTCAATTTCGACACACTCGTAACAGTTTCTAACAATCATCATCATTAAAATAAATTCTAGTATGTCTGTTATTGATTGATTGAAAAGAATCAGACTGTTCAATGTTGTATACATTGAATTTTTGAAATGTCATGATAACTTTACAAAGATACTTTCATTGAATGCTTTGACAATGTTCAATTCTTGCTATTTTCAAATTAGTCATTTATTCTTTTGAATTTTTAAGTGAGTTCTTACTTCAAGAGTGACACGTCTGTCTTCATTAAAAACTCTTTTTACAGAATCACTATCGCTTGAGTTTGTTGCAATCTTGTTATCATCATGAGTTTCTGTGTGTTCAACTGCGCTGCACTTTGATGATGATGATGTCTTGAAGTTACTCATGTGATTACATCTTTTCTGTAATGTCACTTAGTATCTTGATAAACTCATCATTATCAAGATTGATGTATTTTCATGTTGCATTCAAGATGAGAATCATTTAGTGTGACTTAACAATGTATAATCATTAAGAAAATCTATGCAACAAATGATTAAGAAGAAGAATAAAAGAGAATGTCAGATTGCAAACGATTTTTTCTCATGATAAGAGAAGAATTTATCTTATTCTGAGCATTAAGAATGATTCATTTAACATTGATAAAAATTCATTGAACTTTTGTTGAAATTGAATGAATCATAAGTCTTATCATCGAGTCTTGAGATTTCTCAATTATGACATGATCTCACTATGTCATCTTATACTGAAAGTCTTGAGTATGAACATTTTTTCTACAAGCATTCTACATATTTTCTTCAATGATCAGCTGCTTGAATCAAGTATCACAAGAAATCTGAAACATACAATCGTTGTTTGCAGCAGACTGAATTGTAAAAAGAAAGTGAATAAACTTTTTTGCATGCATTTCTTTCAATACTGTTTTTCATTCATGCTCGTTGCTAATATATATTCTTGCAAATTCAGCTTGATTGTATATCACTGTATTTGTGACATAGTCATAATTCAGCTCATTCTTAATCAGCTTTATAAATTTGTCATATTTCATGTCATTAATGTGAATTGAGTTCTTCACTGCTTCACGTCTAAAAAAATCTTGTGATCTGCAGCATATGTTACAATTGAAATCATGATTGATTTGTATTATGATATTTTTGACTGATTTGACTGATACTGATTGAGATTTCTTGTGATCTCATTCATTGCAGATAACATTAAATTGATTGCATCAAGTCAAGTACTTGAGTTCGAGTCGAGTACTTGACTCATTAAGACTCAATTTGAGTCAGAATTCTTAACTTGAGTATTTAAGTTGAGTTAAAATGTTTGACTTAAGTATTTAAGTTGAGTCAGAGAATTGAAATTGAATATTGATTTGAAATTCTTGACTCGACTCGTCAAGACATGAAGATAAATAGATAAATATTCTATTATGACTCTTTATTATGACTCTCTATCATGACTTTCTATCAAATAGTCTTCATGTTTCTCTTCATATTTTTCTTTATGACTTTCTATCAAAAAGATAATGCAAAAAGGTAATGCAAAGGCGAAAAATCGGAAAAATTTCTATATTTAACTCTCTTGACGTCATTTTCAATTTCTTGATGAGTTGAGTTGAGAACTTGAATCGAGTATTGACTCAAGATCAATATCAGATTGAATCAGAATGTTGAAATTGAGTATTTGAGTTGAGTCAGAAGATTGATATTGAAACTCAACTTAATGATCAGTCTAGACGACATAACTTAAGATATGTGAGTATGTTTTTAGTTGAAAAAATGATGAAGAATTGTACTTAAGATTGTTTTATTGTGTCTCTCTGACTCTGAATTATCTTCTTACATTGTAATTTGATCGCTGTGTCATGAACATTAACATAAAATCACTTCTTAATCTCATGACATCATTGAATATAATATGAAACTTGTGATATATGACTTCAAATGTTGATCTGAAAGTCTCTTTCAACTTGTTTATATTTAGCTTTCATTTTATAAGTTGTAGAAATCTCATCTGATCTTGTATTTGCATCTTTAATTGCATATATTCAGACTCATTAATGTTGAGTTCTTTTTTCACTTTGTTTATCAATTATTTGTAGTGTACATACTCTTTACATGACATCTTCAACAATGCATTCATTATACTAAATAAAAAACTTGATGTTTGTTGAATCTTTTTGCGTCTGTAACTAATGACTGCGCTTATCACAAAAAACTTTAACATCAGTGATTCATAACTTCAGAATTTGATTGATGTCACATTTACTACATTTTGTTCATGTGATAATTGACATCAGCTTTCAGTGATTTACTTATTGCTTAAGCTTTCAACTAAATCTATGAAATATATATTGATTATTTAGAATTTACTACTGAGTCACTTACACTTCTTTATAACACAATCGCTTGTGATCATTAAGTCAATTCAATTTTTCAGATTAATTCATTGATACAATTGACTTTGACTGACTGATTTCATGATATCAAATTTGTAGTTGATGATACTCTTGCAATGAGCAAAGCTTTGTTTACTATATATATTTCATAAGAACATAGTTTTTGCAAAATTAAACTTTGACTTTAGTTTTTATCAGTTCGTAGCTGAGACTTCTGTTCATCAAGAAAAATTTGATTGAGCAAAGTCAAGAAATAATTATATTTCTTAGTTGATTAATCATGTAGCATCGTTGACTTTGATGATTCTGTATATGCTCTGAGACATAAACATAATACATATACATAGTTTGATTTTTGTCTGCAATGAGATTGAATCAGTTTCAAATATCTTCAACTTTCGCATTTGAAATAGTATTCTGCTACTTTCATTTCTTTATGCAAGAAATTCTTCTTGTAAATCAAATTGTATGAATCTCAGTTGTTGAAGTTGTTAATGTAGAAAAACTTGTTTTTGTTTGACTCGTTATGATTATTATTTACTGATACAACATGCACACTTTTCAGAATTGTATGCAAATGAAAAAATCAACTAACTTTGAGTAAACGAGAATTTTTGACATTATCTTTAAATCAATGCTTTATCTCAATCATTTCATGCATAGCATGTTGAGTTTTCTCATTGCAAGATTTGAGTAGTTTGACGAGAGCATCATTATGTCGTAGCTCATTATTCTTATTGTCTTGATGCAACAAATTTATAATATTTAATGAAAGAACGACTAGAAGATTACTGTTTTTAACTGATTCAAACGTTACTTTCAAGACTTTTTTCGCTAAATGATCGCTGTCGAGATCGAAGCTATAGAGACTATTACTAGCGAGGTAGAGAATCATTGATAGAGACAATAATAGTTTAGCGAAATAACTTAATAAAATGATTCAACATTTGTTAATCAGTTGAGCGAGATTAAATACTCGTTTAATCAGTTTAGAATTAATCACTTCTTTATTCAATAGAATCTGAACAGCAGTTCAGTAGTTTTCAGATGATGATCATGATCATGATTGATTCTTTGCTATAGAAATCAGACACATCAGACGTATCTTTATATCGTAACGTATAAAAGTAGTCATTACGTTCAAAGAATTGAACGTAGATGAAAAGCTCAAGAATTGATCTTACACTCAAATCATCATCAACTCTCTCATATGCTCGATTCACTGTCAGTAGCAGAACTCATTCAGTAAAGTGAACTGCTAAACTATCAGTCAGAAACAAAGCATTGTCATCACAAGCACTAAATTCTACCTCATCAACAGAACATTCTATCTCTTCATCATTATCATCATCACTAGATTCGTCATCATCACTACTAAATTCGTCATCATCACTACTAATTCTATCTCAACGACAGAACATTCTATCTATTCAAACCTTGTCTCAGCTATCTCTAGTCTTTTCAGAATCATCAAGATGAGTGAAACTAAGATAAGATTCTTCAAAGAATTGAAGAACGAAAGAGAAGATTCTATTGAATATCTAGAGAATATAGAGTAAGTCTATACACAGAACTTTTCATTCAATGAATCTACAGTTGCAACTACGATTGAAGTTTATAGATTCAAGACATATCACATTCTGTTTTGACAAAATCTAAAGCTTAAGACACATGATTGATATCAAGAACTTGATTTGAAAATCAAGAACAACTGAAATGAACTGATCAAGAAATTTCTAATCAACTACAAAGTCATTCTGAAGAATGCTCAGATCAAAAAGTTTGAGCTAAGAGTGCAATTAATGAATCTAATGAAAAAGAATACTGAGAATATATTCAAATATCTTGATAAAGCTGATGATCTAGTCATCAAGCTGTCAATCGATGATATCGATGTAGATATGATGATACTAAAAGAAATGAAAAATGAAGACAAGAAAGAAAGAGTTTCTTTTGAATGTCACAAGAATGCAAACTATTTTTATGACATGATCAAGAAACTAATAAAAGTCGTTTATAGTTAAGTAGAAAAGATCAGCTCATTTGACTTCAGCTACAAGAAATTCATGCAGATCAGTTTACAAGATAGTGAAATCATCATCACAGATGAATTGCTAAGACAGATTCTTATTAACATCAATGTCACGTTTTCAGCTCTTCTTCAAGAGATGAGATCACTAAACACAGCAATAACGTCAGATGTATTTATTGCAAAGTTGAAGATCATTACAGAAGTGAGTTATAGTGACAAAAGTCAGAAACAACGAAAGTATAAAAGCATTAATAACATCAAGTGCTATGTCTGTGAGCAGAAAGATCACTATGTCAGTGCTCACAGAAAGAAGAAAGGTCAAAGCAACGAGATTCTCGCTCACGCTGTCATATCTGATCAATCAATGATAAGCAGTAAGATGATTATAGTCAACGAAGAGTATGAGATATCATTGATAACAGCAGCTCAATCTTAAAGATCAGCTATAAAGCAAAGTCTTGCAGTCATAGAAAAGTCAGAAGTCAAGAAGATTGCAGTTACTGATAAAAAGAAAGCTAGATTTGATTTCATCGTACTAGAAAGAGAAATTCATCAAAATGATGATGAAGAACGAGAGCTAGCAACTTCAAAAAATATGAAAGTAGAAGAGAATGAGTCAGTTTTGCAAGAATTTACTTTCAGATCAAATCAAATCAGGAAAAAATTGTCTCAGATCAAGATCAGCAAGATCGAAAAGATTCAAAAACTGATGATTTCAAAGAAACTTAAATCTATGAATTCAATCAGAGACATGCAAAGTCGTGATAGATTCAATATCAATAGAATTCTTGATTTATCATTAGAATTAACTGTCAAGAAACTATTGAATCAATTTAATATTACTATCAAGAATCTAGCATTTAACATGCAGAGATCAATCTTCAAATATAGAATCAAGAGATCAAAGATCAATGCTAAAGATGATGCTTAAACTGATCATCAAGTCAAGTTTTGATATTAATCTTCTGACTCGACTCAAGTACTTAATATCAATCTTCTGACTCAACTTGAATACTCAATTTCAACATTCTGACTCAATCTGATATTGATCTTGAATTAATACTCAATTCAAGTTCTTGACTCAACTCATCAAGAAATTGAAAATGATGTCAAGAGAGTTAAATATAGAAATTTTTCCGGTTTTTCGCCTTTGCATTATCTTTTTGCATTATTTTTTTGATAGAAAGTCATAAAGAAAAACATGAAGAAAAACATGAAGACTATTTGATAGAAAGTCATGATAGAAAGTCATAATAGAGAGTCATAATAAAATATCTATCTATTTATCTTCATGTCTTGACGAGTTGAATCGAAAATTTCAAATCAATACTTGATTTCAATTCTCTGACTCAACTTAAATACTTAAGTCGAACATCTCAACTTGACTTGAATACTCAAGTCAAGAATTCTGACTCAAATCAAGTCTTAATGAGTTGAATACTCAACTCGAACTTAAGTACTCAACTCGACGCAATTAGTCTAATAATGCTCAAGAAGTGAAAAACGTTTCAGTCAGTATGATTATCTTTGCAGCAGTTCTATCGTCGAAAGTCATCATCAGAGCATATGAAGATGATGATTTAAGCAAATCACTGATGATTAACTTCTGAATAGAAACTCAACGTTTATCAAAGTCATTGCTGAATGAAGATTTTCTGATGAAACTATTTAATCGCAAGATTTACAACAAAATAAAGCTCAAATCAAGAATTCAAACTGATGAATATATTCAAGTTAGCTTGATCAATAATTCAATCACTACTCTTCGCAAGTATGTATTGATATCAGTCAACGTAAAAAAGATTGAAGCGATAATTAAAGCTTGACTAGTAGATGTTGAGATATACGATTTACTACTAGAAGTCTTCTGACTTAGACGAGTGCATTGCAATCAGAAGTACGATCAGAACAAAATCACAGTCATGAGAGATGATATGACAGTAAGAAAAGTATCAGCTCAACTGATGTTTGTATCTACGAATCTATCTGTGATGAAATTGAATGAAGATGATGATTGAACGATGAATGAAGTCTGTCAGCATCTTCTAGAAGAACAGAAAAAAGCTCAGCTCTGAACTCTTTATCAGTGAAAGTTCAAAGTTGAAATCAATCAACTGAAATCATTATAGTCGTCGTTGCATCAATAACTTTAGAAGCATCAAGCTATCACTCAATGCTTACTACTAGAGACTCAGTCTCAGAAGATCTGAAGTTCTTGTCATCTACGAAGTATGCATTGAGCAGAGAAAACGTCTTTTCTATCAAAAGATGTCTCAAAGTACAAAAGCTTAGTCAGAAAGAAAGAGAGATGATCAACGAATGATTTGAATTAAGTAAAATCACGATAGAATTAAAGATGAATACATCAGTCAGAATTGAGAAGACAAAGAGATTACTTTATATTTGAAGAAAGTGTTTTGCTGAATCAGTACGAAATATTAAAGTCACAGACATAATTGAACATTTCATTGATCTGAAATCAAATGTCAAATCAATTAAAGAAACTTTACTCAAATACACAGCTCAGAAACGAGAGTTCGCTAATACTATCTTTTCGATCATGAAAGATGTTGAAATAATAGTTAGAAGAAGCAATGCTTGAGAGATTCAAACGAAGTTTTCGCTCAAAAAGAAAGAATTCACTCAGCTACAAGTGATACATAATTTCATATTGATCAATAATCATACAATCAAATCACAGTATTTGATTCATAGACTGAAGAAAGTGATTGACATACTCATTAAACTCGAATTCACGATATATTTTATCAGTGACGCAGCTAATAGCTACTGAGAAATTTTAATGAGAATTACTGACATCAATAAAATCGAATTTCTAACTTTCAATGATCAATGAGTATATCTTCGAATGAGTCAAGAATTGAAGAAAGCGACTCATATTTACTCTCAGTTCTTGAACCTAGTCTTTGATTCTTCATCAGCTAATGAAGTGAGAATGAGAAGAATGTTCACTATTTTAGACATCAGAAAGAATATGATCTTTTTGATCTACATGAATGATCACGTCGTCTCTGTCAGAATCTTTGATTCAATGTTTGAGTTTCTACATAAGCAATACTTTTCTCGAATTATCTTCGAATCAATGTATTTATTCAAGCATAAAACAGTGATAATGAGCAATAATCTAGATTTTCTAGAATTTCAAGACACGTCAGAAGAATTGAGACTCTCACTGAAGCACAGAGAGAAGATTATAAACTGATCTACTTTCACTAATCAAGCGAAACTAGATGCGTTTCTATGACTCACTTCGTTTCTAAGAATCTTTATTTCAGAGCGAGCAGAACATGTTCTCAAGCTGAAAGAAGTTTATCTGATAGAGATTTCAATCGAATCTAAATCAAAGAAGTTTCATGATGATGAGATAAAGAAGTGTGACAAGAATCTTGTTACGATCCTAGCTACGCATCTTCGTTGATAGCTATGTTGATAGCTATGTTGATGACTATGTTGATGACTATCCTGAGAGCTATCGCCGATCGCTCATCGCTAGAGCATAGACTTGTTCCGAAGTCAACCCTATTCAGAGTTAGCTTATGTTCTTCTGAGTCATATAGATAGTCGGCCCTTTTCTTCTAGATACTTTTCTTCCTTAGCATTTATATACTCGTTACATTACACTCATATGACTCGCTCTATGCTGACCCCTAACATTATATAAATGCTCCTTCGTTACAGGCGAAGAGAAATAATCTGCATCGACTTGCTCTGCCCGATTCACACGACTATTGACTTTGGTCTAGTCGACTCGCGACCGTGCAGACACTCACCCTTCTCCCTCGTGAGCTGACTCAGCGAGAATAAACAAAAGATTCGAACTCGTGCGCTGATCAGCGAGTATAAACAAACGATTGGAACCATCCGACTAGGTCAAAGATCAGCGAATTAATCGTTCATTCAGATTCGCAAGAGATTCTTCGAATTTGTTGAACAACCAAAGAGGTCAGTCTAGAACTGCGTGAAGTCTCTACCTCGATGAGCAAACCTCAACAGTGAACCGGTCCGTCTACCCGTTCATGTGCAACTAGTGAGCCTGCTACAATGGCACGATAATGCCTTCGGCAACAAGCAAACCTTTGAGCTTGTTCCTATATCGAAACCCTCAGTGAGCCTGCTTCAATGACACCGTCAATGCGATGATCTTCTCATCGCTCTACCTACCAGTGAACCGGTCCGCCTACCAGTTCACGTGCAACTAGTGAGCCTGCTTCAATGACACGTCCGATAGTGAGCCTGCTACAAGGACAGATAACGATTGACCTCGTCGACAGAGCCAGTCACCCGATAGTTAGCCTGCTTGAACGGCACCCGAAGTGAGCCTGCTACAAAGACAGACAACGATTGACCTCTTGATTGAGCCGGTCAACGAACGAAACAAGCCCTACTATGTAGTAGGCCTGAACCAGAAGTGAGCCTGCTTCAATGACACGGTCAATGCGATGACCTACCTACCCACATCGCTCTACCTATCAGTGAACCGACCTACCTCGAGTTCCTGTTCAACTAGTGAGCCTGCTTCAATGGCACCGTCAATGCGATGACCCTCTCATCGCCCTACCTACCAGTGAATCGGTCTGTCGACTCGTTCGCGTGCAACTAGTGAGCCTGCTACAATGGCATCATTCTACCTCGCATAGTGAGCCTGCTACAATAGGCATTTCGATTCTACACAAGGCTAAGAAAATACATTCATGCGGACATGAATCGTTGAAGAGGGGGGGTAATGTTACGATCCTAGCTACGCACCTTCGTTGATGACTATGTTGATGACTATGTTGATGGCTATTCTGAGAACTATCGCCGATCGCTCGCCGCTAGGGCATAGGCTTGTTCCGAAGCCAACCCTATTCAGGGTTAGCTTATGTTCTCCTGAGTCATATAGATAGCCGACCCTTCCCTTCTAGATACTTTCCTTCCTTAGCATTTATATACTCGTTACATTACACCCATATGACTCGCTCTATGCTGGCCCCTAACATTATATAAATGCTCCTTCGTTACAGGCGAAGAGAAATAATCTGCATCGACTTGCTCTGCTCGATCCACACGACTATTGACTTTGATCTAGCCGACTCGCGACCGTGCAGGCACTCACCCTTCTTCCTCGTGGGCTGACTCAGCGAGAATAAACAAAAGATTCGGACTCGTGCGCTGGTCAGCGAGTATAAACAAACGATTGGAACCATCCGACTAGGTCAAAGATCAGCGGATTAACCGTTCATTCAGATTCGCAAGGAATTCTTCGAATTTGTTGAACAATCAAAGAGGCCAGTCTAGAACTGCGTGAAGTCTCTACCTCGAGAAGCAAACCCCCAGTGAGCCTGCTTCAATGGCATCGTCAATGCGATGACCCATCTACCCTCATCGCCCTACCCACCAGTGAACCGGTCCGCCTACCCGTTCATGTGCAACTAGTGAGCCTGCTACAATGGCACGATAA
>JAABUK010013225.1_pt1 | contig 10336 bp, 13 predicted proteins | sample 5559141 | NCBI WGS metagenome assembly JAABUK01 (sample SAMN10711869, study PRJNA513367) | rock metagenome | isolation source: Antarctica rocks | place: Antarctica: Victoria Land, Pudding Butte nord | collected 2016-01-03 | reverse complement strand
GCGGCAGCGGTGCGGCTGCGCCGACCCGCCGCCGCCGCCGCCCGATCCGCCGCGCTCGCCGGCGGCGTTGTGCGCCGCCGTCGACTACGTGCGCGCCCAGTTCCAGGTGCGGAATGGGAATGTCCATTTGCCAAACCTGAGGAGTTTGCGTTTCATGCCCGAAATCCTTTGCGAGAAGGTGCATGGTGTGTCTCAAGGGTTTCGACTCGAGGTGGTATTGGCATCAGCCAGGTGCACGAGTACCTGAGTAGTGTGTCTGAAACCTCTTGTCTTTCGCAACAGGCGATTGCGGACCAGCAGGCGGCAGAGCGTGCGGCTCAGGGCGGCAGCCAGGCCTCTGGCGGGCCGCAGGGGTCACGCGGCAGCGCCGGTCTGTCCTCCGCCTCTGGCGGCTCCTCAGCGCGGCAGGCGCTGCTGGCCGGAACGCAGGCGGCCAATCTGGCGGCGTCGAATCCGACGGCCTCGCAGCAGGCGGCGTCTGGCGCCGCGGCATCCGGCTGCGAGGATTCCACTCAGCGGCAGCGGGGCCAGCAGGGTGAGGCCGGGCGGCATGACAGCCGCGGCGCGCCGCTCGTGGACGCAGACATCGTCATGACGCAGCAGCAGGCGGCTGCCAAGGTCCGGATTCCGCTGAAGAGGCGCATCCGAACCTTGTGGGAGCTGTATTTGTCCCCCATAACAATGCCGGATGCTGTAAGGCACTCCACAGTTCCTGCTTGTTCTTGTTGAAACATCAATTGTGAAGTTTCGGATAGGCCTTTCTGGGTTGTTTGTCTCGATACCAGGAAGTTCGCTTGCTTTCACTCTCTCATACAGGCGCCTGGCAGGAGGCGGCTGGGCGTCTCCGAGTTTCTGCAGCACGTCACCAGCGGCAGTCTGGCGGCATTCGGCGCCGGCGGCGCCATCCCGGAAGGCGAGGAGGAGGGCCTGGACGAGGGGTCGGACCCCGGCGCGAGCGACGCCGAAGTGGCGCTAGATGGAGTGGAGGACGGTGCTCAGGGCGGGGGTGGTGATGAAGCAGACGCCTTTCCGGGCGGCCTGCTGACTGCGCTGGCGGAGGCGGGGGGCCCATCACAGAGCAGCCCCTCTCAGGTGCACATGGTTTTACACAGATGAGAGCTTGAGTGGGCTATCTGCAGAGTGTGCTGTCAGAATGCAGCATCTTGGAAGGGAAGAGTGTTGCTGAGGCAGCTGGTTTGTCGCCAAAGTCATTGAGTCATGCGACCTCGTTCCCCTTTGCTTTCCTGCGCAGCCATTTGAAAGTCTTTCTGGTGCAACTGCAGGACCCAGCGCTGCGGCGTGCGGCGTCACGTGATGCGCTCCTCAGGCGGGAGGAGCGTGACTGTGATGATATACTGGCGGCGACGCAGGATGAGGCTGTCCAGCCCGTTGCGCCTGCAGACCTGGCCGCCCCTGCCAACCCATTCGCAGGTGCACCCTTGCACCCTGTGGCCCAGTGAGGTGGAGAAACTGGCAGCAGGTGTGCTGTGCTTGGTTGCTTGTGCTCATGACGGAGGATGTCATGAGCTGCTCGCTGTGCTGCGTGATGTAGCCATTGAATTGAACTGAAGTTCTCTCCGCTGTATGCAGATCTGCTGTCCCTGTGCCTCTGAACAGCGCGTCTTTCGATTTTTTTCGATTGATCGAGCCCTTTGTCATTGCGTGGGCTTTCAGGAGACATCGAGGATCTACTGAGGGGCCGGGGGGTGCAAAGCCAGGAGTGGGAAGACTTCCGCGCCTCACAGGCCGCCGGCGATGCCGCCGCCGGCGCGCCACCGCAGCCGCAGCAGCAGCAGCCACAGCAATGGCAGCGGCAGCAGCAGCAGGCGGCAGGTGGCAGTGCGGCCAGCATCCCGCAGGTGGATGGCGCAGCCGACAGCGAGTCGGCAGAGCAGCGGGCCAGAGACTGCTCGCCGGCAGAATCAGTCGGGCGCATCTGGTTGCCGGCACCATCCAGAGCGTCTCCATCTCATCCCGGCGACTGGGCCGCTCGGCCGTCAGAAGCGGCAGCAAGAACGTTCAGCTGGACGGACCCAGCACACCAGCACGCGTCAGGCGGCACTGCTGCCGCAGTCCAAGCGACAATCGCCGCACTGCCCAGCGCGCAGTCTTTGAGCCGCGCCGAGAGCGCCAGCGGCTGGAACGGGAGGCGTGGCGCGTCATACGCCTGGCTTGCGGAGCAGACGATCCCGCAGGTCGATGGCGCAGCAGACCAGCAGGTTGGAGATGCACCCTCAACCGCATTGCGCACCTCTGCTTAGTGCAGAGAGGCACTGATGCTGCGAGCGCCTGAGGTCCTGGCCATGTAGCACGAGAGAGCGGAAGCACTGCATCACCTATCTGGCGTCTGGCATACACATGGTGAGGGAATACGACCAGGTGCTTGCTTGCAGACTTCTGCATCACAGAGCAGCTCCCAGCGGCCCCGGCGAGAGCAGGCGGCGCGCTACGGCGCCATCCCCATGACGTCAGCCTCTCCTCCCGCCAGCAGCCGCACGCGTGGCGGCAGCCAGCGCGGCGGCGGCCTGGCCGACGGCGGCCCTCCGGCGCAGCCAACGCCGCACTCGCGGCCGCCGGCCAAGCCGCCTGACGAGGAGGGAGCCGCCGCCGGCGGAAAGCGTACCAGCCAGGCCGGAAAGATCCGGCGGGCCCTGCGCTTTGCTGGGGACGATGGCGATACACCGCCGCCGCAACAGCAGCAGCAGCAGCAGGGTGCAGCTGGTGGCCCGGTGCCGCCGCTGCCGCCGCTGGCACTGCAGCTGACTCACGACGGTGGCTCGGATGCGTCCAGCGGCGAGTCTCGCGGCAGTGACGGCAGCCGCGGACTGTTCAGCGCGGAGGCGGGCTCAGCGGCGGCGATGCGCCTGCGGCGGCCGTGGCGGCCGCCCCGCATGGGCACTGCGGCAGCACAGGCAGAACTGCCGGAATGCCAGCCTGGAGGCTGGACGTCGGCCGTCAGCAGGCCAGGCAGGCAGGCCACTGCGGCAGCATCGCTCGCGGCGCCGAAGCGGGGCGGCAAGCTGCTCGGCGGCATGTCTGCGGTGCCGCTGGCGGGCCCATCTTCGGCCGCCGAGCGGCTGGGCAGCCAGCAGCAGCGTCAGCAGCAGCAGCAGCAGCCGAGGCGCCTGGCGATGGGCGGGCCGTTGGTGTCGCGCGGTCGGCAGGCGGCTGCTGCGGCGGCGGCACAGCAGCCGCAGCCGAGCGCCAATGGCGCCGTGGACCACACGCTTCCGGGCGCGGCTGACGCCACCGCGGCTGCGGTTCCGGAATCCTCAGAGGAGCTGGATGACATCGAGGTGGCGCTCAGCGATGGGGAGGCCCACTCGGCGTCACCGGCCGCCCGCCAGTCAGCAGTAGCGGCACCCCCTGACCAGGTAATTGCTCGATTCTTTCGCCGCATTTGCTCCTGTATGCTCTTCGCGACCATGCTTCAAGCAAGTGGGTCATTTCTTGTCCAGGTGCCTCAGCTGCCTGACCATTGAGGATCTGCAAACGAGCTGTGGAGCCTCGGCAAGTGCAGGCATAGGTCCTTTGATATTCGTTTCACCTTCCATGGTCCATGTGCTTGCAGGCGCCAACGCCAGGCCCTGCACGGACGGCAGACAGCCCGCTGCTCGAGGCCGGCAGTGGCAGGCCCAGTAGCCACGGCGCATCCTCAGGCGGCCTGGGCAGTCGCAGCAGCAACATGGAGCTGGACTCACCGGCAGCCTCCGCCCGGGCCGGCGAGGAGACAGTGCCGGCGTCGCCTGAGCACGAGCCGTCGCCGCTGCACAGCCCAGACGCGCAACAAGCCCTGACTCGGTCTCCCAGCCCGCCAGCCTTCCCAGCCGCTGCTCTGTCAGCATCGCTGCCGAGAGCCGCGGCTGCGGACACGACTGCGCCATCGGCACTGGCCGCGGAGTTGCGCCTGCAGCTGTCGCCGTCTGACAGCCTGCAGCGGCGGCCTGCCTCGCGCGCTGCAAGCTCCTCTGGCGAAGCTAGCCAACTGTATATCAGCCCGCCAGCGGCAGCAGCCCAGGCGGCGGCGTGGCCGGCTCAGGAGGCGGCGCAGGCAGACGCAACATCAGATTCAGTGGCCCTCGCAGAGCAGGCCCCGGCAGCACCGGCAGCAGTGGTGCCAGAATCGCAGCCGCCGCAAGCGGACGACTACAATGGCGATGTGGAACCCCTGGACCTCTACATGGACCTGTCTTCGTCAGAGTCTTCGCCATGCGGCAGCCCGCACGCTGCCGCGGGCGGCGTCGGCGGCGGCGGCGGCGGCGGCGGCGGCGGCTGCTCCCAGGAAGGCAAGCCGGCAGGCGGTCGGCTGGCGCCGCGGCTGTCGCTGCAGCTGTCCGATGCCTCTGACGACGACGAGCCAGCATCTGCAGCGGCGGCGTCGGCCGCCGACGCCGGCACGGCGGCCGCAGCGGGTGGCGGCCAGGCGGCAGCGGCGCCGGAAGCGGCTGAGGAGCTGCTGTTGCCGCGGCCGCTGACGCTGCGGCTGTCTTCCTCGAACGACATGACGTCCCAGCAGCAGCAGCAGCAGCAGCAGGAGCAGCAGGGCGGCGAGCGGCAGTTGGAGCAACAGACCACCATGCATGCGCGCCAGCAGGCCTCCAGCATGCCAGCACAGCCTGCGAAAGGCATGCCGGAGCCGCCAGGCAGCCCAATGCATGCCAGCCCAGCGCCCTCCCCGCCAGGCTCGCCAATGCAGGTGGACAGACCTCCAGGCAGGCTTGTGATCGCATTTCAGGACGGCAGTGAGGCACCTTCTCCGGCGCTGCTGCTGGCAGCCGCACCAGTCGCACTGCCGTCACCATGGCCACAGCCGCAGCCAGCAGCCAGCGACACTGGCAGCGTCCTGCAGTCGCAGCAGCCAGCCCCGCAGTCCCAGCAGCGGGCGTCGCAGCAGCTGCAGCCGAGCGAACACGCTGCTGGCCAGCACATGTCACCAGCTTCGCAACAGGCGCCGGTTGGCAACCCTCAACAGGCGCCGGCAGCGAGCACGCAGCAGCCGAGTCCCGCGACGCCGGCAGCCGCCCCGCAGCTGCAGGCGAGCTCGGCCGGCGGCTTGACTCGCACCTCGGGCGGCGGCGTCCGTAGGAACAGCCCTGGCACACGCGCCAGCGACGGCTCGGGCCTGCAGCTGGCACAGGGGATGCCCCAGCGGACGCCTCAGCGGACGCCGTCGCATGGGGTGCGGTTTGTCGGGCAACCCCTGGACGCCACTGCGGCGACCCCATATCGGCAGCCGGGTGGCAGCACATCCAGCGGCGGCCTGCTGCGCCTCAGCCCGCTCGGCAGCGACCTGCGCTTGGGCAATGGCTCACAGCCCCGGACGCCGGCGGAGGACGGCCTTGCGGCGGAGCGGGCGGCAGGGCTCCGCATCTTCCGGCCCCTGGACCCGCCGCCAACCCAGGTCAGATGTTCACTCATATACGCCTTGTTTCCAGAGGCAGGCCATGTGCATCAAATTTGGTTTGAGGGCGTGCCATGGACGTGTCACCAGTGGCATAGCACAGAAGGGAATTGCACAATCTGCTGCGCCTGCAAATCTATGCGAAGTCGTGAGCAAGCACATTTCGGAACCCTTGTTCCTGTTCACAGGCGGAGCTGGAGCTGCAGGCGCGCGAGCACGGCGGCCTGCGCCTGACGCAGCGCGGCCCCTTCTACAGCAACCCCGCGCACGCGCCTGCACAGCCGGTGCGTCTTTGCTTTGCCTTGCTGTTCCATTTGCGGATACCCGGCGGTGTTTCAGGCCCCAAACGTGTCCTGCTGAGGCCTGCTGCTGATTGTGCGGACACAACTGGGTAGTCAGTTGTGCAGATCTCCTGCTGATCCATTCCTGGACGTTAGCATCTGCGCATTGTCGTTTGTGCGCATCTGCCGCTCAGATGCGGTCGGCAGGGCTGGAGTTCCGGGTGCCGACCTCCGCAACGAGCGAGCTGCCGGCGTTCAGCAGGAGCGGGCCGGCGCTGTCGCTGCAGGGCGCCGCCCGCCGCCAGCCGGGCCGCCGCTGGTTCGAGTTTGCTCCCAGGTCAGCATGACATTGATTTCCTTGTGTTGATTGTGCAGGGGCCGTTTGTCAGTCGTCTGCATCATGGCAGCTGTCCCCACATGCCTGCAGCTAATGTGGCATGCAACATCTGCAAAATGCAACAAAACACCTGGCGACCAGGAAGAGGTGCATGGGAAAAACCGGACGTGACTATTTTGCAGGTTGAGGTCTCGATCGTTACCGGAATCAACCGGTGCCCTTCTTTTCTGGCTGATTTCATGCTATCATGTGTGGCTGCAGGCCGCCGACGCAGGCGGAGATCAGCGCCTGGCTAGTGGAGCGCAGGGCGGCCTCTGCACTGGCGGACGGAACGCAGCCCTCGCCGAGGCCGCGCGGCTTCGTCATGGACCCCAACACCGGCGCCCTCAAGCCCGCCGGCCTGCCGCTGCCCACACAGGTCTGCAGATTGTCCGTTGTTGTGGTGTTGAGCTGCAAGGCGGCCCTGCCATCGCCATGCCAAGCAGACTGGAGGCTGGACTGTCCCCTGAGGATTTGAAGCAAGCGTGTGGTGCACTGAAGCAATATACACATGTCCTCTTGGCTCGATGTGTTTTCATCTTCGGAACACAATCGACTTTCGGGCGCCGAAACCGACTTATGGACATCAAGCAGGGCACACAGGACGTTGGCGGCAGCGGCAACTACCGCTCATCGCCGGGCGACGCCTGTGTGACCCCCCAGCCTATTGCTGCGGTGCGTCGACTTTCAGTCCAATTGCCTTTCCCGGTTATGACCGAGACACGCTGCAGCAACAAATTCGCATGGCATTGGCTCCAGACACGCAGAAGAAACCAGCTGTCCGCGCTGCTGACATGTGAACCGGGTCCGAAATATGATACCGTTCTCCACTCTGCAATACGGACTGCCGCACCGGCTGCCGAGGAGGACGCAGAGGAGGACTTCCGGCCGCCGTCGCCAAAGTACGACGAGCGCTCCTTCTTCTTCAGCGCCGCGCACCCCTGGGCGGCGCGCACGCCCGCCAAGTCGCTGGCGCCCCGCGGCAGGACGCACCTTGGCGGCAGGACGCAGCAGCAGCCGATGCGCACGCCTGGCACGTCGCTGCTGAGGCCCGACACGCCGCGCATGCCGCATTCCGGGGCAAGCGGCTCTGTTGGTGGCGGCAGGAGTGCAGCTGAAACACCCGCCACCAGGCCGGCGGACATGCCAGCCGGTGTTGCTGCCGCTGGCGGTGCAAAGCTGGCATGTGCAAGTGAGGACGGCAGCGCCGGGCGCTCGACATCGCAACCGCAGCCACAGCGGCAGCAGGAGCCGCCGCTGAACGTGCCGGCAACAGCGGCAGGCCATCGCCCGCCTGCCGGCGCGGGGCCCAGCCCCCTGAAGAAGCGGCGGCTGGAGAGCCAGCTCAGCCCGGTGGACGGCGGCGGCGGCAGCGCCGACCGCGTCCCTGAGACGCCGCTCAGCCAGGCGGGCTTCAAGCGCATGGTGCCTGGCAAGGGGCAGTGCCTGACGCTGCTGTCGGTGGAGATCGTGGCCGACTGCAGGTGCGATTCCTGCGTCTTCCGCCACGAACTTGCCATGTAGATTCATCAAGCAGCGACTTTGCTCGAAGGGCTCTCATGCTGTGTCGCCAATGTGTACCAGTGCCGTGCCCGCAGGCAGAGGCTCTCTCTGGAGGCTCTCCCTGTCTGCTTTGCCACTGCCACCCGAACAGCACCCGTGTTGTCCTGAGTGATGGGTCAATCAAAGTCGTTTGGTGCATGCAACGTGATTCACGCTTTTGTGCGTGCGTTGCAGGGGCCGCCTGCTGCCGGACCCGCGCTACGATGCAGTACGCTGCATCGCGCTGGCGACGCTGGACGACGCGGAGGACGTCCCCAATGGCGACTTCGTGACGCGCGCGCTGCTGCACTGCGGCGACGGCGGCGCCGGCCCATCTGATGCCCTGCACGACATCCAGGTGAGCTGCTGAGCGAAACTAAAGTAACCAAATTAAAGAAAATTCCTGGAGGTACCAGTCTGTGAATGCACCACGCTGGGCTGCAGAAGTTTGAGAGTGCCTCGGGAGGTTCAAAAATTGCTGACTCTGCGGATGAATCGATTCTCGCTGCACATGACCAGGCCAGAGCCACCCGACACCCATATTGGCGCCGTGCAGGTGGATGCGGTGGCTACGGAGCCGGTGCTGCTCGAGGCGTTTGTGGAGGCGGTGCGGTGCCTGGACCCCGACATCCTCCTCGGCTACGATGTCCGCAAGGTGGGAATCTCCACTGAAGTTGCCGCCGGAAATCTGCGATGGCGGCACCAGTGCTTGCCTGTGGTGGCAGGCACAAGTCCCCACACAGGGCAAATTCCCAATGGGTGTCTGCTGCACAGAATCCCAACAATCGGAACGACACAGCAGCTGCGTCATGACAGCTGACGATGCTGAGATGCACTCCTGTAGAGGTTAATTGATTCACAGGCTGCTGGCTTGCAGGGATCCTTTGGCTACCTGATCGAGCGCGCCGCGACGCTGGGGATCAACCTGCCGCGCGCGCTGTCCCGCACGCCCGAGGTCCGCCCCTCTCAACATTCCTTGTCGATCGCACGTCGATACCAATGTCGCCTGTCAACGCACAAGTCTAGGGCCGACACCCACACTTGAGCTTCCGATTTGTCATACCCTACAAAACCCTGCAAATCTTGATATCTGCCGCAGGAGGTGGGGCAGCGCGAGGGGCGCACCAACGAGTACGAGGAGCTGCACGCGAGCGGCATTGACGTGCCTGGCCGGCTGACGCTCAACCTGTGGCGCCTGCTGCGCTCGGAGCTCAAGCTGGGAACCTACACACAGGTGAATGTTGTGTTGCGGCTTCACCGCTTGCCGCAACAGTTTTGCTGCCAATTGTTAGGCCACAGATGTTTTTGCGTGCTCCTCTTGTTGCTCATGCATGCATTAAGCCATGGGAGATGATGTTGACCATAGCAAATGTGGATGCAGGAGGCAACGGCTGCCGCGGTGCTACAGCGCCGGCTGCCGCGCGTGCCGCCGCACCAGGCGTCTGCCTGGTTCAATGCCGGGCCTGCAGGTGCCAGACTTGCATGCAATGACGCAATTTTATCCTGCTGGTTGGCTGACGGCTGAAAATTGAGCACGCCTGAGAACGTTGGTCCTGCAGCTGTCCATGCCCTACGCTGCTCTCGCTCCAGATGTGTCTTTCACGCCATGTCGTCAGACAAATGAAGCCGTTTCGTCCTCCAATGTCTGAGTGCCATGGTTGCAGGCGGGCGGTGGCGGGCGGTGGGCGATGCAGTGCGGCGGGCGCGCACCAGCCTGGGCCTCGTGGAGCAGCTGGACCTGGTAGGCCGGACCGGGGAGACGGCGCGTGCCTTCGGTATGCAAAAGTCTTATGTTGGCGTTTTGGGTTCTCAAAATGCTTCTGATTGTCCTTGTTGTGATCCCTCCACATAACATTTGATTGAGAAGTTGATTTTCATTGACTTCCTTGATCTTGACAGGCATCGACTTCCTGGCGGTGCTGCACCGGGGGAGCCAGTACAGGGTGGAGTCCCTCATGGCGCGCCTGGCGCACTCGCAGAACTACCTGCTGCCGAGCCCGTCCAAGGAGCAGGTGGGGATGCGATGTCCGAGTGGTTTCCGCAGCCGTCCGCAGTGCTGAAGGACGTCAAACAGTCGTCCTGCAGCAACGAGGGACCTTGCAGAAGGGACCTTGCACCTCTGGAGCCTGGTCGACGCCGACCCACGCCGGCTCGCACTGGCCGCACTGCTCAAGCCGGCGTTCGGCAGCGATGCGACGGATGATCTCATGTACTGGACTTGTCAGACGGTGCAATCCACACTGTTATAACCTGGTCCCTGCTTCCTCCTGCAGGTGGGCACGCAGCCGGCGATGGAGGCGATCCCGCTGGTCATGGAGCCCGAGTCCCGCTTCTACGCCGACGGCCCTGTAGTGGTCCTGGACTTCCAGTCGCTGTACCCCTCTCAGATCATCGCCTACAACCTGTGCTTCTCCACCTGCCTGGGGCGGCCCGGCCATGCGGCAGCAGGAAGCAGCAATGACGCGCCGCGGCGGCTTGGCGCCCTGGAGCTCGCGCTGCCGCCCGGCACGCTGGCCGGTGGCCTGGCCCCTGACCAGTGAGCGCGTTGCCGCGCTTGGCATCTGTGCGTGTGTTGAAATGGTCACTGCTCTGTTCCGAGTGCATGTCAGTCGCCAGCAGATGGTGCTGCGGGCGCTGCATGCAGTAATCGATCAAACGCTGGCAGAAATTTGTCACAGACATTTGTCAGACACCCTGTCAGACACCCAAACCTTCAGACAAATCGAGGCTGCAATG
>JAABUK010013223.1_pt1 | contig 10338 bp, 14 predicted proteins | sample 5559141 | NCBI WGS metagenome assembly JAABUK01 (sample SAMN10711869, study PRJNA513367) | rock metagenome | isolation source: Antarctica rocks | place: Antarctica: Victoria Land, Pudding Butte nord | collected 2016-01-03 | reverse complement strand
AGGCTGACGGACCAGCTTGTTCAACTTCATACTTCTGCCACTCTGCTAAGACAGAAGCTGGTGCCTCGTTGTCGGGTACTGGGCCAAACCAGCCTTTGACGACCTCCATGCGGATGGAGACCGCCGAGTCGCCCTAAAAAGCCAACTCTGCAGCGGGATCGTCGCCTGAAGTGCCCGCTTCAGGCCACAGCGATCAGCTGAGTATCTGTGATGCTGCAACCTGACAAAAGATGGTGTCGTTAGCACCGAAAATTGAGTACGGCCGGATGTGAGGGCAGCACTTGCGATACTTGATACACCAGGAGAAGTCTGCTCGCGGCTAGACAACGCGCGCTACAAAAATTGTACAGTCAACAGTGTCTTCACACATGGTCCTCTTCTTCATGCATGCCCATGCACTGGCGAGATTCCATGAGCAACACGTAGCTGACCTAAACTGTCTAACAGAGAGAGAGGGTGGGGGGCAATCTGCACGCATGCTGCTTTCAACAAAATCGAGAATTCTTACCTAGAACTTTTATCAAAACAAAGTGAACATCACACACACACAATTCCAAAAATGTAGCAGTCTCACTTGCAGCTGCACAGGCAACTAACTGAGCAGTCCATACGCCGTCGCTGCGTGTATTCAGTCCCCTCCCAGATTGGAGGCACTGTATGACTCATCACCTTGTCGCTGTGTCAGCATTTGAGCCGGTCTGCACCCTTTGCTGCCTATCATGCAGACACATTCATGCTTTGCTGACCTCATGTATACTTCAGCCACGACAGGCTCAGTGACAGCGCTGTGTTTTCTGCAGCTGTTGGCATGCAGTATGCTCGGCATGCACCTGCACCCTGTTACAGCAACTAGTCATCATCATCTTCGCCAAGATCCACTGGACTAAAAGACTGGATGCCAACCACTGCGCTGTAGTGCATCAGCTGTGCATTCAACTGCATGATATCTTTAGCATACTTCTGCTCCTGTAACACTATGACCCTGGCTTGTTCAGCAATCTGCAGACATGCACAAGGGTCAGTGCTCTACAAATGGCATTTGTGTAGACCCAATTTCCAGATGCCACTCCCTGCCAACTACTCAAGGCCTGGGCACTCCATGACACTGCAGCTGCCACCATATAAGGCAGGCCACAAGTGTCAAATTGCTCACTTGGTACAGCCCACATGTGTACCTGAGCATTTGCTGCAGCAAGCTTTTGTGTGGAGTCCAAAGCTCTAGCTTTCCAGTCTGCAGCCTCCCAACCTTGCTTTTCCATCTTAGCAAGGTTTTTGCGCTGCTGTTCTGTCATTTGCTCGTGGGCAGCCTCTAGCTGTTCCTACATATGGCGCACATGTGTGTGTTACAAAAGCTATGCCTCCTGTTCAACGGCATGGCTCAGCATGTGCAGTTAGAAAAACTTGTGCCAAAAATGTGTGCCAAAAATGCAGACAGCAGTGGAATTGCCTTAATCTGCACATGTTCACGATTGCTGCAAGTTGCCAGCGTATGCATATGTGCAATTGACTGCACTCACACCTGCTGAGAAGTTGCCAAGCTGCTTTGAGTTTGGAGGTCCAGTCTCAGAGAATCCATCTGGTTGCTAAGCCTTAGCACCTCTCTTTGCAGCTGTGCAGCGTTGCTGACAGCTGTGGCTGAGGCCTGCTCTGCTTGATATGCTTTTTGGTTTGCTGACATCAGCTGCAGACACGCAAAAGAGTATTGAGCAAACTTGCATGTGTGTATCCTCCAGTCTGACATACTAGGTGTTGATCTAGCACTCTCTTGGACAGCAGCCACCAGACAGCTGTGATGAGTTGGAATGCTGGAAAAGTCCATGTAGCGGCGCGTGTGTTGAACTCAGGTAATGCGTCAAAAACGAGCAAAAAAAACACAGGGAGACAAGTCTTGTCAAGAGTCTTTGCACATTGTACAAGTTTGCAGCTGTAAATGCTGTGATTGGAAACATGATGCCATACTAGCATGATGTCATACTAGCACGTCACTGGGGAAACAGTATCACATGCAAAGACAAGGCAGATGGAGTTTCTGGTGAAGCACAAGTGGTCAAACTAGCAGTCTGGAACTTCACCTCTGACACAAGCTCTGCATGATCTACAAGACGGTGGTTGTTCTCTTCTACAAGTACATGGTTGAATGCCAGAAGCTGTGCATGCTGATGCCGCAGTTTCAGGAACTCTGCTGCCTGATCTCCATGGTTGCTATTGTCCTGTATTGAAAGACTGCGATCCAACAGGGTCTGCAGCACACGGAACATGGTCATGCTCCTCAAGTTCCAAGAAGCTTTGAGACGCTTTTATAGGGGTGATGTATGTTGTAGACAGACAAAATGCATGCTTGGCTGGCATTGACAGGTGTCCAAGCGTCCAAAAACAGGCCGTGCGCTGTTGAAAAATGTCACATGCCTTCAGCGGGGACTCATTGTGTGTTGGAAGAACTGATGCAGGACTGATCTGAGGGCTGTGCTCTAGACTGCCATCGTCTGATAAGCTACAAGAGTGGGCAATATGCTGGTTTATACTCATGAGCTGTGAGTGCTTCTGAGGGGTGATATTTAAAGGATATTCATCATACAAACCTGCAGTTGACATGCAATGTGGAGCAAGTTGAAGACACATTTTTTTGTGACAGACCAAATGGACATTGCAACACTGAACTTGTATGCACTATGTAACCACTCATCAAGCACATATCTCTGAACGATACGTACCCTCGTCGGGGAATGCGCTGTAGTCGAAACAATACACATGCGTGTTGTTGTGATCCAGATCAGAGCTGCCTGACCCTAAGGGACTTGCCGGCTGAGGTGCGTGTGCGTCCTTGACCAAATCTCCTAGCGCGTGTTGTCAACTATGCAGTAGGCGTCCAAGAACTTCCGGCGATCCTAGGAGGTTTGAGGTAGAGCAGACAATACGCCAGCACGCCCTTCTGACAGAACAACGACCACCGAGGTGACAACGACTGATCACAATGTGCTATGCATGTGAAAGGCACCCGGCGCGTTGAACACAGAGTTCGATGCGGCAAACTGCTAGGCAAAATGATTTCTACAACAACGCAGAAATATCTTCAGAGAGGAGCGCTATAAAAGACTGCCACAAGTCCTTGTGCTTGCATTTGTTGATGTGTACACAGCCCTAAGCCAGAAGGGCTGATCCTACTAGCCCTGAACACTGACTCTGCATTGTTGGTGAAAGCATGTCTCGAGTGCCACAACATGCCACGCATAATGTCCGTGCCAAACACGCTGTCCATATACATACTGTCCTAAATGATTGCGCCTTGATGAATGCTGACTGCATGCTGCAGCACAGCAATTAATCCACTGAGCTGCTTGGATTTGAGTGGATGCATGCACCATTCATTTTGATGTCATGGCTTGTTTGGGCTGATATCGCAGTGACACTCAAGCGCAATTTTTGCAAGCCGGACCACGCAAAAGGTTAGACACGCCTTTTACTCAAAGTGTGCAAGAGTTGATAGCTACACATCTGACCTGTTAGTGAAGCGGTTCATACATGCTGGCAGCTGCGGCAGACATGCCTCTGGACATGGCCGTCGAGCTTTGGGAAACACACTTTGATGACTGGGCCTTGCATCTGCTTGTGGCCATCAAGGGATCTGCTTGTGGCCATAATTTAGCGAGCGTTACGTGCCAGGTGCTTGGTCAGCTTCCTTAACAGGAGGTAACAGCAAGAGCCACTGAGCGATATACAGAGTGGCATCTGTCGTTGCACATCAAGGCGATCTGTTGCATAACAATTTTCACGGTCCGTTGCCCAGAGTTTGCGCTGCAAGTTTGAGATAGCGACACTCGTGATCTACTTGCAACATGCACGGCGCTTTCAGCAATACGTGGCGTCCATCTGTACTGCTCCATAGGTAACGTTCTCCGCTGGAAGATACAAGCTGAGTGCACCTGTCGTATCAAAGGCACAGCTAACATAGCCTTTCTGAGATAAACCACTTCTGATCCTTGTTTCAGGAGCTCAGAAGCTAAAACCGTAGCTCACACCTCACACCTCTTACACAATGGCGAGCACAACGTCAGAAGACGTCAGTGTATTGCAGCACAGGGAGAAAAAATCGGCGGTCGCAGACACAGCTCCCAGAGCAGACCTACACCCAAATGGCGCAGAGCACTGAACACCCCACAGGCTACCTCAACCATGGCAGATCCCAAGGCATCGACACACGTGCAGGACAGCGAGCCAACAGCCTTTGATTGGCGCAACCAGTGGTACCCAGTGCACTTTGCCAGGGACCTCCCAGAAGGTCAACCTCAGCGTGTTTACATATTTGATGAGCCAATTGTGGTGCTGAAGAGACCTGGGGATCAAGGGGTTGTAGCCCTCAGAGACAGGTGCCCCCACCGTGCTGCTGCACTGTCAGAAGGGCGCATGACTCCGGATGGTCAGCTGCAATGCGCTTACCACGGCTGGTCTTTCAATGGTCAGTCAGGCATTTGTACCAACATACCACAGGTGACCCACCTCACACCTGCTCTGTAACACAAGCCTGTGGTTGCGTCAGACCAATCATCGTGTGGCCATGACCCATGCACAAGCATATGTACTGCCATTGCATAGGACATGCAACAAAATGTACTATTCGGATAGCCTTAATGGCTATCATGACCGATGCCAGTGGCTCAAAATTGCTGATCTCAAAACATGAAACATGATCTGATCAGCTCCTTTGGCGAGACAGATTGCTGACTGTGCCTGCAGATATCAGCTGGTCAGAAGCTGACAGGGCGCACCTGTGCAACAGCCCTGTCAGCTTGTGAGAGGCAGGGCATGATATGGGTATACCCCAATCCTGGTGCTGCACCCTCTCAAGACTCCATTCCAGGTGAGTGCTTGCACCCAAAAGCAGCTGCTGTATTGCAGTGCCCAAATGAGAACAAAAGCACAGAAATCTCGTTGCTGGTAGGTAACCATGACAGGCTATCCTTTTATGACAAAGTTCAGATGCAGTGGCAGCTTGGACCGTAATGCTAGTGTCAACAGCTGTACTTGGGCAAAACACTGCAGCTAAGCATACTGCAAGCGACAAGCACTGTATTCACAGGCTTCTGGCTTGGTTTGCCATCAAAATCTCCCATCATTACTTGCCTCAAGGAGTGCTAATCTCAGCTGCTGCTGAGTCTGCAGCGCTACCAGAGTTAGATAAGGAAGGATGGACCAGTGATGACTTTGTGAGGGACATGCCTGTGGACTACACACTGCTGGTGGAGAACCTGCTCGACCCAGGTCTGCTGCTTTGCAAGCTCTCTTATGCTGCTCACAGCACATTGCGTGGCTGCCACCTTTACCCATGCTGGCAGTCACAGTGTGCACTACACAAGATGCAGCATTGTTGTTGGGCAATGGTGTGTACATCACCTGCTTGCCCTGCTGGCATTGGCGCATCTGTCATTGTCAGCGAAGAGGGTAATTACAGGGTCCAGCCTGTTCTTGACTTGACTTAAGATACGATGGATCGACTTCTGAGCATGAGACCCTGCTCTTGCACACGAATATTAGAGTGAAAGGTTTTGTGCTGATGTACTCCTCTGAAGCATCCATGATGCTGACAATGCAAAGTACAGCACTGCATGCCATCAGAAACGCAGCCAACTGTCAGCCACCAACAGCTGATGGCTGTGCATTTGAAAGTCACTCGTTGAGATTGTGCCTGGTTCATCAAAGCTGTGCTGCATATCATGCAGATCACGGCTTGTACGCCCATCAGACGCCAACCTTTGACAGCTACACTGCTTCCCAAGACTTCCCAATGCACATCACTGAGCACAGCACCAGCAGCAGCTACAAGCTAGTAGGAGAGGTTGCCGGGATCCTCAAGATGACTGGCAAAGATGACAGTGCCAAGACAAAGCCCCTGCCTGGGGAGCAGGTGTCCTCAGCTTCAGACATCACAGCACGCATTGTCTTTCAGAGCCCGACCATGGTCAGGTGGAGCAGGCATGACAAGCAAGGCAGCACCAACTTCATCAGCGCCTTCTATCTGTTGCCGGCAGGCTTTGGCAAGACCAGGTTCATGTCCAGGTATGCTGCAACTTATGTAAACCTCCTCTTAAGCCTTGGTGCTACATCTGAGTATTGTTTTCTGCGCAAAGTTGCAATAATCTCGAAAGCGCTGTAGCAGTCAGTTTCAGCAGTAGGGAGTGTCTTACGTGTAAGTAGTTCAGAGAGGTCCACTGAGAGATGCTTTCTTGTCAAGCAATGAACCCACCGACCCGTCGTGTCTCACAATCAAGCGCTGCATTTCTGTTACTGTTGTCAGCAATCACGACTGAAATCATCGGTGTCAGCAAGCATCAGCAAGAAAGCATACAAGAGTCTCCTGTTGCAGCTCAGCTGAGTGCATATCATTCTCTTACACACTGCATCCATGCGTGTGTAAACCCTGCAGGTATGTACGAAGCATAGCCCCCAAGGTGCACCCGCCCAGGTGGGCTCGTCAGCATTGCCCTCAATCGCTTTGTGGACCAGGACACTTACCTCCTCGCCACACAGCAGTCAGTCACCCTGTCAAATGAGCTACGAGACATTGCTGACAAGCAGCAGCCAGCACAGCTACAGCAGCCACAGGCCTCAGACGCACAGGCATCAGACAGACAGCATGCTGATGGGGAAGCTGCTCAAGCAGGTGCTCCAATGGCTCGCAGAAGCTGGTACTGTCATAGGTCTCCAACAGACAACATCCTGGTGGCTAGTGGGAAATGGATGGACAAAGCTGTGCCCTGGATGCCCAACAGATATCAAGGCTTGCTGTCCTCCAGCTTACAAGGTGCGCATCTTGCCTTTGGGCTGGGTCTTGTTGCAGCACCAACTGTGTCAGTCAAATAATGGCACTGCTTGCTTCTGTCAGTTATCTTTGCTGCCCTGGGTGTGCATGGCGTTTTCCAAAATGGTCTATTTGTGGGCAGTATGCTGCATCGGACTATCAATTCTTAACTGCTTTTGGATTTGCTTATGAGCTGCTTTGCTGAACAAACGTTGTGCAATGCAACCCCTCCAATGCTTGCTGTGCACCATTGCAGAATGAAATGCTGTTGCATTAGCAAAATTGCATGCAAGGCTGATGCATGTAACAGTCAAATCACACAGACTCTGCAGCATGGTTGTGCGTTGCATTTGATCTGACAATCTGGTGATGCTGTTGACTAAATGCAGGCTCAGCTCCTCTGGTTGCGCCAGGCAAGCGAGAAGATGTTCTGGACAGATTCTCCTGCCACACAGCCATTTGTCCAGATAGCATGGGCTTCTACACAAAGGTCACAGCATTGGCAAAAGTTGCGCAAGTCAGCACTGCTACGGCAGCTGTTGTTGGCCTCTGGTACAGTCTGGAAGCTTCAGCAGGGCAGGCACCTGCCACACCTAAAGCTGTGGCTGCAATTGCGGCATCTCTGATTATATCTGCTGGGATGAGTCAGGTTTTCCAGTGGCTTCTTGGGCAGTTTCAGTATGTGTACCAGCCGAAAGACCTGCGGAAGGATCTGGCAAAGCTGACAAACTTGACTGCACATCTGCAGAAAGAGCCCACTGTCGACTACAGGCCATAGAAGTCTGTTGACAGGCTGTGATGCCATGTTTGTTTCTGCTTGAGTGGTCATGAATCATGTGCTTCTCATGATCATGTCCGCTAGTTGCGTTCTGTGTACATGTATCCGTTTTGAGTATGTTTCTTGTTTGTATAATAAAATGTTGTTCTACCTGCTGTGTGGATTCTGTGCATGATTGATGACAAAGGACGAACCGGGGCCAACATGAGCGAGGAAAGCACAGCCTGTCTGGCCCCTTTGGTCCTGTACATGATCTGTAGCTACATTGTCTATGTTTGTCTGTAATGGCAATGAATTGTTTGATGAGGCTTGGACTGGCAGGTTAATTTGTGACGCCCGGCTTGTAATGTATTGTTGCTCCTGATGGTATCTGGCTTACAAAAGCTGGAATCGGCATACATCATCAACAGACTACATTCTGGTGGCTAAACATGGAAATGGCTGGACAAAGCTGTGGTGTGAACAGATACCAAGCCATGTGCTCTTCAGCCCTTCTGCTAGGGAATCTTACTTCTGTGGTGGGTGTATGCCTTTTTGTTGCCAATTTTCAAATGGCAACATGGTGCTTGTTGGCAGCAAGCAACAGTATGCCAGCCTGTTGATATACAATGCTTGTGGACACTGCTGAACAACAAGTGTGCAACTCACCGCTTGCACCAAGTGATCAACTTCTGCTGGTGGAGTGCAGGGTCAGATCCTTTGTTGATGCCGAGCAGGCGAGACAAATGTCGTAGACGGGTTAGCCTTACCGTACAGCCTGGCTGATCCCCAGCTGTTTAGACACATACTGCACCTGCAAAGTTTGCACAGGCCAGCACTGCTGCAGCAGCTGTCAGTGACCTGCGGTACAGCCTGTAAGGCTCAGCAGGGCAGGCACCTACCATGCTTATGTTGTATGCAGACCAGTGTACCAGTCGAAAGCTGACAGATTCGCCTGCACACCTGCCGGACGAGTCTTTCAGCTGGCAGATGTATACGTACCCTCAGATATCCCCCAGGTATCCCCAGATCGGTGTAGCATCCCCAGTTGCAGCTTTTGTGTGCTGCTCGGCTCGCCTTTTGGTATCGCCTCGCCTTCTGCTCGCCTTTTGGCGTGGGTGTCGACCTTTGCTGGTGCTGGTGTCGAGCACAAGTGTCGACGAAAACGACTTGAGGTCCCCATTCCGGCTAACAACGGAGCTTTTCAATATGCAAAAAGTTCTGATTGTCGCACTGCTTGCTCTGACCTGTGGTCGGCTTTGTCAAGGTATCGAGCGGGACCAAAACTTCGTTGCGCATGACTGCACCAACCAAATCTGCGTGCATATCCATATGACGCCCCGTTTATCTGTGCAGGTGCGACAACCAAGGCTGTCCAGCCTTCATCGCGCAAGATCTTAGACGTATGTGGCACGGCGCAATGGGGACAATGCGGGGGTTTGAGCTGCCCTGGTCCCTGGCAGTGTGCTGACGCAGCTGTGGGATGCTGCCCGAGCGGCTATTCTTGCTCGCGTCAAAGCGCCTACTACTGGCAGTGCATTCCTGGCGTTTCGACCTCGAGCTCACCCGTTGCTACCTCAGCGCCCACTCCTTCACCTACACCTTCACCTACACCATCGCCCACACCGGCACCCACACCAGCTGCCACTACTGTAGCGACAACAGCACCTGCTTGTGAGTGACGGAAAATTATTCCATCCTCCTGATGCTTCCTCTTTGCCCCTGCATGCATAACCACTCCCTGTTGACCTGAGAATTGTCATCGAAATCGACTTGTATGCCATTGCCTGCAGCGACTCCACTGCTGAACAACTGCAATGGTCTGGTGCTAAGCGAATATGCTCAGTGTGGAGGAGAAAGCAACTGTCCCAGTGGAGTGACCTGTTCAGACAATCAGTGGTAAGAGATGCAAATGAGAACCTGCTGTCTTGCTTTGCTTTGAGTGGTGTATCACCTGTGACACAGATCACAAGCCAGCAATCTCTGTGACAACAGCCCCATCATAGTCTGCCAGTCTGACAGCCTGATCTTGCATGTTGCAGGCCCATTGGGTGCTGCCCGACTGGTGACTCATGCACCAGATCAAGTGCATCGTAAGTTCCCTTTTCACCATACCATATTTCATCTGTTGATCTGCAAGTCAGGCAGCATTATGTGGAGTGTACACTTGCAGCTTGTTGTGCATGCAAAGTGCTGGACTTGTGCAAAAAGAATGTTTGTGCTATATAGCAGCATGCAGCTTGTGAAGACATGTGTGTGCCAATGCGCTTCATCAAGTCAGACACTTCCTGCGCCATGTTTTACATGACTGGTGTTTCACCTTCACTCCATCTGGTCATGGGTTAGGTGACATGGTTGTCAGACGCTGTAATGTAATCACTTCATGACTTCATGCCTATTTGTGCAAGTCAGGGCCTGCATCCTTGCCCTTGATGACCTTTTTGCTGCTAGCCCTTTCTGCATCGCAAGCTCAATTTGTTGGCAACTTACTTTGTAGACAACCAGAAGCTGCCACAAGAGACATTTATGTCTCCACTCTATCAAAATCACCAGCACTTACATGCAAAAGCTTACTGACACACATTACATGACGTAGGTACTGGCAGTGTCTTCCAGGTACCCCCTCCCCCCCACCCCCTGAGGTGGCCGCAGGGACTTACCTATCCGGCAAAACTGCCCTCTTCCCAGACAGTGAAGGGGGCCTGACTGGCTTCACCCCTCTGGACCCTGTGCTTCCCAGCCAGAACTGGACTGTAACAGGAACAGGTGTGATCATCTGGCCTGTACG
>JAABUK010013222.1_pt1 | contig 10340 bp, 10 predicted proteins | sample 5559141 | NCBI WGS metagenome assembly JAABUK01 (sample SAMN10711869, study PRJNA513367) | rock metagenome | isolation source: Antarctica rocks | place: Antarctica: Victoria Land, Pudding Butte nord | collected 2016-01-03 | reverse complement strand
CGTCTTGAATGAGTGTTATATACTCAAGAAAAACGCTCGAAATAGCCTGTTGGACAGGGCGGTTGGACAGGGCGCAGGCTAGCCGAAACCTGTCCAATGGACGCCCTGAGACCTAGGCTGTTTGACACAAATCGACCAAAATCTTCAAATACAATGGTTATAGTTGCAAAGGTGAAGAGGCGAGAGAATGAGCCTTATGTGTTGAAAGGAAGAAAGCGAGCAGAAGCAGAAGCAGAAGTAGAAGACGCAGCAGGAGCGTTGTATTGGATAACAAGACGATGAGGAAGGCAGCGATCAGGGGGTTTCACACTCTCCATGTCCTCTCAGTCCTATCTAGGGACTATTTTTGTGGCGTTGACGCGAATATCCCCACACGGTCCTGGTGTTTAGCTACCATGCAGGGTTTTTCTCAAGCCAGCATAAGCTTAATGTAAGCTTGGAGCATCCTGGCCCACCTGGTGACAGCAGCGCTGGTGCACAGCTGTGGTGTTGACTTTTGCGGTAAAGTGTCCAATTTCCGCTGAGAGAGCCCCTGGTTGAAGTCGAACTCTACGTAGTAAGCCCGATCCCTGGCCAGTAGTGTTGATTTCTGATCGCGATCGCGCCATCATGGTTATTGATTGTAGTACTAGCATATCATGATGCCTATTTACTCGCGCAGGAAATTGTAGATGCGTCCTCAGAAGAGTCTGATCATTGCAAGGAGCCAGAGAGTAGGTTTAATGAAGCGGACTCGCAAAGAATCACTCAGATGCACATTCCATGGCTGGGTTGTAGACAGATGGTGGGTCGTTGACTCAAAGTTACGCGTCTTCGTCTCACTTCAGCATTATGCAGCCGTATGCCAGTTCCTGCTCCTTTGGGGCAGTTCACCGTATATTCTTGTATAGTGGAGCCAACGCTTGCGAGAGGCAAAAATGTAGCAAACCATCTGCCTACCGAGATTGAATCTGTGCTTAAGTTTAAAGAACCCTCCTTCGTACCACAGACTGTGCGTGGGCGATATTGAATTTTTTGACTTCCGGGAGACCGCGTTTGGCAGTACGGACTAAATCGAGACAACAACGCCAATGCCAATCCATGTGGCTCAACCCTTACGGCGTTGTGAACGCGGTATCCGAACGTCAGATGTAGCTTTTCTGACTTATCCTTCCTGATGTTGCATTCGTCTGAAAGACCTTCTAAAAGGCGGCGGGTGGAACGCAGTGAAACCAACTCCAGTTCGTCGCAGGTGAATGGCAAAGCGGCCAGGAATATATTTGTGGAATCCGGATCCGAACCTGACGAATATGATTTACCATCACACGAACACGTCCTCGAGAATGATGTTGCCGAAGACGGATGCGCGTCGGGCAATAGTCAGCAAAGTTCTATATTAAAACAGGCAATCCGCGTCTCAGCATATCGCAACCCTCACGAGAACACCTTCGTGACGCAACTGACTCAACCTCCATCGAGTCCATCGAGGATCCGTGGACCCCGTTGGAGAAAGAAAATTCCAGCTCCAACATCACCGTCGCCCGAGCCTCTCTGCTTGCCCGCTCGAACAATCCAGCCTCCTCAAGCAGCGAAACCGCCTCAGGTGACCAATATCAGCAACGGCTTTGAAGCGGACGAACTGGCTCTTGCAGCGGCATCATCATCTTCGGATGACTTTGAGGAGCTGTCGCATAATCAAGTGTCATACACAACTTACGCCGAAAATGGCTCGCGATCGAAACCACCAAGGCCTCGTAACACAGCTTCTTTTCATCAGACTACGCTATTTGGTCGATCTGAAAGTCAAGCAACGCCCTCAGCATCGCAATCCAGGACTTACAATTGGCCCTTGACAAGCAAAGTCGAGCCACCAACTCACCACAAGCTCAATCACGAAGCATCGAAAACATGGATTTATCCCACGAATCTGGGCAGTATTCGCGACTATCAGTACAACATCGTGCAGAGAGGCCTCTTCCACAATTTGTTGGTCGCACTTCCCACTGGTTTGGGGAAGACGTTCATTGCCGCCACAATCATGCTCAACTGGTTTCGATGGACGGTAGACGCACAGATCGCGTTTGTTGCGCCAACAAAACCTCTTGTCTCGCAGCAGATCAGGGCCTGCTTTGGTATCGTAGGCATTCCTCGCGCGGAAACCACCATGTTGACGGGAAATGTTCAGCCAGCTATTAGAGCAGAAGAATGGCAAAGCAAACGGGTCTTCTTCATGACTCCACAGACACTTATACACGATCTGAAGACAGGAATCTGCGACCCCAAGAAGCTGGTACTATTGGTGGTCGACGAGGCTCATAGAGCTACGGGGAACTATGCTTATGTTGAAGTCGTAAGGTTCCTGCGACGCTTCAATTCAAGCTTCCGTGTGCTTGCTCTTACAGCAACACCCGGAGCATCCGTCGAAGCAGTCCAAAACGTGATCGATAGTCTGGACATTGCTCGTGTTGAGATACGAACCGAAGAGTCACTGGACATCCGTCAATTCGTGCATGCACGGAATATTGACATAGAGCTGTTCGAGAATTCGGAAGAGCTTTCAATGTCGTTAGATCTTTTCTCCAGAGCGCTTCAGCCGGTTCTCAACCAGCTGGTCAGTCTCAACGCCTACTGGGGCCGAGATCCGTCAAGTCTTACTGCCTATGGACTCACCAAAGCAAGACAGCAATGGATGGGTTCTGACGCTGCTAAGAAAGGAGGGTTCGCATTGAAGGGCAAGGCAAATGCAATCTTCAACGTTCTTGCAAGCTTAGCGCATGCAATAGAGCTGCTCAAATTTCATGGTATCGGTTCATTCTATCGCAACCTACTGAGTTTCCAAACCAGTACATCCGACGGGACAAACAATGGTAAATACGCCAAAGAGATAGCGAAGAACGAGCACTTCAAAAAACTGATGAACAGACTGCAAAGTTGGGTCGGCAACTCTGATTTCGTTGGCCATCCAAAATTGTCGTACTTGAAGACTGTGGTTCTGAACCATTTCATGGACGCAGGTGAAGGACAGGGTACGGCCGGTGGCAGACCTCCATCGGACACACGAATCATGGTATTCGTGCACTATCGCGACAGTGCTGAGGAGGTCACTCGAATCCTCAAATGCCACGAACCAATGATTCGACCACACGTCTTTGTTGGTCAGACCGGCGCCAAGGCTTCCGAAGGCATGGACCAGAAGACTCAGCTCGATGTTATTGAGAAGTTCAAGAAAGGTACATACAATACCATTGTTGCCACTTCCATTGGTGAAGAAGGTCTAGATATCGGCGAGGTGGACCTGATCGTCTGCTATGACTCATCATCGTCGCCGATTCGCATGCTTCAACGGATGGGTCGGACAGGCCGAAAACGAGCTGGAAACATTGTGCTACTTCTGATGAAAGGCAAGGAAGAGGCCTCGTATATAAAGGCCAAAGACAATTACGAAAAGATGCAGCAGATGATTGCTAACGGGAGTCGATTTACTTTCCATGATGACAGGTCTGCCAGGATCATTCCCAAGGAGATTAATCCAATCCCAGACAAAAGGCAGGTAGAAATTACCGTGGATAACTCACAGATTGAGCTCCCCGAGCCGCGAAAACGTAGGGTCACGAAGAGGCCACCAAAGAAATTCCACATGCCTGATGGTGTTCAAACAGGTTTCGTACAAGCGTCCCTCATCAGTGGGAAACCTGCAAGGATGAAACGAAAGAGCATCGTTGAGCCTGAAGTCGCTCCTTTGCCGACTTTGGGGAGCGTGCTTCTGTCGAACAAAGAAGAATTGGAGCTCGATCAAAGGTACTGCAATGTCGGAGGGAGCACACCGCAGTATGTGCAGCGGCCCCGATTCGACGCTTTTCCGGAATCGCAACGCAAAGCTCGACCGACCAGTAGGATTGGCCATTCCCGACTTACCAACAGACTCGTGAAGTGCTTGGATATAATGCAGCGTCCTTTCGATCATTCCGCCTCGTCCGCTGCTTTAGCAGACGTGGAAAACGCTCTCGCTCTGTCGCCAAGAGCCCAGAAAGGGGCCAGACTCACTAGGCGGTCGGTCGTAGGATCGGTTGATTCTCGCAGCTCATCAAGTACTGCTGCACTTGGTGAAGCTTTTTCAAAAAGTCAAGAATCATCAGAGGCAAGCAGCTCCGAGACCGAGCCTGTTCAACGCCCGTTCCGTGCCGCCGTGTCACCAAGACCTGCAACTGACCCGCAGAGATCCAAAGGCCGGCAAGACCGTCCTTTCTATGTCTCCCAGAGGAGCGATGCTGATGACGATGAATTTGGCGACGAGCTCCCAGATGTTGGTGATCTAGTCTCTGACAAGGAGAATCGGTGCGCCATGCCGCACTCGGCCGAGGAAGTCTCTCCCACAAAGGCACTCACTCGTCAAAGCCGAAGGAGGCAGAGGGTAATTGACGAGAGCGACGAGGAATGACCTGTGAATAATAGTTTCACCATGGATAGTAGGGTAGCATTAGTCGATTGTATAGGACTGATACTTCATGTAAGTTAGTTCCTGGAGTACAATTGTGCCTGGCCTGGTGTGCGCCAGCTCACAATATCAGAGTGCCCAGAGAACAGAATCCCTGGCAAATCTTCATGTTAAGAAAGTATAAAACCTTTTCGCAGTTTTTCTATTCTTCTGGTAAGTCTGCGTGTGGCAGATGCTGAATTGCAATGGTTGAAGCCGTTGACTTAAACAACGAGACGTAAAATCTCCTTTTGCCCTGCACTAATTGCATGTCGGAAAAACACCCTGTCTCAAAATCACTGTCGACGAGCTTCTGGCCAAGGCTTGACATCCAGAGAGGACGGAGCATTAGATACAGTTTCAATCTCCAGCTGTTCTGGCAAAAATATGACAATGTCAAATGATAAGCAATTTGATAGTGCTCTGTAAGTTTGCCCTCAGGAATTTCTCCGAGCCTTCTCCACCAGAAGCTCATGCGCAGGACATAGCGACCTTCTAAGGCGACTTTCCCCTCGAGACACATCCCTCAACCTCAATCGCATTACTACTCTTGTGCCAGACCTCACGGAAGACCTCCTCTCCTCCGTCGACCAGCCTCTCGATGTCCGCCGTTGCGCAAAATCAGGGAGGGACTATTTGCTTTGTGACTATAACAGGGACGGCGACAGCTATCGGTCTCCTTGGTCCAATGAATTCGATCCACCCATTGATGACGGCACCGTGCCAAGTGAACGCATAAGGAAGCTTGAGATTGCGGCGAACGAAGCGTTTGATGTGTATAGAGGACTCTACTATGAGGGTGGCGTGGGAAGCACATATTTCTGGGATCTGGACGACGGGTTTGCTGGAGTCGTATTGCTGAAGAAAGGTGTGCAGATCCCACCATGTGGACCTACTCCGAAGAATCTGAAAACATTTGTGACATAAAGACCACCAAACTGACTCTTGCAAAGCTGTTTCGCCAGGATCAAAAAGCTCAGCGGCGTGGGACAGCATCCACGTTTTTGAGACCAACGAAAAGGCGCGAACATCCCATTACAAGTTTACAAGTACGGTCATCCTTCACCTTACAAATGAGACAGATGCTTTGGGCGAGATGAATCTCAGTGGAAACATGACACGGCAAGTGGAATCCGATCTGGCCGTTGAGAACGATGCCAGTCATGTCGCCAACATTGGAAGACTAGTTGAAGACATGGAGCTCAAGATGAGAAATCTACTGCGTAAGAGATCCTCGCTTCGTGGTTTCACTGCTGCATGGCATTCCACACGCTAACGGACGCAGAGGAGGTATATTTTGGAAAGGCAAAGGATGTAGTGGGTGACTTGCGAAGTGAGCATCTACTTGGACCCCCTTTCCGTCGGGTATCCTATTGACACCTCCACGCAGGCATCCCACCTCTGACTGAGGCGAACAAAGACAAAGCGACGCATCGAGACATGATAAAGTCAATGAACCGATGACCTTACGCGCGAGATATCCAGGCCAAAGCCCACAGCGAAAGTGGCACCCACGATGTCTGCCATCAGGAGCTGCTGACCATCAACCACCACCGACCTGTCCAGACCAGATGGCTCTAGGAGACCAAGCTTCTAGAATTACGAGAAGCACCCAGGCAGCGTGTGGCAGGCATGTGATTTGAGCTGGCATTGCAAGGCGCATCGACGTATTCAAATCATGCATGCTGGGGAATTCCGAGGAAGATGGACCTTTTAGATTTGTCTTAGAACAGCTCGACCTTCTAGAACGTGCCCAACAGTGCATTGTCACGTATGCACAAATACGATCCCAGTCCAACGTCGTGTCTCAGCCATGATATCCATGATTCTCTCCTGCTTGACGACGGCGGCAACGGGCCTGCCCTTCCGATCGAGTACCATTCTTGCACAGGCATGTGACGTGGCCTTGGCCATGCAGATGGGGCAGAAGCTTGCATATCGACTAAGAGGAATTGCTGCACCCGCTGCAGGGCTGCCTTCGCTGGAGTAACAAGGGTACGTACAGCAAGAAATGCAAGCTTGTTCCGGTTGGAAACTGCACCGGGCACAGGGCACCGGCCACTGGGCAGAAGGCCATAGCATTATCCCAGCACTTCCGTTGAATGCTGTTCCTGAGAACCTGCTGATCTATCGCCAACTTCATCCTAACTAGAGGCGAGCCTAGAAGCAGTGGCGTGTTCGTTGACAGGTCACGTTCACGCCATTGAGTTTTCTAGTGTTTTTGGCCTGCCCCTCCTGGTCGCTCTCCAACGACTCCCATGTCTCAACCACCCTTTCCAAACTTGTCTCCCTCAAATGCTTCGCGGACAGCACTCTTCCTTTCCCGTTGATTCCTCCTCCTCTTACATGCTCTAATGTCATGTCTCTATCATTATCATTGAGTCCGCCATGCAGACCAACTTCGCACGGGCATCCAGGGTCTCGGACTTCATGCTGAATCCGCGCTTTGATCATTACTACTGGCGTAGGCCACCCAACCGCTGAATGGTACCTCCTATGGCATCCTTACCCCCTGCGAAAAGAGGTAGGCACCGGAATGAGAAGCCTTCTCTGACCTAGACACACTGACGCAGACAGCCTGCGATGCTTGCCATCGAAGAAAGGTCAAATGCTCGAGTGGCCAAGTAAGCACTCGCTAGACCAGTCTCACGAGAGATTCAACCACGCTGACCTGGGCAGCCTTGTGCCAATTGTGCTCAAGCGACTTTGACATGCACCTATCACGCCGTGCCTCAGAAAAAGGGTCCAAAGGGATCGAGAGCCAAGGTCATTTCGGAGCTTCGAGAGACCCAGCGTCAGACAGACTTTACGTACCAAATGCAAAGTCAATCTCCAGATGGCTCGTTTGATTTCAACACACCTCCAAGCTCTCCCATGCGTCGTCGCAACCCAGACGTATTGTCTCAACAGATGATTGACAGCTGCATTGATTTCTTCTTCGCCAATATGTACCCGACCCTGCCAATTCTGCATAAAGGGCGACTACGGGAGAAAAGTTCTCGGGAGATGGACCAATCAATAGAAGCGCAATGTCTGATAATGTCTCTATGCGTATTCATGATGATACAGCCTGGAATGTCATTGCCTGGAAGGCCTCTCGGAGTACGAACTGATGGCGACGATCTAGTAACTGGTAAATTCACAACTGCCACCATGTTGCTCGAAGAGGTCCTGCGTCTACGTAAGGCAGTAGAATACGTCGAAAACCCTACGCTAGAATCTGTACAGACTTCATTATTCCTGTTTGCCTGCTACTTCGGCTTGGACAAGCACAATAAGGCATGGTATCATCTACGAGAGGCGACGACCTTGGCGCAGATTGTTGGCATGCAGGAGGAACCGAGCTATCTGAACGGAGACTCCGTGGACGGTATCATGAAGCGAAGGCTGTATTGGTTATTGTTCATCACCGAGAGAGCATACGCCTTGCAGAGACACAAGCCACTAACATTGCATGCAACAATCGAGCTACCAAATCTTGATGAAGACTCTGCAGAACGACCAGTCATAAACGGCTTTCTACACATGATCAATCTCTTCCGTCCGTTCGACGACACTTTTATTGGCCTCTGGAACAAAGCTAGGAACGATTGTTCGACCGCTTGGCTCGCACAACTGCAACAACAACTTTCTGATGCCCTACCACGAAAGTTGAACAGCACAGAAACACAAGCTGCGGACATTGTCACATCTCAGCAATGGCTGCGCACAATGGTCTGGCAGCTTTCCATCACAAACGGTTACCTCTCTTCGACATCGTCCAACTCCTCAATGACCTTCAAGTATCCCATTGACATTGCGAAAGATTTAATGGCTGATGTCAGTGTTCTGCCGCAACGGGCTATGGAGGTACATGGAATTGGTCTGATCGAGAAGATTTTTGATGTAGCCTGCACAGTGACAGATGTCATTGCTTGCGTACCCTTGGATAGCGGCATCTTCGAAGTTGGGCCGTCGGAGTATCTTAACCAATTTTTGAGTCTAATCTCGAATCTTCGAGGAGGCGGTTCCCGCTTTCTTCCGCTGCTACTTGCGAAGATATCGGAAATTCTACCAAGCATGACCACTCCAATTTCGAAAGTACCCATCGTCATCAAAGAGGAGAATCGCGATGAGCCGGCAAGTCCATTCTCAACCAGATCTGCACTTATCCCCCGCCCATCGCCTTTGGTCATGCCAACGCCGTCCATTTCAGATCCCAACCTAGTCTTCTCAGGCATGAGTCCTAGTAACTGTGACACATGTACGCCGCTCGGAACGCCAACGGTTGCGGCACCAATTCCACGTTCGCTGCCTCGAATACAATTTGATGGTCGATATGGATGAACACCAACCATGGTGTCCCTTTTCGCAACGAGAATCCCAAAATTAGAGGCCACCTCTCCATTCATGACTTAGGCCTTCAAGCGGTCAGTAATAATAAGCCCACAACGAGACGCATCGAGGTTCAAAACGGAGCCATTGTCGACTATGAAGCTTGTAGAACGCCATCTCTCTATCACGTGATCAGAGCTGCTTCAACAGTCTTCCGTTGAAGAGAATAGTGAAACGTCAAGCTCACCATCAGGAATATGATGTAGAAGGCAGGCAGGATTGGGCCCATTGGCATGCCCTGAGATATTGGACGAAGAGTGAAAAGGCTACACCAAGGTTACGCTAGGCCTGTGACCGGTGGATCAGGGGAAAAACTGTCCTAGAAGCAGGTCGTCCTTTGTTGTTATAATGGCAGAGGGAGTAGGGCCTGTCGTTGGACGCGGTGTCAGGAGGAGCGGGTCATCGAAAGAATGACCAATGGGACACTAATATAGTATAGCCTTGCCCTTGATCTGGAGGATGGATTGTTCCATTCCTGGATCTTGAACTTGGAAAGCATGACACTCGAAAAACAATACCAAAAGAGTTGAACCTCAGTCTTCCACTTCAACGGAAAATTCTCTGGCCTTTCTCTCTCTTCGTTTCAGGATCTCCACTCTCTAGATCCATTGTAGATCCTTCGTGCAACTCCTTAGCCTTTGTGGCATGGGAAGGAACCATTTTGAGCTTTGTAACGCTCAGACTCCCTCTTCAGCTGTGGAAATATGACCCATGGTAACTTTGGCTGTCGATTGCTCTCAGATGACGAAGTGTCCTGAGGCCAGGAGCTTGCGTGTCAAATCTGTGCATCAGTGGGACGCTTCTCTGGAAGCAGGCTGTTGTTACTGTTCAGAGGCACACCTGATATTGGCGTCTGTCTTGTGCATGGCGGCGGTGTAAGCGGGAATATCGCGGCTCGGGCAACTTTCAGTAGACCTTCAACCCCCATCTTGTTCATCCTTCATGCTCTCATCTTTATCGGCCTCTTCTGCCACTCTCCTATTCTCTATTCCTTCGTCCGGCCCATTCTCTACCCCTTCATCCTTTCCAACCGGTCCCTGCCCCTACGCCTGTCCGACCAACCCCTGAACAAACTCTCTAGCCCTTCTCCAAACCTCCCTCTCCATTTCCTTCTCCACCTGATCCCCCCTCCCATTCAACCCATTCACACCCAAATGTCCACCCGCCCCACCCGCTGCTCCCCCACCTCCTGCAGTGAGCCCGCCCCTCTTAGCATCCCTAGCATCCCCCTCGGCAATCAATCCCGCCTCCTGCAGCGCATAGACCTGTCGTCTTAGCCGTACATCAACAGAAGAGAGGATGGTGAAGTAGGTCGTTACGGATTCCAGGAATTGTGATTTCGCGGACGAGAGGTTGTTGGCAGGGAGGTTCGAGCCGAGGATTTGGATGGCGGAGCCTGCGGCGTGGAGGAGGTGGGCGATGGATCTGTCAATGTCGTTGAGCTCTTTTATGCGGTCAGCGGGGGTGAAGGTGCGGTTGGATTTTGGGGTGGGGGTGGGGGTGGAGGGTTCTG
>JAABUK010013221.1_pt1 | contig 10340 bp, 9 predicted proteins | sample 5559141 | NCBI WGS metagenome assembly JAABUK01 (sample SAMN10711869, study PRJNA513367) | rock metagenome | isolation source: Antarctica rocks | place: Antarctica: Victoria Land, Pudding Butte nord | collected 2016-01-03 | reverse complement strand
GTGATCAGCGCCTCACAACAATGAACCAATATTAGTAGCCAGTTAGGCAAATACATATATGACACAGTAACTCATGTTCTGGGCTGTGCTTTGAGGCATGCACATCTTTGTGCATTGCCCTTGCATGTTGCAGACTGTAGATACTCAGCAGATTGCGCCTAGGCCTCAGTTGCAAACACTGCTCTGGCATGGTTGACACTGGTCAATGTTGCTCCCTGCGTCACAGCAAACGTTTGTTAACATGAACGTGGTGTAGACCCCAGTCGTCATCAGGTGTGGCAACCCATTAGTGATGAGTCCTTGTTGTTGAGAAAGCTTGTCAACTTTTGCTCAGTTCAAGATGCTGTCTGATGTCAGCACGACTTTCCACAGTGTTTAGAAGTGAGGGTGAGGTAACCTCTTTGCTTACGTATACATAGACAGTTTTTATGCTTATCTAATTGAATAGGGCAAGTGTACATACGTATAGAGCAAGTAAACTCACGGAAATATGTTACTGTCTCAAAGCTTCACCGTGCAGGTTGACCTTGTGTGCTCAGCCTGACTGAGTTTGACTTTTGTGCGTCACATTTACATATGGTCTGCAAGACACTGTGATAACGGGTTATGATCGTGCAAGTCGACAAGGTCATTTGAACAACACATCAAGGTCCTGGGAGGAAAGACCTTTGAATATGACAAGGCAGGTTTTCAAAGCTTTGGCAAGTCGGGTTGTTCCTACAGCAGCCTATCCAGTTGCAAAATGCTATAATGGTACGATAAACACATTCAATGATGCTTATGACCACAAAGTCATCCTGTTGGACCTTAAGCTAATCATGACAGCATACCACAGGCATGCGCTTCCCACCTCATCTACAGGTTATTGCGAGTGCAGAGCTTGCTGGAACTGCAGGGCTGTGACATTGCGCTGGTATGTTGGTTTCCAAAAAAGATCCCGCAACCTCTGAACAACCACTACAAGATCTTTACGACAGCGTCGAAGCACATGCTGTTCAAAGTTCTCCTGATCACAGAATGACTCTGTCTTAAAAGCCAGTGCACTTCTGTTTGAGCTCTTAGCCCATCGAACAACACCACTCAAAGCTAAAAACACTGTGACATACATCAGGCTTTCCAGCTCTGAAGATACAGTGTAGCCCTTACACTGCAGCACATCGCGAGCCATGAAAGCTCTGGTGCCTGTTATGTTGTTTGGACTCAAAGGTAAATAGTGGCCTCCGGGGGCCCTTACAGCAGTGCCAAATTCCACCAAGTAGGTGATTGGAGGTTCGTCATAGTAGATAAGATTTCCTACGGAGATGTCTCTGTGGAGGATTGGAGTGGTACGGGATGCCAACTGTTGTATAACAGCTGCAGCTCCATCTATCACTGACACAATCAACTGTGCATTGTCATTGAACTCAAGATGGCGACCAAATGGTTTGGTGATGAGAAATGGAAGGCCGTGCATGCTGCCACACTCCACAAGCTTGATCACCCCAGGCGTCTCTTCTAGGGATTCAAGCATGCTTGTCTGCATTGCCACATATGATGGAGTTATTTTGTGTTGTGCTTGACCAAAGCAAAAGCATGTAAAGTGATGCATGCCTTGTGCAACACCACTTTCAGCGCCCGGCATGAGGAAATAGCTGCTCAAATGCCACCCCTTTAGCATATGTCAAGTTAACACCACCTCAAAGCTAGCTGTCACCTCTGTAAGAGCAGATGCACCAGTCTTCACAGCCACCTGCTCTGGGGGCATGCCATCCACAGCATACGTAGCTTGAAATACTTTGCATGCATGGGACTCACTCTTTGCTGTAAGATCTGCTCTCCAACACACCCATTTGCTGAGAGCCCCGCCTGCAAACAAACAAATATTCATGCAGCTTGCTTACAACAACATTCTTGGTATAATAAGAAAACAAGAAAAAAAAGCAAACACATTATGCCATTCGGCGTCACTTTGTTGAGAAGCCACGTATTGTACCGGGCTGCGCAAAAATACTTGCACTGAAACAGACCTGCAGGCGTATTGCTCACGAATGGTGGCAACTCTGCCACAAAGCCCATGGCAGCCGGGCTGGAGGACAGGACCTTGCACAACCACCTTATGCCCTCAGAATCTCGCTTGAGTGACAAAGGTTGCGGGCCACTGCGCAATATGGCGTGGTTTCTGTAGAACATAAGGACCTCCAAATGGTCTGCACCTCCAGCAATTGCAACCAGAAATTTGCGGGCTGGCTGACCGAAGAAGATATCGTCAGAGCGAGACTTGAGCTGCCCAATGCACTCAGTGTACAAGCTGTGCAACTGTAGATCCTTCTTGAGTCCTGCCAGGGTGAGCATCTGAGCCCACGCCTTCTGCTTGTCTGCAGTGAAGCATTAATCCACCTTGCCGCTGTGTCCAGTAATTCCAGAAGCTGATGTATCATGAAGATGCCACTGAGCATGCTCGGCTGCAACCTGCTCAAGTTGCCTCAGCAAGTAGCCCCAACACAATCGAACATGGCTCTCTTGCAGAGCTGCTGGGTTTGCTGGATGTGAGCTTACATCAATCTTCCTCCTTCTGATCATGCTAGGCTTGCTTTTGGCTCTTGCTTCAATCTCAAGCTGCTCGCATTCCAGCCAACTTGTAGGGAGGCTGTTCACAAGCTTGTCCATGAGATCTTGTACAACAACTTCTGGGGCATCAAATTTTTCATATAACCTGAGACTGTCGTTGCCCTTGTTCCAAGCTGAAGAAGACATGACAGTTTTTCCAATTTCAGCAACTGACGGGATGCTTCGCTCGGCCTGAGCCAGGTACAGCATGAATCGTGCATCCATGTCATCCAGCCGCTGCTGCAAACGCAAAGTCTCAGCTGAAGCATCTGCAAAACCCCAAGCAAACTGTGGGTTGCTGAGGTAACAAGGCTTGTGGCATACCAAAACGCAGACTTAGTGTAGAAGGATGGTTTTGCTTCACTATTATAGGCACTATGCCCACTTGCTGAGGAGGCAACATGCTGCATGGTGGTGATGCCGTTTGCACATATGCTTAGCAGACTTGGCTAGAAAAGGAGCAGCAAACATCCATCTGCAAGTTGCATGCTGCTTCTACAGGTCCCTCACAGCTTGATACACCACACAAGTATGCTGCTTAAACAGATGAGATTGCCCTGACTGCATTAATGGTGTTTGGGGCAGCAAAAGTCACACGCCAGTTGTGACCCATCTCCAAATGAGATAAGATTGCCTCAAGTTTGATCAGCGCAGGACAGCCCATGACAGAGAGGATTTTATGGGATGCATCTAGACAGATTTGTCAGCAAGACCACAGCACAAACATGCATGACTTCTGGGTGACTGAGTAGGCCAGCTTGCAACAACTGTGTGTGTACGATTGGTGACAATCACTTCCTGTGTAGACATGGCTGACACGTAACACTGGTGAATGCGAAGCATTGAGACCTGCCACAGCTCCATCGGGGATCTCAAGCTGATCCAGGATTGTGTGCCATTCAGCCATTTTGCTATCGAAGCCTGCATAGCAAGACAATCGGTGCTCAGCATGCTGCAACTTGCATGTTCGAGCACAAACATGGTTTGAAGCCAGTAGCTGAAACTTGCAGCAGTCAAGTGCATGACAATTTAGCCAGCTGCACAGAAAGGGAGCAAAAGCAAAGTCTTTTCAAGGCAAGCAGAGCAGCAGTCTAGCAGACCTTGCTAGAGTTTGTCCTGACTGCAAACAGCCTGTTGTACAAACTTTAAGTTGTACAAGCTGCCAAAGGTGCTTCTTGAAGTCCGAGTCCCAAGCTAGTGACGAAAGTGCTCAGTAAGTCGTGTCAAGCTTGAACAGCATGTACACTGACGAGTGGTTCGTCAGCCAGGCCTGTCAGCCTGCAGAAATGCAAGATTTCAGCTTATGATATCGAGAAGACATGTCACAAACTCAACATAGTACAGCCGTCTCATCGTAGCGTTGTTGCTGTTGTGCACAACACAAGGCTGTACACGGTAATGACACCTTGTCGCTAAACAAACACCATACGCTTGTCACAGGTCATTCTAAGACCAAGGCAGGCCATGACGCTGTTCTTGTCTTTGCTCCCAGATTGTAAACAGTTGTAATTCCAGTTCTCTCAAGTTCGATTGCGCAAGGCACATTCCGGCAAGAAGCATTCCTTTTGCATCCCAGAATTTCACAAGTGCAGGAAAGCCATGGCCATGTGCTCATAAACGCCTGGAAGCTCTGCACGTGGGGGGCGCGTGGGTACCAACTGATCAGTTCATGAAGGGTGCCTGTATTGTAGCATAAGGATGTATCGTGATCACTACTGATCAGTAGGCTAATTGCAACATAAATATGCTGCACAATAAACGTTCCAATTGTCGACGGTACAGCGGTAAAGCTTCGGATTTGAAGCAGCAGCGTGCATCAGGAGAAGAAAAGTGCTTAACCTTCAGGTAAGATGTCAAGACGGCAAGAAAACAGAAAAGCCAGAGCAGACCCGTACAAATAGGGCAAGATGATGACAGCCAAGCACAAAGCTAGCTGGTCTCTGACAACAAAAGTTGAACTGCAGCCACCCTGGCCTGAGAGGGCAACACACAAAACAGCTACTACTCTGAGTTGGGCAATTAGTGCAATTGTGTGGCAAAAATTCGGAATTGGCAGGTATCAAGCGGATGCGTCCTATCAGTGAAGTATGTCTTGATACAGCATTCAATCCAGGTGCCTCCTTCCTGCCCACTTTGCAATCCCAGCAATGTGTCCATCTTTTTTTGCAAAGCAAGGCATGCTGGAGATGGTGTGCCGTCTTGCATAGACTTGCTGTAGTCTTGTGCTGGGAATCCCTGTAAGACAAGCCATTTCTCAAGCCTGCTTCTGTCAGGTCCTCTCCACCACACAGGCCTTGCATAATGCTTTACATGCCTACAACAATTCTGTGCTACAGTCTATACTATGCATCAACAACAATGTCTGCAGAACACTTGCTATGACACTTTTTCTGCACATGAAATAGTTGCACTGACACTGCACTAGAAAAGCGGTTGACCTGGAAAAACTCATTTGCGTCCTTGTCAAACAAGGTAGCATCTACTTCTCCAGTAGCATCCTGAAGATGTAGCTTGATGAGGTATACCCAGCTATCTTGATTGACACCTGCAGGGAGCCCTTTTTACTCACAGCAGCTCTGAGCTATTTGCAATGCTTCAATCCTCTCTGAGTTGCATAATAGACAGCAAATATACTTGACGTCACAGCAGCAGCCTTGCAGAACGTAGTGCCAGATGCACAACCATGCAGCCACGAGCACCATGTGACATCACTCAATCATCCCATCATCAAGTCAACCATCCATTGATCATGTGTCTTTGCCTGAAGGGCGTAAAGTCAGCACCAGTGATGACATGAGTCTCACATGTTTCACCCACCTGTATGTGGGAGACCAAGCTGGGACCTGGTGTGGCAGAAATCAGCCACATCAGCCGGCATGTACCTCACCACATTCACCAGGCATCTGTCTTTCCGTGGCACACCATCACCTGAGGGCAAATGCTCTGCTTTTGTGCGTGTGCGTGCGTGCGTGCGTGATGCAGCCTTCACAGGCTGACTCAGTGAGCCTATTGTGAACACTGCTTGCAAATGCCAAACACAAATCAACACCTCAAGCAGGGCAAAATCTGATCATGCCCTCATGTGGTGCCATGGGCAGTTGCGTGCATCAAGAGGCAAGGTGGCAGGTATGCAAGGAGGTTCACACTTACCAGCTTGTATCTGGAGAGTGCGCAATGATGTGAAGGGCTGCACCTGCTGTGTACTGGCTAGCCACTGCCCAGGATTGCTAGGTGCCCAACCTGTGACACCAACCCTCACATGAAGCCTGGCATGGTATCTTGCTGCAGCATGGATTAATGTTACTCTAAACATGTTCACTTCAAAACAACACAACAGTGACAAATGTGGCTTGTTTCAGACTCAGCAGACAACTCACGACGTGCAGTGGACAGGAATTGGGCTGAGCAAGAAATAATGCCTTGTTCTTGCACACGAAAGGCAAGGAACAAAGAGACGCCGCAAGATACCTGCAACATTGTTGACCTTCAGGCGCTGTGCATCCTCTGTTAGCGCCTGCTCATCAGCACTGCACGGCGCCCACTTGCTATTTGGCAAATAACGCCCCTGCAGTGTGTCGTGCCCATATAGTTAAAGACAAATGACAAACATATGACAGTGATAATGTGTTGGCCAGTCTACTGACCGTCCTGCACCTGTATCCACTTTGCATTGCACACACCAAATTGCAGTTGATATACCAGGTTTCTATGCAATGTTGTTATTATTGCTGAGCTAAAGACCATAGAGGTAGTGGAACCATACCTGCAATTGACCAGCAACCACCCAAGATCTGACATTGCGTAGCTTGACCCAGCTGCCCACATTGGGCAACACCAAGGGACCTCTGGATTTGCCTTCAACAGGGGCAGGTGTAGTGATGATGATGGGCAGAGCTGTGCCGAGTGCTGGCAAGTCAGGGACTATACCATTGCCCTGCAAACCAAGCAAGCAAGTCAGCAGACATTGCCTGCTGATGCAAGAAAGCTGAAGGCTCAACTAATGCATTGGCTGACTCAAATGTGTGCTTGCTTGCACTGAACTTGATACCACTTCCAGCATGTACCTTGGTTTCAGTGATATTGGGGCAGCACAACATGATGCGCGGGTTAGTAGGCAGCACAGCTCAAAACAGCATCTGCAGCACCAGAATTTTTTACAGCAAACAATGACTCACATGAACATGCATGGCACGGCGGCGAGCTGCAAGCCAGGCAGGATCTGGCTGAGCTCCCTCAGGAACAACCTCGCCTGCATTTCCATCCAGCTGATCCACCCTGCAACACACGGTGTTGTTGGGCGCAACACACATTGTCAACACAGCATCTGAGATGAGCCATGCCTCCTGTGCACTGACAAGGCAAGCTGTGCAAATGGAATGAGCTACACTCAGATGCCACTTGCAAGGTAGCAGTGGAGTGCTTACATGAAGGGAAGAGGCAAAGCATCTGTGCCATCCCAAACAAACATGACAGCAGCATCTGGGTTTCTATTGTCCACAGACAGCACCTGCATATCAGCTTTGTCTTCATGCAACATTCCCCACAATCATTGAGCTGTTAAAATGCTTAACGTGCGTTCTCAAAGAATCCTGTGCCAATTGCAGCATGCATACTGACAGTGTGCTGCAATGTCAGGCACATGGCACAAACAGTATCATGCCAGCTTGTTACCCTGCAGATGATGTCAAAGAATCCGCCAGCAAGTATGTCTTTAATCCGCTTCAGGTAGGCTGTGGAGCCTAGTGGAGTACTGGCAAGAAGCCTTCCAAAGCTGCGTAAGGCTGAGATGATCCCAGGATCCCTTGCTTCCAGAGTGTAGGTATCTGAGCTTACCTGATATGGTGTATTGCTCCCCTGCACTGCAGCTGGTGCAACATGTTGCTTCAAAATAGGGCAGGCTTTGACAGGTAAAGTATATAAGAACAGAGCACACCTCTGGTCTGCCATCAAACAGGCAAAAGCTACACTCTTTTGCCCTGTGAATCTTGGCAATCAATTGTGGCTTGCCATTGTACTGTGACACCTGCAGGCCAGCAATATCTAGAATACCGAAACGGCCACCCAACGGTACCAGACGTTGCAGTGCTGTTTCGGCTGAGTGTATACGTACAGTGACCCGATGAAGCCTGATAATGTCTCCAGGACGCCTCAGTGTTGGCAGATGATGCTGTTCTGCAGAGAACGCCAGCATCTCTAGACCCTCAGGAAATTGGGGGTTTGTAGCCGTAGATGGGTCCACCAGCCTCAAGTTGCTGACCATGTCTGCAGAACAAATTGTGATCAGAATTTGTCACTGCAAAAACAGACAGTACTTGATACTTCCGTCCCACCTGTGCCTCTTGTAGGTCTCGGAACACTGCATTCGACCACAACAGCATACAGGTTCGCCCTTTCTTCGCGCTCTGTCGCTTCGGCGAGCATGACATATTCGTACGAAGTTCTCCGCACCTCCTGTGCCATGCTGTACCGTATATTCTACGCGGTGGCGTTGAATGCCAGTCATGACCACATGCCTGCGCCCAACGGCATGCCTGTCAAGAAAGCAGTGTGGGCCCTGCTGCTACGCATGCTAAGGGCGGTGACTAAGCCGAAGAGCTAGAAAAGAAGTATGCCAAGCACAGCCAGCACAACTGTATGTGTATGCGGAGTCGTTCGGGTAGACAGCGCGACCGAGCTGTTCATTGCAGCAACGCTGAGCTGCTTTGCATGCAAGTGACGTAGGATGATAGGTCTTGCCGTTCGTGCGTGCAGTCTGAAGGCAGCTGATCTGGATGCATGGATTCAAAGCAACAGAAAGCATTGCTGCAGAGCGTGCGTGCGTCGCTGCTGAAGGTAAGTCCTCTCAAGCTGATGCATGTGTGTGTTTTGTTTGCAGCCACGACCCAATCTGTACGTGCATATCCCAAGCAGACAGTTCCAGCATGCTTAGGCTCCAGCGTGGTCATTGTACGACAGGTGCAGGAGCTGGAGCAGACCGTTGGTAGCTTTTTAGGGGATCAACAATTGCTTGACATACAATTGTAAGCGAGTTTTCCATCTGAGCCTGACAGAAAGCCTGCCATAGCTTGCTGATCAACAGGTGCCATATAGGAACAACCTGATTGCATCACTGAAGGACCTACAGTCAAAGCAAGGTGCTTGCAGTGGTACAGAAGTGCCTATAGACGTGCTGAGGTGAAGCGCACAACTCTGATTTTGCTTCTGGGTTTGTAAGCAGCCTCCAGTATTGTCTCAGGCTGCTCGGATGTATGCAGGGCGCTGGACGCAGGAGGTAATCCAGATATCGCCACCCTTGCTCTTTTCACACAGAGTTTGCAGGAGAACCAGGCTACCAAGGGCAAAATACAGGCACTGAGTCAACTCAGGTGATCTTATACCTGGTTGGCATGACTCTAAATGGGAACACATGAACACACTGTGTGCGATTGGTCCCGACTGCCAACACGGAGTCTCATACAGCAATCTGCTGCAGCTCCCACAAGCATTGACTGTATAAACAGCCCCAACATGTGTTGACCACACATACCTGACCTCAGGGACAGACACGTGTGCACAGAAGGAAGAAAGGAAGATACATACCAGACACAGTGCGATTGATATGCACATGTTTGATGAACACATGCGTAGACACCTGCTTGAAGCATTGCATTCAGCAACATGCACAGCCACAGTTAACGGTTTGGAACAAACATGTTTGTGATCCCATGTGGCATCTGTCTGATGCCAGGCAAGCACTGCATCAACTGTTTGCTGCCCAAGACTGCAGCCCACAGCTTGTAAGATGTGTGACGTGTGCAGGGACAATCTGTTCAAGGAGGCACAGGAGGCATACCCAGACGTCTCCAGCAGCTACCAAGCACTCAAAGCAGCTCCAGCTCAGACAGAGCAGAAAAGTAGTAACAGCAAGCCATAGCTTGGCCACAGCTGGGGCTGCATTACTCTGGAACTTGTCACCGACAGCCAGCTTGTGCTGGAGTTGACCCTCAGCAGAGCCTGAGTGTAAAGAAGCTAACAGGCATAGCCTTTGGTCCCAGTGGCATCTACTTTGAGCTGCACAGATGACTTCTTTACGACAAGACTTAGAGGCCGAGGATGCCACCAAACAAGCAACAGCGCTACTGCAGGTGTTTTGCTCTTTCACATGCTTCTTGTGGAGCACTGAGCTGTCCACTCTGAGCCTTCGCTTTGATTCTTGTGTGCAGCGTCTATGAGCACCACAGTGCATCACAAAGCTCCACCCTCTCAACACATGTTAAGCACAATAACGCGTTGGCTGTTTTTGCACAAGTGAGGGAGTCAAATAGTATGCTCAGGCCAGCATGTATAGCAGCGTTTGTGGCCCACTTTACAGCAACAACCTTATAGGTCACAACTGTGACTGTGATGATGTGATACAGGTCCTGAACTACTTGGCAGGCGGGAGAGAGGTGGGCAATCTAGTCACAATAGCATGCCAGTCTGTCCTGGCTCGCCCAGCAAGCGCTGCAAGCAAGAAGCTTGCATATGACATCGCCAAAACAGCTGCCCTGAGTAGTGATGACTGGGATGCTGCATGTGAGGGCCTCAGAGCAGATGTAGCTGGCTCGCATAGCCCTGAGGTATATGCACCTCCTGCCTGCACCTGCTTGCATTTCATTTCACCATTGTACCCAGCATGACACAGTTGAAGTTATCACAACTTGTGTGGGCAAATGAAATCTGGTTTGTCTGGGGGACCGGACATGTAAGGCAGTATATTGCATCATTGTCTGCAC
>JAABUK010013220.1_pt1 | contig 10340 bp, 11 predicted proteins | sample 5559141 | NCBI WGS metagenome assembly JAABUK01 (sample SAMN10711869, study PRJNA513367) | rock metagenome | isolation source: Antarctica rocks | place: Antarctica: Victoria Land, Pudding Butte nord | collected 2016-01-03 | reverse complement strand
ACCAAAGCCAGCGTGCGGGCCCGGCGCAAAAAGGCCGCCTGGAACGACGCCTACATGCTTAAACTCCTGGCTGGATAGCCGAGGAACTCTGCGCAAGACCGACACAAAATCTCATGCGTCGCCCCTGCAGACCCGCCCGTGTGCGCTCGATGATCAGCTCACGTTCGAACTCGGCAAGTGCTGCGAAGATGCCGAACACCAGTCGGCCGTTGGCGGTCGTGGTGTCGAGGTTTGCACCCTGGCCGGCCAGCACTTTCAGGCCGACGCCGCGGCCGGTCAGGTCGTGGACGAGGTTGACCAGGTGGCGCAGGTCGCGGCCGAGCCGGTCCAGCTTCCAGGCGACCAGCGTGTCATCCTTGCGCAGCGTCTTCAGGCACGCCTCCAGCCCGGGCCGGTCGTCGCGTTTGCCGGAAGCGTGGTCCTCATAAAGCCGGTCCGCCGGGATGCCGGCGCCGAGCAGGGCGTCACGCTGCAGGTCGAGCACCTGGCTGCCATCTGCCTTGCTCACCCGCATATAGCCGATCAGCATGGGTGCGGGGTGCTCCATAAACGGTCGGACACTGGTGGCGAATTCAGTGGGCCGCTGCCGCTTATCATTCTGCTGGCCGCCGAGGGGCCAAGAACGGTCGCAGAAGCAAGCCCGCAGGCCGCTGATGCCCACGAACAAATGGCCACCTCTGAATTCGCCACCAGTGTCCGGACGAATACGTGACAACGGGCCAAGTGGCGCCACCACCTGCTTACGATGTCACGTAATCGGTCATCCAGTCTACGTGCCGCAAACCAGTCTGATGTTAGAATTCGTTATGCCGCTCCCGGGCGCGGCTGTCCGCCTCGGCCTGGCGCGCCATGCACATCAGCGACACCCGCAGCTGGTCCAGCGCAGCCCGCCCGTCTTCGGTCAGCAGCCATCCCTGGATGCGCTCGTTCACCCGCGCCATGGTCGCTCCCGTCCGCATCCCTCGCAGCCGGTCGACCGGCACGCCGGTGCCGGCCGACAAGCGCACAAGTTCGGCGTCCGAGATCCGGTCCAGGTTTCGTGCGCCCGGTCCGGTGCGGCCGAGGCCGTGCCGGAGGAACGTATCGTAGCCCACCCCATACGCCTTCGCGATCCGGCGCACGTAGGTGTCCAGTCCTTCCCACTCGTGTGGCTGCGGATGCAGGGGCCAACAGCGGCCCGGTGTGGAAATGGCGGGGATGCCGGCTCACCGCAGCTCCTGCTCGAACATGCGTCGGCGGATGGTGGGCGGCTGGTAGTCGGCCCGCTCCAGCGCCGCGTTGCCGATCCGCTCCTCGCCGGCCAGCAGCGCCGCATCCGCCGCAGCGGCGAGTAGGGCCGTCACCTCGCCGATCGTGCCCTCCGACCGTCGCAGAACCTGCGCGCGTAACGCGGGCGCACCCAGGCCGGACGGCTCGCGCAAAGGCAGCACCGCCTCGAAGCTGGCCAGCAGGCGGCCAAACTCGGGGCCGTCCTCCCAGGACGGCAGCAGGAACGGTTCGAAGCGGTTCTCCAGTTGGTCGTCGCTGCGGACAGCCAGATACGCCTCGCGCGTGCCCAGGCAAGCAAGTGGGATGCGCAGATCGTTGCCCAGGTAACGCAACAGGTTCAGCAGCTCGCGCTGCCGCTGCGTCGGTGCGGCCAGCAGGTTGTGCAGCTCGTCCAGCACCAGCATGCGGCAGCCGACCTGGTGCAACAGGCGCCTGACGGCGCCCTCCCGGTCCGCCGACCGTTCATGCAGGCTGCCAGGCACGCCCAGGCCAGCAAGTATGGCAGCATAAAGCCGTGCCACGGTGGGCGAAGGCGGCATCTGCACCAGCAGGACTGGGATCACTTCGTGCTCGCCGTCCCCGGACGTGCGCTGGGGATGGTAGCGCAGAAAGCGTTCGGCAATGGCGGTCTTGCCGTTGTTGGTGGGTCCGACGATCAGCAGGCAGCGTGGGCGAACCCGGCCGGGTTCGCAGTCCAGCATGCGCTCCAGCCGGCCGACGGCCTGGGCAGCACGGGTGTATCCGATCCAGCGATGGACGGGCTGCCGCGCCAGGCGCTCGGCCGCCGGCCGCTGGGCAAGCTCGTGGACCTCAGGGCGAAGATGCGCGAGGTCCATGGCCCTCCCCTACCACTGCTCGATGTCGTCGAAGGGCAGCAGCGTCTCGGTGTCCGCCGCCTGCTCCGGCGCTGCTGTCGCGGCAATCACCGTCTCCGCTAGAACTGGCGCCACCCTGGGCGGAGCTGCCGGCAGCCCTGGCGCGGCGTCCCGGCGTGCGCGGTCACGCCGTGCCGAACGGGTCAGCCGTGCCGCCTCGCGCTCGGCCGCGCGCATCTCCTCCACCGCCGCATACAGCCCCGCCTCGTCCACCTCGCCCCGGTGCCGGGCGCGCAGGCGCCGCCGCGCCAGCCGGTGCTCCCACAGGCTGATCGCGGGCCGCGACAGGTCGCGCGTCGGCACCTCCAGGTAGCCGCCGTCGACCGGGTCGAGCACGAACACGCGGCTGAGGTCGCGCGGGTCGCGGCGGAGCAGCAAAGGGTCAGGCCGGTTGCGCGCGGTGATCCAGGCGCGCAGGGCGGAGCTGAAGTAGGTCAGGTGGTCAACTGTGATGCCGTCCCGCTGCAGGCTCCGCCGCAGCACGGGCAGGAAGTCCACGAGGTAGGCGCGGGCATCGCGCGGCACGGGGATCGCGCCACCTTCGGCCGCCAGCGCAGCCACGCCGTCCTGCCAGCGCCGCAGCGGCATCTGGCCGTCCAGGCCCTCGTGCGGACGGAGGTGGTAGTACTTGGCCACGGCGACCGCGAGCCAGCGCTCTAGCTCGTCCAGCGTCAGGCAGGCCGCCTTGTCACTGTCGTAGCTGCCGCGCTGGCCGACGTTGGAGAAGGTCGTGCCAGGGAGTGCGTGGACCAGCCCCATCAGGGTGCCGATCACTCGCTCGACCGCGCCGCCGAAGTGGGGCTGCCCCGGCGGGCGCCATTCGATGCCGATGCCGTGCTGGGCGCAGCCGCGCTCGAAGGCGGCGGAATGGAACTCGGGGCCGTTGTCTACGCCTACTCGGCGCGGCTTGCCGGCCACGGGCCAGTCCGCCTCCACCCCGCGCAGCGCGAGCCAGGGCGCCTTGTCCATGGCCGCGTGCGTCAGGCACAGCCCGACCGAGGTGGCCGACGGCGCCTCTAGCGTGACATGGAAGCCTGCGATGCAGCGGCTGTATGTGTCGATGGCGACCGTGAGCCAGGGCCGGCCGATCGGCTCGCGGTCGAGAGGGTCCACGAGGATCAGGTCCACCGGCGTGTGGTCCACCTGCACCAGGTCGAGCGGACGCCGGGACGGCGGCGCGTGACCGTGCACGGGCGCGATCTCGGGGTGCCCCTCCCCGCGGCGGCGGAGGTCCGCAGGAGGCAGCGCCTTGAGGCGCCGCCGGATGGTGCTGGCGGACGGGGCGGGCAGCTTCTCGGCCTTGCAGCGGCCGATCACCTCACGAACGACCCGCGCCGCCGTCGGCTTCTGGGGCGTCAGGTAGAACTCGCGGGCCACCCCCTGCAGCGTAGCCTCGCTGGGCGGCGGCACACGCGGCTTGTTCCGGCCGCCGCTGGACGTGCCGGGCACCAGCGCGGTTACATCGCCGCCCGCGTCCCGGCAGCGCCGCAGCAGCGTGTAGGTTTGCCGCTCCGACAGGCCGAGCGCCGCCGCGGCGGCCTGAACCAAGTGGCGCGGCCGGCTCTCGCGCTCAGCGAGCGGCCGGATCACCTCAGCCCGGCGCTGCGCCTCGCCCCAGGCCGCCTCGGAAACGAGCGACAAGTCAGACATCGTCAGTCCTCGCCTGCAACGGGCTGCAGCGGACTTTGACCAAACGTCGGCCACTGCACACCACTCTGACCAGCATTGCGGAGGAGTGTGACAAGGCAGCCCCTTACAGTTCAATGCCTACCGCTGAAGAGGACTGTGGGAAATGACAACCGGCCCGGGCTGAAAACCTGCCTCGACGACCTCCGGCAGGGTGACGTGCTCGTCGTCTGGAAGCTGAACCGGCTCGGCCGCTCCCTGGCCCACCTGCTCGCCATCGTCACGGACCTGAAGAAGCGTGCCGTCGCCTTCCGGTCCTTGACCGAGCAGATGGACACTACAACGCCGCACGGCGAGCTGCTGTTCGGCATCTTCGGATCGCTAGCGCAATACGAGCGCGCCCTTACCCGGGAGCGCGTCGTTGCCGGCCTGGCCGCGGCCAAGCGCCGGGGCCGTAAGGGCGGTCGCCCGCCCGCGCTCGACCCGGAGCGGGTAGAGCAGATCGTCTCGGCACTGGATGGCGGCGCCAGCAAGGCCAGCGTGTGCCGCAGCTTCAAGGTGCCACGCTCAACGCTGTTGGACACCTTGGCGCGTGTCGGCTGGACCGGGCCGGCCGGCGCCAAGACGGCATGAGCCACTGAGGAAGTCGTCTGGTCAGTGCTGAACCGGCTCCCGAGTGCTTAAAGTCGGCCCTGTGCAAGCGCGTCGCGCAGAACCTTCTCGACGCGGGCATTGTAGCCTTTGCCAGTCGCCTTGACGCCCTCGACCACATCGGCGGCAAGGCGGAAGCCGATATGCACCTTTGGCGCCTCGACCTTGGGCCGTCCGCCCCGGTTCTTCTCCCAGCTTGCAAATTGCTCCGGACAAACTTCCTTGAAGGGCCGCGCGCGCGCAAAATTCTCCTCGGTCCACTCTGGATTTTCATCAAAGTCGGAGGGTGGCGGCTCAAGCTTGTTCGTCATGGCGTCTTACCTCTCGTGGGTTGGCCTTTCGCAGCGAGATCACCCGCAGCACGTCGCCACGCATGGTGAACACCAGCATGTGCAGCCGTCCGCCAATCAACCCGAGGGCCTGAAAGCGGCCCTCGCCATAGGCATAGCGGAGGTCAGCATCAACCGTCGCCGTGCCTAGGTCCATGCGCTCGGCATCCGCAAGGGATAGTCCATGCTTCTGCCGGTTGATGGCGTCCTTATCCGGGTCAAACTCGATTTTCACTAGTTGTTGTAGCAACGATAACTAGGTGCTGCAAGCGCATTGTTCAACAAAGACCGGTTCGGTTTGCCTAAGACTCCAGCGAAAACGGGGTTTGTGCGAGGCGGACAAAGCTATGTGCTGCGCGCATGGCGTAACGGGCTTAGCTTGTGGGTTGTCACCCTCCCGGCCAGTTCTTTACTGGGCTGCATCTTACAAACGGGACGTCGAAGGCGGCGCAAGCAGAACTCATTTTGCCAGCGTCAAGCTGAAACCGGGATGGCTGTGTTGTTCTTGACGGGAACGTAAGGCAGGTGTCGCTTTCCCTAGATCATGAGACTCGCTTCGACAGGAATGTAGAACCGTTGGAGTTGTTCCCCGATCGTGCGACTCAATCCAGCGCTGAGGTTACTGGGTCAGGGTGGAGGTCAGCAACGGGTTTCGGCGCTGATCAGCACCACACTGCGTTGAAAATCCAGAGTTCCCCTGGGTCCTACACCTGCGCTGGTTTACAGGCATGATGGCGCAGCAGACGGCTCGGCCATAATCGGCGCCCAATCGTTCAGTCTCACCATCCTAGCACAGGAGTCCAATGATCCAGGAGACAGTCTCATGATCCAGGAACAGGCAAGTCCCTGAACTTGGCTGAAAGGGAGTCGCATCATCCAGGGAAAATGACAGACGCGGTGGCGATGATGGACCTGGGCGAGTTCGAGGCTGGCTACAAGCTGGGCCGTGCGGGGCAGGCGCCGTTCGCGCCGCAGGTGCTGCTGGCCTTGCTGATCTACGCCTACTCGCACGGCGTCCGCTCGAGCCGGGTGATCGAACGGCTGTGCGGCCGCGATGCCGGCTACCGCTTCATCGTTGGCGGCGCCATCCCCGACCACACGGTGATCGCCCGGTTCCGCCAGCGCCATGTCGCGCGCATGCGGGAGGTGTTCCTGGCCGTGCTGCGGCTGTGCCATGAGGCGGGCCTGGTGCGGCTTGGGCTGGTGGCGCTGGACGGCACCAAGGTGGGTGCCAACGCGGCGCTGGACGCCAACCGTGCAGCGAGCAGCATCGACGAGCAGGTGACCAAGATGCTGGCCGAGGCCGAGGCGACGGATGCGCAGGAGGACGGCCAGTTCGCCGCGCAGCGTGGCGGCGAGTTGCCCGCCGCTTTGGCACGGCGCGGTGATCGCCTGGCGCGGCTGCGGCAGTGCCAGGACAAGCTGCGGCGCCAGGCGGCCGAGGCGGCGTCGCACCAGCAGGAGAGGATCGACGCGCGCGCTGCGGCGGAGCAGGCCAGCGGCAAGCGCAAGCGTGGCCGCAAGCCCAAGCCGGCTGATGCCACGGTCGATCCCGACACGGTGGCCAACGTGTCCGACCCCGAGAGCGGCATCATGAAGACGCGGCACGGCTGGCTGCAGGGCTACAACGCCCAGGTCGTCGTCACCACCGGGCAGATCATCCTCGCCGCCGACGTGACCACCGAGGCCAATGACGTGCATCAGCTGACGCCCATGCTCGATCAGGCGCAGGCCAACGTTGCTTCGGTGATGGGCAGAGATGCCGAGCTTGGCGCGGCGGTGGCCGACGCGGGCTACTGGTCAGACGCCAATGCGGCGACCGAGACGGACGAATGCGAGCTGTTCATCGCGACCCAGAAGGACCACGCACAGCGTGCCGCTCTGCGCGATGCGCCGCCGCCGCGTGGACGCAAGCCCAAGACCATGACGTCGCGCGAGCGCATGCAGCGCAAGCTGCGCACCAAACGGGGACGCACCCGCTATCGCCAGCGCGGCGCCTCGGTCGAGCCGGTGTTCGGCCAGATGAAGGACCGCCAGGGCGCTCGCCGGTTCAGCATGCGCGGGCTCGAGCGCTGCCGCGGCGAGTGGCTGCTCGACGCCGCCGTGCACAACCTGCGCAAGCTACACCGGGACTCTGTCCGCCGCATGGAAAAGGCCAGGGAACGGGCTGCGAAAAGGATCCAGAGAGCCGCATAAGGCGGCCTCGCGCCTAATTCTGCACTTTTCCCACCCGTTCATCACCCCTCCGCCGGCAATCTCGCAACAGGCTCTGTAATCGTCTGTAATAAATCCGGAGCGCCGGGTCTGGCATCGTCAGGCCCGGCGTCTACATAACTGCGGTCCTGTACAGCATGGTACGGGCATGGAGCGAGGCGGCGATGAAGACGGTCAACGAGATCAGGATGGGTGGTGTGGACGTGCTGCCTCTGGTCGAGGGCGGCAAGGGCATCGGCGTCTCGACTGGCGTTTCGTCTGGGCACTGGGCTGCGGCCGGCGGTGCCGGCACGTTCAGCGCTGTCAACGCAGATTTCTACGACGCGGACGGTAACCCCGACCCGCAGGAATACGCGGGACGCACCCGGCGGGAGCGGCATGAAGAGCTGATCGCCTATGGCATCAAAGGCGGTATAGACCAGGCCCGCTGCGCGTACGAGATTTCCGGCGGCAAGGGCCGCATTCACGCCAACCTGCTATGGGAGATGGGCGGGGCCGAGCGCGTCATCACCGGCGTTCTGGAAGGCGCCAAGGGCTTGATACACGGCCTGACCTGCGGCGCCGGGATGCCATATCGTTTGTCCGACATCGCCGCAAAGTTCGGCGTTCACTACTACCCCATCGTTTCCTCCTCCCGCGCCTTTAGCGCACTATGGAAGCGTGCCTACTCCAAGGCCGCGTCGCTGCTCGGCGGCGTGGTTTATGAGGACCCCTGGCTCGCCGGTGGCCATAACGGCCTGTCCAACGGCGAGGACCCAACCAAGCCGGAGGACCCGTTCCCCCGCGTGCTGGCATTGCGCAAGTTGATGCGGACCTTCGGCCTGGACCAGACGCCCATCATCATGGCCGGCGGCGTGTGGTGGCTTGAGGACTGGGAGCACTGGATTGACAACCCTGACCTCGGCCCAATCGCCTTCCAGTTCGGCACCCGTCCGCTGCTGACAAAGGAAAGCCCGATCAGCGACGCCTGGAAGACCCGGCTGCTGACGCTGAAAGAGGGCGACGTCTTCCTGAACAAGTTCAGCCCGACCGGCTTCTATTCGAGCGCCGTCAACAACGGTTTCATCGGTGAGCTGCGGGAGCGCAGCGAGCACCAAGTCGCCTACTCTACCGAGCCGGTGGGCGAGCATGTCGCCATGCTAGGCATCGGACCGCGCAAGCGGGCGGTTTATTTGACGCCGCAGGACCTGTTCAACGTCGAGGGCTGGATCGCAAAGGGCTTCACCGAAGCATTGCGGACGCCTGACAGCACACTGATCTTTGTGACCCCGGAGCGGGCCGCGCGCATCACCGACGACCAGGTGTCCTGCATGGGTTGCCTGAGCCAGTGCCGATTCAGCAACTGGAGCCAGCACGAGCCGGACTTCTCCAACGGCAAGAAGGCTGATCCACGCTCGTTCTGCATCCAGAAGACGCTGCAGTCGGTGCGCCGCGACGACCAGACGCCGGAGGCCATCGAGCACCAGCTCATGTTCAGCGGCCACAACGCGTTCCGGTTTGCGGGCGACCCATTCTACTCCAACGGCTTCATCCCGACCGTCAAGGAACTGGTGGACCGTATCATTAGCGGGCGGTAGGGGTCGCTGCCTGCTTCCGCTCCCTCCGGGAGGACCGGGTGAGGGGCCTTGAGGCGCAGCAGTTTTCTCATCTGGGGCGGTGAGCAACAAAACCCGATGCGCTGCCGTTTCAAGCCAAGAACCCCTCCTTCGACCCTCTCCCGGAGGGCTACTGCATTCACACATCGTGGTTGCGTCCTGTGAGGAAGGCTGGTTCGCTGGCTGTGCTGGGGTGGAGGCACATGCTGTGGCGATGACGTTGGGCGGATTTGGGGATGTTCGTCGGGAGCGGGCGGGTGCGTTCCTGTTGTCGCGGCTGGTTGAGTCTGGCGGGCGTGTGGTGGCAGTGCGCCGTCTGGGGCAGGACCGTGCGGGCGAGGTGCGGCTTGGGCGGTTTTTGCACAACGATGCCGTGACCTGCGACGAGATGCTGCAGGAGGCGGCCCGTCGCACGGCGGTGCGCAGCACGGGCCGCCACGTGCTGGCGATCCAGGACACCACGTCCGTGCGGTCCGAGGGCGGCGGGTGAAGTTACCTGCATGCGGTGGTGGCGGTGGACGCGGACGACGGCGCGCTTTTGGGCCTGATCGGCGGGCAGTTCCTGGAGCGCGGGTCGGGCCGGCGTGGGGTGCGCAAGCAGGCGCCGGTCGAAGAGAAGGAGAGTTTCCGCTGGCTGCAAGGGGCTGACGAGGCGGGCAGCGTCTGCGCCGGTGCCCAAGAGGTCACGGTGATCGCCGATCGCGAGGGCGACATCTACGAGGCGTTCGCGTTGCGCTCGCACGGGGTGGGCATGCTGGTGGGCGCCGCCCAGGACCGCAGCTTGGACGAGGGGGCGCGGCTGTTCGCGGCCGTTGACGCCCTGCCCCCTGCCGGGCTGTCCACGCTGGACCTGCCGGCCAGCGCCGGGCGCCGGGCGCGTCGGGCACGGGTGGCCGCGCGCTTCATGCCCATGCGCCTCGCCTGTCCCCGGGGCAGCCGGCGCATGGGCCTGGCCCCGCATGTGGACCTGCACCTGGTGGACATCCGAGAGGTGGACGCACCGACGGGTGCGGCGCCGGTGCACTGGCGGCTGCTGACTACGCAGGCGGTGGGGAGCCTGCCCGAAGCCTGGACGGTGGCGGACCTCTACCGGCGGCGGTGGGTGATCGAGCAGCTGTTCCGGACGCTGAAGACCAAGGGCTTCGACATCGAGGCCCTGCAGATCGAAGAGCCAGGCGCGCGCCGCAAGATGGTCACAGCCGCGCTTGCCGCCGCCGTCCCCCTACATCGCCCCTGGCTGCGGCGCCACCGGCAGCATCCATGCAAGAACGCCCCTTCGGCCGCAAACGGCTGGATGTCCCCCAACAAACTGCGCTACGCGCGATAACCCAGGCTTATCGCATACTGATGCAAGTCCCGGTAAAAGGCGTGTTTTCGAGACAGAGCCAATCTCACGTATGCCTGATAACAGCAGTTGTCGTGCATAGGTGCTTCGGCTAGCTTGGGTCGCCATAACAGTCCCGAGGACGTTCCATGCAGCCGGCCGGCGACGTCTTAATTGAACCATTCGACGCAGCTTGCCGCCCTAAGATTTCAAGTAAATTCGGTCCTGGACCGGACGCGATCGGGCCGTCGCAAGCCGAGCTGCCTGTGGCACCGCTTCATTTAGCTGGGCCGGAACGCCCCGGACCCCCGGCGCTGGCCGTGACGCCGACGCCGTGCGGCGCGAACCCGCACGCTGTCAAAAACTGGTTTGACGGACTGATGGAAAGCGCCATCCCCGCAGCCGACGGCACCCTGGCGACCGCGCGCCGCACCGCCGAGATGCTCGCCCGCCTGGC
>JAABUK010013219.1_pt1 | contig 10341 bp, 8 predicted proteins | sample 5559141 | NCBI WGS metagenome assembly JAABUK01 (sample SAMN10711869, study PRJNA513367) | rock metagenome | isolation source: Antarctica rocks | place: Antarctica: Victoria Land, Pudding Butte nord | collected 2016-01-03 | reverse complement strand
CCTCAGCGCCGCTCGCCCGAGACGGCGACGTAGGCTCCGAGCCCGATCAACGCGCCCCCGGAGAAAAAGCGCTGCCCGTTGCGGAGGCGCGGGCTGCGCCGCAACCGCGTGCCGATCGGCCCGGCCAGCAACGAGACGACCACGTCAGCACTTGTGTTCAGGCAGACGGAGATGCTGCCGAGCAACAGGAGTTGCGGGATCACCGCCGCGTCCCGGTCGATGAATTGCGGCAGGAACGAGAGGAAGAAGAGCGCGGTCTTGGGATTGAACAGCTCCGTGGTGATCCCCTGACGGAACGCCTGGAACGCGGCACCGCTCACGTTCGGAGCCTCCTGCATGGCGTCCTTGCCCGCGACGATCGTGCGGACGCCGAGATAGATCAGGTAGGCCGCGCCCGCATATTTGACGACGTTGAAGGCGGTCGCGGAGGTGGCGAGGATCGCGGAGAGGCCGAACGACGCGGCGACGACGTGGCCGAAGCCACCGACCGCCGTGCCGAGCGACGACGACAAGCCCTCGCGCCGCCCGCCGCGCAGGCTCCGCGCGAGCACGTAGAGCATCCCCGGACCCGGCGACACCGCCAGGATGACCGCGGCGGTCAGGAAAAGGCCGAAACTCGTCGCGCTGGGCATCCGCTCACCTCCGCTCGCGATCGCGCTCGCCAGGCCGTGTCCAGGGAGCGCGGACAGCGCGGCGCGCGAAGGTTGCCGCCCGCGCTGTCCGTTACAACAACGATGCGGCGATCGTAACGCGCAATTGGCCCGCAGACAAGTGCCACTCACGCACGGATCGCGCGGACCACTTCGCATCTTTGCCTTCGTTTGGCCGCCCTTACTGTGCGGCGAAGTCCTCCCAGCGATACCCCGCCCCGTCACGTACGGGTCGCCCCCAGCCCGGAAAGGGCGCGTGCGTGAAGACCGCGACCGCCCCGCTCGGCACCGCCCCGGCGAGGAAGCGTGCGCGGGAATCGCGGATGGCGGCGGGGTCGTTCCAGGGCGAGAACCAGTCGAGGTGCGCGAACTCGCTCGCGTGATGGAAGAGATCGCCGAGCGCATAGAACGTCTCCCCCTGCGAGGAAACCCGCACGATCCGATGACCGGGACTCTCGCCCGGTGTGGAGAGGATCGTCACGCCCGGCGCGACCGCGAACTCACCATCGACCGGCACGAGCAGCCCACGCGCCGCGAGCGCGCCGAGTCGTTGCGCGAGATCGTCGTCCGGCTTCTCGCGGCGCGGATTGCCGTCCCAATCGGCCCGCCCGATCAGATGCCGCGCGTGCGGGAAGCGCGGGTGGAATTCGCCGTCCGCCTCGTACAACGCACCGACGAAATGATCGTCGTGCGCGTGGGTGAAGATGACGTCCGTGACCCCCTCGGGCGCGATCCCGAGCGCCGCGAGCGCCGCCGCCAGACCGGGCGTGCGCCGCACACTCGGCCAGCGCGCCGCGAAGTGCCGATCCCAGGCGGTGCCCGGATCGTCGAACGCGGGGTCGATCACGATCGAGCGATCGCCGACCGCGATGTGGACGATCAGTTGCGCGGTGAGCAGATTGCCCTCGGCGTCGGTCACGCCGGTCTCGCGGAGCCAGGCGGCCTCTTCGGCGGCGAGGACCACGGCGGCGGGGACCGCCACATCGCCATCGTTGATCACGGTGATCGTCGCGTCGCCGATCCGGCGCGTGGCGCAGTAGGACGCGGTCGGCGTGGCGGCGTCGGGCATGGTGGCACGCTCCTTCGCATTCGTGGCCGCTGGCCGGTGCGGGCGAGTGGGCGACGAGATTGGCGCTGCTCATCGCCGGGACAAGCGCCACGTCCGGCGCTTATCCTCGCTCTTTCATAGAGCGAATCGATCTGATCACGCTGCGGCGGTATTCTGTACTATACTCGAAGGACGGCGACCATCTCACCGTGCCGGTGATCACCACGGCGAGTGGTACATAGAGCACGCGGGGTGGCCGGGCATACCGGATCACGATGGACGCCGACGCCGCTGCGGCACTCGGCACCCGCCCCGAATCACGATCATTCTGCTCTAGCGGGACGACCAGAAAAAGTCTACGCGTGGCATCGTGCGCTCTTAGTCATGGTAGCGAGAGGAAAAACAGCATGGAGCGTTCGCGGATCCTGGTGGTGGACGACCACCCGCTCTTCCGGGATGGGCTGCGGCTGGTCATCGCCTCGGACCCGAGCCTGACCCTCGTCGGCATGGCAGGCACCGCAGAGGAAGCCTTCAGCAACGTAGAACAGACGCTGCCGGACATCGTCCTCTGCGACATCAACCTGCCGGGCGCAGATGGGCTGGAGTTGGCACGGCGCCTGCATCGCCTCTATCCTCAGATTCGCGTCATCATGGTCACGTTGCACATGGACGAGGGGCGGGTGCTCGATGCGGTGCGCGCGGGTGCCGCCGCCTTCCTGACCAAGGATGGGAGCGGCGAGGAGTTGCTGGCGACGATCCGCCGGGTCGCGCGCGGCGAATACCCGATCAACGACCGCGTGCTCGACTCGCCACGGGTCGCCCGTCACCTGCTCGACCAGTTCCGCGACCTGGATACCCCGGAGGTGGCCGAGATCTTCTCGCCGCTCACCCCGCGCGAACTGGAGATCTTGCAGGCGGTGGCGGGCGGCCAGTCTAACAAGGAGATCGCCCGTCAACTCCACATCAGCGACCAGACGGTCAAGAATCACATCACCTCGATCCTGCGGAAACTCGCCGTTAACGACCGGACGCAGGCGGTGATGCAGGCGCTCCGACACGGCTGGATCAAGCTCGATCAGGAGACGATCTAGCCGCGAAGACCCGGGCCGGAGGCGCACGGATCGCGCCCTATCCACGCCCCGCGACACGACAGCGACAGGGCGCAGATTACGGCCTTGCCGCACATAGGAGCAGCGGGGCCAGCGTGGAGCATGGCCTGGGTTCGGCACGCCTATGTAGCGCCGTGTCGATTGTTCGAGGCGGCGATAGCAGCAGAGTTATGTGACCCGCTCCGGTGTGTCGCTCACCGCTCGAGACGGTTAGTGGCCGGTCCAGGCACGGCCTTCTCGTCACGCCGACGCATGAGCAGGGCGAGAAGTGTCAGGACCAAACCGCCACAAAGGATTGTCCCGAGCAGCGGCGCATTATCCCAAAACAGGAAGCCGAGCAGCCGGATATCGAGGGCGCACAATAAGCAGATCGCTCCCGCAGCCAGCGCCAACCGATTGACGGGCAGCAGGCGCGGCCATGTCGCCAGACTCGCCGCCGCGACGGGGATCAGGAAGGGGCCATAGTGGTCCCAGGAGATCGGCGAAGAAAGCAACCCCAGCAGCACCAGCACGCCGATGTGCCAGTCGGCGGCGTGCCAACCACGCGGGGGGGCCGCGCGCGCGACGAGCAGCCCGGCGACACATGCCGCCGCGATGCCGAGGTTGGCGAAGAAACGTGGCGCAGCGGGCACGAAGTGATAGAACCACCCGGTCAGCGACATATTGGTCGTATTGAGCGAGGTATAGTCGACCGCGCCGAGCAGGGCGAACCAGTGCAGGTAGCCCGACACGCCGACAAAGGGCAGACAGACGAGGCTGATCCCCACGGCCCCCCCAACGAGCGCCCCGGTTTCCCGCCACGAGCGGCGCGCCAGGATCACGGCGGCGAGCGGCAGGAGCGACACCTTCAGGGCGAGCAGCGCGCCGAGGAGCACCGCCGCGAGCATGAAACGGTCGCGGCGCGCGGCACCCCAGGCGGCCACGAGCAGCGGCGCGAGAAACGGGCTGATCTGCCCCTCGAAGAGCGCGGCGGCGAGCCCTGCATACGTCAGGGCGATCGTGATCGTCAGGGGATGCGCCCAGAGGCCGCGCGGCAGCCCGGCCACCCGCACGGCCAGCGCGAGCGCGAGGAGATAGGCGGCGAGCGCGGTGATGAGCCAGGCCGCATACCCCAGATCGGCGGGCAACAGGGCATACGGCACCGACCAGAGCGCCACCAATGGGTGATTCCGGTTGGGGAAAAGCGCTGGCGGGAGGGAGTACGGATCCGTACCGTGCAACAGGGCGAGCGCCGAGGCGCGGAAGACCGCAAAATCTTCGCCGCGCAGCGGATCGGAGAGGAAGCGTCCACCGACGGTCAAACACCAGCGAAAGCACAGCCACAGACAGAGCGCGCCGTACCCCACCCGGCGGATCAAGCGCGCGGAAAAAGGTGGGCTGCTCGTGCTGTCACGGATCGCCAGGGTCATACGCGCTCCTTCCCCCTCCCTGAGAGCATAGCGCCCGCAGCTGCGCCCACCTACCCCCCAGCGGTCCCGGTTCGGCAGCAGAGAAAAGTCCAGCGCCAGGGTGCAGTAACCCGGCCAACGGGCCGGGCAAAGCTTGGCGCGGGAACACGCGCGATCCAGCGCTCACCGCAACAGCAGGCGCTCGCCTGGACCTGACAAGTCGGCGCGCACTGAAGGTCCATATCGCGCGCCAGCCCGGCGCGGGCGGTCCTGATTCGTCGCTGGTTCGGGGCGGCCCGCCGGTCCGTTTGCCTCGTCGCACCGCCGGAAGTACCGCCCACATCCCCCCCAATGGACGCATAGACACCCCCTGCACCCCCGACGTACAGTGCAAGGGGTATAAAACCATAGTGCCCACACGAGCGGACCCGCTGCGGAGGGCGGGCCGATAGCACAGGATGAGCGTGGGCGAAGGACGTGCGGCGGGCAAAACCGAGCAGAGCGGGCAACGCATGGCCTTCCTCGATGCCATGCGCGGGATCGCCGTGCTCGCCGTGGTGCTGCAACATTGCGGTTCGCTCGTCTCGGGCACCGTCGCCGACATCGCCCATGCACGCTTCGGCCTCGGGACGGCAGGCGTGACGATCTTCTTCCTCTGCAGCGGTTACATCATCCCGTCCTCGCTCGCGCGCCACCGTTCGCTCGGACGTTTCTGGTTCGGGCGTTTCCGACGCCTGTATCCGCTCTACTGGTGTAGCATCGCCGGGGCAATGCTGCTGAATGGCCTGGGCGCACACGTCAACCCCACCTTCACAGGGGGACTATCCATACGGACGCTCATCGCCAATATCGGCATGATCCAGCTCTTCGTCGGCGAGCCCGATATGCTCAACGTCTACTGGACCCTGGGCTACGAGCTGCTCTTCTACGCGCTCATGTCCCTGATCTATCTCGCGCGGCTCCAGCGCGGGCTCGTCCCGTTCACCCTCGCACTCCTGCTGCTCCCCTCGATGTTCGGCCAGCTGCTCCCCGCCGTTCAGGGGATTCCCGGCAATGGCTCCCTCGCGGGGCTCAGCTACTCCCTCGGGACGATGTTCCTCGGCTCGGTAGTCTACTGCTACCACACCGGGCAAGTGGGGCGGCGCGCGGCGGGGATGTTCGCCCTCCTCGCGCCACTCGCCCTGCTGACGACCGTCGCCCCGTGGGGCGCGGCGGGCGGCGGCGAGACATTGGCATGGCTCAATGGGCAAGTGGTGGGCTGGCTGGTCGGCTACGCCGCCGCCCTGGCCCTGTTCGCGGCACACCGATGCCGCTTCCCCCGCCCGCTCCTGTTCATCGGCACGATCAGCTACTCGCTCTACTTGCTCCACGCGCTGGTGGTGATCGCCCTCCCCCTCCCCGGCCCGGCGCTCCTCCACGTTCCGGTGTGGCTTGCGGCATCGCTCGCCCTCGCCGCAGCGACCTACCGCTGGATCGAGCGCCCGGCCATGCGGTGGGGGCGGGCGCAAGCGCAGACACCAGCGAGCGCGCCGCCAGCGGGCGCTATCGCCATCGAGGGTCGTCTAGGCCCCGGTCGGATTTCCGTTCTCACCGCTCAAGCGCTATCGCATCTCCGCAAGCACAGCATACCGGTAGGCACAGTTCACCATGCGCCACACCACAACCGCTGCACATTGGAATCGCCGCATCCGCGCCCCGGACTATTCCGCCTCGATCAGCGTGATCGCCGCGCGCATGTAGCCGCGCGCCCAGGCCATCCCGGCGTGCCAGGGCGCGGCGCACTCCATCGAGGGGGTGTGGTCGGGGATCAGCACACCATCATAACCGTGCTTGTGGTAGAGGCGGAGGGTGCGGAGCATGTCGATGTCGCCCTCATCGAGAAAGACCTCGCGGTAGTTCGGCATCTGGCCTTGTACGTTTCTCCCGACCGCGCCAGCAGCGGCCCGCCACTACGTACCAGAGACGATCCGCGCGCGCAACGCCCGGGTCGCCGCTGCATCGACCGGGCGCGCCCAGCTGCCGCCCGCGCGCACCAGCCGCCCCGCGTGGAACTGCGCGATCCCCGCCGCGCGTAACGGCGCGATGTGCGCCGCCGCCAATCCGCCGCCGGCCAGCCACCGCAATCCCGGCGTCTGCCAGGGCGCGCGCGCGCGATAGGCGTCCAGCCCCGCGTCCAACTCGCCCGGCCCGCCGCTCGACAGGATCAGGTCGGCACCGGGCAGCGCGCTCACGGTCGCCCAGGCGGCGCGCGCGTCCGCGACCTGATCGAAGGCGCGGTGGAAGGTCCACGGGCAGGGAGCGATGACCGCGCCGAGCGCCACGATGGCGGCATGGTCGATCGCGCCGTCCGCGTCGAGGAAGCCGAGGACGAACCCCTCGGCCCCGGCGCGACGCAGCGCCGCCGCCGCAGCGCAAAGGGCGTCGAGTTCGTCCGGCGCGATGCGATAGCCCCCGTTCGTCCGCAACATCACGCGCAGCGGGAGCGTGGTCGCGGCGCGGATCCGCTCGAACGTCACCAGGTCCGGCGTCAGCCCGCCGCGCTCGATCGCGCTGACGATCTCCAGCCGGTCGGCCCCGCCCGCCGTCGCCGCGCGAGCATCCTCGGCGTCCAGCGCGATCACTTCCAGCATGGTCGCGGTCTCATTCGCGGTCATCATCGGCTACCTCCCGCACGTAGTCTCGCACAGGCCAATGGGGAGCGAAAGAGGGGTATGACAACGTGGCACGATCGCCTATACTACCGCCCGACGCGCCAGCGAGAAGAGAAGCTGCCACCGCCCGTCGGGCAGGGAGAAACCAATGCCGCACACGATCGCGCTCGCCCTTTGGATCCAGATCCCGGCGGATCGCCCGAACTGGAACATGGCCTACTCGCTGGCGATCGCGGGGCTCGGCTTCATCTTCACGGTGCTGATCGGCAAGCCGATCGTCCGCATCCTCCGCGAGAAGAAGATCGGCAAGCAGGTGCGGATCGACGGGCCGCAGCATCATCTGGTCAAGACCGGCACCCCGACGATGGGCGGGATCATGATCACCCTCTCCGCCTTCATCCTCACCTTCGCCTTCAACCTCTACGGGCGCCTCTCGATGCTCCTGCCACTGGCCGTGCTCCTCTGCTGCGGCATCCTCGGCGCGATCGACGACCGGCTGAGCCTGGTAGGCGGCAAGCGCGCCGCCGGGCTGACCGCGCGCTTCAAGATGGCCTGGCTCGGCCTCTTCGCGCTCGTCGCCGCGCTCATCATCTACGGCCCGCTCGGTCTGCATCACCTGATCGTCCCCGGCATCGGCACCTTCGACATCGGCCTCGCGATAATCCCGATCGCGGTCATCGGGATCGTGGGGATGTCGAACGCGGTCAATCTGGCCGATGGGTTGGACGGCCTCGCGGGGGGCACCTCGGCGATCGCGTTTGTCGCCTACGGGATCATCGCCTACATCCAGGGACAGGTCGGCGTCGTCACCTTCTGCTTCACGATGGTCGGGGCGTTGCTCGGCTTCCTCTGGCACAACGCCCACCCGGCGCAGGTCATCATGGGCGACACCGGGTCGCTGGCGATCGGCGCGGCGCTGGCGACGGTCGGCTTCATGACCGGGCAATGGCTCCTGCTACCGGTCGTGGGGCTCGTCTTCGTCGCCGAAGCCGTCTCGGTGATCCTGCAAGTCGGCTACTTCAAGCGCACCGGCGGGAAGCGCCTCTTCAAGATGGCCCCGGTCCATATCCACTTCGAACTGCTCGGCTGGTCCGAGACGCAGGTCACGCTCCGCTTCTGGCTCGTCGCGATCTTCGCCGGGCTGATGGGTGTGGCGCTGTCGCTGCTCTGAGATCGTTGAAGGGAGGGACGCCCCATGACACCGAACGACACGCAGCCGAATATCCTCTTCATTATGTCCGACGAGCACGCGCCCCACTTCACCGGGTTCCATGACCACCCGCTCGTACGCACACCGCACCTCGATCGCCTCGCAGCGCGCGGGACCGTCTTCGAGCACGCGTACTGCAACTCCCCCCTCTGCGCGCCCTCGCGCATGTCGCTGATGACCGGGCGATACATCCACAACATCGGTGCCTGGGACAATAGCACGCCGCTCCCCACGGATACGATCACCTGGGCGCACCTGTTGCGCGCCGCCGGGTACGATGTCGTCCTCGCCGGCAAGCAGCACTTCGTGGGGCCGGATCAGTTGCACGGCTTCCGCGCACAACTGGCGCGCGACCTCCATGCCGAGCGCGCCCACCCGACCTTCTATTGGTCGAATGGCACCCAGACAGCCCCGCAACCGTGGCCGGGTCTGGCGCAAGCAGGGCCGGGGCAAACCATCGAGATCGAAGTAGATGATCAGGCCGAGGCGGCGGCGCTCACCTATCTTCGCGACCCCGAGCGGCGCGACGGCCCTTGGGCGCTCAATGTCTCGTTCATCGCCCCGCACTTCCCATTGATCGCGCCACCCGAATACTGGGAGCAGTATCTTGAAGCGCGTATCGATCTGCCGCTACTGCCACCGGGCCACCTCGCGGCGCAGCACCCGGCGATCCAACGCATGCGTCGCATGTTCGGTATGCCCGACGAGGTAGAGGAAGGGTTGACCCGCCGTGGTCGCGTCGGCTATTACGGATTGATCACCTACCTCGACGACAAGATCGGGCGGCTGCTGGCGGCGCTGGCGGAGACGGGGCAGCGGGAGAACACGATCGTCGTCTATACCAGCGATCACGGCGAGATGGCGGGCGAGCACGGGATGTGGCGCAAGTCGAACTTCTACGAGCAATCCGCGCGCGTGCCGCTGGTCCTCGCGGGTCCGGGCATCCCAGTCGGGCGGCGCATCCCGGCGGTCGTCTCCCTGGTCGATCTGATCGCCACCATCGTGGACCTCGGCGGCGGAAAGCCGATCACCCCATTGGACGGCACCAGCTTGCTGCCACCCTTGCGCGGGGCGGGCGAATGGCCGGATGAGGCGTTCTCGGAGTATCTCGCGCATGGTGTCGCACGCCCGATGGCGATGCTCCGCAGCGGGCGATTCAAGCTCAACTACTATCTGGACGAACGACCGGAGTTGTACGATCTCGAAGCCGATCCCGGCGAATTCACCGATCTCGCGACTTCACCGGAGCACGCGCACGTACTGGATACCCTCCGCGAACGACTCCTCGCGCGCTGGAATCCGATCGTCTTGGAGCAACAGGTGCGCCGCAGCCAACAGGAGAGGCTGCTCATCCAGGCGGCGACCCTTGGAGCCAGGGAGAGTGAAACGCGCGAGCATTGGCTCGCCAGCGGTGGCACCGCTCAGTCGGGTGCCGCCGCACGATAGGAAGCATGCCCGAATCGGCCAACGTTATCGACGACGTCTAGCGACCGCCGACTTGCGCCTGCATGCAGGCCAATCGTCCCGTAACGAGCGGGGAAGGACAGCAGTGCGATGCTGCTTTCCTGCGTTCACTTCCCCGCGACCGCCTTGAAGAATGTATAGTAAAAGACCCCATCCGCCGCAGCGGTGCGGTAGAGATCGCGGACGCCCTGGTCGAATGTGGCGGCGTCGGTGAGGCCCGCCGCGAGCGCCGATTCGCGGACGCCCGCGATCATCGCGGTGAAGGTCCGCCTGGTGAAGCCCTCGATCAGGTCCGGCCTGCTCCCATCGACGTAGACCATGCGCGGCGAGACGTGCGGCGCGCTGTACCCGGCGGCGATCAGCAGCGGATAGAGCGCCCGCCCGATCATCGCGTCGCCACCGGCCCGGCGCTGCAACTCGACCTGGCAGCCGATCGCGGCGCGTGCGGCGTCGCTATCGGGGGAGAAGTAGGTCGAGCCGTGGTCCCCCTCGATCACCGTGATCGTCCCGCCCGGTCGCAGATACCCGCGCAGCGCCCGCAGCGCCTCGATCGGTTGCGGGAGGTGTTCGAGTACGAAACAGACGAAGAGGTGATCGAACGATTCCGGCACATACGGCAGAGCGAAGATATTGGCCCGGGCGAACCGTACGTTGGTGAGGCCCGCCGCCGTCACCGCGCGCTCGGCCTCGGCGACCGACGCGGCGGAGATGTCGATGGCGGTGATGTCGGCATGGGGGCTGTTCGCGGCGAGCGTGAGCGTCTGCGCGCCGACACCGCACCCGGCCTCCAGCACACGACTCCCCGCCGGATAGCTGGTATC
>JAABUK010013218.1_pt1 | contig 10341 bp, 7 predicted proteins | sample 5559141 | NCBI WGS metagenome assembly JAABUK01 (sample SAMN10711869, study PRJNA513367) | rock metagenome | isolation source: Antarctica rocks | place: Antarctica: Victoria Land, Pudding Butte nord | collected 2016-01-03 | reverse complement strand
TCACTTATACTTTCACACCTCCACTCCCCCCGCCTACTCCTGCTCTACCTTGCCTTTTCACATCGTCATTACGCCATCACCGCCACGACCAACTACTGTACCCACATCACCCCAAAAACCCACCTCATCGGAATTTTTTGGGAAGTCGAACAAACACGGAGGATCGAGCATGAGCTTAAGCAGGCTGTTTAGGGGGGGAATTGAGGTGGTGATTACTTTGGCTTGATTGAGAGTATGTGTTGGGATAACATTCCCCTTCCCTTAAACCTTATCAATACGCTCGACCTACCCTTCCCACCCCCTTCTCCACCTCCACCATCACCAACCCCCCCCCCTTCCCTCCACCAACCCAACCCCAAGTAATAAAACCATCCCAGTCTCCCTACCCCGCCTCTACAACTCTTTTCTCCCCTAACCCATCCCTTTCCTCCCATCCTTCCGGCCATCTTTCCCTCGCCCGCAAAGGACACATGTAGTTTTTCGCGGGGGTCCGAGACGGAAGCTGGAAAGTTGGAGATGGTGGAAAATATCCTCATGATCTATCTCCAACCTAGGAAAAGACCACATTGCCCAAAAACAAACCAAGCCTCGCTCTTTGGAACTCCCAACTCTACGCGCAAAGCACAAGCACAAGCACAGGATATCACGGTCGTAAAAATCCCCATATATAGAGGAGGGGACCTGTCAGTAGCGGAGACACTCTCAACCCGCAATGCGCGAAGCTGGATGGAGATTGTTGTGTATTCCATACACAGGTCGGTTTTGAAGGAATGAATGAATTTCTTACGAGCGCTCTTTCAAAGATGTCTAGAAGGGGAGGGGGGGTTGGTCTGCGGTGATGGTGGGGGAGTGTGTTGAGGGGGTTTGGGTGTGAGTGGGGATGTGGATAAGGGAGGGGTTGGGAAAGCCTATTTCCGGGGGGAGGGAGATCTGGACTTTGAGGGGGTTTGGGGGTGAGGCTGGTTGAGATGAGGGTGGGTGAGGGGTGATGTGTAGGAAAGAAGGGGGGGGTGGACCGATTAGGAAAGCTTTGAGAAAGCTGTGCGATGCTTATAGAATTTTGTTGACGGTCGTGTTTTGTTGTTGCGGAGATGTATGGGGACAGAGATGAGTGTGTGGCATTGAGTAGATGTGAGTGTTTCTTCGAGTAAAGGTGCTATGCTTGTTGTACCTTTTCATTGACTACTCGAGCTCCATCTCCGCTATGCTAAGAATTATCCCAAGGATGGGATTAGAGGAATTGGCTCTTATTCTGCTACCTTTTTGTGGGAGTTGAAAGATGGCAAACTGTATTCGCATCTGACTCCGCGTCTCTCCCTAGTTCGCCGTTTAGATATGAGGCTCTGCCTGCGCCAAAGGTCTAGTGTTGCGCCGTAGCATTAAGCTGTAGTGATATTCCCGATCACAGGGTTGACGTCTCCATTCCCCGGGCGAACATACCCCTTTACTGGACTCGGACCAGACATCGTCATACTCAGCAAACTATACAACCCTACAACCGAAACGCACACATTAGCCTCCAAATCCATGCAAAACCCCACACACACGCACCAAACTTTGCCTCTCCATGCATCCCAAGCCTGATGCACATTCCTACAATATCAACCACAGTATTCCAGACCTCTCCCCAGGTACTAGTATCGGCGCCCGCAGTGGTGATGATGGAGGCGTAACATTGGCGAAGGTCTGGAAATAGCCAACAGAATGAGCGAGCATCCTTTGTTCGCCTTTTGAAAAAGCAGTATAAACGACAACTAAGAGTGAGCACTCACTATCGAAAAATACGAGCGGCAACCCAACATCTACCCCCGGCTGTCCTCGATTCCCGAATACCAGAAACGCATTGGGTGATGACGGGATACGACCCATCATATTATGACAAGCGTCCCTTATTGGCACGGCGCCAGGAGGGGGAATCCTGCACGTTACGGCTGGATTATGTGATCGTATGATCAAGGCTAGATTACCGAGAGTTCCTGATGTACGATGAAAGGCAAAATCAGCGTGCTTGTCCTTGTCTAAAGCAGATTCATCGCTTTGGTTTACCTAAAAGAGGGGATCGAAATGAGCAAACAATAGATTGGAAGGAATGGAGATAGATTACCTCTACCCGTCGCGATGCCCCCAAGCTTTGAGGGCGTCATGACAACGCACTTCGCCAGCAGCAGTGCAATATCAGTTCCGATAAATGTGCCGGTGGCATGGTCTTCTGGGACAGTCGACTGAGGAGCCAAGACCACGTCGAGGGCACAGAGGCCATCCACTACCGATCGCGTTTGTCATCAAGTTCCGAGATCTACAACACATAAATAACATCGGGTAATGGGGAGAACCTACAGCTTATTGCTCGATACGGCAGCAAGACGTCGTAGTCTTGTCCCGTTCCTCTCAATCCAAAGCCCAGCGTGCGTGAGTCTCTCCGCCAATGAATCTGGTTCAGTGCATCCTGGCAGCTTGCGAACCCGAGATTGTGGCCGTATTGGGCGTCGCAGTGGAAGACAACATTTTCGGAGGGCGGAGAGGTGGTGTTTGTCTTGAAGACGGCAGAGGGTCTAAAGGCGGTGGGGAGGGTGGGCGGGATTGGGGCTGGGGAGGAGGCTGGAATGTCGAGAGCTTGAGAGGGAGGGAGAATGAGGGCAACGGTGGAGGGAATGATAAGGAATTGGGAAAGAAGGAGAGAGGCTGGCAGGGAAAACATGGCTAGGGGTCGAGGGTGAGGATGGTTAAATGTATACGCTTGAACAAGGATGGACGGGGTGAAAAGGGTATTGCTTGCCTTGCGGAAAATAGACTTGGGAAAATGTAGGCCCCACGATTGGGCGTAGTCGGTGGTTCCTTGATACAAGCGCTCTCGTGTCCTGGCGTCGGACAATGTGAGACGCAGTACGCGACCCGCGGGCCATGTTCGTAGCGGAGGCTGTTCTCTTCACGTCAACGGATTGCGTTACCCGCTTGCATGAAAGGTTTACCTTTTCCCTCGTCCTCCTGGATTGTCTAAAAAAGCGGCCCGAAAGGGAAAGTGGCATTGGGAAATATGGCGAAGCGCATTTTCATAGTATCTAATATAAACGACGTGGTACCAAACCAAGGCATACAGAAGAAATCAAATGCTCATGATGAGTAGGAGTGGACTAGGACATAGTAACAAGACAGGGCACGGCCAACAACTCGAAGATTCAGCCGGAAAAGGCTCAGCGAGGAGCCGAGTATGGCCCCTTGAGCAAAAAGCATTTTTAACATGACGTTGATAGCACACATACTCGTAGATCAAGATGATACTCGCAATCCTCTGCCATGTGCAGCCCTTTTATGAATGGATTCATCCCATATGGAATTATCGTGCCTATGACCATTTCGAGAGGAGGACATGGAGAAATACAACAACATGCTATGTTCTCAGGAAATCAATGTTCGTCATCTAGGTACCTAGAAAGAGAATAAGAGATAGTGCCCGTGCTGATGTTCAATGTCTGTGTTTTATTAGACATTGACTTGGAGAGAATTCAGGCCTTAGTGACACTCTACTTTCCTATTGCAGAATACTGTGCAAGGGGATGTTCTTGTATTTGTGCCGAACTCTGACCACAGATATACAGTAGAATACAATTATCGTTGCAATTACGGTAAGAAGTGATAAGTCCTGGAGTACGGAGTATTGATGCCATTACCAAAGGGGGTGAGGACTAAATTTGTTGGAAAAATCTAAGCGAGAACCCACCACCACTGTTACCCTGCACTCAGGTCAGGGTCATTAATAACGAAAACCTCCGCACCTATTCTTTTCTCTTTTTAGTCGACTTTACTTGTAAGAAACCCCACCTCTAATTTATTGCAGAACGTCTCTACTAACACACACTTACCCACCAACAGCATAGGATCAATTCTATAGTAAACGTCCTCCTCTGAGCTCCTTACCAGAGCCACAGAATCTCCAACCTGGCTGATGACTGTTATATCCTCGATGCCCAAGAGTGAAGCCTTTATACTCTCGCAGAAACACCCTCTTACTGATTCAGTGGAGCCTTCGGGTGACGCTGAGGAGGTTCGGGGGAGAGAGTGGTGATGATCTCAACCCTGTTCCTCGGTGTCTGGCTTCGGTCGGCTGAGCTGGGTGGGTGTTGATGGAGGTCTGACAGGCTTGCATGTGCTGGATTTAGAATGTGGGATTCATATTTTGGGAACGACCTAAAGGTCCAGATAATTAGTGTCATGTATGCTATACCGATTAAACTACATTTACCACTGCTCATATGTGCCTTTGAATGCTTGATATGAATGTTGGCAAGATATCCAGCCTACAACTTGGTCCTGCCATGCTCAATTGCACATCTGTTTCCCACAGAAACGTAGTGGAAGATCTCAAAGCGTTCTCTGTGAGCTGCACCGTAAATCCAAGTTCATGTCAGTGTGCCACAAAATCTTGGCACACTAGAATAAGTTTTCTCAAGCTATCCCCAGTTTAGAGCATACCAACGAACACCTCACCCCCAGACTGTACCTTACCGCAGAACAGTGTAAGACATGGGCAGCTTAGACTTTCATGTTGGACGAGATTTACTTGGCGCTCTGTGAACTTGAAAAAGGTTGAACTATCTTAGCACGAATACAGCGACCAGCCAACCTTTCTCAGAACCGCAGGGACCGATAACCCGGTCATCTATTTGCTGGTGTCCACAACATATCGGCCCGCAATCTTGCCCTCGTGCATCAAATCGTACACCTTTTGGAGCTCGCTCATTCCTATAGTCTTAAAGGGACAGTTGATGAGACCGCGGCGGAAGAAATCAATGGCCTCGCTGGTGTCCTTGCGGTTTCCCACATAGGACCCCTTGATGGTCTTCATACCAATAACGGTCTCGAAGACGGGGGCACGGAGGTAGGCACCGGCTGGCAGACCAATAGCAATCACTGTACCGCGGGGTCGGACGTACTGTTCGAAAGTTAGCAAAGACCCAACCGCGTGGGAGTTTGAACATACCTCAGCTGCCTGCTGGAATGGCTTCTCGTTAACAGCGACTAAAATCACAGCATGGGGTCCAGTGCCATCCTCGGTAGCAGCTTGCACGTCCTTGACTACGTTTGATGATGTAGCAAAGTCGACAAAGGTTTCCGCACCAAGCTTGTGGACCATCTCCTTCTTCTCGTCACCAGTGTCAACAGCAATAACCCGGAGACCCATAGCTTTTGCGTATTGGCAGGCAAGGGAACCAAGACCTCCCCCAGCACCCACAATGGCAACAGTCTGCCCTGGGCGGGCTCCAGATTCCTTCAATCCCTTGTAGACCGTGATACCAGCACAGAGGACCGGGGCAATGGCGTCGAGAGGCACGTCTTTGGGTATCCTTGCGACGTGAGCAGCCTTGGCAATACAGTATTGCTGGAACGTCCCGTCTACGGTATAGCCACTCAAAAGTGCTTTGGCGCAGAGTGGCTCATCGCCGGTCTGGCAGAAGTCACAGGCCAAGCAGGAGCCATTTAGCCACTATACGTATAAGTCAGTACCGACTCCCATGATTTATTAGACGAGATTATACCTTGACGCCAGCGTGGTCACCAATCTCGACGTCCTTGACGAGGTCACCGCGAGCCACTACCACACCAGCACCTTCATGCCCCCCGACAAGTGGAAGCTTGGTAGCTAGTGGCCAATCTCCGTTGACGGCGTGAAGGTCAGTGTGGCAGACACCAGAATACTTGATGTTGACAAGGACTTCATCTGGTCCTGGCTTCTGGACCGGGATTTGCTTGTAGTCGACGGGCCCACCTGTCTTCTCGATAACTTGCGCCCACTGCTTCTCGGGGATCTGTGGTGCCATTGTGGTTAAAGTAATTCTGGAAGCGTGAATTCTTGGAGGTGGGTACGTTGAGTTTGGTACTTGGCTTTGATTGTGAAGAGGTGAGATGCTTTGAATAATTGGAGGGCGACAAGCCGTTTGCGACAAACGGCTGGGAGCGAAGGTTATGAAGGCAACGTTCGGTACGATTTTACTCGGTCGAATGCCAACTCGACAAGATTTACCCCACATTGAGCGAAGAGGGGCAAAAGAAATAAGCAATACGGGGTCCAGTCTAACTTCGGGACAATAAGACCACCAACCCTGAATGCTTTTACGCAGACTCGTCTGGTAGAGAGTATTGAGGTGTGAGAGGGCTGTAAGTAAGGTAGGTAGATAATGTTTGGCCAAGTGGTGGGTCACTCGTCCTTGCCCCGCATTCAGTGCTCCAATCATAAAGCTTTATGTCTTTGGATTGTGGCAAGTAAGGTACTCTATCGAATTGGACCCGAATACCTTATCATTCTATGAATGTACCTATGTCCACCAGATCTTGAGATCTTTAGTATCAAAACGCTGCCTTGAGGGCGTTTAATATTGCGGGGAAGATATGAAAAATTGCGAATTGTTATGGCTACTGGCACCTCTACTGGATGTGCACAGTGCATCCCTTCAAGCTCACGGGTAGGTATTGGGGTCCGTACTAGCCTTTGAAAGGATTTCCCTTTCTGGCCTTCCCAACCCTTGAAACCCTTTATGCACTGCTGGGTAAGGTATCCCTTCAAGCGGAGAAACCTTACGGAGCCGTAGAACATCTGACAATAATGTCCGATGAGGTACGATCGGCCAGATACCGGGCTTTTATATGCAGCTCTCGTCGAGTGTTTGGGGAACTCCCAGCCGCCTCCGCATCCAGCTGATGTCAATGTTCGCACAGGCAGAGTACGGTTGGCGTTCCAAGGAGGAGATTAAATCATGCCCCCAGTGTGAGGCACAGCAAGCATCTGTACAAAGGAAGCGGTCGAGATGGCCGAAATGGCCGTAATGCTAACAACTGACATATATCTCGTATCTCCGCTGGAGAACTTCGCAGATAAAGATGTTTGAAAGCGATGATCCCATCGAGTCGAAGGTGTGGGAGATCAGAAATCAATAGGAAAAGATCGTCACCATACAGCAGGCTTAATGATTTAGGACGCCTTGCCCCATGGTCCTTGAAACATATGTAACCATCTTATCCATTGGCAAGGTGAGAGACGTCAGTGCAGTGTCATTCAGATATCCGTTTGGGGTCCTTCATACATGCACTGCTATCTATCACATAAACAACCTGTTTGCCAATCTCTTCAATGCCACGGATACCATATAAGGCCGAGTAATTTCTTCTCGATTACTGAACGGGCTGAAAAGTTCCGAGGTCTTTTTGGAAGTTGGTTCTATAAGATACAGCATAATCCTGAGATGATTTTGCAGCAGAAAAGCATTCGTCTGTCAATTTATTTGAATTTTCAAGCAATAAGCACGGTCTTTCAAGTGATCGGAGCCATCTTCGCACGCCTAAAATCCGTTACGTTTGATTGAAACATTGCTATATACCACCGTGTATCGGGGTCTGTCTGCGAGGCAAGCAGGACTGATGTAGATCAAGCCCCGCATCTCCAGAACAACGAAAAAAATGTGCGTTTTTTGGTTATCTCTGAACGATCTCTAGTGGTTAAGTGCTTCGAAGCGAGCCTTTCCTTTCTGCCTTTGATGGCCAAATGATCTCCTCTCCCGACTGCAGATTCCCAGGGCTTGCTCTGGCGCGACAGTGATCCAAAGGTACACTACAGGAGACTATGGATATACAAAGAGCAGAACTTCCAATCTGACCGGATAGGCTCCGATGTTTGATGTCCTAAACATTGTACATACCGACCTTGTTAAATTTGTAATCTATGTATTAACAATGCATTGGCAAAGCTCTACGATAGGGGGCACAAGGGCTTGAAGCAAGGCGCCCGAAATTTGGACGTGGTTTCGCTAACATATCATAGTTTGGAAGCATGAGTTCCTCAACTACAAGTCCGACAGTTGTTCTTCGATCTAGGATTACCTTGACAACGGTCCAACCATGTCCCAGTTTCGAACCCTAGTAAACAAAATCCAGAATGCTGCAGCTCTCACAAGTCTACATCGTTGAAGTCCATCGACCTTGGTCAGCTCTGGGGTGTTTCTGTTTGCTTCTTATAGGTGATATCTTTGGCACTACTATACCATCAACACTCATCCTCCTTTGTCCACTACAGATGGTTCAAAGTCGAATGTTACTGAGTTCTAGGGAATCAAATCTACATTGGTCCTAAGGATCGATGATTTACGAGGTTCAAGCAGAGCGCAGACCTAAAATCACAGTCGATGTAGTGAACGCAGTTCCTTACAGAGGGAAAATTCTGATGTTGTTTCGTCAAAGGATAATAGGATCAGCAGCTGGCGACTTGGTTCACAGGTCAGTCCACTTGAAAGCCTTTCACGTCCTTCAAACAGTGCGATACTGTGTCAAGCACTGAGATCTTTTCTTGCTCAATGAACCGTTGACTGTTAAATGTCAAGGCTTGATTGAAGCTTTATAATCTGACAGCCTTTTCAGGGCAAATGTGGTTGGCCGAGATGTCGGATTTAGGACTTACTGTAAGCCCGTTTTCACAATGGCGTTTGCCGCACTAATCTCGCCGCATCACCGACGACCCCTGTCTCCGTACTCCGCAACCTGGGGGATGGGATCAACAAGGCGACGATACAACACCAATCAAAGACCATGGAGATGCATGGAAATGGGACAGGAGTCGATCTACAACCCAACAATGCGACAGTACCGAGGCCCCACACGAGATCCCGCTCCCACGGTGCGGGGAATCCGTGAATTCTCTCTCTTGCCACATTATTACGTAGGTAGCCCACAATCGTCTTTTGCAGACAGCATACGAGGACGATGATATACAGCTTTCTTTCCTAGGAAATACTACATTTGCTTATTCTTAATTCTACGTGTTCTCTTCTTCATGGTCTTGCTATGTCGTGAGATTCCTTGCAGCTACCTAATCTGATGATCTATATATCTTGATATCTTTAACCCCAGGTATTAGACGCCGAAATTGCTACGGCGCAAAGACTGCCGTGCTAGATCCCCGTGGGACTATCTTGCTGTTTACAAGCTAGATTCAAGCGCCAGCAAGTGCTAAAGACATCACTCTTTGCCAATCTACCATATTCACTTTCTCTACCTCGGCCATTTCCATATATTTAATATTACTTCAACACTGGCATCTTCCCCCATCCCGCCTGCCCCGTGTGCCCTTCTCCCAAAGCCAAAGAGTAAAGCAACACTTGACCAACCAAGCCCACCAAGCCCACCATGGCATCCGAACACCACCTGAACCGATTAGCCACCAATGACTGTAGGTTTCAGCTGGACTTGCTGACAGGAGTTTCAATTGACGTCTGTAGTGGAAATCGGTGCTACTGATGCAGTTCAGAGGCATATCCATAGACATGTTGTACCTCCCAAGCCAGTATCGCAGCGGAAACTCAACTTCGAGCATTCGAGGTGAGTACTGCCTGTTGCGTAAACCTTTGTTGATGCTAACTGGGCTGTAGACCGCGCTGGCTGAGAGAGTGCATGGCAGAAGCTACTGGGGTATTCTTCTATGTGTATGTCCTCTATCAGATATATGCAGTAGGCCAGTAGACTGACGATTTCCATAGCTTCCCTGGCATTGCTGCAATTGCCACGTTCACCCTCAATGCTCTCAGCCCATTAGGCGCCTCGGCCTTTGGCGGCCTTTTCCAGATTGGCTGGGCGTTTGCAATTGGTATCGCGTTCGCCATCATCACCTGTGCGTCCACATCTGGAGGCCATTTCAACCCTGCTATAACGATTTGTTTCGCTATTTGGCAAGGCTTCCCATGGAAAAAAGTGCCACACTACATCATGTCTCAGATATTTGGGGCCTTCATGGCGGGGATCCTTTTGATGGGAATGTATTGGCCAGAGATTCAAGCGTTCAAGGCAATCACGCTTAAAGAACACAAGCCTTTGGTTGCCAATGGCGGTCCTGCCAGTATACTCTGCTCGTTCCCCAACCCAAACCAGACGTAAGCTCGGCTATCGAATTCGGAGTTATGACTTACACTAATTTTCCATTTAGGAATCTCGGTTACTTGTTCTTGATCGAATTCTTCGTTGACAGCTACATCGTAAGTACTATCAATATCTCATGGTGAACTAAGAGCTAATTTTGATCAAGGGCATCGTCATCTGGGCCTGTCTGGACCCCGCCAACCCCTTCATGTCTCCCCAAGCCGCCCCCTTCGCCATCGGTCTTGCATACGCAGCCATGGTCTGGGGATTCGCTGACATTACCATCTCGACTAATCTTGCAAGAGATCTGGGCACTCGAATCGTTGCTGCCATTTTCTTCGGCCGCGAAGCCTTTACCTACCTAAATTACTCCTGGATTGCCATTCTGGTCAACATCCCTGCTACTATCTTTGCTACCGGCTACTATGAGTTCCTGATGCGGGATTC
>JAABUK010013217.1_pt1 | contig 10342 bp, 6 predicted proteins | sample 5559141 | NCBI WGS metagenome assembly JAABUK01 (sample SAMN10711869, study PRJNA513367) | rock metagenome | isolation source: Antarctica rocks | place: Antarctica: Victoria Land, Pudding Butte nord | collected 2016-01-03 | reverse complement strand
TTAAAAAAGTTAAAAGTAATTAACTTAAATTTTATATTTATAATAAGGTAATATATCTTATATATATTTTATAAGTATATTTAGAGTTCTTATATAAAGATCTACTTTTAAGTATTTAAAGTTTAATAATTAAAGTTATTATAATTTATATATTATAATTTAATAAAGAAATATTTTAATTAATTAATAACTATCTTTTATTAAAGGTTTAAGTAAAAAGGTAGTAAAAAAATATTAAATATATTTTTAAACTTCCTACTTTATAATTAATTCTTAAGTATTTAATTATAACCTCCTCTAGTATTTATATTTAACTCCTAAGTATCTACTTCTTAATTAATTAAAATTAAAGCCTTATAATATTTATATTAATAGTACTTACTTTTATAGTATCTACTTTCATAGTATTTACTTTCACGGTACTTACTTTTATGGTACCTACTTTCACGGTACTTACTTTCACGGTGCCTACTTTCACGGTACCTGCTTTCACGGTACCTGCATTCACGGTGCCTGCTTTCACGGTGTCTACTTTCACGGTACATGCCCTTATACCCTCCTCGATACCATCTTTCGCCGACGAGAAAAATGCGTAGTAAATTCCGAGTGTTAAGTAATATTTCATTATTTACGAAATAGTCTATCATTCACCTAGTTAATATCCCTCATTGTATCGCGAGAATCATAGCGTGACGAGAAAATCAATAGGTACTTAGATTTTGAAGTACTAAATAACTACCTACGTCTTGATATTTATATAACTCCTGTCTAAGTTATATAGTATTATTATTCCTAGCCCTCTTATTACCCGCTACTAGGAAAATTATTAACCTTATTATCGCTTTCTTATCTATTTTACGGAAAGCCTTATTTTATAGTATAATAGGACTCCTCTATTATAATTCTACTATAAAGCTTTCTTTAACTCTAATATTAATAAAAGGATATTATTTAATCCTTAGAGTCTTATTATAATGGTAAGAAGTTAGTCTTAAGCTTATAGCGGCTCTAGTACCCCTTATTTATACGACGCCGCACGCTGATCGGCACGTTCCAATCAAAGCGATACGATCCCGGTTAGTGTAAAATGGCTCCCGTATGTATTATAAAATAGTAAACGTGTATTTTAAACCAAATAAGCTGGACAAGCCAATCCTGTGGCTGGTAAGTCTGTGGCTGGGTGTCCGATCGTGCAGACCCGGACTTAGGCAGTGTGCAGCGAGGAAAATTACCGCGGCTTTGGTGCTACTGTCAATCGTTTCGTTTATAGCGTTAAGAGCTGCTTGATCGCGACTGTCGGACTATCTGCGAATATCGGGACCATGATAGTATGATAATATCATCATCAAAAGAATACGGCTCCCAGGTTTTGAAGACGCTTCCTCTAGGGAGATACGGCTCAGGAGTGTCGCCATCAGAGAGGGGTGGCCCGGCAGCCTCCCGCCCAAGGCGTGATCTTTTAGCGTATAAGCTGTGTAACGGTATTGTATTATTTCTTAGCGTCAGCGTTTATGCTGTGGCGGCGCACCGCACAGAGCCATCGACGAAGGTTTTTCAAATCACAGTGGGCTCCGAACGATTAGTTCTTTCTCTACCCTCCACTCAGCTGTTGATTCTCGTCGAATGAATGCTTCTTAGTCGGAACAATCTACGGCCGAAGTCTGTTCTCGTTCTTTCGAGTTGTCTCGCTAAAAGAATCATGGCTTTATTCAACAATGTTGAGCATATCCCTCTTGGCACCTCTGTCAACCAACGTATCATCAAATCCTCGCGTGAAGAGTTCAACGAACTCCACTTCTCCATAAGCCGGAAGCGATACGACAAGGTAGTGGTTGGGGCAGCGGCTATTCAGCACATTGGAAAAGACCCAAGCATTCTTCTTTTGAAGAGAGCCGCCCACGAGGTGTACTTCCCCAACGTCTTCGAACTTCCGAGCGGAAAGATCGACCGAGAGGACCAGAGCATTAAGCATGCGCTCATCCGAGAAGTAAAGGAAGAGACGGGTCTGGACATTACGAAAATTAACATGGAGTTGGAGCCTATGATCTACACTACAGAAAAGACGGTGGTCAATGAAGTCGGACAGAAGACTCTTGTTTCCAAGAGTGCAGTCCAGCTTAATTATCTCGTATCTGTCTCTGGCGATGATGTAAAGTTGAGTGAACAAGAACATTCAGAGAGCATTTGGGCAACGAAAGAAGAGTTAGATGGACTGGAAGTCACAGATAAGATGAAGTTGGTCATTCAAGAGGCATTTAGACGTTTCATCCAGGGGTAGAACTAGATATTGAGGCACGTGAAACAACAAGTTTAACGGGGCAAGTCTAAGGAGAGAAATGAAAAGACGATTCAACCATCTACGAGTAAGCCTGAGTTGGCCTTGCGGCTGTCTTCGAATTATATGCAGATTACGCTGGGCCATTAAAAGGCTGTTTACAGTCTTCAAAGTGCCACTTCAGATCGCTAAGACTCCTCATTCGTGAGTTATTTGCTAGTATCTTGAACGCGATATCATCCTCTACTTCTAGGGCTCTCCAAAAACGTCAAAGGGCTGTGCGTCGAAAAGCATAGGACTATGGATTTCGCTAGCCAACGCTTCCGTAGTGCAACCAACGCAATCAACGCAATGAGCGCGACCTTATGGGTACTGGCTAATGTTACCAAAGCTACCAAGGAGGTAATAAATGCCCCCAACGCTATCTGGTCAATATACAGAAGACTGCTGGCTATGATGCATCCTGACCAATGAAAGTGGCTTATTCCAACAGAATTGATTGGTGCGCGATGTCGTGACACTATCAACGCCCCACCAAAGCAAGGCGTGCAAAATTTCTGATCCATGATACTCTATGTCTTTGATCATCCAGGTTTCCCAAAGTAAAATTAAACTGATTGAGAATGCTCCGAGTCGCCGTAGTTGGTTTAGGTCGACGTTGCTCACGTCATGCTGTTCCTTATTTATTTCAAGATAGCTCTCGCTGGCGGTTAGCAGCCCTTTGCGACTCCTCAAGTTCGACGATCGAGAGATTCAGGGAAACCTTTCCGGACCTTGGGCATGTCCCATCATTTGTTGATCTGCATTCCATGATCTCGTCAACGTCCGTCGACTGCGCGTATATCGCCGTTCCACACTACCAAAGTGCCTCCATTGTCCAGCAGTTGCTCGCTTCCTAAATCCACGTGCTGAAAGAAAAACCAGCAGCCATGAATTCCACAGAATTGAAAGACTTTCAAAAACTAGCGAGGTCACAAGCTGTCACCTTCAGCACTGCAGGCCAATTCCGCAATAGTAGTCAATTGCAACAGATGAGAGATTGGCTTCCTTCCATTGGGAAAATTTGCTTTGCTGAAGGTTTTTATAAAATCTCAGTGGAAGACCTCGGCGCTGGCTGGAGAGCTAGCAGGGTTCCTGCAGGAGGAGGTGTTGTTATTGACCTTGGATGGCATTTAGTGGACATGATACTGAACCTCTTGAGCGACGGTTCCATTCCAGAAGTTGAGAGCGCCCGCATTCTACAAGCTCGTCCCTCTCAAGAGTATGACTGCGAAGATTCAGCAATGGCAGTCTTGAATTTTCGCAACCGCAAACTTGCCATCGGAAATGGCTTTGTTCCTTGCAGCATTTCCCTCACTCGGCTCGGACCGTCTAAGACATCCGAGCTTACTATTTACGGGGAATATGGTTCACTTCAGCTGAATCGAAACGTTGTCAAACTTCACACGGCTGGTAAATTTGAGGATAGAAGTTTCGGTATGGTTTCCGGTCAGAGGTTGGTCGCTGACGCTAAAAGAGCTAACGGTGGCTAGAAATCAGCCCATCTCCTTTCCAGCAGATGATGCAAGAATTTCATGGGATGGTAGCAGGGTCAGCGTCCGTCGATAAGCATTATGCATCTGATATGAACACCATGAAAACGATTGATAATATTTATTCAGCGGCTACAGTGATTAAAGAAAATACTTGCTTTCATGAGCCTTTACAACGCAAGAATATCCCTGACTGTTTATTCCGCTGGCCATTGATTAGTGAAGAAGTTACAAGTGCGGTCAATAGACAGCTGCAGGAAAATGTTTCTATATACGATGACAGTGGAATTTTTGGACGGTTCGAGCACGCTTGGAAAAAATTTCATAACCAGGTCGATTCATTCGCTCTCTTGCATAATTCTGGAACGAATGCGCTTCAAGCATTATATTTTGCGGCTGGATTTAAACCTGGAGATGAGGTCGGCAGTCTGTTTGGCTTATGTTGTTGGCCATGCTGATGTATCTTCAGGTCATTTTCCCCGTCTATAGCTTCCACGCCACTGCTTCTCCAGCTATGCAATTTGGCGTGATCCCAGTGTTTTGTGACGCTTCTGATGACGGCAACATCTCACCAGAAGCCATATCAGCAGCCATTACTCCACGCACTAGGGCGGTTGTCGTCACACATATGTGGGGCATGCCCTGCAACATGAAAGCAATCTGTGAAATCCTGCAAAACCATGCAGACATTCTTCTGTTCGAAGACTGCTCTCATGCACATGGTGCAAAAATTGAAAAGCGCTATGTGGGAACGTTCGGAGACGCTGCGGCTTGGTCACTCCAAGGTCAAAAGATAATAAGTGGAGGAGAAGGCGGAATAACACTTACGAAGAACGCCGATCTTTACTATCGACAGCTACTTTGGGGTCACTACAATAAACGATGTAAGGCGGATATTCCAAAGAGCCATCCTCTAAGTCCATATTCTCTGACTGGTGCTGGTTCCAAAAACCGAGCGCATCCTCTTGCTGTCGCTATCGCTTCCACACAGCTTGAACGCTTGGATAACATCCATCGATTCAAAATGATTTACGCTTCTCAGATGGTGTCTGGACTGACAAAAATACCCTTCTTGAAGAGTCCGGACTTAATAAGTATTGGCCGAGCTCAAATACAGCCAGCGTGGTATGCGTTGACACTGCGTTTCATCAAATCTTGCGCTCCTCCTGGACTAAGTCGAGACTCGTTCGTCGGCGAGCTGCATGACCGTGGGCTCTGTGAGGTCGATATTCCAGGATCGACGAGACTTCTCCATCGTGAACCACTTTTCTCTTCTCCACATATGGTTTTTCCGCATCTTTATCCAGATAGGTCTCTTCAAGCAGTCAGTGACAAGGACTTTCCGAGTGCACAAGCATTCTACGATGAAGCTATTAAGCTGCCCATTTGGACATCCCGGAACGACCAAGCTGTTGTCGATCATTACATCGAAATCTTTAATGAGGTCGCAGATAGTAAAGCTCTGTGATTTGGGCTGATACTCACCGCCTTTTGCACGGCCATCCAACCACTTTTTTCGTGGGCGGGGGATCGCCACCACATCGAAATACGCGATTTTCTTGAGTTCTTTGTAACTAACGAATTAATTTAAATCGTTTATGAGTTAAATCGTTACGAATTTCTCAAACACAATAATATAAAATAGATTTTAATAATTTATAATAACTCGAAAGCTTATCAATAAGTACGCTGGAAGAGCTATGCCTATCAGAGGAGCCCCGGCTTAGCTAGCTTATATATATTAAATTATACGTTGATTACTATATAAGACGTTTAGGGGGCCGTTTTATATTAACCGGGATTGTACCGCTTTGATTAGAAGATACTATTCAGCGTATAGCGTTACCTAAATTAGAGGCGCTAGGGCTACTATAAAGCTAATAATAACGTTTTATTATTATAGTAAAGCTCTAAGGCTTAGATAATATCCTTACATTAGTCTTAAGAGTAATAAGAGCTTAGTAGTAAAGTTGTAATAATTAAGTCCTACTACGCTATATTATAAAGCTCTCCGTAAATCAGGTATAAAGGCGATAATTAGAATGGTAATTTTCCTGGTAATATATATTAAGAGGATTAGGAATAGTAATATTAGATAATTTAGACTAGAAATACGTAGATATTAAGACGTAGGCAGAGTTCTATTATTTCGAAATCTAAGTACCTGTTAAATTTCTCGTCACGCTATAATTCTCGTGATATAGTAAGGGATATTATATTATTTCTAACTCCTTATAATATAGATAACATATCCTAATCATCTAACCTAGCCGCTCTTAGAGCGTAAAAAACGTAAGATGTAAGATATATTCTAAGAGATTCTTAAGGTAGAAAGTTATACTTATTTATATTAGAATATATTCCTAGGTCTAAGTTAATTAAAGAACTTACCTATTTTAGCTCTTATAAGGACTTATATTATATTACTACTAGAAAGTCTTCTATTTTAAGATTACTTTTTTACTTATCTAAGTCCTTTAGCTTTATAGATTAAGTATCTAAAATATATATTATAAGCTCTATTAACTCTATTATAATAGCTCTAAGGCTATAAATATTATTACGCTTACTATCTATATTTAATTATCTATTTTTAATAAAAGAGTTATTAATATTTACTAAATATATTAATAGCCGCCTTATACCTAGTCTTCCTCTAAAATTTACTAATTTTTATCCTTTTATTAAGGTTAAGTAGGATTATATTATAATTAAGCGCCTTATAAGCTAGATTAAACTCTTTATATATATAAAAGAGGCTATTTACTACCTATTATCTATAAGTATAATAACCTTTAACTTAATTAACGTTAGTACTTACCTCTTAGTAGATTACTATAATCTAGAAGGCTTTTAATAGATAATCTTATAAAATACCTATTATATACTATAATAATACTTCTATTTACTTATAAATAAAAATAATAATATTATCTTTAATATATATATCTTTAATATTAATAATTTAATTATAGGTAGATAGTAGTATTTAATAAATAAAACCCTTAGGTTTTCTTACCTATTTAATAGCTACTTACTTCTAACTATTTATATTATTAACTCTAATAATTATAGGTCTAGCTTACTTAATTATTATAAGGTAGTAATAAGATTAATTAGGAAATTTCTTAATAAGCTTCTTATCTTTTAATAACCTTAAAATTATAATATTATTCCCCTTATAATTAAGTTTAAGAAATTATAATTTTATAAGATTACTTATCTTTTTATAATTCTTATAAATTAGAGGAGGAGATAATATTATTAAGGTATCTAGGTTAATATATCTTATTACTCCTTTATTATTAGCCTTACTATTCTTAAGTCTTACCTAATAACCTAGGCTTAAGTAATAGGCCTTCTATTACTAAATATTATAAAGAATTTAAGAATAAAGTAAAAAGTAGGAAAATTTATAAAGTATTTAATAATATATCTTACTTTAAGCTTTATAAGCTAATAATAGATACTTAAGTAATTAGAAATAGATATCTATTATATATAAATTATTCCTATAAAGTAAGTATAGTAGTCTAGCTCTAGTTATAGATATAAAAGATATTAATAATTCTAGATACTATTTTATTAGTATAGAGCTTTAATATTTAATTATTTATATATAGTATAAATATTCTAATCTAAGAAGAGACTCTAATAAGATTAAATACTACAGGATACTTTTAGGCCTTTAAATAGAAAGCTATAAATATTATTACCTCTTTATAGGCTAGTATTTAAGTTCTAATAATTTTATATCCTTTTAAAGACGTAGTCTAACTAGGTTCTATACCTTATTATAAATATTCTTATTTATTGAAATTATAAATAATATTAATTTGGAGTTCTTCTTAAAAGATTATTTATAAATCCGTAATTAAAGTCCTTCCTATCTTATAATTAATTTCTAAATTAACTTAATTATATAATAAGCTAGGAAGGTCTATCTCTCTATTATAATAAGTAACGCGTTAGTACTTTCTTAAATATTAAGAATCTAAATCTAAGCGCGTATTAATAAAGAAGATTAAGATATATAATATTTAATATAACTTAATTAGCCTAAGCCTTATAAACTTTAAAGATACTTATATACTTATATAATTATAATTTAAGGTATCCTCCTTTAATACTTTATTAAGTAAATTATTTACTAGGTACTTATTACTTATTAAAGTTAGAGGATATTAATACTAAAGGAATAAAAGGTAGGTAAATTAAGATTTTATAATTATTATATTAAATAGATATTACGCGTCCGTACCTTAGTATAATTAGACCCTTATATTAACTCCTTTAATAATAGTAATTATATTATAATATTAAAGCTGTTAGTAATTATAAATACTTTATTATACTTATTAATAGGAGTAGTTAAGCTATAAGGTCTATTAATAAATATAATCTAGAAATTAAATAATTTAAGTTAACTTAAATAATTCTTAGTAAAATTAAAGGCCCTCCTTTTAAATTTATTATATAGCTCTACTTATAATTTATTATCTTCTTAATAATTATTAGTATAATCTAGAAGTCTTTATATAAAGCTATTCTATAACTTTATTAAGAGCTTAAGGGAGGTTAGGTATCTATCTTTTTATAAGGTAATAATAAATAGGTAGCTTTATAAGGAAGTAAAAGGATAAATTAATAAAATCTATATATTAATATACTATCTAGCTTTAACCTTCTAAGATCTATTAAGGAAGATAGTTGTTTAGATAATATAATTCTGTCTTATAATTAAGGCTTGTAAGTAGCCCTAATTAATAGTAATATTTTAATATAAAATAGTAATATCCTTTAAAATAAATATAACTATAAATATATAACTAGAGGTAAGTAGGTAAATATAGGGAAGCTTTAACTAAGAAGGGATATATCTTTAAAGGATATAAGTAATAATAACTACTAACGTCTAATAATAATAAAGGAAGACTTTATATAATAATAGCTAAAATACGCGCGGTAATAGGATAAGTAATAAGGCTATATATATAATTACCTATAAAGGATATTAATAAAGTACTCTTATTAGATATAATAGCGCTTATAATTAATCTAAATATCTATTATAACTAGCCTACGTTGAAGCTTAGCTTATTAGTTATATGAATTAGGATATAAAGTAACCTTAAAAGAATAGATATAATCCCTATAAATATATAGAAGATATAATATATAGTTAATAAGATACCTAATAAGTTATAAATAAAGTTAAGATGAAATCTAAAGTAAGCTAATATTATATTAATTAATAATTAATAGCCTACTTAAATACTTACTTCCTTTATAATTAATATCCTAAGACTAGTATAAAAGATATTAATAATAAGATAGATTAATTAGAGAGATACCTGTATAATAATTTATAGCCTAAAGAAGTAATATTATTCTATAAGTATAAGAAGTAGGAAATACTTTTATATTAATATTTAATAGGACCTAAGGAATTATATTAGATAAGTTACAGAATATATAAAGAGTAAGAGAATAATATTACTACTTATAATAATAGTATAACTTAGAGGTATATCTATCTCTACTTTAGAAGGTTAAAAATATTAATAATATGAGAGTAAAATAAATAGGTTTATCCTAAAATTAATAATACTTAGTTTAGTTTATAATACTTTTCTCTTTGATTTTAGTCTCTCTATTAAAGATAGGTAGCCTATACTAGGCTAGTAATAAAGGAGCTAATGTTAGATAAGGGTATCTAAAATTAAAGGGTATCTAAAATTAGATAAAGGATAGCCGTTTCTAGAGCCTAAAACGCGAAACTTGAAATAGATATAAGAGTAAAGTATATCCTAAATATAAAGAGGAGGAATAAGAGGAATTAAGATTATAATAGTTTTAGAAAGAGAGAAAATTACTATGAATAAGAAAGAATAAATAGTCTATAAAAGTAAGAACTTTATTATAGTAAAGGGAAGGAATTAAAGAAGAGAGAATATCTTGCCTACGCCTTTATAGATACTATTAGCTCTATATATAGCTTAGTTTATCGTAGGACTAATAGCTATTTATAAGTACTCTTAAATTAGAAGGTATCCTAAAGCTTATATATATTTTATTATAGATAATCTATTATCTAATAATTTATAGATATTTTAAGAGAAGAGCTAAATATTTTATAGTTTAGTTAAGATACCCCTTATAAAAATTTATTATAAAGAGCTTCTTAATAACCCGTATTAATTTAATAAGAAGAATATTATAATATTACTTAACTTCTTTTACTTAAAGGATTACTTACGCTTAGATCCTAAGTATTATATTCCTACCTTAATATTTTAGTCTACGCTATCCTAAGATCCCTATTTAGGAGGGGAGCTACTACGCTTTAATCCTAAGTATCCTATAGTCTACCTATATAAAAGATATTATCTAGAAGTAGCGCGGAATTTTTTTATAAGAGATAAGAATAGATAGTAGGTAGTAAATCTTTATTTTAAAGGTAAGAGAAAGTTAACCTTAAAGGAGATACTTAATAATAGAAGTTAGACCTTAGCCCCTAGGTTAAGAATATCTT
>JAABUK010013216.1_pt1 | contig 10342 bp, 11 predicted proteins | sample 5559141 | NCBI WGS metagenome assembly JAABUK01 (sample SAMN10711869, study PRJNA513367) | rock metagenome | isolation source: Antarctica rocks | place: Antarctica: Victoria Land, Pudding Butte nord | collected 2016-01-03 | reverse complement strand
ACCTCGCCCACCAAACGTTCAAAGACACCGACAACCTCACCTGCGCCATCCACGCCGCCGTCAAGCGGCTCAACAAGGAACGCATGAAGGCCCACCCGTGTGACAACCTAAAAAAAGCTGCTTAGACAGGCCCATTACGGCATCTACCGGATCCCCGTATTGCGGGCCGCCGTCCAGGCTCAGCGCGGCAGGTGGCGAAGGCGTCCTCGGAGCGCCTCGCCGCTGAGCCAGATCGCCGCCCCAAGCAGGCCTATGTCCTTCAACAGAAACTGCCCGGTCTCGGCCGAGATGGCCGGAAATCCTCCGGCGAGCGGCTCGGCAACGCCCGGCGTGGACAGAAAGAAGCTCAGGGTGATGAGGAAGGCAAAGGCTGCCATGACACCACCTGCCGCAGAAAGGAGCGGCCAGGGGATCCGTGCCGCCAGCAGCACGCCGGTGGTGATCTCGATGACGCCCAGCATGGTGCTGGCGCCCTGAATTCCGAGCAGGGGATGCCACCAGCCAACGAGTGGGCTGTTCGCAATCAGCGGCGCTACGCCGGTCGCTTCGTAGCTCGTGAACTTCATGCACCCGAACCAGAGGAAGATCAGCGCCAGGCCATAGCGCATCACGCCTGCTGCAAGCCGGCCAACCTGGACGGCGACCGTCGCGCCCGGGCGCCATGCCGTCAGGAATCGCCCCAGCAAGTGGAGCGAGACTCCGAGCAGGACGAGATCCTTCATCAGGAATCCGCCGGGAAAGGCTGATATAGCGGGGAAGCTGCCGGCCTTCGGTTCGAACACGCCCGGGGTCGAAAAGAGGAACGTCAGTGTGATCAGGAACGTCACAACCGCCATCGCAGCGCCGGCCACGCCGAGTATGGCCCGGACCAGCCCGGCCAGGAGCAAGACGCTGGTCGCCACCTCGATGCACCCCAGCATATAGCTGGTTCCTTGAACGCCGAACGTCGCGTGCCACCAGCCGACCAGGGGGCTGTTGGCGACCAGCGGCGCGATCCCGGTCGCCTCGTAGCTCGTGAACTTCATGGCCCCGAACCAAAGGAAGATGAGCGCCAGTCCATACCGCATGACGTCCGCGCCCACGGCCTGGAGGCGCTCTCCTGCCCCTGTCGCCCGGCCGCCTGGGGCCACCAGCGTGCGGGACTCTGCCGAAAACTCGTGCGCGTTCATGTGCGGGGCTGCACAGGTATGGCGGGCATCAGGACCTTGTCGATCACCTGGACGACGCCGTTGTCGGCGGCCACATTGGCGGTCACGACATGCGCATCGTTGGCCGACACGGCCTCGCCCTCCTTCTTCAGCACCACGGGCGCGCCGATCGTCATGGTGACGCTCGACAAGGGGGCCTTGAGATCGGTGGTCACCAGGCGGCCGAATGCCACGTGGTAGCCGAGAACCTTCTTGAGCTTATCGAGGTTCTCCGGCTTGAGCAGCATATCGAGCATGCCGGGCGGCAAGGCTTGGAACGCCTCGTCCGTCGGCGCGAAGACGGTGAAGGGCCCGGGCCCTCTCAGCATCGCCGCCATCCCGGCGGCATCGGCGGCTTTCAGAAGGATAGTGAACTTCCCGGCGGCCCGGGCGGTCTCGACGAGGTCCGCCGCAAGCGCTCCATGAGCAAACACCCCTCCCGAAAGGCAAACCGCCGCGAAAACTCGTTTCGTTCGACTCGGCCGCATGTCGTTCATCCTCCTGTGGCGCCCGACTCTGGCGCCGGATCCATGAACGCGGCTCGCCGGCCGCGGTGCGGCGGAACCGGGCGCTGCCCGGATATGGGGGCACTCTGGGGGACTCATGAGCCGATTGCGCGCGTGACGATGGCCCTGAACCCCGGCGATCCCGGCATAATCGCTGCAGAAGGATCAGCAGTTTCGAATAGCACCGGAGATGCGGCATGGCCTCTCAAAACAGCGGCGACCTCGACACCAGGACGCGCACCCTAGCCTTGGAGCTGTGGGAGCAAGCGGGGAAGCCGGACGGTCAGGATCTGGCCTTCTGGGAACGCGCCAAGCAAATGCAAATGCTCTCAGCCGAAGCCACGCCGGAAGGGCTGCCCGAAGCAGAATCGGATGTGCTGACCGCCTAGACGCCTGCACTCCACCAGCGGAGGCGGCCAGCGAGCTAGGCGCCCATTGGGCACATGAAGGAAGCCACAACCATGGCCGATACTGCCGCGGACGCCCTCGTGAACACCCTGATTGACTGGGGAGTCGAAGTCATCTTCGGTATTCCCGGGGACGGCATCAACGGCATCATGGAATCATTGCGCACCCGCCAGGAGAAGGTGCGCTTCGTGCAAACCCGGCACGAGGAGGCAGCGGCATTCATGGCGTGCGGCTATGCCAAGTTCACCGGCCGGCTCGGCGTCTGCCTGGCGACGTCCGGGCCTGGCGGCATCCATCTGCTGAACGGCCTGTACGACGCCAAGCTCGACGGTGCGCCGGTGCTCGCCGTCACCGGCATGCAGTTTCATGACCTGGTCAGCACGCACACTCAGCAGGATGTCGAGCTCGACAAGCTGTTCGCGGATGTCTGCGTCTATAACGCCAGGATCATGGGCCCGGCTCACGTCCAGAACGTCGCCAGCCTAGCTTGCCGCACCGCGCTGGCTCGGCGCGGCGTCGCGCACATCATGATGCCGGTGGACCAGCAGTCGCTTCCGGCGACGAAGGACGTGCGGTCCGAGCGCAACGTCGCGAGCCACGTTTCCGGGCGGCCGAGTCGTGCCCGGCCGGTTCCTGCCGAGAAGGAACTGCAGCTGGCGGCAGCCCTGCTCGACGCCGGCAAGTCCATTGCGATCCTGGCGGGCGCCGGAGCAATCGGGGCGTCGGCCGAGCTAGAGGCGATCGCAGAGTGTCTTGCGGCCCCGATCATAAAGCCGCTGCTCGGCAAGGCCTGCGTCGCGGACACCAGCCCCTACACCACGGGCGGCATCGGCCTGCTCGGCACCAAGCCATCCGAGGATGCGCTCGACGGCTGCGACACGCTGCTGATCGTCGGCAGCAGCTTCCCCTACATCGAGTTCTACCCGAAGCCGGGCCAGGCCAGGACGGTGCAGATCGACAGCGACGCGGCTAGGATCGGCCTGCGCACGCCGGTCGAGCTGGGGCTGGTGGGCGACGCGCGCGCGACGCTCGCGGCACTGGCGCCCCTGCTGGCCCGGCGTGACGACCGCTCCTTTTTGGAGCAGGCGCAAAAGGGCATGGCGGCATGGCGCGAGCTGATGCACGACCGCGGGACCCGCACGGACTCGCCGATGAAGCCGCAAGTCGTCGCGCACGAGCTGAACCGGCTGCTGGACCACGACGCGATCGTCACCACCGATTCCGGGACGATCACCACCTGGTTCGCGCGACACATCGACATGGTCGGCACGCGGGCCTTCGCCCTGTCGGGCAATCTCGCCACGATGGCGCCGGGCTTGCCTTACGCGATCGCGGCGGCCATCGCCTTCCCCGGGCGGCAGGTGGTCGCATTTGTCGGCGACGGCGGCCTGTCCATGCTGATGGCCGAGTTGGCGACCTGCGTGAAATACGCCCTCGACGTGAAGGTGGTCGTGATCAAGAACAACACGCTCGGCCAGATCAAGTGGGAGCAGATGGCGTTCCTGGGTAACCCGGAGTTCGCCTGCGACCTGCACCCGATCGACTTCGTGGGCATAGCGCGCGCCTGCGGCGGCCAGGGTGTTCGGATCGACAAGGCGGAGGAGTGTGGCCGCGCGCTGGAGCAGGCGCTGCACATGCCAGGCCTGGTCGTGATCGAGGCCGAGGTCGATCCCCTGGAGCCGCCGATGCCGGCCAGCACGACGATCAAGCAGGCCTGGCGGATGGCGCGCTCGCTCGCACGCGGCACCCAGGACGCGGGCGCAACCGTGGCGACGCTGGCCAAGGACAAGCTCCACGAGGCGCTGTAGCAAATGTTCCCGGAAGCTCCGATCTGCCTGATCGATGGGCGGTCCTATGTGATCCCGACGGATGCCCCGGAGGCCGACGGCACCATCGAATGGGACCACACGACCATCGTCGTGGTCGAGGCCACGGCCGGGGGCATGACCGGGCTCGGCTACACCTACGCGAACTCCGCCGCCGTGCGGGTGATGGCGGAGGTGTTGGCGCCTGTGGTGGCCGGGATGGACGCGATGGCAGTGGGGTTAGCCTGGACGGCGATGCGCCGGGCTGTGCGCAACCTCGGCCGCGATGGGCTGTGCGCCGCGGCGATCTCCGCGGTGGACGCGGCCCTTTGGGACCTCAAAGCGAAGCTGCTGAATGTGCCGCTCGCCCGGCTTCTCGGCATTCGGCGGAACGAAGTTGCGATTTACGGCAGCGGCGGATTCACCTCATACGATGATGCACAGCTGCAGGCGCAACTCGGCGGCTGGGCCAGCGAAGGCCTGCGTGACGTGAAGATGAAGGTCGGCGCCCGGCCCGAGGACGACGACAGACGGGTAGGGTTGGCGCGCGCCGCGATCGGGCCAGAAACCGGCCTGTTCGTGGACGCCAACGGCGCGCTCACGCCCCGGCAGGCGCTCGCCTTCGCCGAACGCTGCGTCAAGCACCGAGTAAGCTGGTTCGAGGAACCGGTATCCAGCGACGACCTCGCGGGGCTGGCGGCGGTGCGGGCGCGCATTCCGACCACGATCGAGGTGGCGGCGGGCGAGTACGGCTACGACCCGGCCTATTTCGACCGCATGCTGAGCGCCGGGGCGGTTGACGTGCTGCAGGCCGATGCGACGCGATGCTGCGGTATCACCGGCTTCCTTGCCGCCAGCGCGCTGTGCGACGCCCGCAACACCCCATTGTCCGCCCATACCGCGCCGGCGCTGCACCTGCACGCCTGCTGCGCCGTGTCGCGGCTGCGGCATATCGAATGGTTCCACGACCACGTCCGGATCGAGGCGATGCTGTTCGACGGAGCGCCGCGCCCGGATGGGGGCAGGATCCGTCCCGACCTCAGCCGCCCCGGCCTGGGACTCTCTCTTCGGCGCGCAGATGCGGAACGTTACGCGACGTGACAACAGCACGCTACCCTGGCTACGACGTCCTGGAAAAATGGTCCAGCGCCGACTTCGACGATGCCACGCGCGAGGTGGTGCGCCGCCGCGTGGCGGAGGTGCCGCAACTGCAGTTCTTCAGCTCGGAGGAGGTGGCGGCCCTGCAAGCGTTGGCGGACCGCATTGTGCCGCAGGAGGACCGCCCAGCCGCCGAGCGTATCCCGATCGTGCCCTGGATCGACCAGAAGCTGGCACGCGACGAGCGCGACGGTTTCCGCGACGAGCGGCTGCCGCCCCAGCAGGAGGCGTGGCGCAGGGCGCTCGTCGGCCTGGACCAGGCCGCGCAGGCGCTGCACGGCGCATCGTTTGCCGACCTTGGGCCGTCGAAGCGGGATGCGGTCGTCGGCCGCTTCGCGAGTGGCGATATGCCCGGCGAGGCGTGGGCCACGCTGCCCGCCGAGCTCATGTTCAAGCTGATGCTGCAACGGATAGTCCGGACCTACTACGCCCATCCCGCGGCATGGTCCGAGGTGGGCTACAATGGCCCGTCCGCAATCCGCGGCCACGTGCGTGTCTGGGCCGGAGGCGTGGACCCCTGGGAAGCGCAAGAGGCTGGCGTGGGTGGCTGATCCCTGCATGGAGGCTTGGACGCTGCGGGCGCCCGGCCTGAACGGTGAGACCGTGCCCATGCGGGACTGGTCGCGGGACGAGGTGGACGTCTGCGTCATTGGCGCGGGCGCCGCCGGGGGGGTGGTGGGGGCGAAGCTGGCCGAGGCCGGCCTGTCCGTCGTGATCCTGGAAGCCGGGCCGCACTGGAGCCCAGTGCGAGATTTCACCTCGGACGAGACAGATGGGCGCAAGCTCTACTGGCTCGATGAGCGGATCACCGCGGGGGCCAACCCGCTCCAGTTAGGGGAGAACAACTCGGGGCGCGGCGTCGGCGGCGGCACCGTGCACTATTCCATGATCAAGATGCGCCTGCTGCCGCACGACTTCCTGCGCCGCACCATGCACGGTGCGGTGCCCGGCGCCGACATCCAGGACTGGCCGCTGACCTACGCGGACCTGGAGCCGTACTACGATGAGGTCGAGGGGGCGCTCCAGGTCGCCGGCCCCTCCCATTATCCCTGGGGCCCGCGCCGGCGCCGCTACCCGCAGCGCGAGCACCGACTGAACGCGACCGCCGAGATCCTGGTGCGCGGCTGCGACAAGCTGGGCATCGCGTCGGCGCCGGCGCCGGTCTCCACCCTCAGTGCGCCGCACGGACGCCGCCCGCCCTGCGTGTATCGCGGGTTCTGCAACTATGGCTGTTCCACCAACGCCAAGAGCTCGGTGCTGGTGACCTACATCCCCCGCGCGATCGCTGCCGGCGCCGAGGTCCGCGCTGGAGCCATGGCGGCACGCATCGAGCACGACGGCGCGGGCCGGGCCACAGGCGTGCTGCATTTCCGGGGCGGGAAGTCGCACTTGCAGCGCGCGCGCCTGGTAATTGTCGCGGGCTACGCGATCGAGACGCCCCGGCTGCTGCTGAACTCGCAATCGGCACGCTTCCCGGACGGGCTTGCCAACACCTCCGGGATGGTCGGACGTTGCTTGCTGGTACACACGGGCGAGCAGTTGTTCGCCCGCTATGACCAGCGGATCAATCAGTACAAGGCGCCGCCGGGCCTGGCCCTGACCGAGGACTTCAACCGCGAGCTGCCCGGTGCCGACTTCATCGGCGGCTATACTATTGAGTGTGTTGGCCCGCATGTCGGCCACTACGCCGCCCAAATAGCCGCCGCGCGCGGGCTTTGGGGTCCGCGGCTGCGGTCGGCGATGCTGGACTACAATCATTTTGCCGCGTTCGGATTGGTGGGCGACGTGCTGCCGCAGCGCACGAACCGAGTGGGGCTGCACGCGACCGAGGTGGACGGGTACGGCCTGCCGCTTCCGTACATCTGGTTCAGTCATCACGAGAACGACCATCGCCTCGTGCGCCACGCGACAGCTGAGATGGAGCGCATTCACGCCGCCGCGGGCGGCGTCGACATCTGGGCGAGCGAACGGACGGCGCACCTCATGGGCGGCTGCCGCATGGGCGCGGACCCGCAGGATGCCGTCGTGGACCGCGATGGGCGGGCATTCGACGTGCCCAACCTGTTCATCTGCGACGGCTCGGTATTTCCAAGTGCGGGCGCGGGCAACCCGTCGCTGACGATCCAGGCGGTCGCGGCGCGGACGGCGGACCGCATCATCGCCATGGCGCGTCGGGGTGAGCTGCAAACTGGTGCCGCACGGGTAGCCGCGTGAGCCCGCCCTTGCTGAAAATGCTGACGATTCGGGCGCCGCTGCACCCGATCTTCGTCCATTTCACGATTGCGCTGACGGCCGCGTCGTTCCTGTTCGATGGCGCCAGCTTGATCCTGGGCGCGCGCGGTCTTGCGGACGCGGCGTGGTGGGCCATTGCGGCCGCGGCGGCCGTCACCGGGCTGACGGTCGCCACTGGCGTCGCCTCGCGGCTGCGGCTGCCGATCGAAGAAGGAAACGAAGCCAGATCGTTCCTGCGGCTGCACATGGCGCTCGGCCCGCTCGTGCTCGGGCTGATCGTGCTGACGGCAGCGTGGCGGGCCGTGGCCTGGGGGCAGGCTGCGGCGCCCTCGGGATGGTATATCGGGTGGTGCGGGCTGGTGCTGCTGGCCGTGGCAGCGCAGGGCTTCCTGGGCGGCGAGATGGTTTATCGCTACGGCATGGAGGTGAAGGGCGGTTACCGCGTCCTGCGCGTTCCCCAAGCCAGGCCGCAGCCGATCCGGGCGCCGGAATGACCTATCTCGGGCTGGGGGGCTATGAATGGGTGGCGTTGCTGGCGGCGGGCATCGCGGCCGTGCTCCTGGCCGACGCGCTCGCCGGGCATCTCGTGCGGGGTTTCGATCGTCCGGTGCAGTACGTGCCCTTCGCCGTCGGCCTGCCGTTCGTGGCGAGTGCGGTCGGCTCCATCGCGGCGGGGCCGGGTTGGGCAACCGCGGCGCTGCGGCTGATCGGCTGGCTCATGGTGGCGGCTGGATTGGTTGGGGCCGGCTTCCACCACGTGTACGGGATGGCGCGCAAGCCCGGCGGGTACCGCTGGGCGCTGCACCACGCAATGTATGGCGCGCCGCCGCTGGCGCCGCTTGGCCTGGCGCTCGCCGGCTTGGCCGGGGTGGTTGCGGCGGCAGGCCTCGCCGGAGAAGCGCGCGTGCTCGGTGCCGGCTTGCGTCCACTGCTGTTGCTGACCGTGGCACTCGGTCTAACGGGGGCGTTGCTGCAGGCTGCGGTGCTGCATTACCGCGGCGCCTTCAACAATGCTTTGATGTACCTTCCGTTCACCGCGCCGGTGCTCGCCATGGTGCTGGCCGCCGCCGCTTCCGTGGCGCCGGGGCCGGCGCTGCTCGCGGGCACGGCTTTCCTGCTTTGGCTGACCGCGCTGGTCGGCTTCGTCGGGCTGGGCATGCATCTGCGCGGTTTCGACCGGCAGCGCGGCGGGCTGTTCCTGCCCTTGTTCAACTGGCTCTCCGGGCCGCCGGCGATGGCGCCGTTGCTGTTCGTGGCGCTGGCCTTCCTCGGCCTCGTCGCTGTCCACCTTGTTCCCGGAGGCCCGCCATGACCCGAACCGTCGTGATCACCGGAGCCTCCGCGGGCGTCGGCCGGGCCTGCGTCGAGGTGTTCGCCCGCGAAGGCTGGCAGGTCGGGTTGATCGCCCGTGGCGTGGACGGGCTGGAGGGCGCGCGGGCCGCCGCCGAGCGGTTCGGGAGCCGGGCTTTGGCCGTTCCCACGGATGTCGCCGACCCGGACGCCGTGGAAGCCGCGGCGTCGCGCATCGAGGCGGAGCTAGGCCCGATCACCGCATGGGTGAACGCCGCCATGATCACCTCTTACTCGCCGGTGGCCGAAATGGACGCCGCCGAGTTCCGCCGGATTACCGAGGTGGTCTATCTCGGCACGGTGCACGGCACCATGACGGCCCTCAAACGCATGCGGGGCCGGTGCGGCGTTATCGTGCAGGTGGGATCGGCGCTTGCCTACCGGGCGCTGCCGCTGCAATCCGCCTATTGCGGCGCTAAATTCGCGGTGCGCGGCTTCACCGAAGCGCTGCGGGCGGAGCTGCGGCATGCGCGCTCCACGGTGCGGATCGTGATGGTGCAGCTGCCAGCCGTCAACACGCCGCAGTTCGACTGGGCCCTGAACCGCATGGAAAAGCGGCCGATGCCGGCGCCGCCGATCTATCAGCCCGAGGCGATTGCGGCCGTCATCCTGCGCGCCGCGAACGGGCGTGCACGGGAGCTATGGATTGGCACGTCCACGGTTAAGCTGGTGCTGAGCAGCGTGCTCGCCCCGGGGATCGTCGAGTGGCTGCTCGCCCGCGACGGCTACCAAGCCCAGATGGCGCCCGAGCCGGAGCCGGGTGGCCGACCGAACAACCACCATGCCCCTTTGTCCGGCGACCGCGGCGCCCGCGGGCGCTTCGGAGCGGACGCGCGACTGCATCCGACCGTGGTGGACCCCGACCGCATGCAGCTTGGGATGGTCGCCGGCGCGGTAATTGTCCTCGGCGTCCTCGCCGGCCTGGCAACCCGGCGGTGGCTGCCCCGGGCGTCGTTTCAGCGCATCGGCAGGAATCCGCCCAGCACCGCTCCATAGACCACCTGGCCCAGCATGGTCGTCAACGGCGTCTGCCGCCCGTAGTTCAGGCCCAAGAATCCCGGCGGCTCCAACTTCGGCTCGGCCGTCGGCGCGTCGTACTCGGAAGCGATCCGCGGATGCAGCTGCGCGATCGCCGGCAGCGAGACCAGCAGGAACAGCCCGTGCAGGGTACCGACCAGCGCGCCGAGCCACCAGCTCGCCTGCCCCAGGCTGACGAAGATAAAGAAATACAGCACCGCGAACGCCCAGCCGCCACCGAGGTACATCACGGAGCCGACCAGCACAGCCCGCCCCCGGTCGGCGGTGACGAATGTGCCGAACAGGAAGGGCAGGCTAAGCCGCGACAACCCCAGGCCTTGGCTGCCCTGCAGGATGGTCGTCATCAGCGCCGTCGCGACCAGGGCCCACAGCAGCACGGCGTCGAGATTGAGGACAAGCCGTTGCAGCAATTCCATGGATGTTCCTTTTAGCCCCGGCCGCCCTCGGCCTTGGCAAGCGCCAGGGCGGCGGAGATCAGTCCGGCATGCGTGAACGCCTGCGGCACGTTGCCCAGGGCGGCACCTGTGCGCGGGTCATACTCCTCGGCCAACAAGCCAACGTCGTTGGCAAGCGAGGATGCCCGGCAGAACAATGCTTCCGCCTCGTCCAGCTTGCCCTGTGCCGCCAGCAGTTCCACCGCCCAGAACGCGCAGATGCC
>JAABUK010013215.1_pt1 | contig 10343 bp, 12 predicted proteins | sample 5559141 | NCBI WGS metagenome assembly JAABUK01 (sample SAMN10711869, study PRJNA513367) | rock metagenome | isolation source: Antarctica rocks | place: Antarctica: Victoria Land, Pudding Butte nord | collected 2016-01-03 | reverse complement strand
ACGCTTTTACATCGAAAATATTTCTGGAGCAATGATTAGCTTATGCCGAAAATCGAAGCGGAGACGGCGACGGGCGTGCAGGTGTTCGACGGCGAAAGTGGACGCAAACTCGTGCTGGCAATCGAAGACGCGGGCATCGATATTCTGCACCGCTGCGGCGGCAACGCCAAATGCACGACGTGCCGCGTTGAAATTCTCGCGGGCGATCCCGGAGAAATTAGTGACGGCGAACGTGACCGCCTTGCGCTCGAAGCCGGACTCGCGGAAAACGTGCGGCTCGCGTGTCAGGTGCGCATCATCGACGATCTGAAAATCAAAGTAATACGACAGGCGAGCGTCAGCGGCATGGACGCCGGGCCGCGACCGACGGAATAAAAGGGAGAGATGCCGGATACCACAGATGTCAGATGCCGGTTTGAAATAACTCGCTCACGGCTAACATCTAATATCCAACATCTAACAATTGCTTTATGACAGCTTGGATTATTTTGCTTTACGGTGTGCTCGTTGCGGCGGGCGGCGTGATGGGTTATGTGAAGGCCAATAGCAAGGCATCGCTCATCGCGGGCGGCGTCTCCGGCGTGCTGCTGATCGTTTCATCCGTCGCCATGATGCGCGGCGCTTACTCGCTTGGCTGGTGGCTCGCACTCATCGTCGCCATTTTACTTTTAGCGCGTTTCGCAATGGCGTCGCTTAACGGGTTCAAGATGATGCCCGGCGGATTGATGATCGTCCTGAGCGTGATCGCCATTCTTGTTCTGCTCACGAATCGCACACCGGCTCTTTAACCCGAAACTTTCGTTCGACAATTTTACTGAAAGAGGAATCAAGACTCATGGCACACGAACTACCGCCTTTGCCGTATGACTATGCGGCGCTCGAACCGCACATCGACGCTGCAACAATGCAAACTCATCACGACAAACACCACGCGGCTTATGTCAATAACTTAAATGCCGCGCTTGAAAAAGCGCCGCAACTGCAAGGCAAGAGCGCCGAAGATTTAATACGTGATTTGAACAGCGTGCCGGAAGAAATTCGCGCGGCGGTGCGCAACAACGGCGGCGGCCACGTCAATCACACGATGTTCTGGCAGATAATGGCTCCGAAAGCTGGCGGCGAGCCGCAGGGCGCAATCGCGGATGCGATCAAAGATACATTCGGCGGCTTCGATAAATTCAAAGAGCAATTCAATGATGCGGGCGTTAAGCGTTTCGGCTCCGGTTGGGTCTGGCTCGTCGGATCGAGCGAGAGCGGCAAACTGCAAATCACCTCGACTGCCAACCAAGATAATCCGATTATGGAAGGCCAGCCGCAGCCTATCTTGGGCAACGACGTTTGGGAACATGCTTATTATCTGAAGTATCAAAACCGCCGCCCGGAATATCTCGCCGCGTGGTGGAACACAATCAATTGGGAAGAAGTAAACAAACGCTTTCAAGGCACAGGCCGCTAAAGCGTAAAGCGATTAATGCAAGTGATGAATTGCGAACGATGAACGATAAATAACGGCGACACGTCTTGCCTTTATCGTTCATCGTTCGGCAATCAACATCGCCCCTCAAACTTTATTCCATCCATGTAAACTTTTAATCGTCGGAGAAGCCACAATGTCTCGAATCTTAAAACCTTACTGCGCCGCCCTCGCCTTCTTAACTGTCACACTGTTTGCCAGTTGCGTGCAGCAGACTGCGGATAACGCGAACACGACGGCAACAACGAACATGACGCCGCCCGCTGCCAATGCAAACGCATCGCCCGCGACGCAGAATTTGAGCGTCACCGAGCGCCCGCAGAAAATCAAAGACCTGACAGCGCAACGCGGCCAGCAGGACGAAGCCAAGCCCGTTTTGCGCATCAGTAGCCCGCGCGAGAATTCGACGATCAACGGCTCGACAATTCCCGTGCTGCTAAATTTGAGCGGCGACCTGAAAGGCTATAAGCCTATGAAAGACCCTGCGACGGGCATGGGCAATCACATACACGTCATCCTCGACAATCAGCCTTACGAAGCCTACTACAAGCTGGACGAGCCGTTTGAACTGCGCAACGTCGCCGAAGGCAAACACACGCTGCGCGTCTTCGCTTCGCGCCCTTGGCATGAAAGCTACAAGAACGAAGGCAATTTTCAGATAATCACCTTCAACGTCAAAGGCGGCGGCGATTCATCGAAGCCGACCACGACGAACAACGGGCAGACGATGGCCGACAACAAAAACATGAACGCCAACGCCTCACCTTCGTCGTCAACACGCGAAGGCAAAGACATGGCATCGAGCACCGCGAGCGACATCGATCCGAAGAAACCGCTCTTGACATACAGCCGTCCGAAAGGCGAATACAAAAACACGGACGCCGACGCAATTATGATCGACTTCTGGCTCTCAAACGCCAAACTGCAGGGCGGTACTATGGTTGCTCCCGTAGATTTTTACCGCGTGCGTTATTCAGTCGATAACGGCGAAGCGAAATTCATAGACAAGTGGGAGCCGATCTGGTTGACGGGCTGGACGAGCGGCAAGCACACGATCAAGCTCGAACTCGTGGACAAAGACGGCAACGTCGTGTCGAATGGCGACTACAATTCGACGACGCGCGAAATCACCGTTACTCCATAAATTCAAACCGCGCACATCGCAAACGAAACGTCTTTTTAATAATCGTTTCGGCGGGCGCGAGATTAGTGCTCTGTAAATTAAGTTTCTGTAAGTTGCCTCCAGCTTTAGCTGGAGGGTACCAATCAAGAATGAGTATGGCTTTAGCCAAAGCGGTTCGGCTAAAGCCGCTCAACTTAGCTTATCTGTTCCACTAGCTGAAGCTAGTGGCAATTCAAAGAAATCTAAGAACTATTACAGAGTATTAGGGTCATCGGAAATATAGGAAGGATACAAGAATGAAACACCAATTCAAGCGCACGTTCATCGCCGCGCTCTCGCTCATCGCAGCGATAACAATCGCCGCCGCATTCTCCGCGCGTTCTCATAATGTCGCGCGTGCTGCTCATCCCGCGTCCATTGTTACCAACGCTGCTGCGCCGGAAGTCGGTGCGACTGCGCCGGATTTTCGCTTACCATATGCGACGCAGGAAAAGATTTTCTTGAGTCCGGCAGATCAACTCGCGCTTTCAGGGCAGCGCGGCAAAGCCGTCATTCTCGCGTTTTATCCGGCTGATTGGTCTGGCGGCTGCACAAAGGAAGTCTGCACCTTGCGCGATACGTTCGCGGAGCTCGCCAAACTAAACGCCGTCGTCTTAGGCATCAGCGGCGACTACGTTTTCTCGCATCAGGAATGGGCGAAGTTTCATAAGCTGCAATTCCCGCTGCTCTCCGACCACGACCACAAAATCGCGCGCATCTACGGCGTCTACGACGAACCGAGCGGCTTCAACAAACGCTCCGTTTTCCTGATCGACAAAGGGGGCGTCATACGCTACACCAACCTCGCGTTCAAGGCAGGCGACAAAGCCGATTACAACAGCCTGCGCACAGAACTCGAAAAGCTGAAATAATTTCAAACGAAAAGATGGCGGATGTTAGATATTAGACGTTGGTTAAAATCATCTCACTGGCATCCGGCGCCTAATATCCGACATCTGTCTTCATCCCTTTTGTAATGAGTGAAGTAGCCCAACAGCAAATCGTTTCTCATCGCTTGTTGCTCCATGATGCGCATGAGCAATCCGGCGCGAGCTTCGTTGAGCGCGAAGGCTGGCTGCTGCCCGCTTCTTACGCGGGCTTTGCGGTTGAATACAATGCCGTGCGTGACGGACACGGCGCGGGCATCATTGATCTTTCGTCGCGCGGGCGCGTGCGCGTAAGCGGCACGGAAGCCATGCAATTCTTAAACGGCCTTGTCACCAACGACGTTAAGACTCTTCAGCCGAATACATGGATGACCGCCGCCTTTCCGAACGCGCAAGGCCGCCTCGTCGCGCCCGCGCGTATTCTTCGCATCGAAGATTCGTTTCTCATCGACACAGACACGGCGACAAGCGAACGCGTGCGCAAAACACTCGAACGCTTCACACTCGCAGGTGATTTCCGCGTCGCGGACATCGCAAAGGAAACCGTGCTTCTCTCACTACAGGGCGAACGCGCTGCGGAAATAATTGCAAATCTTTTCGATCAATCTACATCTCACATCGCGCCTTGGCACGCTTTGCAAACAAGCTGGCGCGAACATCAAATCATCATCATGCGCGCCACGCACACGAACGAAAACGGCTTTGATTTGTTTGTTCCAACCGAAGCTGCGCAAGCCCTGTGGACTGCTTTTCAAGGTGCGGCGGGCGCGCGCCCAATCGGTTACGATGTTTACGAGATGCTGCGAATCGAGGCGGGCATTCCGCGCTACGGCGTCGATATGGACGAAACGAATGTCGTCACCGAATCGCTCGCGGAAGACGACGCCGTGAACTATCAAAAGGGTTGTTACATCGGTCAGGAAATCATCGCGCGCATACACTGGCGCGGCCACGTCGCCAAAAAATTAACAGGACTCATCTTCGACGAAGGTGCGCAATATTTATCTCCAATGATCGGCGCGAAACTTAAATCTGTGGACGGCAAGGAAATCGGGCGCGTCACGTCCCGAACATTTTCGCCGCGCCTCGACAAAGCAATCGCGCTCGCCTACGTCAAATACGATTATCTCGCGCCGGATACCTGCGTATATGTCATCACCGACAGCACGGAACATGCTGCGCGCGTCGCCGCGCTTCCGCTTGTGCGCGGCGGTTGGCGCGAACAAATTGACACTCACGAAGTTGAAAACGCATGAGCGAGCAGCCGCCGACCAGCCCACCGCAATCAGCATCTTCCGCAACTGAAAATGCGCCGCGCGATCTCGATTACGCGGGCGCGCGACTTGCCTATTCAATCATCGAAGCATTGCTTGAGCACACGAGCGTCACGGGCGATCTCGTCGCGCTGATGGCGCAAGTGCTTGATCAAGACACGACGAAAGCCTTGACTAACACGCCGACTTGGGCTGCTTACCTAGACAGCCGCCGCCGCATGGAACGCACGCGCGCAGACATCGAACGCTTCACGGAAATAATGACCGAACTCTCTGACGACAAGTAAAAAACAGTTTTCAGTAGTCGGTTTTCAGTTTTCAGTAGAAAGCAGTATTCCTATACTGGAAACTCAAAACTGTAAACTGAAAACTGTTCTATCGTTATTGTGGAAGATTCTCGCTTAACAGTCGTAGCGTGTTGCCGCCCATAATCAAGCTTATTTCATCTACAGTGAAGCCTTCCGCAAGCAAGGCGTCCGTAATTTCAACTAAGCCTGTGGTGTCGAACGGAGCCGGAACAGCCCCGTCGAAATCCGAGCCGAGCGCGACATGTCCTGCGCCGACAAGATTCGCTGTGTGTTTGATGGCGCGTGCAACGGCTCGCGCGTCCGTGCCGCAGGTCGCGGTTTGCCAGTAGCCGATGCCGATGATGCCGCCCGTGCGCGCAATCGCTTTAATCTGCTCGTCGCTGATGTTGCGGTTGTTGTTGCACGTTGCTTTGACTCCCGTGTGAGAAACGACGACGGGTCTGGTGCTGACGGCCAGCGCGTCTTCAATGGTTTGCGGGGACGCGTGCGCGAGATCGACGATCATGCCTTTGGCTTCCATGCGGCGGATCAATTCTTTACCCGCATCGGTCAATCCTGTTTTCTCTGCGCCGCTTGACGAGCCGCCGATGTCGTTATCGAAAAAGTGCGTCGGCGACATCATGCGAAATCCTGCGGCGAATAATGCGTCGAGGTTTGCGAGACGGCCGTCGAGCGCGTGCGCGCCTTCGATGCCCAGAAACGCGGCGGTGATGTGCGGCTCATGTTTTCTGCGTTCCAGATAAATTGATAAGTCGCGCTTCGTTTCGATAAGCGTCAGCTTGCCGTTTGAAGCCGCCGCTGTGTCGCGTAATCTTTTGGCTTGATACAAAGCCCTTTCCTTCAAACTGCTCCACGCCGCAAGAGGCCAGCGGGAAGCAATCGCCAAAAGAGTAATGTTGTCCGTGTCCGCGTCGTTGCTTTCGATGTTCATGCCGCGCGGCGTTTTGGTGACGACCGTAAAGGCTTGCAGCGCGACGTTGCCTTCGATCAATCTGGGAACATCGACATGCCCGCGCGCGCCGCGTTCCAGCAAATTGCGTCCCCACAATAAAGAGTCCGCGTGTAAATCGGCGACGAGCAGTTTTTCATGCAGCGCGCGGGCTTTCTCTGTTGCTTGCGACGGCGGGCGATTGATGACAGAGTTTAATCTTTTCTCCACTTCGGCGGGCAGAACCAAGAAGAAAACTGCGCCGCATAAAAGCAGAATTGCCGCAACTACGATTAGCAATTTCTTGACCAAGATTATTTTCCCGACGAAGAGATTTTCAATACTCTACCGGTAGCCTGAATCAACGCGACAAGCATTCTTAAAGCATCGTTGGTGTATAGAAATATTTTGTGCGACGCGCTCAAAAAAGCGACGGCTGGTCTTCGAGTGCCGATGGATCGACGAAGGTTTGTCCGAGCAGTCGCTTTAATTTGTTGGCGCTCGCGGGCGCGTGGCCTTCGTAGTAATTGCTGAAATATGCGTAAACATTTTGCGTGCGTTCGGCTAAAAGCGCAATCGCTTCGCTCCACAATTTCAGGTTCTCATCCTGCGCCCGCTGCACTTCGTCGAAGCGTGTCAAATCGCGCTCGCCCATCCAGCGAACATAAGCGAAATCAGCCGAAGGTTCTTCCACGAATTGCCACATACGCGCGCGCGCAACCCATTGCCCTTCGACAAGCGCGAGCGCAACATTGTATTTCGCCAGCAGATCGCGCGCCGTTTCATTCATCCAATCAGGGCTGCGAAATTCGATGCTGAAACGCATGTCGCGCGGCAAGTTCGGCAAAAATCTTTCGAGCGCGCGCATGTTCTCCGGCGCTTGCGTGAAGTGCGGCGGAAGCTGTATGAGCGTGACGGCGAGCTTTTCATCGAGAAGGCGCGCGTGCTCGCAAAATTCTTCGAGCACACCCACGCTTCCGCTGCCGAAGCTGCGTTCATGAGTAATCTCCTGCGGAAGTTTCAATGAAAAAGTGAAACCCTGCGGCGTGCGTTTTGCCCATCCGTCAACTGTTGCGGCAGAGGGCACGGCGTAAAACGTCGAATCGATTTCGACGCTTCCGAAGACGCGAGCATAAAGTTCGAGCATCGCGGCGGCGCGAGTGCCTTGCGGATAAAAGACGCGGGCGGCATCGGCTGGCTTCGTGATCCAATCATCGTAGTTCCAGCCCTGACAGCCGATCTGCACTCGCTCATTTGAAGTAGAGAAAGTCATGTTGAATTGATGATGGCGGACAATGCTCGCTCTGCCGAATCGAGCGGCGTTGCTTTACAAGCGAACAATAAAAACGATGGCTGATTATCGCAGCATCATTATTACTTGACGAGTCCGCGCTCCGTCGAACTCGCAAAGATAAATGCCCTGCCAGCGCCCAAGCAGCAGCTTCCCGTCGTGAAAGGGAATCGTGACGGATGAACCGACGAGGCTTGTCTTCAAGTGCGCGTCAGAGTTTTCTTCCGCATGAAGAAAGCCCACGTCGTGCTGCGGGATGAGGGAGCGCAAGTGTTGAAGCATGTCGCGCTGTACATCCGGGTCGGCGTTTTCGTTGATGGTCAGTGCAGCAGTCGTGTGCTGCACAAAAAGCACGCAGACGCCTTCACGCGCCTCCGCTTCTTCAAGTTTGCGCTGCACGTCGTTTGTGATTTCCAGCATTTCTTCGCGCTCGTGCGAGCGCACTTTGAGTGTATACATGGTTTTCGATTCCGCTGGCTTAAAAGAGCACACGGTAAGGCCGCCGCAAGTCTGATTGATAGTCGCTTATCGCCGCAATCATTACTGTAGCTGCGCCATTAATATGTCCGGGTTCCAGTAGGCACGCAGTGTTTGAATCTTGCCTTCGGCGTTTACCTTGATAATGTCTATGCCTTCAAATGAAACTTTGCGTTTGTTTTTGCCGACGCCGCGTCCCGTCCATTTTACGGCGGCCTCATCGCCGTTGATGAAGATATAGTCTTCAGTCAATCCAACTTGATCGAACGGCGCTGTGATGCCTTGAAAGAATTCGCGGAGCGCCGCGTGTCCGTTCGTTGCGGGCGCTCCGACAGGATCGTGCGATGTTGCGTCTTCAGCGAAAACTGCTACACACCTTTCCGCATCCATCGCGCGCGTCGCGGCGAAGTATTCCGCAACTGCTTTTTGAACCATTTCCGTTGACATAATTTTCGCGCTCCCTTCGCGTATAAAATCCATTTGATGCCGCAGATTAAAATAAAGCCCTTGATTGCGGTGAACAACCAAGGGCTTTATCTTACCTTACTCAAAGGCTTTGTTTAATTCTCGTGCGATGCCCGGCGGCGCATCAACTTCCAGCCCGTCGGAAGCACCGCCGCCGCAAGCACGATCTTCACGGCGTCGCCGATAAGAAAGCGCGTGACGCCGAAGTGAAATGCTTCCGTCGGTGTGGTGAAGCGCGCGAGCCACGCCCAGCCGGTTAGCAGTATGACAAGCGAGCCGAGCGTCATCGCCGCCGCCGCCGTCGTGAAGCGCTTGTCCCATCCGCGCTCTGCAAGCAATCCTGTCAGAAAAGCCGCCGCCGGATACGACCACAGATAGCCCGCCGTCGGGCTAAACAATAAATAATGCGCGCCGCCGTGTCCCGATTGAAAAAAGGGAAGGCCGCTTGCGCCTTCGATCAAGTAAGCGATCATCGCCAGCGCGCCGAGACGCGAGCCGAGCACCGCGCCCGTCAACAGCACGGCGAAGGTCTGCGCGGTAATCGGCACGGGCGGCACAGGGATGACGACTTGCGCGGCAAGCGCGGTCAGCAAGCTAAAGCCTACAACGAGCGCAAAGGTGCGCGCGCGGTCGAGCGGCGCAAGTGCGGCGCTCGATAATGTTTCTGATGTGGCAGATAAAGTGTTCACGGAATTCAAACCTCTCGCATGGAAAAAGTTGCATACGGGAACGCGCGTGTCGTGCGAAATTTATGGCGAAGTTTCCGGCGACATTTTTCGCGCGCTCCCTTTATGCGACGTTGCGTTTGTTACCTGTCGGCTGTGGTTCGCACGTTCGATTGTGCTTGACCACCGACTGCCGATTGCTGCCCGCTTCCGAGTTGTCCGTTATGCCCGTCTCCGGCGGCGTGCGACATTTCTATCTGTCTCACCGCGCCGTCGCTCGGCCTGTTCTCCGAGCCGATGCGCATTCCGTAGAACGAGCGCCAGACGAAGACGAGCGAGATGATGAAGAAGAGCGCCGAAAGCGCGTGGCTGACGTTTGCGCCGACATCATTCGTGAGCTTTACGGCAAGTTCGACGGCGAGCAATCCGAATAAGGTTGTAAACTTAATGACCGGATTCAAAGCCACCGAAGACGTGTCCTTGAACGGATCGCCGACGGTATCGCCGACGACAGTCGCATCATGCAAGGGCGTGCCTTTCGCTTTAAGTTCGACTTCGACGACCTTCTTCGCGTTGTCCCACGCGCCGCCTGCGTTCGCCATGAAAATCGCTTGATACAAGCCGAAGATGGCGATGGAGATTAGATAGCCGATGAAGAAGAACGGTTCGAGGAAGGCAAAGGCGAGCGTCGAAAAGAAGATCGTCAGAAAGATATTGAACATGCCTTTCTGCGCATACTGCGTGCAGATCAGCACGACTTTTTTGCTGTCTTCGACTGACGCCTTCTCGATGCCTTCGAGTTGAATGTTCGCCTTGATAAATTCGACGGCGCGGTATGCGCCCGTCGTCACGGCTTGCATGGATGCGCCCGTGAACCAGTAAATGACTGCGCCGCCTGTCACGAGTCCGAGCAAAAAGAGCGGATTGAGCAATGATATGCTTTCAAAAAACGCAGCGGCTCCTTCGGCTTGCGTGTGTCCGGCGGCGACTGCGGCGGCGACTGTTTCGATGCGTAGCGATTGAATAATGGAAAAGATCAAGGTGGTTACGCCGACCACCGCCGTGCCGATTAAAACGGGCTTCGCCGTCGCTTTGAAAGTGTTGCCTGCGCCGTCGTTTTCTTCCAGCAGATGCTTGGCGCGATCAAAGTTGACGTTGACGTTGTAATCTCTTTTGAGTTCGGCTTCGATGCCGGGAACTTGCTCGATCAAGGAAAGCTCGTAAACGGATTGGGCGTTGTCCGTGACAGGCCCGTAGGAATCGACGGCAATCGTGACAGGCCCCATGCCTAAGAATCCGAAGGCGACGAGTCCGAAGGCAAACACGGCGGGCGCAATCATCAGCGCGCCGAGTCCGTAGTTGCTGAAAAGATACGCGATAGCCATCAGCGCAACGATGCTGATGCCGATCCA
>JAABUK010013214.1_pt1 | contig 10343 bp, 11 predicted proteins | sample 5559141 | NCBI WGS metagenome assembly JAABUK01 (sample SAMN10711869, study PRJNA513367) | rock metagenome | isolation source: Antarctica rocks | place: Antarctica: Victoria Land, Pudding Butte nord | collected 2016-01-03 | reverse complement strand
GAAGTCAAACAGTGCCAGGACATGCTAGTTGCGGAAGGCTCAATAGGACGATAGCTAGGGATCTTGACGTCCCCAACATTCAGATTTTGGGACAGGGCTGTTGTGTGACACAATTTGTGTCGCTGAGACTGTAGAGTTGCGCAATACTTGCTGAACGTCTATCAGTGCTTGAAACAGCTTGGAGAGGATGAGCGCAACCAGCAAACACCACGAAATTGATGCAGAAGGGCGTTTCACCTCTTCTTTAGCGTTGCCTTCTGAAGCTGATGGCAACTCAACCTCAGTTTGGCTTCAGCAGGATGATGTCAGGCAAGCTCAATGCACAGAACAAGAGTCCTCGTGTTTGTTTCTACGCAAAAAACGCTAGGGTGCTGCTCGTGAAACCTGGCTCACTAAGCACTGTACCTGTTGTCCACACTGCTTACCACTGCTACACACGAACAGGGTGGCTGACTTGCCCAGCTTGGAGAGTGAGCAAGAGCAACGCAGGCAGGAGCTTACCGCCTATTTGCACCACTTGAAGCAAACATCGCCTAACAAAAAGCAGGCAGGCACGGCTTTTGGAGCAGAGTTCCACAGCCTGGTACAGCGGCTTTCACAAGAGAGAAAGACCACATATGAGTCCATCAGAGGTCTGCACTGTTGGCACACGGAACATTTGTTTTCTCTCGTGGCATGCTGATTCTGCAGCCTCAAATCTGTGTAAGTGAAGGCCCAAATAGACAAGGCAACAAGGACTTTGCTTCATGCTGCACGTCACACATGTGCCCAATGCCTGATAACCTGTCCTCAGCCAACTGTGTTTTAGTGAACACATCTGCACTGTTCTGTGATGCATTGCCAGATTGTCGTGTATCACACCACGCCTTTGCCAATCACATTTTTGATGTATAGCATGCATTCATGCAGTGAACAAAGTGCCTTATTTAGGCTCAGGTGTCAAACATGTCCCACTGTGAACCAGGTGCAACGGTGCATGTATGCTCAGTGATCACCTGAGTCAGATTGCAGGGTGGATACCAACTCCAAACAGGCTCATGTCTCCAACCCTCTTAGCAACCCCTTCTGAAGACCCCAAAATCCAAGAGGGGCTCCGTCAGATTCTGCAGCTGGATCAATGCCTCATGCAGAAGTCAGTGGAAGCTGCTATGGTAGCTCGGGAGACCTTCCCAGAGGCATGGCTTGCTGCTGACAAGAAACAGGCTGACAGGGACCAGAAGCAATTGCAGGCTAGCCTAGAAAGGTAATCTCTCATACTGCCTTCTTGCTGCAGCCCCGTTTTGTTTCCTGGCTTAATGCTTCAGCCAGGCCTTTTGATGTGGCTCTGCTGTCTCAGCCGACTTTCTGATCGGCTAGGGCCTTGCTTTGCATGCCTTGGACATCATGCAAGTGATCAGTGGAGCGGTCAAGAGGCAAACAGAAGAAATGCCTGTAGTGCTCTCAGAGTCATGGTACAGGTGCAGTTATGCCACATCAATGCAGTGTCATGTGGCGTTGAGAGTTCTGTTGCACTTGCAAAGGCACATTGTATTGAACTACATTGCACAGGCAACATGATGGTATCCTAATGCTCTGGTCTTTCATCCTTGTACACAGCCAACAATGTGCTGTACAAGCATTATGCTGAAAGCAGGGAGCGTGCCAGGCAAACTCGGATCAACAAGCTGGCAAATGCAGTGGAAGCGTTGGACATAGACAACAAAGAGAATGAGAGTGAGCCTGTATCATCAGGGCGGGGCCTGTACTGCCTGCTGCAGCCTGCAGAGGAGGACCTGGTAGACCGTCTGCTGACGCAGGTGCCCTTGCTGCATGCTGAGTGAAACAGCCCACAGTCGCCCAAGTAGCTCATGCATAATGCATTTACTGGTGCAGATGCCTGTCATCACCTATATTTTGACCTGTTACAAATTGGTCTCGGCTCATTCCTGTGCTGTTATATGTGTGTGGGTCCTGTGTCCAAATTGTCACTCAAGACACTGGCAGGGCAGGACCTGCTGGCGGAGCAGCATTTGCAGCATGTAGCACTTAGCCTTTGCAGATGATGCAGCTTGTCACAGACCACCTTTTGGGCAAATGATGGGAAGCAGCCATTTCAGTATCTTGCAGCCCTGCCATACGCAATGCTTCAGATGCCATGGAATGCTTACAAGCAGACTGCGTGCGCTAGAGGGTGAAAGAGGCCTCTCTCAGCAGGGATGTCACAGCTCTAATTGCTGCAGCACTTATATCAGAGGCTCAGCAAGCAACCAGATTCAACATGCATCTGCAGAATATATGGCGTGGCTGCTATCCATGCTATGACTCAGAGATCATGTCTTAGGCACAAATGCATGCAGGACGATGATGCTGCCTGGGGACAAAACCCTTTTGATTCCAGTACTGACGAGGTCACAGATGGCACATCTGCTGAGAGCCAAGCTTTGGCAGATATTGATGCCCGGATACAGGAGTACAGGGGTGAGCATATCTGGGACAAAGAAGGATATATGCGTAGCTTGAGGTACACAAACAAACGTGCAGTCAGTGAACATTGCTGTGAAGTCTGTCAATTGCTGCCAAATTGCTGTTGCAACAAAACATTGCAGTGGTGCCCAGTTGCTGTACAGCTGTGTCTCTGTGCCAGAAGCAAACTCTGTTGTAACCACATAAAACTTGCCCAAGGTATGGCAGACTGCTCAAGATATCAAGCTGCAGTATACATCTCTCACCCATATGGTGTGATGCATGCCAGGTCACCATGCAAGCCTGCAGAGCACAGCCGGTGCTCATCAGCAAGCGGCTATACAGCCCCACCGCTCACCACCACAAACTCCTTCTGTGAATCAGACACAGGATCAGTATCCCTCATTGAAGCACTTGTGAAGGATGACAAGACGGACTACTTGACCGCAAAGCGGCAGGCTAAGCAGCTGGCAAATGCTTTACATAACATAGATGCAACATTGCGGGAGTTACGTACGTCTAGCCTACCATCGGTCCCAACAAAAGCAGAGCTAGCATTTTTGCTGGAATTTTGCCAAAAGTGAGAGTTCAAAGGCAAGTCTAGCAGTTGACAGTTGTACCATGATGTCAATCTGTCAGACAAGTTCCTCTCAGACAAAGTCCTATCAGACAAATCAAGAAATAGAAAGCGTGTTGCACAGAACATGCTTGTTGATATCCTGCTCAATAACTCAAGAAGAAGCAGACAGCCAGTGTTCCACCAAAGGAGGGTCTGAGCAAGAAGATATGCCATCAACCCATCTTTCTTTGAATCAGCAAGCCAAGTGTGGCATGTGGAAACTTAATGCGTCAAAGCTTTGGCCAGATTCTGGTCACAGCTTCGCTAATCACCGTGCTGTTTCATTAACAGCTGTTCACTGCAAAGCTGCAACATCCGATTTTGATGCTGAGTGTTCAATCTTGTTTCTGTGGCAACATGAGCAGCTGTACAATTTTTGGCATGCAGGAGAAGCCTCTTATACAGAAGAATCCTGATGTAATGTTTTACAGGCGTCCAAACACCTGTTATATATGTCGCACAGTACGGCGGGATAGTGACAGACGACAAAATCATTGCAGCAAGGACCACAGAGCCATTAGAAAACTCGAAAGTAGGTTGCAAAACATTTGATGAAAGCATGGTTTGACAGGTGAGTATGACCCACCGTACCACTTGCAACATAGGCACATTGAAATTTGAGTTGCTGCCGGCTCCACAAACACAGTGAGAAGCTCTTGACACAATGCACATCTCATGCAAAGTTGCCTCCTTGCTTCGCAATCAGGCTTTGCAAGTTTTTGCTACATTCAGTTCTGACTTGAATGCATATATGTATGCAGCATGCTTGTGGTTGACATTTGCATGTCTTGGCCACTATGGCAGTGTATCCAGTATGTGTACAGACTGCACAAGTGCTGCATTGCAAACATGCTCCCACTGAGGTGATGCCATCTTGCAGTGCTCATCAATGCTGGAATGTTCGCTACTTGGTATCACACATGGTTCACTCTCCTGTGCGAAGGCGTGTTGAAGCTGCTTATAGCTTGTCTTTGCTCAGCAAGACTTTGTAAGATTGCAAGCTAGTGTGCGCTTTTTACCAAGCCTGTGCGTATGCAACTTACTTCACTGAAAACAAAGGCTTGCTGACTGAACAGGCTTTCCTTCTGTCAAAGAGCTTGTTCAAGCAGCAGGCCTCTGGACGTGCAAACGCTCTTGTTCTATGCACTACAAGTCAAAGCTGGCCGAACACCCAGGGCTATCGTTGTGAATGTTTTTCGCTTGCCACACAGCTGTCAAATTGGGGCCCTGCTGTCACCCTTGTTTCACGGTCGCGGTCACCCTTGTTTCACGGTCACAGACCTGTTGCTTTTATTGGGGCCACACATACGCTGCAAGCGCTTTCTGCGCCAGTCAAGCCTTCCACAGAAGGGTGAGTTGCTGTGTTCGGAATGACCGCCGCTTAAATCACAGAGTTGGCATCTGTGTCGCAGCTCGCTGGTCCGACCAGTGTACTTATGTGCCCTACCAATGGTCTTCGTATCCGAAGTCAACAGTCATTGCACGTTTACTCATCTTCTGACTAAAGTTAGTACGCCAAAACAGCGGACTGGGCAGCTGGTGTCCAGCTGATGTCTCTGCTAATGTGCGCAGCTGCGAACAGGCCAGACTGGTTCACTTTAAAGACTGCTGCGGCACTGCAGTTGCTGTTTCATGTTCTTGAGCTTAGTCGTCTTTACCGCTAGCCTGCGCGACTAGTTAGTTTTATTGGCAAAACCTGAGCTGTGCTGAGCTCCAGCATCGCAGTAACACACATTTCACCGACCCAGCTAATTTTCGGTCATGGACCAGTCACGCAGTACTGCACAATTCAATGTACTCTTGCTGGGCGGGACGGGAGCCGGCAAGTCTACTTTGGTGAACACGATGGTCAACTATTTTCGAGGTTCCGAGGGCATTCGCAACCGTCTGCCCTCACCCTCAGAGATCAAGGTCGCCATCCCGACTTTGCACTTGAAAGCTACGGAGAAGGAGGGAAGCAACGCTACCGAGCTGAATAAACAGGACCGTGAGTTCCTATGCTTGACTGCTGTCACCGCGCGCGCGTAGCATGAAACGCCAAACAGCCCAGTCAACTTGAAATACAAACTATGTCTTAGTCAGGGCATGCGCATAGCAACTCGTGTGCTGATTGAGCCTGTGATACAACAACGGGCATCAGCTTTGCAAGCGTGGTTTCTGGCCAGCAATTGCTCTGTACACATGTGTCTGCAGGGACAAGCTCACAGACGTCTGACTGCACACATTACCATTTCAATCACAGATCCCAAAGCGGCACGATGACTAGGGTTACATTGATTGACAGTCCTGGCTTGAGTGATACACAAGGTAGGCAATGCAGCAAGACCAAATTTGTACATTCTGGCTCAAGTTGGGTTTTGACATTCAAAGAGCAGTCCTGTTTTGAGTTTTGCACCAGTGAGCGTGTGTTGAAGGGAATGACTCCTGCTTTGCATGCATGATTATGTTTGGCGTTTGTATGCTGCACGGGCTGGCAAAGTACTGAAACAGCATGCTGCAACGCTCTCTTCACAATGTGGAGGACAGCCTACAGCTAGGTGCCATGGACATGTCTCATCATTGCTGACGAAGATTTCTTTTGCATGTAGGACGAGATGATGCCAACATTGACAAGATCCTTAGAGCAGCAGAAGCACTGGATGCTTTGCATGCTGTTGTGATTGTTGCCAATGGCTCAGATCCTCGCCTTCATATGTCTGTGCAGAACACTTTCTCTAGACTGAGGAATAACCTGCCAGACTCTGTGATAGCTAACACATTGGCAGTATTGACCAACTGCAATGCCTTGACCTGGTGAGTTGCTTGAGATAGCATTGAGTACAAGTTTTAGCAGTGATTATCATATGTCGTGTCTGCATAGACGGCTGTATGGTGACTGCAGGAATGTGGACCTCAACAGCCTGCCGGTGCCAGTCAAGCCAGAGCACATTTTCTTCATGAACAATTCAGTGTTTAGCTCAGATCCTGCAAAGTAGGTTGAGTCTTCGTATGTCACTGTAGCTTGTCTGCTCTTGTGTATACGTATGTCTGCTCTTGTGTATACGTATGTCTGCTCTTGTGTATACGTATGTTTGCTCTTGTGTATATGTATGTCAGTAGACCATCTGAGTCTGCTGTGAACTTGTTGAGCTTAACTTTGGCAAAACCTTATCTTGATTGTTGTTGATGTATGCATAGGTGGGAGATGGCTGGCAAGACTGCTCAGGCACAGTTGCTAATGGACTGGAAGGTGTCAATGCACACGCTGAAGAGGATGATGGCTGTTGTGGCCGCCTTGACACCTACAACCACATCTGATTTCAAGGTGTGTGGTGATGTCGCAGAATGCAACAGCACTGCCTTAGCAGTACATACATGTACTCTGGGCAGCTGCAAACTGAAGTGCATACGCATGTGAGGTGCATGCTTTTGGCTGAAATATAGGCCCTCACATGATTTCACTGATACCTGTAGAGCTGCCTACCATAAAAAAACCTCAAATTACAGCATGAGCAGCATCAGAGAATCTTTGTTTGACCTCCTTTGCCTTGTCTCTTTGCAGGCAATGCGCAAGATGAGGGATGCCATAAAGTCAAAAATGGCAACAGCTTTGAGCGAGTTTCGGAACATGCAGAAGTTGGAAGACATGTTGGAACAAGCACAGGTACGCAGCTTTGCTGTTCAGTCAATCAAACACGCTAATGCATATATACTGATTATACTATCATCTGACTTGCACATTCTGATTGCTTCAGGTTTCTAACAAGGGTGCAATGGCAGATGCTGAGAAGTATGCAAAGTACACTCAGAACAACACCATTACAGAGAAGAAGATTGTTGATGCACCATATCACAGCACTCTGTGCAGTACATGCCAGACTGTCTGCCATGACCGGTGTGGCCTTGCAGAGATCTCCACACCTGGTAAAGCTTTAAATGAAATTTCTCTCAGTGAATCATGAACACATCTATGCGTAGAGGCCTGGCATTGCAGGTTTTGCTGCCATTGCAGCTTGTGATGTCACTCATTGCTGTTTGGACATGAGCTTTGGCACTTAGAACTTGCAGCCCTGTGACCAGCTCAGGCATGTTACACTGCATTTACAGGTGATCCTGGCTTTGGCAACTGTTGTTGCTTCGCTGGAGGCGGTGGGCAATGCATGCAGTGCACTGGCAAATGTGGCTACAGCGCTCACTACCATGCCAAGAAGACCATCAAGGAGGTAACAATACCTAGTACACATACAAAGTGTTTCTGACAACAGGACCTGGGAGTGTTATCTGAGGAACACACTCATTTATTTGCTTGGCCAAGGTCAATGGCCAAGGGTCAGGCTGTTACACACTGTGACATGCCACCTGCAGGTGGCGTCAACTGTCTCCAAGGTCCTGGAAGATATGAAGAGGAAGTACGATGCTGCAAACAAGCAATCTGCACAGGCTCGATCTCAAGAAGACAAGTCCAAATCTGACTTGGACATGATCAAGCAGGTGCAGAAGGCCAAGCTTGAGGAAATCAAGAAGCTCTGCAGGTCAGCTCATCAGCTGGTCATGATGGGTCATTGCTACATGGACATCCTTGTACCAGTGACCCTCAACCCTTTCTTTTCTTTTCTTTTCTTTTCTTTTCTTTTCTTTTCTTTTCTTTTCTTTTCTTTTCTTTTCTTTTCTTTTCTTTTCTTTTCTTTTCTTTTCTTCTCTTTTCTGTACCAGTAACAAGTGTGAGTGTTGTATGGGCAACAGAGTCCAAGCAGAACTACAACAATGACTTCACAGAATTGAAACAAAAAGAAAGTTGTACGCTTCTCAGCAATCATCAAGGGAGCCTCCTAAGGTGGCAGCCCAGAGGTCAACAATGGCTACTGTCTGATTTGACATCACCAAGACTGTTGTGTTGCAACTTGCCATGTCATTTGTGATGCTCAGGGGGGTGAGGGACATCTGTTCAAGCTTCAATCTGACAGATGAGTTGAGTACTGTGGCAGCTTCTTTGAAGGCAGAGGCCAAGAGGCTGACATCCAGCAAGGCGAGAGCTGATGCTGACGCCACTGTCAAAGACCTGCTGGCTTTCGTGGACAAGATCAGCTCTGAGCAACCATCTTCCAGTCAGAAGGGTATTGCTCACTGTCTCCCAGACTTGCAACTGCATACAGATTTGCTTGGCATGACACAAAGCAAGCTGTGCATGCATCTTAGCACGCATGCATAGAAAGGCATTTGCATGGAAAGCTCAGGACATTCACATAACTGTACTGTTTATAAGCATGCATGCAGATGTTCGTCCAGTCTTGCTTTGGCTGTCATAAAACTTTGCAGGGTGTACAAACTTGTTTTCACACAAGTGTGTAGGTCAAAATGCACTGGTGGCACAATTTTCACTGCTTGACATTGCCTATGGCTTCTGCAGGAGCCAAGTATGACTATGGGCAGGTCACTATTGAAGAGCTGGATCTGGGAGATGAGTTGGCAAATCTGGACCTAGACGACGACCATGCACCAGACCAAGAGCGGCATTCCAGACCCAGGTCAGGGGGATACAGGTCTGGCAGGTCACGCAGATCTGAATCCGGGTCTAGCAGATCTGAATCCGGGTCTAGCAGATCTGGATCCGGGTCTAGCAGATCTGGATCCAGATATAGGAGATCCACAAGGAGGTCAGCAGGAGGCAGGTCTCAGGCAGATAACAGCGGTGCTAGCAAAAACATTTGCCGCAACTATGCCAGTGGGCAGTGCACGTACGGGGATAGATGTCATTTCAAGCATGTGACATACTCTGCAGCAGATAGGAGGCCGCCTGCACAGTACTACTCATCCCCTTCCAGTAGCAGAGCATCAACGCCCTGTGTCTCACGCCCAGGCTCTGCTAATCGACAGACTGGCGAAGAGCAGACAGCAAGAGGGTCTAGAGGACCATCGCCGGTGCCTTTGCCTTCTCATTCTCATCCGAGCTCAGCCGGGCCACGTCTACCAGTGGTGCAGCAAAAGCCAGACATGGCGGCAACATTCACTGTTCCCGCTAACAAGGTTGGGCCCAAACCAAAGTGCGATTTGATGCTTTACATAGACTGTAGTGTTGCCTGCCAGGTTTGTCTTGCACAATAGCAACGGAAAAATGTCACGTAGTTCTGTATAGCTACAACATCAGAATGTGCATCGTACAGGCTCAATGCATGACTCAAAAGCATGCTGAGCTGCAGTGCTCCTGCCATGACAGGTTGGCCTGATTGGTAAGCTCATGGGGCCCAAGGGCAGCAACATCAACAGCATCACCAAGAAGACAGGGTGTGTGATCGAAGTGCCAAAAGACCGCAAGGACGGACAGCCGGTCATCTTGAGCATTCATGCAAGTGGTGGTAATGCTGATGGGTTGGGTCGAGCACTGCAAATGATTTCAGAGGTATTTGCATGATATAGCATAGGAGCTGATGATACAAGTTGTTCTCAGCATCGTGAGCCCTACTTGGGTACCCACCGGTGCGCTGGCTTGAGACAATCGCAAAATCTGATGTGCCTGTATGGGATGTGTGCATGACTTCATCTCAAGGCACCGGCACAGACTGGCATTTGTTGCTGCGTTCCAGCTTGTTGCTGAAGGTCTCATATATATGTTTTGTTGAACGACTACTATTTCTGCTTGAGACGGTGCACCGTGTGGCAATGATTATCATGATGACTTGAATGCCTGGGACGCCATCCATCTGCTCAGCTCTTACTTGTGGCTGGTCCTATGATTTTCAAAAACTTTTAGTCAGCTTCTGTAACGCTTTGTGACTGCAACATATCTCATTGCAGATTCGAATCCTATTAGCATGCATGCCTTTTAAAGGAAGGCAAGTGATACAAGCTACCTGCATGGACAAAGCGCTTTGAGCACTGAATAAACAACATACTGAAGTCTGCCACAACTGCTATCCAGATGCATTGCTGGACAGACTAAATCAACTGCTGATGTTTACGAAATATATTTTGAAGGTATCAACTTTCCTACATCAGGTAGACAGGCTTGTGGCCAGCACGTAATGCTAGCTGTCTGTGTGTGCTTGAGTCCTCATTCTTTGTGTGAAAAGCAAAGCAGCTGCCTGTAGCTTCACTAGCACAGAAAGGCGGCATTGCAATGGGGCAAACCCTGTGATGCCCGAGGAAATAGTGGGAAATCCCAAAAGCAAGTAGTGGCTCATGCACACAAATGCATTGCAACACATAACATGCATTTCACATTCATGTCATTTGTGTTTGATTCCGCTATCAAATCAGTGCAGAGCAAGCTTGTTTTGCTGGTTCTGAAGACAACCTGCTCTGAGCC
>JAABUK010013213.1_pt1 | contig 10344 bp, 4 predicted proteins | sample 5559141 | NCBI WGS metagenome assembly JAABUK01 (sample SAMN10711869, study PRJNA513367) | rock metagenome | isolation source: Antarctica rocks | place: Antarctica: Victoria Land, Pudding Butte nord | collected 2016-01-03 | reverse complement strand
CGCCCGAGTCGTCGAGGAACGCGGCCATCCGCGCCAGGGCGTCGGGCGCGAGCCGCACGTCGGCGTCGAGGAAGACGAGCCGGGGCCGGGTCGCCAGCGCCGCGAGCGCCGCGCAGGCGTGCTGCTTGCCGCACCAGCCGTCGGGGAGGTCAGGGGCCGGGTGCAGGCGGACCCGCGGGTCGCGCGCGGCGATCGCGCGGACGATCGCCGCGGTGGCGTCGCGCGAGTGGTCGTCGAGGACGATCACTTCGAGGTCGACGCCCGCGCTCGCCAGCGCCGCCCCGACGGAGTCGGCGATCGACGCCTCCTCGTCCCGCGCCGGGATCAGCACGGAGACACCCGGCCTCGTCCCCCCCGGCGCCGGCGCGGCGCGCGGGGGCAGGTACTCCCGGAGGTTCCCGAGGAAGATCACCGCGGGCACCGCGGCGAGGGCGAGGGATGTCAGGCAGAGCAGGGTGAGCATGGTCGGGCGCGGGCTCGGTCAGGGGGGTGGGGGCGTTCGGACCGGGTTGCCTCCGTGCGCCGCGTTGAACCGCTCGCCGCGGCGGGCCGCCTGGATTCGCCTCCAGAGATCATACACCCCCCCGACCCCCGCCGCGCCGGTCAAGAGGGTCTCGAACCGCGCGGGGTCGCGGCTCAGGGCGTCGGCGGCGAGGGCGTCTTGCGCGGCTTGCAGGGCGGCTTCCAGGCGCGCGGTCCAGGCGGCCGGAGACGCGGGGCCGTTACCGCCGACCGCGATCGGTGCGCCGAACCGCGCGAGGGCCTCGGGCGTGCGCTCGTCCCAGAAGGGGTACTCCAGGGCGAGCGGGAGCACGCACCCGGCGGCCATCCGGTGCGCCAGGTGGCCGACGCCGCTCTTGAGACGGGTCGGCCGCTCCCTCGGGTCGGCGAACCGCCCCTGCGCCGTGACCCAGAGCATCGCCGCGGGGTGGTCGAGCGCGGCCAGACCGAGGCGGAGGAAGTCGCGGGCCCCGCGCGGCGTCCCCGGCTCGATCCCGAAGAAACCCAGTCGGCCCAGGAACGGGTATCGCGCCAGGGCCGCCGCGTCGATCGGCGCGAAGTGGCACCGGCCGGGCCAAGCGTCGCTCAGGACCAGGCCGGTCATCGGGTCCCACCAGGACGGGTGGTTGGTCACGACCAGGACCGGACCGGGGGGGTCGTCGGCCCCAGGCCGGAACCCGGCCCGCGCCAGGCGGACGGCGTGGACGTGTTTCGCCACGTACCGCCGCGCGTACCAACGGAACATCCCGAACAGACCGGCGGACCGCGCGGGGGCGGCCAACGGCGTTGGTGCCCGGACCGGTGCCGGTGTCCGGACCGTCGCCCGCGTGCCGCGCCCCGGCGGGCGCGACGAGCCCGTCGCGGTCGAGCGCGTCGGCGGCGATCCAGCCCGACATCAGCACCATGGGCATCCCCGGCCCGGGGTGCGCGGCACCGCCGGCGAGGTAAAGGCGCGCCACGTCGGGGCTGCGGTTGGCCGGCTTGAACGCCCCGCTCAGCCGCCCGTGGCTCGCCAGGCCGTAAATCGCGCCGTTCAGGACGCCGTAGCGGTCGTGGATGTCTTGCGGGGTCAGCCGGCGCTCGAACGTGATCCGGGTCTCGATGTCTTCCAGGCCGGCGGTGCGCTTCAGCTTGTCGAGGATCACGCGGCGGTAGCCGGGGAACATGCGCTCCCAGTCTTGACCCGGGCGGAGGTACGGGGTGTGGACCAGGACGTAAAGCGCCTCGCCCCCCGGCGGGGCGACGCCGGGCTCGGTCGCGGCGGGGGCGCAGAGGTAGCAGGTCGGGTCGGGCGCGGGCTCGCCCTTGCGGTAGATGAAGTCAAACTCCTCGTGCGGGTCGCGCGAGAAGACGAAATTGTGGTGGAGCAACTGATCGTATTTGCGGTCGAGGCCGAGGTAAAGCACGACGCCCGAACAGGCCGGCTCGTACTTGCGCCGGCGTTCGAACCGGGCGGCGGCGTCGGTCCCGGGGAGCAGCTCGCGGTGGGTCCGCACGGAGTCGGCGTTCGACACGAGGGCGGCCAGCGGGACGCGCTCGCCGTCGTCGGTGACGACCCCGGCCACGCCGCCCGAGGCGTCGCGCTCGATCGACCGGACGGCGGTCCCCGTGCGGAACTCGACGCCCAGGTCGCGCGCCAGGGCTGCCAGGGCGACCGGCACGGCGCGGGTGCCGCCGCGGGGGTACCAGACGCCCTCGTTCGTCTGCATGTGCGCGATCCCGCAGAGGACGGCCGGCGAGGCGTCGGGGGCCGAACCGACGTACTGCGTGAAGTGGTCGAGCATCTGCGCCACGCGGGCCTCGGGGACGTAGGACCGGACGGTCCCGGCGACCGTGTCCCACATCCGCATCTTCAGGACGTCGGCCAGCACGCCCGGCTTGAAGGACGTCTTGACGTCCATCATGTCGCGGATCGAGCCGATCGACTTCCAGAAGAAGAAGCGGTCGGAGATGTCGCTGAGCGTCTGGGCCAGGCCGAGGAACTTGCGGTACCCGACGTCGGCCCCGGTGCCGGGCGCGAAGGCCGCGAGGGTCGCGGCCATGGCGTCGTTATCGGCGTGGAGGTCGAGGGTCGAGCCGTCCTCGAAGAAGGACCGCCATTGCGGGTCGAGGGGGACGAGGTCGATCTCGTCGCGGACGTCGCGTCCGGCCTCGGCGAAGACCCGCGCCAGGACCGACGGCATGAGCAGGATCGTCGGCCCCATGTCGAACCGGAACCCCTGGCCCTCCAGCGCCGCGGCCTTACCGCCGAGCCAATCGTTCTTCTCGAAAACGACGACCTCGTACCCCCGCGCCGCCAGCGTACACGCCGCCGCCAGGCCGCCGAGGCCGCCGCCGATCACGCCGATTCGACCCTCACGCCGGACGCCCATCGAATCACTCCAGGGAGGGGAAAACTTATCCACAGATGGACGCGGATCGAACACGGATGAAGACGGAAGGAAAAAAGTTACGGGAAAACATTCAGGGATCGGGACCGAAGAATGGACTGACTTTCTCTGCCTCTGTTCCTCTGCGTTGCCTCTGCGTCCATCTGCGGATGTGTTTCCGCGTCCCGGTCTCAGCCCACGCCGATCATCTCCGCCCTCTGGGGCAGGCCGGGCGAGACGGCGTCGAGCCAGCCGGTGTCCATGCCCAGGTCGCGGGCCAGCAGCCGGGAGGTGATCCTCGCCGATTCGTAGATCACGGGCAAGCCGCTGCCCGGGTGCGTCCCGCCGCCGACGAGGTAGACGGAGTCCAGGTCCTCGAACTTGTTGCGGGGGCGGAGGTGGAGCATCTGCTTGAGGCTGTGCGCCAGGTTGAACGTCGCGCCGCGGTAGATCTGGTGCGAGTGCTCCCAGTCGGCCGGGGTCAGCACGCGCTCGAACCGGATGCGGTTCTCGACGTCGCCCAGGCCGACCCTGGCGAGCTGCCGCAGCGCCAGCGCCCGGAACCGGTCTTTTTCTTGAGTCCAGTTGACGTTCGCGTGCTGGTGCGTCACCGGCACCAGCACGTAGAGGGTACTCATCCCGTCAGGCGCGAGCGAGGGGTCGGTCACGCAGGCGTTCTGGACGTAGAACGACGGGTCGTCGGAGAGGACGTGCCGGGTCTCGATCTCGTCGAGGTTCTTGAGGTAGTCACGCGAGAGGTAAATCGTGTGGTGCCGGAGGTGGTCGTAACGCCCCTCGACGCCCAGGTACATCATGAACGTGGAGCAAGAGAACTGCTTCTTCGCGACCTTGGCGTCCGTCCAGCGGCGGCGGAGGCGGTCGGGGACCAGCCGCTTCATCGCCTGGGCGAAGTCGGCGTTGATGACCACCGCGTCGGCCCTGTGCGTCCCCGAGGTGGACCGCACCCCGACGGCGCGCCGGCCTTCGAAGAGGATCTCCTCGACGTCGTCGCCCAGCGAGATCTCCACGCCGAGGTCTTCGGCCACCCCGGCCATCGCCCGGCTGACCGCGCCGCAGCCGCCGACGGGGTGGAAGACGCCGTACTCGTACTCAAGGAAGGAGAGGATCGAGAACAGGCTCGGGCAGTTGAACGGGGACATCCCCAGGTATTTCGACTGGAAGGTCATCGCCAGCCGGACCCGGTCGTCGCGGAAGTACCGGGACAGCTCGCCGTCCAGCGAGAGCCAGGGGCGGAGCAGGGGGAGCATCTTCATGAGGTGCGGCGAGAGCAGGTCGCGCCACCGCAGGAAGGGCGATTCGAGGACGGTGCGGAACTGCTCCATCTTGACCCGGTTGTCGGACATGAACCGGTGGAACTGGCCGGCGTCGCCGGGCGCGAGGGCCGCGATCGCCTGCTCCATCCGGGCGAGGTCGGGCGTGGCGAGCAATTCGCCCCCGGCGCCGAAGACCAGGTGGTACTGGGGGTCGAGCTTGATCAGCTCGACCTCGTCGTGGAGGTCGCGTCCGACGGCCGAGAAGATCTCTTCGAGGACGCGCGGGTAGAGGAAGAAGGTCGGCCCGAGGTCGAACTGAAAGCCGCCCCCGGCCAGGGTCGAGGTCCGCCCGCCGACCTGCGGGTGCCGCTCGATCAGCTTGACGTCCACCCCCGCCCGCGCCAGGAGCATGGCGCTGGCCAGGCCCCCGGGCCCCGCGCCGATGATGACCGCCCGCGCCCGCTTCGCCTTGGCCATGTGCGTGCCGCTCCACTCCATCCACCCCGCGAGGAGACCGGCCGCCCCCGGCGTGCCGATCCCGCCTGAACTCAATGACTTGGAGCGTTGTAGTCGGACCGGCGCGGGCGTCAAGGGCCGCCGCCCGACCGCCCCGTTGCCCCCGGGGCCGGTGGCGCGGTAAGGTCGGACCGATCTGCTTCGGAAGGACCGCTCCTGACCCCGGCGCCGGCCGCCGGCCCCGCCCCCGTCAACGGAACCCCCATGACCACGACCCTCGCGCTGCTGGCCTGCTGCCTCACGCTCGCCGCGCCCGAACCCGGCCGCCCGTTCGCCGTCACCGTGGTGGACGAGCAGACGGGGCGCGGCGTGCCCCTGGTCGAGCTGAAGACGGTCAACGAGGTGCGGTACGTCACCGACAGCGCCGGGGTCGCGGCCGTGTACGAGCCGGGCCTGATGGGGCAGTCGGTCTTCTTCCACGTCAAGAGCCACGGCTACGAGTACCCGGCCGACGGGTTCGGCATCCGCGGCAAGGCGCTCACGCTCGTCGAGGGGGGGAGCGCGACGCTCAAGGTGCGCAGGGGGAACGTCGCCGAGAGGCTGTACCGGGTCACCGGGGCGGGGGTTTATCGAGACTCCGTGCTGGTCGGCCGGGACGTGCCGGTCAAGGCGCCGCTGCTGAACGCCCGGGTCTTCGGGTCGGACAGCGTGCTGACGGCGTCGTACCGGGGCAAGCTGTACTGGTTCTGGGGGGACACGAACCGGCCCGACTACCCGCTCGGCAACTACCACACCCCGGGCGCCACGTCGGGATTGCCGGGGCGGGGGGGGCTCGACCCCGAACTCGGCGTGGACCTGGCGTACTTCACGGACGAGACGACCGGGTTCGCCCGGCCGACCGCCGAACTCCCCGGCGAGGGGCCGACCTGGCTCACCGGCCTCGCCGCCTTCCGCGACGAGGACGACGGCCGGGAGCGGCTCGTCGCCGGCTACGCCAAGGTGAAGCCGAGCATGGCCACCTACGAGCACGGGCTCGTCGTGTTCGACCCCGAAAAGAACGTGTTCGAGAAGGTCGCCACCTTCCCGCTCGACTCGGCCCTGCGGCCCGGGGGCCACACGTACCGGCGCGAGGAGGGGGGCCGCGCGTATCTTTATTACTGCACCCCGTTCCCCCAGACCCGCGTCCGCGCCCGGATGGCCGACCTCAAGGACGTGACGAAATATGAAGGGTTCTCCCCGCTCTTGACCGGCACGCCGCGCCCCGGGAAGACGCCCGACGCGGGCCGCCTCGACCACGGCCCCGGCGGCCGGGTGCGCCACGCCTGGCGGCCGGACACGGCGGTGCTCACCCCGCCCGAGGAACAGAAACTCCTGCGCGGCGACGCGGCCGGGGACAGGCGGCTCGACCTCCGCGACGTCGAGACCGGGTCGTTCGTCTGGGCGCACGCGGGCTCGGTGGCCTGGAACCCGTACCGCGAGCGCTGGGTGATGCTCGCCGTGCAGGGGGGCGGCTCGTCGTCTTACCTGGGCGAGGTCTGGTACGCCGAGGCCGACACCCCGCTCGGCCCCTGGGCGTACGCGCGCAAGGTGGCGACCCACGACAGGTACAGCTTCTACAACCCCCTGCACCACCCCGAGTTCGACAAGGACGGCGGCCGGGTCATCTACTTCGAGGGGACGTACACGATCACCTTCTCGCGGAACGACGACCCGACGCCGCGTTACGAGTACAACCAGGTGATGTACCGGCTCGACCTCTCCGACCCCCGGCTGAACCTGCCCGTCGCGGTCTACGCCACGCCCGAGGGCGGTCTCGCCACGGGCCAGGCCGCCGCCCGCGCGGCCGGCGGCGCCCCGCCCGCCTTCTTCACCCTGGAACGGCCCGGACCCGGGACCGCCCCCGTGTTCCGGACGGCCGGGGGGCTCCGCGCCGGGACACCCCCCGAGGGGACAAAAGTCGCGTTTTACGCCCTCGACGGCCGGGGCGCGAACCCGCCCCGGGCGTCGGTGCCGCTGGGGCAGGTCCGCCGGGGCGAAGACCCCCCCGACGTCCGGGTCTGGCCGGTCCCTTCGGCGACCGGCCTGAACACGCGCTGACCGTGTCCGGGCGATGTGTTGTTCCCCGCGGCGTCAACGGGCGTCGCCGGCCGAGGTCCGGCCCGGCCGGCACGACGGGAAACACGCGACGGCGACGGGAGGACGGACCGGCGACCCTCAAGGGGGAACCCGGGCGCGTGAAAAAACCCGGTGCCTCGGGGGTCGAGGCACCGGGTCGGTCACGGTCGGCGTAACGCCCGCCCGGCTCAGGAGTGCGGTGCGGAGTCGTCGCGGTCGTCCGGGCGGGCGCGGCGGGCCTTGCGGGGGCGGTCTTCGGGGAGGCCGGCGAGGAACTCGTCGCTGTAGTGAGAACTTTCGACGATGTCGCCGACGTCACCGGGGGCGGCGGAGATCGGGGCCGGGAAGATGCTGTAGAGGACCGGCATCAGGTAGCGGGTCAGGAAGAGGGTGACGAGCATCCCGCCGACCACGACGATCGCCAGCGGCTTCTGGGCCTGCGAGCCGATCGAGGTGGCCAGGGCCGCGGGCAAGAGCCCCAGCGCCGCGGTCAGCGAGGTCATGACGACGGGGCGGACCCGCAGCTCGGCGCCGCGCATCACCGACTCGAAGACCCGGTAGCCGTGCGACCGCATCTGGTTGAAGTAGGAGATCAGCAGCACCCCGTCCTGCACGGCGACGCCGAAGATCGAGATGAACCCGACGGCCGCCGAGATGCTGAACGGCGTCCCGGTGATCCACAAGGCCCAGACGCCCCCCATCGTGGCGGCGACGACGTTGGCCATGACCAGCATGGCGTCCTTCAGGGAGTTGAAGGCCATGTAGAGCAAGACCATGATCAGGCCGATCGAGAGCGGGATGATCAGCATCAGCCGCTCGTTGGCCGCCTGCATCTGGGCGAACTCGCCCGACCACTCGACCCGGTAGCCGCGGGGCAGGTTGGCCCCCCCCTTGGGGTCGTCCACCTTCGTCTGGGCCTCCGCGATGGCCGAGGCCAGGTCGCGGTTGCGGACGCTGAACTTGATGGGGATGAACCGGCGGTTGTTCTCGCGGTAGACGTACGACGCGCCCGGCTTGTGGGGGTGGATCGTGGCGACCTGCGCCAGCGGGATGCGCACCCCCGGCGAGCCGTCGGCCGTGCCGGGGGCGTCGATCGGGATCCGGGAGATGACGGTGGGGTCGTCGCGGAGGTCCACCGGGAGCCGCAAGACGATGTCGTAGAACTTCTCCCCCTCGACCATCTGCGAGAACGCCCGGCCGCCGATGGCGACCTGGACGACCGCCTCGACGTCGGCCACGTTGATCCCGTACCGGGCGCAACGGTCGCGGTCGATCTCGATCTCCAGGTTCGGCTGGCCGACGATATGGAAGAGGCCGACGTTCTCGATCCCGCGGACCGAGGAGAGGATGTTGGCGACCCGCTGCCCGGCCTGCTCCAGGGTCCCCAGGTCGGACCCGAAGAGCTTCACCGAGTTCGCCCCCTTGACCCCGGAGAGCGCCTCCTCGACGTTGTCGCGGATCAACTGCGAGAAGTTGAAGTTCACGCCCGGGAACTCCAGGAACTTCTCCTCCAGCTCCAGTTGCAGCTCCTCGCGGGTGAGCGACCGCCGCAGCCAGGGGATCTCGCGGCCGGCGATTTTGGTCGGCAGCTCGCGGCCCCAGAGGACGTGCGGCTTGGTGCGCCACTCCTCCATCGGCCTGAGCGGGACGTTGAACTCGACGTTGAAGAAGCTGGTGACGTCGGTGCCGTCGTCGGGCCGGCCGATGTGCGACATCACCCCGCGGACCTCGGGCACCGAGGCGATCACCTGGCGGAGCCGGGGGGCGAACCGCGCCGCGCCTTCGAGCGAGACCGTCCGCGGCAGGAGCGCCCGGATCCAGAGGTTCCCCTCCTCCAGCGGGGGCATGAACTCGCCCCCCAGGTGCGGGACCATGAACGCCGTGCCCGCCGCCAGCACGAGCATCGCGGCGATCGTCAGGTAGCGGTGCCTGAGCACCTTCGAGAGCTGACGCAGGTAGCTCCGCTTCATCACCTTGTCGAGCCAGGTGTCGTGCTCCTCCTTCTTGTTCGTGAACAGGAACGAGCAGAGCACCGGCGCCAGGGTCACGGCCAGGAGCAGCGCCCCGGCGATGGCGAACGCGTAGGTGTTCGCCATCGGCCCGAAGAGCGCCCCCTCCGGCCCGGTCATCGAGAAGAGCGGGATGAACGCGCAGACGATGATCGCCGTCGAGAAGAAGAGCGCCCGCTCGATCTCGCTGGAGGCGTCCACGATCCGGTCGATCAGCGGCCGCGACCGGTCGGCGGTGCGCGACGTGATGTGCCGGTAGATGTTCTCCACGATGATCACCGAACTGTCCACGATGATCCCGAAGTCCACCGCCCCGATCGACAACAGGTTGGCGCTCTTGCCCTGCACGTACAGCACCGTCACCGAGAACAACAGCGCCAGCGGGATCATCAGCGCCACGATCCCCGCGCTGGCCAGGTCGCCCAGGAAGACGAACAAGATCCCGACCACCAGCGCCATCCCGACGACCAGGTTGTGGACCACGTTGTGCGTCGTGACCTCGATCAACTGGGTCCGCTGGTTGAAGACGACGAGTTTCATCCCCTTGGGCAGCAGGCCGCTGGAGTTCAGCTCCGCGAGCTTGTCGCGGACGGCGTCGGAGACCTCCTTGGACTTCTCGTACTTGCGCATCAGGACGATGCCCTCGACCACGTCGTCCTCGTCGGCGCGGCCGACCAGGCCGAGCCGGGGCCGGTTGCCGACGACCACCTTGGCGATGTTGCGGAGGTACACCGGGTTGCCGCTGACGGTCGTGACGATCACCTTCTCCAGGTCGGAGAGCTTGTCCACCTCGATCTCGCGGTAGCGGTCCACGCTGGCCGGGTCGATCGGGTCCTTGCCCTCGCCGATCAGGCCGGTCGCGCGGAGGTTGTGCGACTGGCCGCCCATCGTCAGGATGTCACCGCCGACGTTCGCGTTCGACTTGCTGATCGCTTCCTCGACCTGCTGGAGCGTGACGTTGAATTGGCGCAAAAGCCGGGTGTCGATCAAGACCTGGTACTGCTTGACCGTGCCGCCGTAGCCGGTCACGTCGATCACCCCGGGGACGGTCTTGAGCGCCCGCTGGAGGATCCAGTCTTGCACGGCCTTGCGCTGGTTGAGGTCGTACCCGGGGCCTTCCAGCACGTACCGGACGATCTCCCCGGTCGGGCTCCAGGGGGAGAGGCCGGGGGTGACGCCCTGCGGCAGGTTGGCCACGAACCCGAGGCGGTTGATGACCTCCTGGCGGGCCTTGGCGTAGTCGGTCCCGTAGGCGAACTGGCACTTGATGTCGTTCAGCCCGGCGACCGACGTGCTGCGGAGCATCTCCAGCCCCGGCATCCCGTTCAGCGCGGTCTCGACGGGGATGCCGACGAGCCGCTCCATCTCTTCGGGGCTGGCGCCGGGGTTCTGGGTGATGACCTCGACCAGCGGCGGGGTGGGGTCGGGGTACGCTTCGACGTTCAGGTTCAACGCGGAGTAGACCCCGGCCGCGATCAGGCCGAGGGTCCCGAGCAGCACGATGAGCCGGTTGTGCAGGCTCCACGTGATGATGAGCCGGACCATAGGACGTTTTCCTCGTCGGTCGAACGAACGGGGCGATGTGCGGTGCGGTCTGTCAACGCGGTGGGTTCAGGCGGC
>JAABUK010013212.1_pt1 | contig 10344 bp, 8 predicted proteins | sample 5559141 | NCBI WGS metagenome assembly JAABUK01 (sample SAMN10711869, study PRJNA513367) | rock metagenome | isolation source: Antarctica rocks | place: Antarctica: Victoria Land, Pudding Butte nord | collected 2016-01-03 | reverse complement strand
CGTAGGGCATGAGCAGGCCGCCCACCTCACCAGCGCCGGGCGGGGCGGGGATGTGGGCGATGACGTGGTCGGCGACGGACAGGACGGCGGCGTTGTAGGCGTCCTGTCCCGCCTGCACCCCGGCCAGAGCCTCGCCGCCGCTGGCGAGAACGAAGCCGACCGTGCGGCCGAGGCGGTCTGCCGCCGCGTCCAGGGCATGGGTGTCCCCGTCGCGGTCGCGGCCGAGGGCGCTCACGAGGTCGCCCTCCTGGTGCTCCACGAGCAGCTGGGCCACGTGGACGAGTGCCGGGGCGCGGGCGGGGTCTGCGGCTGGTCCAGAGGTGTCGATCCGGTCGAGGGCCAGCTCGCCGAGCACGGCCGCCGCGGTCTGCTCGTCGCGCAGGACGATGTCGAAGGTGCCGGGCACCCGGCCGTTCTGGACGAACCGGTGGCCCGACGGGAGCAGCGACGCGTCGGTGCCGCGGGCTGCGGTGCCGTCCAGGACATCGGTCAGGGCGTCGGCGTGAGCACCGAGGACCGTTGCGACGTCGTAGAGGGCGGGGGACAGGGCCCGACGCAAGCCGGTCAGGTCGCCGGTTTCGAGCGCGGTCGCGCCGACGGCGTCCAGGAAGCGTGCGGCGAGGTGCATGGAGGCAAAGTCATGTGGGTCGGAACCTGACTCGACGACGAGCTGGCCCAAGAGAGCCGTCGACCTGCCGGCTCGGCCGTCGGCGACGAGGCGGAACCGGTCGCGGACCAGGTGGTCGACTACGAGGAGGTCGTCCTCACCGGGCAGCGGGTGCAGCAGGAAGGCGCGGGTCGCTGCCACATCCCCACGCAGCGTCTGCTCGAGGGCCAGAAGCACGTCATCGAGCCCCAGGTCGAGGGTCGAGCCGGCAGACCCCGTCGCAAGCAGGCGCGTCGCATCGATGCTGCTCGTCGGGCCCGGCTTTCGGGCGAGCGCCAGCCTCTCTGCGGCGACGAGGGCCACGCCGACGCTCTCGACGTAGAGGACGCCCGGGCTGTGACCGGGACCACTGCGCGCTGCGCCTGCAAGCAGCTGGCCCTGACCCCACCCGCCCCCGACCCACGTCCCGTCGGCACGCGGGTAGAGCTGCCCCACCGACGCAGCGACCACCTGGAGCCAGGTGCCGCGCCACCGGGTCAGCCGCCGCTCCGTCGCCGGGTCGAGCTCGCGCGAGCGTTCGGGGTTCGCCGCCGTGGACAGTGCGACGCCCAGAGCGGCCAGGACCTCGGCGGTGCGTTGGGTCGGTCGGTGTCGCTCCCACCCCCTCCCCCGGCGCCCGGCACCGCCAGGGCTGCCAGCACGTCGTTCAGCCGCTCCGGGGTCAGCCGGGCCATGAGCGCCCGGGCGAAGACCGGGTCGGCGACGCGACCGCCGAGCAGGGTGGCGACCTGGTCAAGGGCGCCGACGTCGCCGGCCACGACCAGCTCAAGGAGGCGGCAGGCGTCCGCAGCCTCCGACTCAGCCCGGAGGGCGGCGAGCTGACCGACGACAAGACCGAGCCCGTCGAGGACGGCGCCGCGGACCGCCGCATCGGTCTCGGGAGCCGAGCGCTCGACGGCGGCGGGTCCCCCGCCTGCGCCCGGCAGGACCTCGTCGGTCAGCGAGCGCAGGGAGGTCGCCGCGCGGTCACCGGCCTCGTCGAGCAGGCCCAGGCACGCGGCATACTCGGCTCGCAGCCGGGAGAAGTCCGTGGCCCGCGCCGCGGCCGCCTCGTGGGCGAACGTGCGCGCGGCTGGCGTGCCCGCCCCGACGGCGAAGGGCAGGTCGCAGATCGCGGTCCGGTAGGCGCGCGAGGCCTCGTCCCACGCGAACTGGAGGTGCAGCACGGTCCGCCGCACCACGTCGAGCGCGTCAGCGTAGCCCGCCAGCGCCGCGGCGGCGCGGGGCATCCGCCTCGCCAGGCCGTCGATCCGCGTCGCGAGCAGGGAGCAGTCGTGCTGCGCCGCCTCGAAGGCGGCGCCGGCCCAGTCCGGCCCAGGAAGAAGGTGCGCGCGCCCTGGGTGGCGATGACCCCCTGGCCGGCTTGGGAGCCGACGCTGGCGTAGAGGGCCGAGGCCCGCCACAACGACCCGGGCTCACCCTGCGGCAGCGGGAGCTCGAGCGAGCCGAGGGTCACGCCGCGACGGTCCTGCGCAGCATGGCCACGTTGTGGATCTCCACGTCGCGGTAGTCCTCCGCCGCCCCGGCGAAGCCCTCGCTGAGGATCTGCGCCGCCTCGGCCAGTGCTGCGAGGACGGCCGCTTCGACCCGTCCCAGATCCAGCACCGCTGCCGCCAGGCCCGCGTGGCTCGTGCCCACTCCCGAGGTCGCACTCGACCCGGCGGCATGCAGGCACGGCGCCAGTGCCTGCAGGGCCTCGGCGTCGCGGCCGGTGTGGACGGCCACGGCGCCGAGCTCATCTGGTGCAGCACTGATCTCGGCCATGGACCGAATCTAGGCCTGGGTCCAGCCGGCGGTCCTCGGTTGTCCACAGCCTCTCCCGGGCCACGCCAATCCGGCCGAGCCCGAGGTCAGGAACGCACCCACACCGTCGTGTCGGTCGGAATGCCACCGGCCGCGTCAAGCTCGTCCGAGCTGAGCAGGACCGTGCCGACGGGCGGGCTCACGAAGGTGGCGCCGAGGTTGGTGACGACGGTGACCGAGCCCTGCGCCCCGTCGTTGGCGAAGGCGACGACGTCGGGCTGGTCGGCATACGCCTCGAGCCAGCGCAGCGAGCCCTCGCCCAGGCGGTGCCCGCGACGGACGGAGAGCATCGAGCGGTAGAGCTCGAGGGTCGAGCCCACCCGGCCGACCTGCTGGTCGACCGCAAGATCGGCATAACATGCTGGCTGCGGCAGCCATGCGGCCTCCGACGGTCCGAAGCCGAGGGACGGTCCGGCCTTGGTCCACGGCATCGGGACCCGGCACCCGTCGCGTCCCAGCTCGACGCCCCGGCTCCGGACGAACGTCGGGTCCTGGCGGACCTCGTCGGGCAGGTCGGTGGAGTCCGGCAGCCCGAGCTCCTCACCCTGGTAGATGTACGAGGCGCCGGGAAGGGCCAGCATCAGGGCCGTCGCGGCCCGGGCCCGGCGCAGACCGAGCTCACGGTCGGGTTGGACGTCGTCCGCGCCGATGCCGTTGGGGCGTCGCTCGTCCTGGCTCAGGCCGAGACGGGAGGCGTGCCGCACGACGTCGTGGTTCGACAGCACCCAGGTGCTCGGCGCGCCGACCGAGCCGGCCGCTGCGAGCGAGTGGTCGATGACCGCGGTGAGCTGGGCGGCCTTCCAGGGGCACTGAAGGAAGTCGAAGTTGAAGGCCTGGTTCATCTCCGCGGGGCGCACATAGCGCGCCGCGCGCTCCGCCGGCTCGACCCACGCCTCGGCGCAGAGGATGCGGTCGGGGCGACCGTAAGAGTCGAGCACCTTGCGCCACTGCTCGTAGATCTCGTGGACGCCGTCCTGGTCCCACATCGGCGGCCCTTTTACCGCGTCCCCGTCCAAGCCCCCGGACCGCTGGTCTGCGACGTCCCCGTCCTCGGGCCGACCGAGCAGCTCCTGCTCCTCGCCCCAGTCCGGCAGCCCGGCCTGCTTGACCAGCCCGTGCGCGACATCGACGCGGAAGCCGTCGACGCCCCGGTCGAGCCAGAAGCGCAGGACCGACTCGAACTCCGCGCGGACCTCGAGGCTGTCCCAGTTGAAGTCCGGCTGCCTGGTGTCGAACAGGTGGAGGTACCACTGGCCCGGGGTCCCGTCCGGCTCGCTCACCCTCGTCCAGGCGCCACCGCCGAAGACCGACTTCCAGTTGTTCGGGGGGAGGTCGCCGTTTGGCCCCCAGCCGTTCTGGAAGATGTAGCGCTCCCGCTCGGGCGACCCCTCTGGGGCGCTCACCGCCGCCCTGAACCACACGTGCTCGTCCGACGAGTGGTTCGGGACGAGGTCGACGATGACCTTCAGCCCGAGCTCGTGGGCCCGCGCGAACATCGCGTCGGCGTCGGCGAGAGTGCCGAAGAGCGGGTCGACGTCGCGGTAGTCGGCGACGTCGTAGCCGGCGTCCGCCTGGGGGGAGGGGTAGAAGGGCGAGAGCCAGACCGCGTCGACGCCCAGGTCGCGCAGGTAGCTCAGCCGGGCCGTGACACCGGGCAGGTCGCCGACCCCGTCACCGTCGCGGTCCACCCAGGAGCGGGGGTAGATCTGGTAGATCACCGCGTGGCGCCACCAGGCACCCGGGTCGGTGGTCTCGGACGGGCGGGCTGCCGGGGCCGTGGAGGGCGAGGTCAGGGTCACTGCACCAGCGTGAGGGATGCCGGAAAGTTCCTGCAAGTCCGGCTGGGCTCGAGTCACGGCGTGCCGCCCCGAGGTCGACGCGAGGGCGGGCTGCGGCGCGTCCCTGGCGGCCCCACCGGGTGGGAAGATGGGCCCATGACGTTCTACGACGAGGTGGGTGGGCACCCGACGTTCGCCAGGCTGGTGCATGAGTTCTACGTCGGCGTGGGCGGCGACCCGGCGCTGCGGGCGCTCTACCCCGAGGAGGACCTCAGGCCGGCCGAGGCGCGCCTGCTCGGCTTCCTCGTGCAGTACTGGGGCGGACCGACGACCTACTCCGAGGAGCGTGGGCACCCCCGTCTGCGGATGCGCCATCACCCGTATGCCGTGACGCCGGCGCAGCGGGACCGTTGGCTGACGCACATGCTCGCCGCGGTCGACACGCTCGGTCTCGACGAGGCCCACGACCTGCTGCTGTGCGACTACCTCACCCGGGCCGCGCACTCGCTCGTCAACCAGCTCGAGGACGAGCCGGCGAGCTGACGCCGGCTGCTTCGCTCATGCGGGTGAGGTTCGCTCAGGAGGGCGGACCCAGGGCGCCGCCGCTGTACGGCGGCATCGGGGGCGGCCCGGGCACGACGACCCCGTTCGCGTCGAAGGCGGCCTTGACCCGCTCGCGGATCTCCCGCTGGACTGCCGCGCTCTCGTTGGCGGCGCACCTCGCGGTGACCCGGAGGGTGACGTAGCCCCCGGTCATCGCCTCGATCCCGACCACGGACGGGTCCTCGAGCAGCCGGGACGACCACGGCTCGGTCGTGCCGAGGTCAGCCACCACCTCGGTGATCAGCCGGGTCACCCGCGCCAGGTCCTCGTCGTAGGCGACCTGGAGGTCGACCACGGCCGTCGACCAGCCCTGGGACTTGTTACCGATCCTGAGGATCTCGCCGTTCCGGACGTACCAGACCACGCCGCTGGAGTCACGGATCCGGGTGATCCGCAGGGTGACGTCCTCCACGGTTCCCGTGACCGAACCGGTGTCGACGACGTCGCCCACGCCGTACTGGTCCTCGACGATCATGAAGACGCCGGAGAGGAAGTCCTTGACGAGGCTCTGGGCACCGAACCCCAGTGCGACCCCGCCGACACCGGCTGACGCGAGCAAGGGACCGAGGGGCAGCCCGACGATCGACATGACGGTGAGCGCGGCGATGCCGACGACGACGAACGTGACGATGCTGCGCAGGATGGCGCCCGTCGTCGTGGTGCGCTGGAGATGGCGTTCGTGGGCCAGGCCGGTGACGTCGGCCAGGAGCCGGCCCGCGCGGCCCGGCACCTGCGCCAACCGCGCGTCGTTGCGGGTGGTCGCCGTGGCCACCATGCGGTGGATCAGCCGGTTGGCCAGCCAGCGCAGGACCATCGCGCCGACCACGGTCAACAGGATGAGGACCGCCGAACCGCCCGCCCGCTCCCACGCGGTAGCCAGCCAGTCCCAAGCGGTGGCCAGCCCGGACGCGCCGGGCGGCCTCAGCTGGGGGAGCCCAGCGGTGACGAGGTCAGTCACGCTTGGCGTCGCACTCCTGCGCGCGCACCGCGGTGCGTGCCGCCTCAAGCTTCTCGATGACGAGCCGGCGCAAGGCCGGGGGGGCGTCCTCATGAGCGTCGAGCCACGTATCCGTCGTCGCAACGAGGGCCGGGCTGGCCAGACCGAGCGGGTAGAAGGCCAGCGGGTACTCCTTGCCGATGATGCGCTCGCGGATGGCCGCCGACCGGGTGTTCCAGACGGTTACCAGTGAGTCGTGGTACTTCGCGACGTAGTCGCTCAGCACGGACTGGTCTATCGCCCGGTTGAACCCGGCCGAGACAGCCTCAATGGCCGAGTTGGACAGGCCGTCCTCCTCGACGGCGCTCCGCCACGCCTCCGCCTTCGCCTTCGGCGTTGGCCGGGCGGCTCGGGCGAGGTGAGCCTTCTCGCGGCCGCTGCTCGTGTTGTCGCGCTCGAGCTCGGCCTCGATCTCGGACTCATCGGCGTCGCCGGCCGCCTCGAGCGCGGTGAGCAGCGTCCAGCGCAGGTCCTGGTCGACCTCGAGGCCTTCGTAGGGCTGCGACCCGTCGAAGGCGCCGCGGAGTCGGCCCACGTCCTCGGTGCCGTGCCCGATACGGCTGAAGGCACCGACGAGCTGGAACTGCCGGTCGCTGCCGGCCGCGGCCTGCTCGGCGAGCTCGCGCAGCGTGTCCGCGACCTTGCGCTGGGTCTCGGCCCGGTGCTCGGGGGCGCAGTAGAGCGTCGCCGACGTGAGGAGCAGCGACGGGATCTGCTTCGTCGTCTGGAGAATCGTCCGCAGCACCGTCGAGTGGTGCTCGACCGCCACGCACCCAAGGAGCACGTCGATGAAGTCCCGCGAGGCGAGCTCGCCCTCGCGGACCATCTCCCAGAAGGCGCCAAGCACGAGGGACCGCGGGAGGCTCTCCGTGAACGACGTGGCGTGCGCGAGCGCCGTGGCGTGCGAGCGCTCGTCGAGGCACAGCTTGGCATAGCTCAGGTCGTCGTCGTTCGGCAGGAACAGGTCCGGCTGCGGGAGACCGATGAGCTCGGTCAGCTCGGTGCGTGCACCGACGACGTCGACCTCGTGCCGGCCGGTGCGCGAGAGCGCCCCATCGCGCAGGTCGTACCGTCCGACCGCGATGCGGTGCGGCCGCAGGGTCGGGTAGCCCTCGGCGGCCGTCTGGATGATGGCAGCCGAGCTGATCACCCCGGAGTCGTCCGTCTCTACCTCGATCCGCAGCGTGTTCACCCCCGCCGTCTTGAGCCACGCCTCGGACCACGTGCCGAGATCGCGCCCGGAGCTCGCCTCGAACTCGGCGAGGAGGTCGGCGAACCGTGTGTTGCCCCACGCGTACTTGCGGAAGTAGGACCGCAGGCCCTCGGTGAAGGCCTCGCGCCCCACGTAGGCGACGAGCTGCTTGAGGATCGAGCCGCCCTTGGCGTAGGTGATGCCGTCGAAGTTGACCAGGACGTCCTCGAGGTCCCTGATGTCGGCGTAGACCGGGTGGGTCGAGGGCAGCTGGTCCTGCTGGTATGCCCAGGTCTTCTCGTGGCTCTGGAACGTCGTCCAGGCGTCCACCCACTCGGTCGCCTCGGACTGGGCGACGGTCGAGGCCCACTCCGCGAACGACTCGTTGAGCCAGAGGTCGTCCCACCACCTCATCGTCACGAGGTCGCCGAACCACATGTGGGCGAGCTCGTGCAGGATCGTCAGGCCGCGTCGCTCAACCGTCGTGTCGGTGACCTTGCTCCGGAAGACGTAGACCTCGGTGATCGTCACGCAGCCGGCGTTCTCCATGGCCCCGGCGTTGTACTCGGGCGTAAAGATCTGGTCGTACTTCGGGAACGGGTAGGCCGAGTCGAACTCCTTCTCGAAGAAGTCGAACCCCCGCTTCGTGATGTCGAAGATGTTGTCGTGGTCGACGTACTGCATGAGCGACTTCCGGGCATAGATCGCCAGCGGGACCGTGCCACCTCGTGAGGCCACCTCGTCGCGGACGACGTCGTAGGGCCCGGCCACGAGGGCGGTGATGTACGAGGAGATCCGCGGCGTCGCCTCGAAGGCCCACGTCCTGGCTTGTATGCCGTTCCGCTCACGCGCGTCCGTGGGCTCCGGGCTGGGCGAGTTCGAGACGAGGTTCCAGTGTGCCGGCGCGGTGACCGTGAAGGTGAACGTGGCCTTGAGGTCGGGCTGCTCGAACACGGCATACACCCGCCGGGAGTCGGGGACCTCGAACTGGCTGTAGAGGTAGACCTCGCCGTCGACCGGGTCCACGAAACGGTGTAGACCCTCCCCGGTGTTGGTGTAGAGGCCCGTGGCCCCGACGACGAGCTTGTTCTCGGCAGCGAGGCCGGGCAACGAGATCCGCGAGTCGGCCCAGTGGTCTGCGGGTTCGAGGCGCTCGCCGTTCAGGGTGACTGACTCGACCGACTCGGCCAGGAGGTCGATGAAGGTCTCCGCGCCCGGTGTGGTGGCCGCGAAGCGGACCGTCGTCGTCGTCGCGAAGGTCGTCGGTCCGGTGGTGAGGTCGAGGACGACGTCGTAGCTGGTGACGGAAAGCAGGTCGGCACGCGCTGCCGCTTCGTCTCGGGTGAGGTTCTGGCCGGGCACGGGATGCACTCCTGCGGTTGAGGGGGATGAGGGCTGGACGCCCGCCATGATCGCACGACGCGCCGTGTCGTTCCTCTCCCAGCACGCGTGGTGGGACCTGGCCACCACCACGGCGACCACTGACGGGGCAGTGCGAGGATGCAGGGTATGAGCCCTGCGAAGAAGAAGAGCAGCACCGAGCCGGCGGCGAGTCGGACGAGGCGCGCGAAGGCCGAGATGTGGTTCGACCCGGCCTGCCCCTGGGCGTGGGGGACCTCCCGCTGGTTGATGGAGGTCGAGAAGGTCCGCGACGTCGACGTGACCTGGTCGGTCATGAGCCTCTCGGTGCTGAACGAGAAGGCGGACGTGTCCCGGAGCTACAGCGACCTCATGAGCCGGGCCTGGGGTCCGGTGCGGGTCGTCATCGCCGCGTCCGAGGCCCACGGGGACTCGGTCGTCAAGCCGCTCTACGACGCCATGGGCACCCGGATCCACCTCAGGAAGGTCCGCGACTACGACCGGGTCGTCGAGGAGTCCCTTGAGGAGGTCGGGCTCCCCGCCACCCTGGCGCGGGCAGCCCACCAGAAGAAGTACGACGCGGCGCTGCGGCGCAGCCACAAGCGAGGCATCTCGCTCGTGGGCACCGACGTTGGCACCCCGGTCATCAGCGTCCAGGGTGTCGCCTTCTTCGGACCGGTCGTCACTCCGGCGCCCAGGGGTGAGGCCGCCGGCCGGCTGTGGGACGGAACCCTGCTCGTTGCCGGCACCCCGGGGTTCTACGAGCTGAAGCGAACCCGGACCATGGGGCCGATCTTCGACTGACCTCCACCCGAGCGGGAAGGGACTACGGACATGCGCGTCCACATCGGCGGCGACCACGCGGCATACGAGCTGCACGAGGCGCTCGTCGCCCACCTGCGCAAGGCCGGGCACGAGGTGACCGACCACGGACCGCACGCGTACGACGCGGAGGACGACTACCCCGTAGCGGTGCTCCGTGCTGCCGAGGCCGTTGCGAGAGAGCAGGGTTCGCGCGGTGTGGTGCTCGGCGGTTCCGGCAACGGGGAGCAGATGGCGGCCAACAAGGTCACCGGTATCCGGGCCGCGCTCGCCACGACCCCCGAGCTGGCGCGGCTCGCGCGGGAGCACAACGACGCCCAGGTCGTCTCGGTCGGGGGCCGCTTCACGGCCGTCGATGAGGCCAAGGCGATCGTCGACGTGTTTCTCGCAACGGAGTTCTCCGGGGTGCAACGGCACGCCCGGCGGATCGCCATGGTCGCCAAGTACGAGTCCGACGGGGTGCTCCCGGACGACGGCTGACCTGCGCCAGCGGCTCCACCCCAACCGTTCGGCCTGTTCTTGGTAAAGATCGACGCCCACCATCGGGGCGCGGCCTAGGGTTGGCGAGTGTCCACGAGCGACTTCCTGACGCGCCGACGGCTGTCCGCGCGCAGGCTCCCCGCTGCCCTGCGCAGCTCACGGGCGCAGCAGTCGCTGGCCGCGCCGACGGTCCGGGCGTCTGGGTTGGTGCTGGTGGGGTTGGCCCTCTTCGCGGGTATGGTCACCTGGCCGGAATGGCTGCCGCCGAGCGCCTTTGCGCCGCTCATCCTGCTAGCGGGGCTCTATCTCACGCCGGGGTTACTCGTCCTCGTGAGCACCACCTACCTGGCCGAGCTCGTCGTCTACAACTCCGTGCGCAGCGTCACCCCCGCCTCATGGGTGGCCCTCGGCTCGATCGCTGCCGTCGTCGTCGTCATGCTCTCCTCGTCCCGGTCGCGGGCCCGCCTCGGCGTCCAGGGTCACCACGGTGAGTCGATGTTCGTCGACCTCCGGGACCGCCTCCGGGCCTTCGGCGAGCTGCCCGAGCTGCCGGCGCGCTGGCACGCCGAGGCGGCCGTCGAGTCCGCCTACGGCCAGTCGTTCTCCGGCGACTTCGTCGTCGCCACGCGGTCCCGCTGCGGAC
>JAABUK010013211.1_pt1 | contig 10345 bp, 7 predicted proteins | sample 5559141 | NCBI WGS metagenome assembly JAABUK01 (sample SAMN10711869, study PRJNA513367) | rock metagenome | isolation source: Antarctica rocks | place: Antarctica: Victoria Land, Pudding Butte nord | collected 2016-01-03 | reverse complement strand
GAGGCTGATGTGGTCGCTGACACGAACGCCGGCCGGAAGGCCAGCAGGAACACCCGCCATCGCTGTCGATCCCAGAAAACCCGACCAGTGATATAGGGCACCTAAATGCCTAAATGAACAGTATTGCAGCTAAACCGCCGGGCAGCGTGCCCCACCGTCACCCGTTTTCACCAACCCTCAGCGCCGCCATATCGAGCCGACAAAATGCCACTCCCAACGTGACAACGAACCCGCACGCCCGCACAACCATCACGCGAGAAACGCCTGTCTCAGCAAGGTATGGCTCCGGGCTGATGAATCATGGCGGCTAGCTTGATCCGTGTTATGGACGCATTTGCATACGCGTTCGCCGCTCCGTTGACGCTCTTCGGTTATCTCACGCCGCCGGATGTCGTAGAGTTCATGACTCAGCGCTGGGCCGCGAACCATGAAAAACGGACGATCCGCTTCCACCGCTTATGCGATGTCTTCGTTGCAGCCGAGGAATTGGTCTTCGACCGCGACCTCAACGTGTACTCCCCCAGCATCACCCAGCATACACTGCCGGACATCAACAGGGCCCGTGCCGAGGTCAAGGCCGCGCAGGCAGGAGTTTGCTCCACGATTTCGATCCCGACACTGCTGTGCGGAAAGCCTGGCATCAGCAATTACGGCCATTGGCTGGCGGAAATCCTACCCATCGCGTTTATGTCCCGCCAGCAGCTGTACTCACGCGAGTGGCGCGTTCTACTGACGCACATTTACCCCTGGATGAAGGCCGTCATTCACAACTTCCTTGCCTTACTCGGCATACCCCGGGAATGCCGCGTCGCGGGCGATGGCACAGTTCAGCATGTCAAAGAACTCGTATTCGTGACGGGCGTGAGCGAGCATGGCTTCTACTATGGCAGCGTTGCGATCGACTGTGCGGACGAGCTGGCCGGTGGCATCCGCGGACGGGACAGCATTGGGCTCTGGATCAGCCGTGCGGGCGAGCGTCGACGACTCCGGGACGAACCGACAGCTCTAACCGCACTGCAAGACTTTGGGTGGGCCATAATCGAGCCCGGCCATCTGCCATTTCGGGAGCAGATTGCGTTCGCGAAAGGCACAACGCGTATGGCGGGCGTTCAGGGCGCACGTCTCACCAACCTGCTTTTCATGAAGCCGTCATCGAAGCTGACCAGCTTTGTCCCGGCAGTAATGCCGGACATCTTCTACGCTACCTGGCACAGCATAGGAGCCTCGATTTTTGCGAAGTTCGTTGCCCTCATGATCAGCCGAATGAGTGGCGCATTCCTTGCGATGCGGAACTGGCCGTCGGCACTCCCGATTTGGTGGCTCTGATCTCTACGTACCCTCCTCAACGGACGATCCGGCCGGAGGGCCTGCTTGCGATGTGGCGCGGAAAAGACGTGCCATGAGGTCTGCTGCGGAGCCGCCGAGGTGTGGCGCGGGTGGGTTCAACAAGGCGGCACGTGCACTGGTGACCTTTGCTGTGTAGCCTTGCTTGACAGCCTCGTAGGCCCCGGCGACACCAGGAATCGCCAGCAGGTTAGCGACCTCGTCGGCGAGGCGCGGTGCACACGCCTGTATTCTAGTATCAAGTAAATTGTCCGGCGCAGTGTGCTGGCGTATATAATTCTCCGCGATGTTGAGGGGTAGTTGCAGCTCAGAGCTCGTGCTGGACACTCCGTTACCTCGATTGCGTGACCATTTTAGAATCAGTTCTTCGGCCGATTTATAGAAATAATGGTTAATCCACGCCCGTTCGGCCAAGGGCGTTTGATAGGTGGACTCTACTCCTCCTCCAAATTGGTGAGCCAGTAGGTCGCTATTGGATGAACGTACAATGGGGGCGGTCCTCTCGTCGCAAACCGGGACATGCGGATGTGATTGCATAAACAAGCGGGGACGACACATCGTCTTGACGTGCATGTCAATGTAAGGAAGGCAAATCGGGAAACGATCAAGAACCCCCTGTTCACGCCGTGTATACTCGCCATTAGACCCAAATATTAACCAGTGTAGCGGGATCGCGTCAACGTTCTTGAATTCTTGCCAGTTGATATAGTCTTTTAAGGATGAGAATAGACTACAGTCAAAACAGAAAAATTCATCGAGGTCAACAATCAAGACCCACTCGAAATCAAGCAGTATCGGTGAAATTCCAAGTGCGTGTCCATAGGCCTTCGACTGGGCAGGAGTACCAACCGCCATAGTGCTGGAAATCCAAGTTATGATTTCAGCATCGGCAAATAAGCGGAGTAGTTCATCAGATCCGTCAGTATTGTTATTGCTATAAATTATGATCTTATCTGCCTTGATAGAACGATAGTATGCGATCCACTCGATCAAATACACGCCCTCATCCCGTGCAGTTGCCAGGACGGCCGCTTTGAACCTTGGAACCACGCTACGCCTGGCCGCGGCGTTGAACTTATGACCAATGCTGAGGTAGGCACTGTGCAGGCCGGCCGTCGCGATATCATCCAGTTCTGTTCCGATCTGATGCCGGGTCGGCCACGCTTCGCGCGCTCGAGTCCAAGCCGAGAGGGCGGTTAGACCGTGCTTGAGCCAGACGTCGCCGGCACAACTGCGTGCGAACGCGCTGGCAAGTTTAGTGTCTTCACTCGCTTGCTGCGCTAGCCGGGAAAATGCGAATTCAGACATTGTCGCCATCACGGCTGCCAGGGCTTGCCAATCGACGGCGGTCTGACCGATCGCGAGGCGCCGGCCCAGCATAATGCCAGCTTGAGCGGCGGGCAGCAAATCTAGGATGACGCTGGCCTGGCTCTTTGCGGCACCCGAAGGGATCGCCCATGCCGGAACCGGTTCCATATGAAATGTCCCGCCTTTCTGCAGGTCTAAGCAATCTATTACGATGTCCCCGAGACCGTCCGCATTGAAACCTAAGGATGCGCAAAGCAGGTTGCCGCGATTTGGATTACCCAGCCCCATACGGCTTGGGTCTGCCGTAGCAACCAGTCGCAAGGCTATGATACGCCCGCCAAACCAGCAGGGAGTACGCTCGAATGCCGGAGCAAACTCAGAAGCGGTGAACAAAAAGCCGAAGGGTACCTCTTTATCCGGCCTGAAAAGCACTACTTCGCTGACCTTATCGAGGTCCAGCGACTTCGAATGCCGCAGTCTCCCGCTGCAGTCGCACACCAGCCTGGTGCCATAGCCAGTAATTGGCCAGAACCAGCTACCCTCGCGCGGATTGTCGGTGGATTGTGTTGAGCTCGGAATCATTTGCTAACGGTCAGGAACCATCGCGATTGTAATGTTGCTACCCACCCTAACTGGCCTCTTGCGACGGAACGCAAAAGCTCCGTCCATTTCCAGTGATCTTGTTTATCGGTTCAAACCAGAATTTCGGGTTAACGGCGATCTTCCGCCGAGCGGGCATCTCAAGGAACGCCTCACCCCAAATTGCTCCCATATCCAAGCGGATCGGACTTTCAAAAGAGACGCAGAAGTCTCTGGGAAGGTTTATTCTTTCTGCCCATAAAGTCCCTCAATGCTTGAAGCCCTATAATTAAATATGAGATGATGCCTTTCTACTCTAACTGTATCCATTTTGTAGAATGAGCTCCTAATTGCACATGCGCTGCAGGAAAACTGTCGACTGTGATAAACTGAGCTGTTTCGAATGGTGCGGTAGTTTGACAGCCCTTCAACCCTGAGGCAACCTATGACAAGTTGCGAATCGACGTGATGTGTAAACTGTCCCTTGGGCCGACGGGGTTACGATTTAGGATGGCCAAACCCAGTGCTCGCCGTGGGCGGCGTTCCGAAACCAAGCCCGCACCGGTCAGTGACTCCCTCCGAATTCTGTCTGGTCCAGTCTTTTCATCCAACTCGGTTTCTGGCCAGTTCGTCCCACGCGAAAACGAGTGGGTCTCCGAAGTAGCCTTGCTGGTCGATGGCAGTTTTCTGGCATCTAGCCAGGTCATGGCAGATGAGGTTGGATGCCGCTATACGCTGCCACTTCCGGGCCATGTGATAGGGAAGTGGCTGGACGTGGTCACGGTCACTTCCGGGCGCAGCGTGCTCGACGGTCCCATCGACTTGGTTGCAGCACGCGGATTACATTGGATCGGCTGGAAGCTGGCCGACGCGATAATCGTCGGCGAGTTCACGCTGAACGGCCCGGCGTGCCCAGACGACGAGACCCTGATTCCAATTGAAATGATGACCGGCTCCCTTGTCTACAAGCGGGTATTCGCAAAACCTGTTCCCAGTGACGGTTCAGTGTCAGGGAGCCGAGCGCGCACTTATCGGTTTTCAGGAGGCTTGCCGGCGCTACCGCATCAACAGCATCCAACCGTAATCACCCCCCGTGTAGGCGGTGCCCAGCTTCCGTTCGAGTTGGCTATCACCGCCACGGCCTGTGGTTACGTCGGCTTTGTGGACCAGACTGATACGCCCTTTGCGCAGGGCTGGATCGTCAACCTGTCCACTCCAAAACGACGCGTGAAGCTGGAATTACGCATCCAGGGTCGGACAGTAGCCTCCTTCGCGGCCGACCAATTTAGAGCCGATATTAAAGAACTCGGGCTAAGCGATGGCCGCTCCAGTTTCAGGGTACCTTTTCCAAAAGGCACTCCACGGAATCGAAGTCTAAGCATTGAGGTTGTGGTTGCGGGCACCGAACTCAACCTCTGCAATAGCCCTTACCAGCGCGCGGCGCCGCTGCCCTACACCGGATACTTTGACGCCTTGGAGGGCCCGTTTGCCGCCGGATGGCTGGTTAACATGCACAACCCGGAAATACCTCTTAAAGTCGAGGCAGTCTGCAACGGTGAGATCGTCGGCGTAGGCCTTGCAGATCTATACCGCGGTGACGTGGAGAAGTCTGGATTTCCCACCCCTCGGTGCGGCTTCCGTTTCCTGTTAGAACGCCCGCTGGCGTTGTTGTTCGACAAAGACATCTATTTACGTATTGCCGGCACCGATCAGGTGCTCTCCGGGTCGCCTCGGCAGATTAGTCAAAACAGCAATATTACCCGGTTCCTAACACGCGGCGCCACCATTCCCATCTCCGTCCTGCATCGCCTGGCTCGGCGCATGATGCACCAGACCCGGTCAATTACCATCTCGATCATCATGCCGGTATTCAATACGCCGCGCGACTGGCTGATCCAGGCACTTAATAGCGTAAACGGTCAATGGTCCGGCAACTGGGAATTAATCTGCATAGATGACGGCTCCACCGAACCGCACGTGCGGGAAGTGCTGGAGGCGTTTTCCCGCCATAATCCGCGCATTCGGGTGCTGCGCTCGCCGGACAACGTGGGCATTGCGCGCGCCACGAACTTTGGCCTGCGTGCCGCTCGCGGCGACTACGTGGCATTCATGGATCACGACGATGCCATAGAACCCGATGCTGTATACAAGCTGGCCGCGGCGGCCCAGCAAACAGGCGCCGACCTGATTTACAGCGATGAGGCGCTGACTACCTCCGATATCAACAGCATCATTGAGGTGCGCGCGCGGCCGGCTTTCTCCCACGACTACTATCTCTCGCATCCCTATTTCGTGCATATGATTTGCGTACAGACCGCAGTAGCGCGGCAGCTTGCGGGGTGGAACGAGACTTTGTCCATCACGGCCGACGTGGACTTCGTGCTGCGCGTGCTAGAGGTGGCTGACATCGTGGCGCACGTGCCCAGCGTGCTGTATCGCTGGCGCACGCACGAGAGAAGCACCGGTCATACCAAGCAGTCCGAGGTAAACGATGCGACTAAGGCAGCGCTCGCCCGGCACTTGGCCCGGCTAGGCCGCAAAGCGACCGTCACCAATGGGTTCCGCTACAACGAATACCGGGTTGACTGGCAAGATGACGGCGGCGAGGTGCTGGTCGTGATTCCGACAAAAAATCGGGAGGACCTACTGCGGAAATGCATCAACAGCATCGAGCGTACGTCCAAGGGTGAAAACGTCCGGATCGTAGTGATTGACCATGAATCGACTGATCCGAAAACCATCCGCTATTTGGCAGCAATCGCCGGGTGCCATACGATCATGCCATATCAAGGTGTGTTCAATTATGCCCTTATGAACAACTTGGCCGTCCATAGATATGCCGACCGCGCGAAGTATGTGCTGTTTTTAAACAACGACGTGGAAGCTTTCGAACCCGGCTGGATCGCCCGTATGCGCAGCTTGGCCTCTAGGCCCGAAGTGGGCGCCGTCGGTCCATTATTGCTATATGGGGACGACCGAGTGCAGCACGCCGGCGTGCTGATGGGGTTTAGCGGTGCTGCCGACCACGCAATGAAATTCGCCAATGCTTACTTGGCCAAAGGCGAACGCCATCCCGGCTACAATTGCAACCTGACCACCGTGCGCGACTATTCCGCTGTGACCGCCGCCTGCATGATGGTCCGAAAGGACGTGTTCGCGCAGGTCGGCGGCTTCGACGAAAAGTTCGTTGTCGGCTTCAACGACACCGACCTATGTCTACGCATAGGCCAAGCCGGGTTCAAAGTGCTGTATGACGGCTTTACAGTCCTGTATCATCACGAGTCCGCCACACGCATCCAGAGTAACGAGGTTGACCACCCGGAAGATGACGCACGGTTGCGAGCCCGGTGGACGCGGTTCTTTAAGGAGGGTGATCCTTTCTACAGCCCGTTGCTCGCCCCCCGGGGAACGGACCATACGTTGCGGCGGGACAATGGGTGCAAGGATCGAATGGGCGTAAGGGTGGTGTCGCTGCGGCAAGAGCGCGATCTAGTGAATGGTAAAACCTCCAGCAAACCTCGTGCAGCGCGAAGGCAGAAAGCCACTCAACCTACCGAAAGTTCTCCCGGTGCGGGAAAAATATAACCTTTCCCCCCAGAATGCGTGCAAAGCAAAGGTCAACCTGATGCGTACGACCGAGTGGCCATCTCCATAAAAGTCACACCAAGGTGCAAGTTCAAACCAAAGATCATAATATAGACTTTCGCCCAAGTGGCACTTTATCACACGAGATTATGCTCTCCAAAATGGTCGTCGCCATCTTAGCTGCTCTGATACTGCCAGCTGCGGCAGAGCCAGCGCAGCTTTGGTTCGCTCCGATTGACTCGCGAGGTGGATTGGGCACGCCGGACTTCATGGATCTGTTCCGCTTGAATGCGCCATGGCCCCGAGTGGCGGCCCAGGTTCGAGTATTCAAGTTGTACCCTCAGTTCGTCATCTCCGCCCCGATCGAGCAACTACGCCAGGCTGTTGAGGGACTACGCGTCCGCAACATCCAGCTCGCAATCGAGTTCGGCATGCTGACCTCCACTGCTACTTGCGGCCAAGTGGAAGGCTACGGTGGCCTCCCCGTGGCGAACCAAGCTATCGAACGGCTAAAGCGCGTGGGTGCCGACCTACGCTATATCGCCATGGACGAGCCACTGTGGTTCGGTCACCGGGACCAGTCCTCGGCCGCGTGCCACAGCTCAATCGCAGCAGTGGCCCGCGACGCTGCCAGTACAGCTGGAGCGTTCCGCCAAGCCTTTCCTGGCGTGCAGGTGGGCGATATCGAACCGATACCGGCTGACACGGGTTCCACGGTGGCTGACATGACAGCTTTTGCCGATGCGTGGCAGGCTGCATTCGGGCAGGAACTAGCCTTCATGTCATTGGATCTGCCCCTGATGGTGCCTTGGGTCGACTCCATCCAGGCAGTGACAACGATGTTGCAAAAACGTGGCGTGCCTCTGGGCATCATCTATAATGGCGATGGCTCGGACCGCACGGACGCAGCCTGGCTAAATCGAGCAAAGCTGCGCTATGAAAGCTGGGAGATGGACGGGCGTCCCGACCCCAAAATAGCGCTGTTTCAGTCCTGGGACGCTTATCCCACTCGCGTGCTTCCAGAGATGGAGCAGCTGAGCTTTACCCATTTGCTGTTGGGCTATGCCCGGCCCCGCGCGGCTCTGCAGGTGCTTCGGAACGGCAACATGTTGCACGGTCGCCTGGCGAACATTGCGGGTGTTCCGGTGGCAAGCGCCGCACTGTCGCTGGAGCGGTTAGCTCTGTCCGGCCCCAGCCATAGCGCGCGCCGCATCCTGTCCGGCACGGTGCCCACGGGCGTGAGCCAGGGCGTATTTGTGCTACGCATCAACGACCCCGAATGCAATTGCGCCGGCTCGGCGGACATTAGCGTAGGCGAACTGCGCTACGCCGAGCGCGGCGCAGCGGGCGTGGTAAACATTCCATTGTCGGGCTGGAAAGGCCAGTCGGCGGCTCGAATACAGGCGGACGGCAAAGCTTTAGGCATCGTGGCGCTGCCGGGGCAGAACGTAAGGATGAATGCCGCCGCCATGCCCGTAACTGCAGGTTCCGCCTATACGGCTACGCTGGACCTGCGCGCCAGTTCTGCCTCGCGGAGTAGCGGCTACGTGGGCTTGGCCTTCCTGAATCCGGCGGGCAAGGAGTTGTCCCGCGTCATTCAGCCTTTGGATGCAGCGACGGTATCGGCCGGAACGGTCGTCACTGCTGCGGACGGTACGTTTCAGGTCCGCATGCCGCCTCGGCCCGGAGAAGCGGTGCGGGTGCAGTTCAGAGGAACTGAGGAAGTACGGGGGACGGTGGTGGAGACGCGCTGATCAACGGTGTTGCGCGTCCTAGACAAAGCTTTAAGATGCGATCGATACGAGGCGCGATATCTTCTCCTAACCACCCTTCGAATTAGAGCTGACCAGCGCGGCACCCACTCAACTTCTTTTCGAAATGGCTCTAATATCTATGGTATGAGCTACGATCTACACGGCCTGCTTCCGGTTTTCCTCGCTCCTCGGGATGGAACAATCGTAACGCTTGTGGGATTATACCCGCGCGGTTGGACACAAGAATTAGAGTGCAAATGGAATGAGCAGAGTGGCACGTGGGAAGGATGGAACCTTTTGGCGGAACCTACTCACTACCTTCTTCCACCAAATGATAATCGATCAGCCCCCAATGAGTGATCCAGGCAGAAATCTTGCAAAGCTTGGCTGGGGACGACTTATCTGATCCGGTCGGACCTGGACGGCTAGGCGATGTCAGCATGCCCGACAGCGTGATCCCCGGCGCATGTGATTTATATCGGTATAGGATCAACGTCACCTGATCCAGCTCCTCACGCTAGTCAGGCAACCTCTCAAAACGAGTAGTGAGATAATGCAGGTCGCAATGACGGTGGGTGAGAAAAGTCTGTTTGAGAACTTTCTCCGCTGCTCAAGAAGGTATGTCGAGTTCGGTACAGGGGGCAGCACCTTTCTCGCTGCCTCCCTCGTATCGGAGTCTGTAACGTCGGTGGACTCATCTCAAGAGTGGCTTGAGCGAGTCCGCACAGAATGCCTCGCGCATAAATTGCCGGTCACACCCACCCTCATCCATGTTAACATAGGCGAGACAAAAGAATTAGGATATCCAATAGATGAGACAAGCAAGGATCATTGGTCCGACTACCACACCACAGTTTGGTCAAATCCGGCAGCTAGCGGCGCAGATCTTTATCTTATAGATGGAAGATTTCGTGTTGCCTGTTTTCTACAAACGCTTCTACATGCTCGACCGGATGCGCTGATTTCGATCCATGACTTTGCAAACCGAAACTATTACCATATTGTCCATGAGGTCGCTCAAGAGATAGCAAGACACGAAAATTTCTCGGTGTTTATCCGGAAACCTCACTACGATCCGCGGCGCGCGGTAGCGGTCCTGGACGAGTACGCCATTAGGCCGGATTAGCCGCTGTAATTCATGGCTCTCAGGCTGGCCTCGTTTGAGGCATGTGGTTTTCGCGTGATGGTCACGCTGCCCGGCGGTTTAGCTGATCAAACGCGGCACACGGCCGAGGACGAAGGCCAGGATGGATTGGCAGGGTGCACTGCTGGGCAGGTGCAGCTTGACCTGGGTCTTCATCTCGACGACGCGCACGGCGAGCTTGACCAGGCGCAGGCGCAGCGTGTCGAACTGCGCGGTGCGCCAGAACGAGCGGCGCGGCATGAGCGTGCGCAGGCTCCACATCAGCCAGTAGGCGGCCCCGTGCAGGAACAGGCGAAACTGGTTGGCGGTGGCCTTTGTGCACGAGGTGCGGTCGGCGGCGAGGTGGCGCTTCCAGCTTTTTATATGATTTTCCATCCACCCCCATAGAAACGTCTGAACAGCAATTTTTGGCGACAGGGCAACCCAGACTGGGCCGAGCAGCGTTGCTCGGTTTGGTCCACTGGGTGGCGGCGCGCCGTGAAGCAGGCACCTCCCGCAGCGATCATGACCTGGACGCAGCTGCCGGCCGCAATGCGCCGGCGGCTTGCGGTCCTGCTCGGCCATCTCGTCCGCCTCCCTCTGGTTCTGGAGCCCGTCGAGGAGGGCTGCGGCCATGACCGACGCACAACCG
>JAABUK010013209.1_pt1 | contig 10346 bp, 7 predicted proteins | sample 5559141 | NCBI WGS metagenome assembly JAABUK01 (sample SAMN10711869, study PRJNA513367) | rock metagenome | isolation source: Antarctica rocks | place: Antarctica: Victoria Land, Pudding Butte nord | collected 2016-01-03 | reverse complement strand
GCATTTCAGCGAAATCTGTTAATTTCTCCTCCAAACTGAAGCCGCGTTTTCTATATGAAAAACGCGGCCTTTTTGTTTTTGAGAAAGCCGGGCAAGAAAAAGCCAGGCAGGAAAGGGCATTGACAAACAGGTTTGACAGCAGCCCGCCGCGAAATGCAAAGCACCTGGTCGCTTTGGTCACCAAATTCGGCTCGGGCGCAGCAGCAGTTTGCGACATTGAAAAGCGCGATCAATGCCCGCAATCGAGTACTCGATTGCGGATCGTCGCGGCTTTAGACGAAGTAATAGGCGAAGTTTGACGAAACAAGTCGATGCCGATAAAGCTGGAGACAACGTTGGTCTTTCAAACGTTGGTCTTCCACGAGATGCTTGCACCGCTCGATTTCATGTGACAGCCAGAGCATCTTCTCTGTTGCCTGACAGTGCCAAGGTGAGCTTCTATGAAGCTGATGTTTACCCGACTTTGTTTGCGCACAACGCTCCGGCTGGCGCTCGTCTTTCTAATCGGTTGCTGGGAAATGCTTCCGTCTTGTGCGGCTTCGCGCTACATTCGGCCATGCGCCCTTGGACGAACTACTGAGGAACAGATTGATTATACCTTTGTATTTCTTCTGCACCTTCGCAAAATGACAAACCGAAGAATTTGATGGTTCTCCCTGTTTTCTCTGCGCGTTATGAGGGCCGCCCACGCTCACTAAGTCGTTGCTGGCTCGGCAGCTTGGCTCGGCAGCTTGGCTCGGCAGCTTGGCGCACTGTGAAATTGCTTGCGCAAGGTGGAAATCTGTGTCATGCGCATGGTCGAGTACTCGAACGACGGGTTTAACGACCAAACTTATACGCCGCCCAAAGCCGCAGCAGGAAACGAGCGCAAATTGAAAGACACGACGCGCCCTCAGGCAACTGCCCGGTTGCCTGGCGCGCTACTCGTTACCTTTTAATGTTAATGCGATTCAATTTTGTCCTTCGCGATGTGGCATACGATGTGGCATACGATGTGGCACACAAGGTGCGGCACACAACCTGAAGCCAATACTTTGGTGTCTCTTTAGCTCGCTGTGATTCATATAAACTACTGAAAAGGTCAACAAGAACGCAAGAGTTGCATCGCAAGCGCTGCATTGATGTCACGCGCCCTTCCCGATGAGCTTTGGTAAAAGTTTATGATGAGACAGAAACCGCTGGTTGAAGATATTCAGAACTTCGCACAGAACATCGTCGATACAGTGCGCGAGCCACTTTTAATTCTCGACGCCGATTTGCGCGTGCGCAGTGCGAATCGCGCTTTCTATCAGACGTTTCAGGTGTCGCCTGAAGAAACCGAGAGTCATCTCATCTATGAATTGGGAAATGGCCAATGGGACATTTCGGCGCTGCGCACCTTGCTCGAAGATATTGTCCCACAAAGTTCGGTCTTCAACGATTTTGAGTTGGAACATGACTTTCCGACCATCGGGCGAAAGATCATGCTGCTCAACGCGCGCAAGTTGCGCCCGGGCGACCATACCGAATTTTTGGTGCTGGCGATAGAAGATGTGACCGAACGCCGCCGCGCCGAACGTTTGCTCGCGGAAATCGAGACTTATGCGCAGAATATCGTCGGGACGGTTCGCGAGCCGCTGCTGATGCTGGACACTTCGCTGCGCGTGCGCTCAGCCAATCGCGCCTTTTACCAGACTTTCCAGGTGTCGCCGGAAGAAACCGAAAACCACCTGATTTACGAATTGGGAAACGGCCAATGGGACATTCCCGCACTGCGCACCTTGCTCGAAGACATTATCCCCACCAGTTCGGTCTTCAACGACTTTGAACTGGAACACACTTTTCCGGTTATTGGGCGTCGTGTCATGCTGCTTAATGCGCGTCAACTGCGCGCCGGCATCGACACCGAGATATTAGTGTTAGCGATGGAAGATGTGACCGAACGCCGCCGCGCCGAACGTTTGCTGGCCGAGATCGAGACTTACGCGCAGAACATCGTCGGGACGGTGCGCGAGCCGCTGCTGATGCTGGATACCTCGCTGCGCGTGCGTTCGGCCAATCGTGCCTTTTACCAGACCTTTCAGGTGACGCCTGAAGAAACCGAAGATCATCTCATCTACGAACTGGGTAATGGACAATGGGACATTCCGGCGTTGCGTACCTTGCTCGAAGATATTATTCCGCAGAGTTCAGTTTTTAATGACTTTGAACTGGAGCATACTTTTCCAGTTATCGGTCGTCGTGTGATGCTGCTCAATGCGCGACAATTGCGCGCGGGCGTTGACACCGAACTGCTGGTGCTGGCGATGGAAGATGTGACGGAGCGTCGTCGCGCCGAGCGTTTGCTCGCGGAAATCGAGACTTACGCGCAGAACATTGTCGATACGGTTCGCAAACCTCTTTTGATGCTGGATCCGACGCTGCGAGTGCGCTCAGCCAACCGCGCTTTCTATCAGACCTTCAAGGTGTCGCCCGCAGAAACTGAAAACCGCCTCATCTATGAATTGGGCAACGGCCAATGGGATATTCCCGCGTTGCGCACGCTTTTGGACGACATTATTCCGCAGCGTTCGGTCTTCAACGATTATGAATTGGAGCACGATTTTCCAGCCGTCGGGCGCCGCGTGTTTTTGCTCAATGCGCGACAGCTTCGCGCCGGCAATCACACCGAAATGTTGCTTTTGGCGATGGACGATGTGACAGAGCAGCGGCGTATTCACGATCTGGAAATTCGTTTCACTGAAGAATTGCAGGAAAGTTATCAGCGTTTGCAGGAACTGGAAAAGCTGCGCGACGACCTGACGAACATGATCGTCCACGACTTGCGCACGCCGCTGACTTCGGTGATTACCGGAATGCAGATGCTGGAGATGGTGAGCGATCTGGACGAAACGCAGCGCGAAATGGTCGGCATAGCCATCAGCGGCGGAGAAACATTGTTGAGCATGATCAACGACTTGCTGGATGTCGAGAAACTGGAATCCGGCTCGATGCAGCTCGATTATTCAGTACTCGATGCCGCCGCGTTGGTCGCGGGCGCCGCCAATCAGGTCGCTTCGCTTTGCGAAAGCAAAAACCTGACGCTGGTTCGACAAATTGCCGCCGACCTGCCGCCGTTTCGCGGCGATGAAAACAAGTTGCGGCGCGTCCTTGTCAACCTGTTGGGCAACGCCATCAAGTTCACTCCGGCGCGCGGCACTTTGACGGTCGATGTGCGGTCGAGCGAAAACGATCAATCGCTGGTGTTTTCCGTCAGCGATACCGGCGAAGGCATTCCGGCTGAAGCGTTCGAGCGCATTTTTGAAAAGTTCGGACAAGTCGAATCGCGTCAGGGTGGGCGCATGATGAGTACGGGCCTGGGCCTGACTTTCTGCAAATTGGCGGTTGAAGCGCATGGCGGCACCATCGGCGTCGAAAGCGTGCCCGGAGAAGGCAGCACCTTCTGTTTCACTGTCCCATTGGTGCAGACAGCGCAAGCGACATAAGAGGTCGTGGCGCTGCTTGTCCAATTGCCACTCAATGAAAATCTCCGCCGCGAGCGACGGAGTATCTTAATTGAGGGTGTAACTTTCCTGTCAAGGGCAAACGCGCTGTAGCGGAGAGTTGCGCTTCGCGCCTGGAACACTTCGTGTGCCTCGGTTCGCAGCAAGCTGCGGGGAATTGAACCCAAAGAGATTAAACGCCGCAAGACCGCTTGCCACAATCTCGTTGAATGTCAGAGATGAAGCAAGAAACTATTATCGAGTACTCGATAACTGATGATGCGCGCTGGACAAACATTTCTTCTTATCCTAATTATCCTAAACGTCGGCTTCGTATCTGAAGTTGACGTTTGGTCGAATTATCAAAGTTTTTGCTTCAAAAGACCGCCATAACATTCGCGGCCTTCATAATGTGGTGCGCGACTTAAGAAGTCGGTTTTAACGAGATGACGGAGCGGCGAATTTGCGTCGCAAAGGTGCGTGGAACCAGTTCGCTCAGCACCGCGACGCGTGCCGCTTTGGGGCGCACCTTCAGAACGAAGCTTTGTGTCCTGCAATCGCTCAGTTGAACTTACGCCGTTCCTTCTTCTCGCTCGCGTTTTTGGCGCAGTTGCGTGGGCAGCATCGGTGCGAAATCGGCGGGCACAATTTCGCTCGCCTCGCGGTCGGGGAAAATCTCGACGCCCGCTTTTTTAAAGGCCAGTGTCACCAGTTCGCCGCACGAGAACTGATCTTCGCATTGGCGGCTCAGGTGCAAACTGCTGCAAATTTTGTCCAACACGATGGCTGCGACATCCAGCCTGTCGTATTTCGAGCCAAGCTGCGCCCTGGCCCAATCGAGCGCTTCGCGGCCTTTGCCGCCAGGCGCGGGAACGACATCGAACGCTTTGTCGCCGTCCGGCCCGTTCAAGTCGCGGCACACCACGCCGCGCGGTCGCGCTTCCACGACGTGGTTGTCGCCCGCATAAATCGCGGCGTGATAATAAGGCGATTTTGTGAACCACGTAATCAAGCGGTTCCATTTGCGGGCGCGATGAAACAAAACAATGTCGCCCGCTTGCGGCTGCGCTTTTTGAGATTGCGATGACTTCATGTTCGAGTACTCGATTGTGACTGAAAACTGTTTGACTGGCGGCAAAGCGACGCATAGCGCAAATCAACGTTGCGTCCCCGCAAATTGCAGAGCAAAATACTGAATCGCAAGCGCTGAATCGCAAGCGCTGAATCGCAAGCGCTGAACCGCCAATTTTCTCGGTCGACATCTGCAATTGGCGCTGCGTCTGGTTTCGGCTTTGACCCGAGTCTTGTGTGTAATGATGCGACGCTGCGCCGGTTGAAACAAAATTTGAAGCTGGCCAAGGTTGGTGCCATGCGGAATTGAAAAAGCGGCAACCCGAAGTGTTATACAATGAGTGCCGATTCCCCTTTTTAACGCCCGTCGAGTACTCGATGGGCCACTCATTCTTCCCATGAACTCTCTTCTCACGCTTTATCTGTTGCGTCACGGACAAACCGCGTTTAGCCGCGACAATGCGTTTTGCGGCTCGGGGCTTGATCCGGAACTGACGCCCGACGGCGCGGCGATGGCGCGATGTTTCGCCGAAAAATACGCGCAAACTTCGTGGCAGGCGGTTTATTGCAGCCCTCTGCAGCGCGCTCGCGCAACGGCGCAACCTTTGTGCGACCATTTGGGCTTGACGCCGCAAGTGCGCGACGGCTTGAAGGAAATCGGTTATGGCGCGTGGGAAGGCCAGACCGTCGAGACCGTCAGCCGCGACCATCACGACGATTACCTGCGCTGGACAGCGGATCCCGCCTGGAACGCGCCGACTTCAAGCGACCGCGAAACAGGAGAAAGCGCGACCGTCATTGCGCGCCGCGCGCTGCAAGTCATCGAGGAGATTCGCGCCTCGCACGAGTCCGGCAACATTTTAGTCGTGTCGCACAAGGCGACGATTCGCATCATCTTGTGCAGCCTGCTCGGCATTGATGTCGGGCGTTTCCGCTTTCGCCTGGATTGCCCGACCGCTTCGCTGAGCATCGTCGAGTTCCAAGCGCACGGCCCGATGCTGCGCGTTCTGGCCGACCGCCGCCACTTGGATGAACGCTTGATCGAATTGCCGGGAACTTGAATCAGCATTGGATGGTTCCGAGTTAGCTTGGTTTCACATGCGGCTCAGTGGAGGATGCGAGAGTGATGCAAGGACCAAAGCAAGCAGTTATAAATCTTCTTCCGCTGTTGCGACTTGCACCCGAAGACCGTTTGCCGCCTGGCGCGACGCCTGAGCAAATAGACTCGTTTCAACAGCGAACGGGAATTGCATTACCGTCACAACTCCGCGAATGGTTATCTTTATGCAACGGGCCGCGCGTGGCGCGAGGCGGTATATATGGGATACGCGCCGACTGTCAATCTCTGGATATTGAAAGTCATCTCGCAACGCTTCCAATATGGTGTGGCAATAACTTTGTTCCTGTAGCCGGTGATGGTTGTGGTAGCAACTATGTTTTGACCGTCTCGCCAACGAAGGGTTTGAATCCGGTCTATTTCATAGACCATGAGGATGAAGGAATGCCTGAGGAACCAAGTTATGCAGTTGCTTCCAATTTGTGGCAATTTATTCGATTCCTATTACGCGAAGAACTTGGTGATACAGGTTGGCCGTTCGATAGTCATAAAATGTTGAAGCAAGACCCTGAGCTTCTCAAACTTGAAAAGCGTCTGCTGGCATGGAACAGATGAACGACATAGACGCAGCAAAACGCCACCGCTGACGCTACTGCGATTTTATTCACACGAAGAGAATCGAGTACTCAATTCGAGTACTCGATTCTTTGTTTGTGTTTCTAACTCTTAGTCTTGAATGCGTAATTGCGTGGAATAAACATCGGTGACACCGCGCACCAGTTGCACCACTTGCTTGAGCTTGGCGACTTCTTTTTTCATGTCGAGTTCGCCGCGAAAGTCGCGCGGTCGCTTGACCATGCCGACCAGTTCAATGCTGCCTTTGCTGCACGTCACTTGAACTCCCGTCAAATCGAGCGGTGAACGCGCCATCATGTGGCGCACCTGCAACGCCAACTGCTTGTCTTCCATGGATGACATTATGCACTCTCCCCGTTGTGATGCTCTGAAGTGTCGCGGCGCTGTGGCGCAACCGCTTTCTAAGATTATCTCAAACCGCAAGAATAAGCATGAAGCAAACCGATCGCCGGCGAATTGCAGAAGACAAAGCTGAAGCTGCTAAACTTCCGTCGTTTGCGACAGGAGTTTGCTTTGTCTTTTGCTTCCCCATCTTCCCCCATTTCTTCTACATCCCAGCCGCGCATTGGCGTGCGCACGCATCGTTTATCCAATGGTTTGACAATCGCCGGCGAAGCGATGCCCGACAAGCGCGCCGCGGCCTGGACTTTCCTGCTTCCTTCGGGCACCGCGACTGAACCCGAAGCACGCGACGGCCTGACCAATGTTTTGGAAGGCTTGAGTTATCGCGGCGCAGGCGATCTCGACAGCCGGCAGCTCAGCGACGCCTTGGACGACCTGGGCGTTGACCGCGGCGGCGGCAGCGATGTCGAATATACGACCTTTGGCGGCGCCACGCTTGGAGACTATTTAGATGACGCGCTGGGACTTTACGCCGACATCGTGCGGCGCCCGCAGTTTCTTGAAATCGAGTACTCGAATGACGAATTTGAAGCGCAGCGCCAACTGGCTTTGCAGGCTTTGGATTCTCTGGAAGATGCACCGGCGCGCAAGATGTTCGTGCAACTGCGGCGCGCCTATTTTGCGGATGCTTACGGGCGCTCGCCGCTGGGCACGCGCGAAGGTCTAACTTCTCTCTCTTTGGACGATTTGCGACAGGATCACGCGCGGCGCTTTCGCCCGGACGGTGCGATTTTGGCCTTGGCGGGCGGCATCGACTTCGACCAAGTCGTCGCGCGCGTCGAACAATTATTCGGCGATTGGCAGGGCAGCCCGCCAACTTTAGGTGCGCCGCAGCCGATAGAAACGCCGGTTGTGCAGCACATCGCGCAAGACACTTCGCAGCAGCAAATCGGCGTCGCTTATGCGGGCGTCGCCTCGACGGACGAGTTCTTTTATGAAAGTCGCATCGCGGTTTCGGTTCTCAGCGGCGGCATGGGCGCGCGATTGTTCACCGAAGTGCGCGAAAAACGCGGCCTGGTTTACAGCGTTTCGGCGAGCGCGGGAAGTCTGCGCGGCTACGGTTTCACCTTGGCTTATGCCGGAACGACGCCCGAACGCAGCCAGGAAACGCTGGATGTTTTGCTGGGCGAATTGCGTCGCATCGCTGATGGCGTTTCGCAAGAAGAAGTCGAGCGCGCTAAAATCGGCATGCTGTCGAGCCTGATCATGCAGGAAGAAAGTTCGCGTGCCCGCACCGGCGCCATCGCCCGCGACCAGTTCATTTTAGGCCGCGTGCGCACTTTGGACGAAGTGACCGAAGCCATCAATCGCGTTTCGCCGCAAAGCATCGCCGCGTTTTACGAACAGCATCCGCCGCACGATTTTACCGTCGTCACACTGGGGCCGCGCGAGTTGGTGGTAGATGCAGACGTGTGAAATCGAGTACTCGAACATCATCCTTTGCGCTTTGGGAGAAAACAAGAGTTTGTCATCCTGAGCGCAGCGAAGGATTTTGTCGCTAAAAGTCTTATCAAGCTCATACCTACAAGATCCTTCGCTGCGCTCAGGATAACAAACTCGTTTTCAAAGCGTTTGCTGAGAGTTTGAACACACAATTGAACGACTAATTACACGGAGTTTTATGGGATATTTCTTAGCTGCTCTATTCGGCGGCTTGCTGCTTTTCAATTCACAGGCGACGCCCGAGCGTGCGGCGCGCGGCATGGAAAGCGCGTTGCGCCGCCAGTATCCGGGGCGGCAAATCGATGTCGAAGTGAAGGGCAAACGCGGCTTGAACGTCGTGCGCGGCAAGTTCAAAAGCGTGACATTGATGATGAGCGGCGGCACTGCAACTGGTGCCAATCTGTTCCCGATTGCCGCCGTTGCCAAAGCGAAAAAAGCCGGTCGCATCGGGCGCATTGCCGTGCAGTTGCGCGACTTCGACCTGGACGGCCTGCGCGTCGAAAGCGCCGACTTGAACTGGAGCGACGTGGTTTACGATTGGGGCACCTTGCGCAAAACCTCGCAGATGAACTTCGTGTCGGCTGGCCCGGCCACTGCGCGCGTCCTGATTCCGGCTTCTTCGCTGCAAACGTTGCTGCTACAGCGTGTCAAAGACATTCAGAACCCGAAGATGAGCCTGCAAAACGGGCGCATTCTGGTGTCGGGAACACGTCCGGCGCCGATTTTCGGGACGCCGCTGCCGTTTACCCTGTCGGCGCGACCCGAAGTGCGCAACCAGACCGAAATCTGGCTGGCCGATGTGCAGGCGACAATGTCCGGTTCGCCTTTGCCGTCCGCTCTGGTGAGTGGCCTGACTGAAAAATTCAATCCGGTTTACAAGTTTTCTTTCAGCGATAAATGGCCGTTTTCGATGAACATCACGCGCTTGAACGCACAAAACGACAAGCTGGAAGTGCTGGCCGATCTCACGTTTATTCCTGCGGTGACAACTCCGCAAACTGCGCCTCAAACCTTGCCGCGAACTGCTCCGACACCGCTGCCTTCTTCGGCTCCGGCCCGAGTGCTTCAACCTTCTTAAAAGTTGTTTTTAAGGTGTGCGAACTCGCAGTTTGTCATTCTGACGGGCGCCCTCTGGACAGTGCGAAGAATCTAACTCCAATCAAATTCGGGTGCCCTTTGGGCAGGCTCAGAATGACAAACTGCGAACTCGCAAGCTCTTGTGATGACTTGTAATCTCCTATGAATCTCCAATCGAGTACTCAATTGCGGCGCACGGCGCTGTTTGAACGGCACCGCGAACTGGGCGCGCGCCTCGTTCCGTTTGCCGGCTGGGAAATGCCGGTGCAATATCAAGGCGTCATCGCTGAAGTACGCGCCGTGCGCGAAAGCTGCGGCCTCTTCGACGTGTCGCACATGGGGCAACTGCGTTTTGAAGGCGCCGGTGTCACGCAATGGCTGAATACGGTCGTTTCCGCCGATTGGGAGCAAGTCGCGCCCGGACGTGCCGCTTATGCGCTGTTGCTCAACGAAAGCGGCGGCGTCATCGATGACATTATGGGCTATCGTCTCAGCCCGGATGCGTGGCTTGTTGTCGTCAACGCCAGTCGCCGCGAGATTGACGAGTCGCATTTTGGGGTGCATTTGCCCGCAGGAATCGAGATGAGCGTGGGCGGCGACGCGGCAGCGATGATCGCGGTTCAGGGCGCGCAGGCGCAAGATGTTTTGCAAAAGCTGATCGGCGAAAGTTTGGACGCAGTCGCGTGGCGCGATGTGATTTTGCTGGGCGGCGCGACTGAAGCCGTTCTGGCGCGCGGCGGCTACACCGGCTGCGACGGTTTTGAAATCATGTTCAATGCGGATGATGCGCCGCAAATCTGGGATTCGCTGATCGCTTGCGGCGGCGTTCCGTGCGGCCTGGGCGCGCGCGACGTGCTGCGCCTGGAAGCCGGACTGCCGCTTTATGGCCACGAACTGCGCGAAGACTGGACGCCACGAGAAAGCGGCTGCGGCTGGGCTATCAAAACCGACAAAGGCGAGTTTGTGGGACGCGCCGCGGTGCTCGAAAAAACCGAAACGCCGCAAACCATCAAAGCGTTGCGCATGAGCGGCAAAGCGATTGCGCGCGACGGTTATCGAGTACTCGATTCGCTCGGCGAAGCGATTGGCGAAGTCACTTCCGGCACCAGTTCGCCCACTCTGGGCTGCGGCATTGCGCTGGCCATTTTGCCGCGACAATTGGAAGTTGGCGATGAAGTTTTGGTCGAAGTTCGCACTGC
>JAABUK010013208.1_pt1 | contig 10347 bp, 11 predicted proteins | sample 5559141 | NCBI WGS metagenome assembly JAABUK01 (sample SAMN10711869, study PRJNA513367) | rock metagenome | isolation source: Antarctica rocks | place: Antarctica: Victoria Land, Pudding Butte nord | collected 2016-01-03 | reverse complement strand
CCCGCTCTGACCTTGCCGATGCAATTAATTCAAACTCAGGCCTGCCCTGAGTTTGAATTAAATAGCGCTCTGGCTGGAAAAACCAAGCACCGCGCGATTTTCGTCCAGAAAAGTGTCCGAACCATTGACATAAGGGAGAGGTTGTATTCTACAGCAGACAAAAGTCGAAATCGGAGTACTTGAGCACCGTGTCAGCAGGAGAACGGGACGCCATGAAACCATCAGGCCAGGCGCGAGATGCCGGGACGTTGCCTGCGCGGTGTCTCTCTGGCCACGCACCACCTCGATCTGGTGCGGCACAACGGAAGCCATGCCCAGTTTCTCCATGCAAGGGTTTTGTGAGAACAAGCCGTCTCACAGGCGCAGAAGGCCGCAAGTATTTGCAAAGGGCTCCTCGATTCAGCAGCTCCGCCGTTGCCGGAAGCAAGCCGGAAGCAAGACAGATGAGCGGTCGAAGATGAACGCTACCAGGCTCAGCTCGGGGGCAGTCCTATCCTGTTGGATGCGCCCGGCCCCATTCTGGGCGCCTGGAGCCGCAACGGCTTCGCTTATGCCTTTGGCGGCGGCGACATGATCGACACCTTCGACACCACGCTCATCTACCAGCGCTTCAAGCGCCGGCACGAGAGGCGGTTCGCGGCCTACGTGCAGCGGGAGCTGATGCCCAAGGACATCCCGAAGATGACACCGCCCGCCCGCCGCCAGTTCGAGCGCAACCTGCAGGAGATCTTCAACAACGCCGTCAATCATGCGGCCAGCGAACGCGGCGTCTTTTCGTGTGGGCAGTTCTTTCCCCACAAGAACTACATCAACTTCACCGTCTGCGATCTGGGCGTCGGCTTTCGCCTCAACGCCCACCGCAAGACGGGGCAGTCTCTCTCAGCCACCCAGGCCATCAGCTGGGCCTCCCAGGACGGTCACACCTCGCGCACCGGTGCCATCCCCGGCGGGCTGGGGCTCGGTCTGCTGCGAGAGTTCGTGCTGCGCAACCGCGGCAGCCTCCAGATCGTTTCCGAAGATGGCTACTGGCTCTTCGACGCCAGAGGTGAGCACTCCTGGGAATTGAAGCAGGCGTTTCCAGGCACCTTCGTGAACCTGCGCATCATGACCAACGATGAGTCGTTGTACAAAGCCGCTGGCGAAGTTGATGCCGGGGCAGAAGAGGCAGCAGCCGAAGACGACATTGATATTTTCGGGCCTTCACCTAAAATAGAAGCCCAGCGGTGACCAGATTGGGGACATCGGGAACGACCACATCGGGAGCCACCACATCATGGACAAGAACATCCACCACATCACGCTGAGCACGCGGGCCATTGTCGGCAGCCCGTTCTGCGTGTCCACCGAAGATGGCATCAAAGTCTTCGAGGAGATCAGGCGAGCCTTGCAGCAGGGCCAGGCCGTCGTGCTGTCGTTTGCGGGTGTGGACAGCCTCACCTCGGCCTTTCTCAACGCCGCCATCGGCCAGCTCTACAGCGAGTTCGGTGAGATGCAGATCCAGGAGGCACTCAGCGTCGACCACATGGAGCGCAGCGACAAGATCTTGCTCAGGAAGGTGGTGGAGAACGCCAGGCGGTACGCACAGGACCCCCAGAGCTACTCCGATGCTCTGGAGCGCGCGATGGAAGCCGCTTGAGTTCAGGTACTTCCATCCAAGTCCTCCGACGGAATTCCTGCGACGGAAGCTCTTCCATCCAGCGTTCACCCCACATGGCCCAGTCTCTATGGCACAGTCTCTTGCCACTCCCATCATCAGGCACCGCTTCCAGGCGAGCGACCGTCTCTTCTTCGACACCAACATCTGGTTCTTCATCCACGGGCCCCAGTCGCCCTCGCCCAGCGAGCGCAGCCGCGTTTACTCCGGCGCTTTGAATCGGGCTCTCAAAGCGGGAAGTACAATCGAGGTCAATGCCCTGATCCTGTCGGAGTTTGTCAATCTGGTTCTTCGTGCCGAGTACCGACAATCTCTTGAAGGGGCAACTTCCTACAAGGAATTTCGACAGAGCGAAGAATATCGCGCTACCGCTGAGTTCTGCGCTTCGGCCACCACCAGCATTCTCCAGCAAAGCACCTACGTTGACTTCGGGTGCGATGCAACCGCCATGCGGGATCTGATTGAGCGCTTCGGACAAGACCAGGCGGATTTCAATGACGCCCTGATCGTTCACCATTGCCGCCAGCGAGATCTGACCCTGGTCACAGATGATGGCGATTTCCGAGGCAGCGGGCTCAGGCTCCTCAGCCACAACCCCAGGTACTTCTGAGGACTTCCAGAGGAGAGCTTCACGCTGCCTCCCGGCTGCCTCCTGTCGGTGTCTCAAAGTCCTGAGTCAGAGCACGCTTCTTCACACCCTCCCGTGCACACCCTCCCGTGCACATCCCTTCCCTCAAGCCCTCTCACGCCCTCTGCGCATCCCCGCTCCAGCTGCAGCCCTCTCGAATATCTTCATCTCGCGGCGACAAAGACCACAAGTACTTGCAGGGCTCGATCCAGGCTCCAGGCAAAACGGCGATTGGCATGAACACCTGTTCATCCCTGGTGCCTGGCCGCTTTGTGCATGCCCACTTAGTCCCTGCCCGGCTCGCTCAAAAGCCTTGGGTACACTGGGGCTTGCATGGTCATCAGCATCATCAACCAAAAAGGCGGCGTCGGCAAGACGACGACTGCTCTCAACCTGGGCGCGGCTTTAGCCGAGGGTGGCGGGGAGGTGCAAGTTCTGGATGCCGATCCCCAGCAGCAGTCTGTTGCCTTTGCGGTCAAGGGCGTGCAGGTCCTGAGCACCGTGGGGAAGTCCGCCATGAAAAAGGCGGTGGAGAAGTCGCAGGCCGACTGGACGCTCATCGACTGCCCGCCCTTCCTGTCCGAAGCGGCCCCGGCACTTCCCCTGTCCGGCCTGGTCATCGCGCCCGTCCCGTTGCGATTCCACGACCTGATGGGCTTCGCCCTGCTACGCCAGACCATCGATGCCGTCCGTGAGCGCGGCAACCCCGATCTGCGCCTCAAAATCCTCATCACCATGCGTGATGCACGGATCGCCCTGCAAGCGGAGTACGAGGCTCAGCTGCGCACGGCTTTTCCGGCTGAGCTGTTCGAGACCGTGATTCCCCGTGCCGCCGCCTTCGAGCGGGCTGCCCGCGAGCGGCGATCTCTCCTGGAAGCTTCCCCACGCTCAACAGGCGCTCAGTCCTACCGGGCCCTGGCCGAGGAAGTCCGCCGCGAGCAGGCCTCCCACCACGGTTGATCCAACAGCTCATCCCACGGCTAACACCACCGCCTCTGATCCCATCACCACAGCTCACATGGCTAAATCATCACGGCAGACCCTGCGGCACACCCTGGCCCAGGGCGCCCAGAGCGACTTCGATGACCTCTTCGGCGCACGCCAGGGCGAGCGCATCGTCTCGGCTGGCTTCAAGATGCTCGCCCACGAGCGCATCACCGTCCGTCCCCAGGTGCGCCGCACCTTCCCCCAGGAGGAAATGGACGAGCTGCGCGCTTCGATTCGTGCCCTGCGTAAAGAGAATGGCGGCATCGAAGGCACCGGCCTGTTACAGGCTCTCCTGGTGGCACCCGAGAACGGGCGCTACCACCTGATCGCGGGTGAGAAACGCTTCCGTGCCACCCAGGCGGAAGGGCTGCCCGAAGTCCCCTGCGTTATCGTGCCCGCCGTCTCCGAAGGCATGACACGCCTGCTGCAGCTCACCGAGAACGCTCTGCGCTCGGCCCCGCCCGTCCTCGAAGAGGCCCAGGCCATGCGCGAGACGATGGAGCAGCAGCAGCTTTCGCAGCGCGACCTGGCACGCTTGCTGGGCAAGAACCGCGGCTACATCGAGAACCGCGTTCGCCTGCTGAAGATGGAGCCCGAGCTGCAGGACATGGTGACCCGGCGACCCGACACCCTCAAGCACGCCCAGCTCATCGCAGGTGTGGAGGACGCTCCCCTGCGCCGGGAGCTGATTCGTGCGGTGGTCGAGGAAGAGGCCTCCGTGAAAGAGCTCGAACGCCGCCTCCGGCCAGCCTCAACACCGGCGTCCACGAACTTCACACAGCCACAAGACCCGGTGAACACGGTGGAGCTGCCGTCACGTGACGGCACTGCACCTGAGCCAGAACAGGGGCAGAAGCCAGGGGGTCAAGGCAGCAGGGGCCAGACAAAGCCCATCGCTCTGCCGTCACGTGACGGCAGAGCGGCAGCCGAACACCCGTCTCCAGAGCCCCATCCTGCGCCGGATCGACGGACGGCTTCTCTGCTGCCTGCCACGCTATTTCTGGAAGAGACACAGCGCCAACTCACCGGCCTCTCGCTCTCCTCCGAACATAAAAGCGAACTGCGCGCTCAGGTCGAGACGATAGAAAAGCATCTGAGCGAGATCAAAGAGATACTGCAGTGAGGAGCTACCGGAAGTCCCGGTCGCGACAGGGGAGGAATAGTGGGATTTCACGGAAATGGAATAGTGGGATTTCACGGAAAGAATAGTGGGATTTCACGGAAGGGAATAGTGGGATTTCACGGAAAGAATAGTGGGATTTCACGGAAAGAATAGTGGGATTTCACGGAAATGGGTTCGCCAGAAGTCCTTACCTGGCCTGGGTTTTTGGCCCTTTCCCAGCACCGTAAACAGTTGTAAAAAGTATTTAAAGGCAACAACACCTTAAATGGCTCAAAAGTCGGCGCGCAGTGCGTCACGAAAAAGCCGACTCGCGGTGCAGCGCAGACCGATGTTGTTGTTGCTTTTTTCGATTCTCGAACGACCGCACACCGCTACACGCAATCACGCATGGCCACACCATGAGCGAAAACTCCAGGCAACCGAAGAAGGCTCACAGGGTCGAGGTCATCCGCCACGGGCGCGACGAGATGAACTTGGTCGAGTACCCGTTCGCCTCCCTGTGGAAGAACACCGAGCCCGGAACCGAGATTCTGCATGAGTGGGAGACGACGCATCCGCGCACCGGGAAGATCGTCAAGGCGTTCTGGCGTGTGACGGGTGACCCGCAGCTGGGCCTACCCACCGTCCGTGACGAGCAGTTGTACCTGGTGCTCATGGAGCTGACGCAGGAAGCGGGGCTCACAAGCCCACTCGTCCACTTCACCAGGCACGATCTCATCAAGCGCCTGGGCTGGTCGCACTGCCAGCGGGAATACGACATGCTGCGTGACGGTTTCACCCGTCTGAAAGCGGTGACGATCACCTCTCAGAATGCCTTCTGGGACGCGCAGGCGCGCTCTTTTCGGATCACGGGCATCGCTCTAATTGACCAGTTCGACATCCTGGAAGAGCAACCGGGCCGCAAAAGCGCCCAGCAGAGCCCGCTTCCGCTGTCCATTTTCAAGTGGAACGACGTCCTGTTCGACTCCTTTCAGGCCGGGTATCTCAAGGCGCTGGACCTGACCTTCGCTCAGTCGCTGGACAGCCCGCTCGCTCTACGCCTGTACCGCTACCTGGACAAAAAGGCGTTCAACGCCCGCCGCAGCTTTGAGATCGAACTAACGGCCCTGTGCGAGCGGCATCTGGGGATGCGCACCAGTCCGTACCCTTCGAAGCACAAGGAGCGGCTCCGGCCAGCCCACGAGGAGCTGATGGCCCGCGGCTTCTTGCAGAGCGTGGAGTACGAGCCGATGAAGACCAGGAAGGGCGAGAAGGTGCGCTACACCTTCTCCTCTCGCAAGGGCCAGACGACTGAGGGGCCAGTTTCAGAACCAGCGTCTGATCTTCCTTCGGCGTCCACGGATGTGGCTCCACTTCCAAAAGCCAGCACTCCGAGCACCGTTATTCAGGGCACACCTATCCCGAGCATCGTTGTCCAGCCGACGCTTCTCGAACTTCCTCCTGGGCCAAACCCGGCTGCGACCTTACTTACTCCCGAGCAGGAAGAGTTGCTCCAGAGAATGCTCCACTTGAAGATCTCGCCAGCTGTTGCTCAGGGGTTTCAGCAGGATGTTTCGGAAGAGGAGCTGCGATTGCAGTTGGATTGCCTGGAGGATCGGGAGCCGCGCAATCGTGCCGCCATCTTCGTCAAGGCCGTGCGTGAAGGCTGGGAAGCTCCCCCCAGGTACCTGGAGCGTTTAGAAGCCCAGGAGCGCGTGCAGAAGGAGCGGGAGGGCCAGGAGTCGGCCCAGGCCACCAGAGCCGCTCAGAAGGCCGCTGAGGGCCAGAGAAGGGCATCCCAGGAATTGGAGGAGGTGCAGCTCGATGCTCTGTGGGAGCAGATGGAGCCCGCGGCCCGTGAGCAGCTAGATGCCCAGGCTCGCGAAAGGCTGGGTGTTCTGGGCCAAGTGGGTAACGCTCAAGGGGCTCTCAAAGCGATGAGAAGAAACCTGATGCGTGAGCAGAGGCTGGCTGTCGGGCCTGGCGTCGGCTCTGGCGTCGACCCTGACGAGTAGAGTCCAGTGTCGAGCCAGTCCCCAAAGCGACCTGCGCTGTGGGATGACTATGGCCAGGCGTATTGATGTGGTGCGTGGAGAGCTATCCAGACGAATCGCGTCTATTCCTTATCTGGTATAAGTTGAGTGTGAGCACAGCACGCGACCCGAAGCATCCCATTGACGTAGCCGCTGGCAAAGTTCGTCAGGAGACAGGCAACCCCGACCTCGAGCCGCTGGTGTGGCTGGCGTCGAGCCGCAAGGACTTGCTGGACTTGCCTGAGGAGGTTCAGGACAGCATCGGGCATGCACTTGATCTGGCACAGCGGGGCGATACAGCGGACTACGCTAAGCCTCTGCACGGTTATGGAACAGGCGTGTGGGAGATCGTGGACGACTACCGAACCGACACCTACCGCGGCGTCTATGTGGTGCGCTTTGCTCAAGTCGTCTTCGTGCTGCACTGCTTCCAGAAGAAGTCGAGGTCGGGCATCGCCATGCCCAGACCCGATGCTGAATTGATCGAGCAGCGGCTCAAGGACGCGCGTGAGCTCTACGAGTCGTGGCAGACACAGCAGGCTCAGAAGAACCAGCAGAACCAGAAGGAGAAGAGATGAACCAGAACACCGCTCAAAACATGGCTCAGAGCACGTCCGAGGAGAGGCCTGTCGCAGAGGTTGAGCCGAGCATCTTCGTGGCTTCAGACGGGCGCCGGATCGAATACACGGCGGGCAGCGGCAACGTCTTCGCGGATCTGGAGCGGCCTGATGCAGCCGAGCTGCAGTTCAAGTCCAACCTGGTGTTCTGCATCCGTCAACTGATGCGCGAGAAGGGGTTGACGCAGGCCGAGCTGGGCGAGATGGTCGGGCTACCGCAGCCCAAGATCTCCGACCTGTTTCGCGGGCGCATCCGGGGCTTTTCGTCCGACCGACTGCTGGCCATCATCAACCGCCTGGGCCGCAGCGTCGAGGTGCGCATCAGCGCCCAGGAGCGTGCCCCCGAAGAGGCCACTACCCGCGTGCTCGTGGGGTGAGGGAGGGAGGATTTGGGTGCGTCAGGTTCTTGCTCCAGTGCTCGGTAACATCTGAGTGGCTCTCAACGTTGTGCGGGTAGGGGATCACGGTAGCCACGAATAAACCTTATCAGGGCACCACGCCAAGTACTTGCAAGTAGCTTCAGGCATGGCGCAAGCGTTGTGATATGTGCCGCTCACGCCAGACTGGCAGGCTTCCTCACGTCCGCGCTCAGCTTGTAGTGCTCAGCGGCCAGAACGTGCGCGTTTGAGCTGCGGCACCGCAGTGCATCCACCGCAGATGAGATTCAAGTGAAGTTCGAGTACCATCCATTAAAGAGCCGCAGCCGAAAATCTGCCGGGTGGGGCAGTAAGGCCAGGCAAGCGGTCTGCCGCTATGGTCGCTGTTTACGGATGGGGCACAGCCGATAGTTGGGGTCCTGCATATCCCATCCATCACAGCACCGGTTTGTAGTGTTTGGGCTACAATGGCTGGTGCGCTCACCGCGTCGATATTCTCTACCGCGTTGTGACAGGAACACGTGTTGCTTATTTGATTTACCCTGATGAAAGGCCGGGAGAATTGTGCACGCCGATTGTGACCGTTTGAGCCGCCTGGCACGGCTGTTCCTGATCTACAACACGCTGGCTTCGGGCGAGCCCGTGAGTGGCGGCGACTTGGCCGGGCGTTGCGGCGTGACCACGCGTACGCTGCGGCGCGATCTGGAGACTCTGACCGAGGCCGGCGCGCGCGTGGCCTACGACAAAAAGCGACGCGCCTACGTCCTGGAGTGCCCTCTGGAGTGCCTGCGGGTCGATTTGGCCTTCGATGATCTGCTGGCCCTTGCGCTGGTGCAGGGCGCGATTCTCTCCGGCTCGCCGCACGAGGTGCTCGCCCGGCGTGCTTTCGGGAAGCTGCTGGGGCACCTGCCGCTCGCTCTGCGCGAGGAAGCCCAGTCGGTGCAAGGCGTGATCGAGTCGGGAAGTGCCACCCAGCGCGATTATCAGGCCGCGCCGTGGGCCGAGATCCTGAGTGCTGCGGCTCGGCAGGAGACCCTGGAGGTCAACTACTACTCGCTCTCCAGCGACCAGATCGCGTGGCGGCGCATCGACCCCTACGCGCTCACCATGCCCCGCGGCTACCTGCAGATGGTGGGCTTCTGCCACAAGCGGCGCGAGGTGCTGACTTTCGCGCTCGACGGCGTGCGCGGCCTGAGGTGCACCGGGCAGAAGTTCGACAAGCCTCCCGGCTTCTCGCTCTCGCGCTGGATGGAGAACTCGCTGGGCACCTTGCGAGGCGAGCCGTGCGACATCGTGGTGCGCTTCGACGCCTCGCTGGCGCGTTGGGCCAAGCGCCGCCGCTGGCCCTTCCGCCACACCCTCGAAGCCGATGGCGACGCTCTCATCTTGCGCGGCACCGTCTCGGGCCTGGAGGAAATCCGTAGCCAGTTGCTCTCGTGGGGCGCCGCCGTGCAAGTACTTGAGCCCGCCGAGCTACGCCAGCAGATGCGCGCCCAGGCTCAAGCGATGGCCGCGCTCTACGCCGAGGTAGAGTAGAGCGTCCGTGCACTGCAAGTACTTGCAGAAAAAGATTCGAGAATATTTTCGTCGCGGACAGACTGTTGTCCGCGACGTTGTCACAAAATGCTGGTGGCGGGCGAAGAGAAGCGCGATTTCTACCAGCGAGGTGCTTTATGAGAATGCAGGTGACGCTGTGTGTCGAGCGCGAGACGGTGATCTCGCTCAACTACCAACACGCCCTCAGCGGCGCGGTGTATGCGATTCTGGAAAAGGGCGATCCTGAGCACGCCCGATTTCTGCACCACGAGGGCTACTCTCTGCCTGAATCGCCAGGCGACTCGCGGCGCTTCAAGGGCTTCGTGTTCTCGGACTTGTTCCCGCAGCGCTCCGATCTCCGCGACGCGCGGCGCGGCCTGCTGCGGCTCCTGCCCGGCCTGATGCGCTGGCACATCGCCTCGCCGCTCGATGAGTTCGGGCGCGCCTTCGCCTCGGGCCTGCTGCAAGTCGGCGAGGTGCGCCTGGGCGAATCGCGCTTCCCGGTGGCGAGCGTGGAGACTCTGCCCACGCCCGTGCTCGATGGCCCGATGAAGTTCCGCTGCCTGTCGCCGGTTGTGGCCTCGGTGAACCAGGAGGGCACCAGCGCCTGCAAGTACTTGCGCCCCAGCGACTTGGAGATGAGCGAGCGCCTGCGCCAGAACCTGCTCGGCAAGCACCGCGCCTTATTTGGCCGCGCGCCTCAAGATGACAGCCTGAGCATCGAGTGGGACTCCAAGTACTTGGAGAGCCGCTGCCACGAGAAGCACCCCGGCACCAAGCTCAAGGCGTACAAGGACATTCGGATTGTGGGCGTGGTGTGCCCCTTCACCATGACAGGCTCCAATGAGCTGATGCGCCTGGCTCTGGAGGCTGGGCTGGGCGAGAAAAACTCGGCAGGTTTTGGCTTTGTGGAGGTGGCTCGATGAGGCAAGCGGCTGCCGAGGTGGAACTCAGCGCGCGGACGTGGCATCATAGGATGCGTAATCGTTCCTGCGGCCCGAACGTTCGCCGAACGGACTTCCGCGCTGAAGTGCAGCTACCGCTGCCGCCCTCGGCTACGCTGATGGGCTGGGCACGGATAGGGCCGCAGGTCACCTTTCTTCCCCTCCCCTCACTCTTCCCAAGGCAACGGCCCCAATATCAGGTGCTGTGGAGTGCTGCGCAGCTTGCGCAGCGTATTCTGCATCGGCGACCCAAAGCTTACGCCACGCGCCTGGCGCGACAGCACGTAGGCCACCACATCGGCCACCTGCACCGGCACATTGGTGTGAGAGCGGCGAAAGTCCGCCCTGCAAGTACTTGAGGGGTGTGCACAAATGCTCAGCGAGTTTTCTGCAGCTTTTTGCGGGCGAAGTTAGATGACTGCTGGATCGCTTTGTGGCAGTCGGCATCGGTGTATTGATACTCCTCCAC
>JAABUK010013207.1_pt1 | contig 10348 bp, 15 predicted proteins | sample 5559141 | NCBI WGS metagenome assembly JAABUK01 (sample SAMN10711869, study PRJNA513367) | rock metagenome | isolation source: Antarctica rocks | place: Antarctica: Victoria Land, Pudding Butte nord | collected 2016-01-03 | reverse complement strand
ACTCACCAAAAAGCCCTCGTCGCAGCGTCAGCCTTTGCACCGTCGGTATGAGCCTGAAGGTCGCCCAAAAGCCAAATGCACTGACAATAGCGCTGGCTGCGATGGAGAAGCGCGTCTGCCAGTCTGCCAACTGTGCATAAGCATACAAATTAGGCAGAAAACCCAGCAGAGACAGCACCACAATGCTGCGCCGTCTGTCGACCATGTCGCACCAAGCGGACTGAAGTCAATCAGGATCGTCAAATGCCCACAGCAGCACGGCTTCCACGGTGCATCGGTGTCGGAAGCTGATTCCGTGCTAAATGATTCGCTGGCTACCAGGTCGTGACTTTGACTGCTTGCGAGTTGCAAACGGTGCGAGCGAGGCTAAGGCCGGCTAAGATGCAGAGCGAAATGCAATTTTGCACGCAAAGCTGTCGCTCTTCCAGGATGAAAGGGTCTTCAAATTGTTGCTGCACTTCCGACACAAAGTCAAGTGGCTGCACAGGCGCAGAGCACCAAATTTCTGTGTGCAGCACAACGGCAAGCTGTGCAACGCTTACTAGGTTCTTCCTCCTTCAATGCTATACAAACTGGCCGCGCTGAGGATCCGACACCCATGCGGCGGCGGCGGCGGCGCCTGCCGCCGCCAGCCAGGCAGCTCATCACTCGTCGTCTTCCTCATCCTCCAGCTCATACTCCAGCGACACGAACTGGCCGCTGAAGATCACGTACGCCACGACCGCCGCACCCGCCGCCGCCAGCCACATCTGCCCGCTCTGCTTCAGCTTCCGCTCCGACGCCGTCTCCTTCCTACGAGGGCTGAGCACAGTCAGCAACTATCGATGATGGTAGCAACACCAACGCCTCATTCAAGTTCATGCAAACTGAAGATGCAAACTTAAGATTCAGCGACCTCAGATGTCCCTCTCCTGAGGTCCGTGTGCGCGTTTGTCAGCCGCCAGAAGCAGGACATGGCGAGCGTCACCTCTCTTCCTCTGCCGCTGCCGGGCGCTCCCAGCCGCCGCGGGCGCGCGGCGGCCGCCGCGGCACCGTCGTCTGGGTGGCTTGCGCCACGGACTCGATGTACTTCACCAGGATGGGGTGCGCCTCAAACTGCGAGAGTTAACACAGTGACGGTTCAACAGCCTGGCATGGGGTGCGCCTCAAAATGTGCAAGCAGACACAGTGACATGTGAGAAGCCACTGAAAATGTGGTGGCAAGCGCCTTGCCCTCGTATATGCTGGCAAGACGCGGCCCTGCCTGTGCCATATCAATTTGGGGGACAGGCATGGCCTGCAACATCCACTGCCGAGACCTGGGGCGGCTCAACTGCCCTGTCAGGTGGGCGCTCGATGGAAACGCCGTTCAAATCAGTCGGCAATGCCCACCTGGCGGCGCAGCTCTGGTGCTGCGACAGGCGAGCGGTAGTGGAACAGCAGGTGCGGGTACAGCACTGCGTCAAAGCTGCTGGGGTGCTCGCCGAAGAAGAACTTGACGTCGTCGTCGCTGCAGGAGGCCACATCAAGAAATCGCTGAGAAGGCTGCTGAGACACAAGTGCTTGCAGCTGTATATGAGATGGATGCGCCGTGGGGCGGCATCAGAGGGTGACGTCACCCAGCCCAAAGGACCCGACTTTCGGCTCGCTTGTAAGGATCTGAAACAAGGCGAGGCCGCCTTTCGATGATAAACCAAAGTACCTGCTGTGCTCCTGGAGCTGCTTGGCCAGGTCTGCATAGGCCTGCGCTGCGTTGTCGTACACCTGCACAGCAACATGGTGGTTCAGTCAGAACTGAACGCGACCTGTTGACCGAGATGTCTCGCCGGCCCTGCTGCTGCAGCCTGATCACCACCTCCCTGGCATTTCCTTGATGCTTAGGCAACACAACAACACAAGAGGTAAGTTCCTGTGCAAGCTTGGAGTCGCCAGGAAGGAGCCATGTCGCCAGAGCCGCCCCACCTGTTTGGCCGAGTGGGCCTTGTACTGCAGCGCTGCCGCCTTGTGCGCCCGCCACGGCACCCAGTGGTTCATTGGGAACGGCAGCGCCTCGCCATACGCCGCCTGCGGTGACAGGGCGACGAAGTCACAACCTTCCACTGCACTTATTTACATGCGCAAGCCAGCGTGAAGGACAGCACTGCAGCTAGTTCATAATCTGTGTGTCATCGAAGACGTTTTGAGAGGCGAGTGCCAGCTCGGCCACCATCACGCTCCGAAAAACACCGCCTACATGTACAGCCAGCAGTGCTGCGGCTTCAAGTGATGAGCGCGCCGCTGCGCCGCTGGCCTCACCTTGGTGTGCCGGCTGTAGCTGGTGTCCTCGACCCAGGTGGTGTACACTGTGGCTGCCTCAAGGTGCCGATCCACCAGCGATGTCAGCGCCAACACCTGACGCGCAGGAAATTTCAGTTCAGCAAGGATATCGATGGCAACGTCTCTCCTGACAGACGGGAGTTTAGCATTGCATGGCCGCCGACACTCTGGCCAGGTGAGCGCTAATGGGAGTTCATGTCTGCATCATCTGACAGCCACCCTGCTGCAGCAGCAAGCAGCCATGTCTGGACAGCGCGCTGCCAAGGTTCCTGGAGCGGTTGATGGAATGAAAAAGCTGAGCTGGCTGTGCGCACAATTCCAATGGTCGACTAGGGCTCGTGCATGTGCATTTCTGCTTAATCCACTGAGGCAAACACCCACCCACCTCCGCGCGGCTGGTCTCCGAGAGCTCTTTATCCAGATCCCGCACGCGGTCCTTGAGATACCGCAGCAGCAGGCGGGCCGCCTCGAAATCTGACTCCGGCGCGCCGGCGTCGGCGTCAGCGTCCGGCAGCTGCGACCCATGCTCTAGTGCCGGCAGCTGCTCTGCAGGCCCAAGCAAGCACACATTCATGATGCCCGCACCAGGTCATGAAATTCCGGATTTTGAAAGATGCAACCCGGGCCTTCCGTCGCTCAAGATCGATCATCTGAGGAGGCAAGACGTGACCAAGCATGACACGCTGCCGGCGGCGACGAGGAACCGCATGCGCAAGTGGCACCTGTGGGCGATTGTGCGGCAGTCGCCAGCTCCTCCGTGTTGTGCTCCACGCCCGCCAGCTGCAGGTAGGCCTGCGATGAGCCAGCAAATGGTGCTTTGGTTGATTCGGCCTTTCAGCCTTTATGCAATATTTCTTACAGCCGCGGCGAACAGCAAGTGCACGCGCCGCACCTGCACTTGGGTGTCTGCAGGCGACAGGGACGGCAGGCCCCAGATGCTGCGTCTCTGATACAGCGTCACGCTTGACATCGTGTTCGCTTGTTGCGACCAGCTGTTAGACTAGACCGTCGGACAATTTGTCGCTTTCTCCTTCTCTCGACAGTTGCCAGGGGTGGGCTAAACCTGCTCGCGCGATCAAAACACGATTCAAGCAAGTACGAAGCACGCTACATGCTTCTGCACACGCAATCTGAGACCGGCCTCACGCCTCAGCCAGGCAGAGGGACTTGAACAGGAAGCCGAGTCCCCTCCCTGCTCTCTCAGTCGCTGCCAGCCGACTGCACACTCCAGCCTCCTCTCTACGGCACCAGCACTGCATTGACCTGCGTTGAACCTCGGTGCTAGCGTCTCGCATCGCAGCTGGCAGAAAAGAGGCAGCGCTGTTGGTGATCGGCCTGACTGCGTGCAAGTCGCAGCAGCTGCCGGCATGTCCGCGTCGCCGCCGCCAAACGGCAGGAATGCCTCGCCGGACCGCCGATCACTGAGCAGGTAGGCACGCGACTCAACATGCAGACGTCCGAGAACGACCACCCGTGTCTGCATCCTTGCAGCGCCCCACAAAGTGTATACACCATCCTAGCTCTGCAGGTGGCAGCACACACAGCCAGTCAATAGCAGACACGAAACTGTTTCCGTGCTCGGTGCAGAGGCCGCTCGGCGTCGCCAAAGGCGCGGTCGCCGACGCCCGCAGACCGGTCGCCGGTGCCACGTTCCCGCTCGCGGTCGCCGCGGCGGCGGTCGCCGTCCCGCTCGCCCGCGCGGCGCAGGAGGTCCAGCACGCCACCCAGGTGAGGTGCTGCAGCGGGCAACACACTGCCGCTGCGCCCAGATCCCACTCCCTGAGTGCCGCCCACAACCTGATCTCCCTTCGGACTACCACCCTCCCCACACACGCTCTGTGCAAGAAGAGGGGTTGCAGATAGCTGCAAATGGGCATACTGACTGCGTCGTCATCGTCAGCACCAGCACTGGGTACGACTGTTCTGCTGGCATTGTGTGCCTGATCATGTCGCATTCAGGGGCAGGTACCGCTCGCGCTTTAGGTCCTTTTCTCGTTCCAGGCGCGTGCCATGCCATGGAATGACCCTTGCCCACCTTGATGTAGTACATTGGTTCAAGGTTCGGACACCAGAGGACGAAAGCAGGACAGCCATACCTCTACGGTATTCTGGATGTTTTGCGCACCTCTCGAACGCACAAGTCTTCAGGGATGTGCCAGCGGGCGCCAGGGCAATCGCTTGCAAACAGCACAGTCTGTTTGCCTCTCCATACGAGCGGGGGCGGCCATTATCTCGGGGTCTGAGCGTTGTCGCCCCAAGAACTCAGGTACCGCCGACGCTCCAGCACACCCCCAAGGTAGGTGCTGATGTACGCAGGTTGCATTTGCCAGTGAGGGTGGACCAATGGCAAGACAATTACAGCACTGCCACCCGCAGTGTCGATGTGGACATGGCTGCTGACGGCTGACCTCGTGCCACTTCTGTTCCGCAGGCGCCGCCGCAGATCCAGCACCCCACCGAGGTATGCCGCTGCCACTTGCCCAGGTTGTGAGTGCACTTGTGCAGGCGACCATGAAGCGCACCTTGCCTGGACATGGCCCAACGCACCCTGCCAACTATGTTTCACCATTTCGATTCAGCGCATTCCAAACCATTCCACCTCATGCCCCACTGCGGTTGTCAGAGACCCTCAACCCCGTCCGTAGGCGCCGCCGCTCGCCCAGCCGCGACCGCTACCGCTCGCGCTCTCGAGACCGCGACTACCGCCGCCGCAGTCGCTCTCGCGACCGCGGCGGCTATGGCGGCGACCGCGGAGGCTACGGCCGCCGCTCGCCGCCGCCGCCGCGCTACGGCGGCGGCTTCGACTCGCGCGGCCGCTCGCCACCGCGTGGCATGGGCCGCCGCGCCACGCCGCCCGCCACCGGCCTGCACATGTTTGTTGCCGGCCTCAACTTCATCTGCACAGAGAAGGTGGGTCGGCTGCTGCGCCGTGCGGCAATTGAAGGACGGTATGCCAGGGCTGCGGCAACTGTCTGCGCGCTGCAGGCTGCTGATGGCGGCCAAAAGCCGACGCAACCATGTCGCCAGCATCACGGCCATCAAAAATATTCGTGTCCAGCATGCAAGCCAAGTGACAGTCGCAGATCGTCTTTGCCCTCGTGTTTTGGTAAGGGGTGCAAGAAATAGCGCGAACAAACTTCAAAAGGCGATTTGTGGGCGCTGCAGGAGCTGGAGCGCAAGTTCGAAAAGTATGGGCGGGTGATGGAGGCGCGCGTCGTGCGCAACCCCTCCACCGGCGAGTCGCGTGGATTCGGCTTTGTGGCCATGGATCACGACGATGAAGTAGATGAAGTGAGCGATCTTTTCAACGAAGCATTCCCCAGCCTCTCACCGTGTGCCACATTCTCCAAGACTGTTTTAGCTGTCGATATTTTGAGTTTGCAAACGTGCAACTGCATGTCGTCGACGCCGCCGCATGCTGCCAGCTTCACGTCAAGGGTCACAACCCCAAGTTTGCCGCGCTGATTTGCTTGTTATCGCTGTATTGCAGGCGGTCAAGGACCTCAATGGCGCTGAGTGGAATGGCCGCAGGCTGCTCGTCGAACGCGCCCGCCACGTCCGCTGATGCCCCTGGAGGGTTTTGCAGAGCGCGGCAGACGGCTCACGAGACTGCGCGGAACAACAGCCACACCCAAAGCAGGAGCATTGCGGGAAGTCGCCAGGTGATGTTCCATCAGTCGTGCTGCACTGCCGCGGGCAGGTCGCACCCAATTTGACATGTGTTGTTGCGGGGACGGGATGATGTTGTTGACACGTATGGTTCATTGTCTGGCTTCCACGTTACTAGGCTGGCGTGAGTCTCTTTGCTTTGCATTGTTACTCCGCTTCAGTTGCCACTGAACCAGGGCTCATGCGCTCTTCATGTCATGCACAAAACAGGCTCATGTGCCCCTCGACATCCTGTGGCCCACCTGACCCTCATCTTCCGTGCGAGTCCTGTGGCCAGTCCCGGTGTCCAATCCAGTCCTGTGCCTCTCCAGTCCGCCGAACCCTGAACCAATATCCGCCGCAGCCGCATCATGTGGCGTCTTCTCAAAGTGGACGGAACGAATGCTGCAAGCAACATTACAGCCCCGCGCCATTCCAGCTTGCTCTCCATCGCAGACCTAACCCTCTGCAGGCTCAGACTGCTTCGTTCTCATGTGAGATCTCTGAGAAACGCACCATGATGCGTACATTCTGCTGACACGAAACCTGAAAGGTTATAGTTCGTCAAGCACTCGAGCAATGAGCGCCGCCGTCGCACACGGCTCTGTTGCTAGCTCTAGAGCTAGCTGTGACCATTGTGTGACATGCAGGCTGGTGTTGCCTGCCGCACGCACTCTGCAGCTCCTTCGCACGGCACTGTGCCTGTACACGCACAGGGTGCTCAATCGGGCCGCCTAGCTATGCAGTGGCCGCCAGGCAACCGCGCTACGGCCATTTGCAGGAGCATTCGAGCAATGCATCACTTTGATAGGCATTTCAGCATTGCACCACCCTCGATCGCCTGCTATGGACGCACGGCTCCAGAAGCTTTTGAAGGAGCACCGCGCCAGCTTTGCACTCCAGCCGTCGGGCAAGAAGGTAGTGTGCAAGCTCAATGGGCATGAGCTGCCAGTGAGGTTCGACGCAGTCGACGCGTTCATCAAGTGCGCGTCGACTGAACCGTCTCTTGTATTGAATCCGTGAGCTCTGCGCACGGTGTTGAGATGATTTCCCTAACAAATCATGGTCCATAAAGCGCGCCGCTTTCATGTGGAATTCTGCAGAGGAAAGAAGTACGCGCGGCTCAAAGCTGAGGCTGAGGCCAAGAACGCGCTCAAGAAGTACGAGCCGTTCCTAGTTCAGAGCAGGAACTTCGAGTGAGCGCCTTTGCAAACCGCATGCCGGTCCCTTCTGGCCTTCTCGCCTCTGAGCCCAGCACTGGCATCCAATGAAGATGCCTGCAGTGTCACCCACACAGCTCTCCTCTAATTGTGCCGAATCGCCCGCAGGGACAAGCTCTACTGCGCGCTGACGTGCCAGCTGCTGGGCAAGTCATTGGATGCGGTGCGGCAGCACATGCGGGGGAAGCGGTTCCAGCGTGCCAAAGGTGAGGCGGCTCAGGCCTGCTGTCTGACGACATTGCTTGCGGTATGGCGAGGCTGTGTGCTGGAGCACTGCACTCTCCTGGGCCTGAACTCCGCGGCACCTCGCATGGCGCGGATGCCGAATCTTGGCAGTCCGAACATAGCCTGTTCTGCTCATGAGGTGCTGGGGCTGAAACTGCACTGTGTCGTGGCCGCAGAGCAGTACCAGAATGACGAAATGGAGCTGATGGACGAGCCCTTCCTGGACGCCAAGGTGAGGACACCTCGCATAAGCTGGTCGCATGTCTGCCGGGCGCCGAGGCTTTCTACTTACGCACCATCTTGGCAGCCGATGTCGTCATCGCAAGCGGGATTTACTCGGGATGTAGAATATCCCGAAAACAACTACTCGCCGTGCGAATGCAGTCGGAGGCGATGGAGGTAGAGGCAGCAGCATGCGGCGGCGGCGGCGGCTCAGAGGCGGGGGGCGGCGAGGATGATGGGCTGTGGGTGCCCGAGGAGTACATGGAGGCGAGTTTCGCCTTTCAAAGTTGGTGGATTTTGCCTTATCAAAGTGCCGGAGGAGCGTCCGTGGCGATGAGCGCTGTCAACCCCTGTTTGACTTGACCTCAAACAGCTTTGCAGCTTGTGGGACCCTCTGAGCTGGCACCGCCAGATGACAGAATGCCAGGAGACCTGTCTCCGTCCCTCTGCCCTGGCATCTGGCCTGGCGGCTGGATGCGACTTGTGCCCTGCTGCACACTCTTGTGGTATCATTCTGATATGGCAACTGCGTGCTTGCAGATGGAGGCACAGGCCAAAGCAGAGGTATGTCTCCGATATCCCTGTGTCTCGCAGCCGGTCGATTATGGGGTCCTTGACCTTGCATGCCACACTTCGAGAAGGACAAGCCCTACAGAATCCTGCCGGTTCGGTATGAACGACCTGTGGTGTACAGGCGGCAGAAGATGCAGTCGTGGCATCGCCGAGCGAGGCTGTCGCCAATGCCGCGGCCGAGGAGGCTGCGGCAGCCGCGGCTGCGGCGGCAGCGGCAGATGCAGCAGCTGCACTCAGACTGGAATCCTCGGCAGACGGCAACTCGTCGGCCAGCAGGTGATGAGTGATGAGCGCATGTGTCGATCGAGAGGTGCAAGCAACACATGGCTTGAAGAAGTCTCTGAAGACTGTCCTTTCGCTGCGCAGTCTCAGCAGGCGGCCGAAGAAACCGAAGCCCAAACATAAAGCCAAGCGGACGCGGATGGCCTGAGGCGAGCTCCAGATAGACAGGGTTGTCACGTGCGCATGCAGCATGCGGTTGGACACAGCACATTAGTCGTAGATGATGTCTGCCTGCAGCACGAAGAGGTGCCGACTGAGACGTGCTACAAAGCAGGGCGACCGATGCTGTCAAATGCTCTGACGCATCCCGTATCCAACTCTCTCCCCTCCACAACATCCCTCGGCAAGAAAGCACTGCAACAAAATGCGCGGCGCAGCAAACCGCATTTAAGAAAATGTGCTGCGGTGTGGTCCATTAATCCTTAGATAGGACGGGGCAAACCCCGCAAGCAAGACGGAATGAAAGTCCCAGACAGCCGACGTGACTATTGTTGAGCTGGACCTGTCGCATCCAAGTGCAGTGGGTCTCAAGACATCCGGAGCTGCTACCGCAGGAATACCAGCCGCTGCATTGCGAGGCCGCAGAGACTGCCGCGGCATGGCCGCTGCAACCGTCTCCGCGTTTTCCAGCCATGCCACCAGTAAGAGAGCCCGGCACGATCGCGCTGAGAGTGGAGTTAGTTTTGCTTCTTCCAGCTTGACATTCTCTTTGCTCGTTCCTGCGCACAGGTAGGCCATGCCTCAGGGGGGGCAGCGGCTGGGAAGGACGTTGGAGCGTCATGCATTGTTGGCAGCGATGCTGCGCATTGTAGGCAGCGGGCAGGGCGGCGCAGGGCCCGCACACAGCAAGGCCAGTGTCGGGTGGAACACCGGTTGCACTGGAGACCGGGAGGTCACTCACTGTTTCAGAAACCAGCAAACGTACAACGGACAAGTCGGCCCCAGCAGGACAGTCGGCGGGTCCGCACCCGGGAGTTGCCGGCGTGCAGGTGGCCCTGGTGATCCAGGAACATGCCGCTGTCCATGTCCAGGTGGCTGAAGCGGCAGCTGCCCAGCAGCCGCTCCGGCAGCTCGTCCTCCGCCTGCGCAGCACATAATGCAAATATTTGAATGCAGGGGTTGCACGAAACATGACACAGGCGTCGCACAGGACTGCGACCTGAAGCAGCCGCTCTGACAGCCCATCCTCCGCCTGCGCACCAGACGTTGTGATAGTCTGTTCTGCAGCTTTTTCGTGATCATCTCAGATGCGTTCACAGAGCTTCAGCAGCTCCGGCAGCTCATCCTGTGCCTGCGCAACAAGACAAAGAGGTGAAAACGGTACATCTGATAACGTGCCTTCGGCTTGGCGGAGCCATTTCGGAATCGCTGCAGGAGGCGGCAGGCGCCCGGCAGCCATCCACCGAAGCTCATCCTCCTGACACCCAATGACCGCTTGCGCACGACCATGGACAAGCCGCCACAAACAGTGCGCACCTGGCCCTCGATGACCAAGCCTACATCTGCCTTGTGCCGCACCTGGCCCTCGATGAGCACGCCAAAGTCGATGACCATGCCCCTGGTGGCGCCCTTGACGATGTTGACGACGCCCGCCGCCGCATAGCTGCTGCTGATGTCCACGTCCACCTCAAAGTAGCGCTCGCCCCTGCAGCAGCCAAAAGGAAGTCGGGAATCCAGGGACACATGTCGAGAAATTGCATGACGACGGGAGTGGCAAGTCAGGCGTCGCTGCGCCGCTCGCGAGCAGCCGACGCATCGCCAGGCTGCCCCAGTCCCTGGGCGGCTAGGCGGCTACGCACCACTGCCAGATTAGCTGCGGCAGCGCACACGGTGCGTGTGTGCCTCTCGTGCTCAGGAGAGGTTGTTGTCCGTGCAGCATGCTT
>JAABUK010013205.1_pt1 | contig 10348 bp, 13 predicted proteins | sample 5559141 | NCBI WGS metagenome assembly JAABUK01 (sample SAMN10711869, study PRJNA513367) | rock metagenome | isolation source: Antarctica rocks | place: Antarctica: Victoria Land, Pudding Butte nord | collected 2016-01-03 | reverse complement strand
AATTACGTCGCTCTTCGCTGCGATGTTAAGAGCCATTAGACAAACTGAAGCCTTCCTTATAATTAGAACAAATCAGTGTAGATCGCCGAGGTATCGAGGGGATCAGCCTGCTAGCCTCATCTGCAACTCTGCCAGTGCAAGCCCGCGGCTCGAGACGAATTCTCACTGAACTCGAAACCCTGCAGCTCTATGATCACAGACAAGCCGCGACTCCGAAACCGCGCGGGGTGATCCTCTGAGGAAAGGTGCCCAAGCGCAAGATTGTCGGGCTTAGACGAGTTGGACTGACCACTCGTTGATGTCTAGAATCTTGTTGGCCCGCATCTTTTCGAGGGTCCACCCATCGACCCTGTTCTCTGTGAGTTCTTTGACTATCCTGCGGATGATGGCGGGGAGTGCGATGGTACTCTTGAGCTCGTTGGGGAGTTCGATGACGGAGTCGCAGCGCACGCGGTGGGCCCACCTTTCGCGGTGTTTTTTGTCGGTATCGAGGAACATCTGTTGTTGACTGCTGGTGAGTCGCTCCGCCGCTCTGAACTGTTGGCCGTGATTCGGGGGTTCCATGCGCATGGACACGAGATTTTGAACCCCCTGTACTCCTATGGGTCTTAGTTCCATTTGGACGAAGCTCCGGACGGTGCGTGCCATGCCAGCTCCCTCCAAAAATTGAAACGTGAACGCGATTGAGGGATCCGTGAAGAGTAAGCGCAGCCCTTGTGCGATGCGCGCTTCCTGACGTTCTCTTCGCGCGAGGTCATCGAGGATTATCAGTCGTTGTCTGCGCTCGGCTAGGGTCAGATCCGCGCCAACATTCTTCATCAGCTGCTCCGCCACTTTATCGGATTCTTGCTGCCGAACGAGTATTCTGCCATGCGGGTGTCGGGCGAGCTCGTGCACGAGTTCGCGACAGCGAACATCGAGCTCCTCGTCACCGATCTCTAAATCGCCTTTGACTGCGCTCCATACTGCCATCAGGGGGGCAAGCTCTTGCGCGACGCGGACGCCGAAGTGCTTGCCGACGACGAGGGGATACAGGGTGGCTCGGCGGACGATCTCCTGCCACCCAAGAACGTGCACCTTGAATCGCTTTGCTTTCTCGTGTTTTTCCGTGAGTTGGCGGACGTGGTTTTGAAGGCAGGTGTCCTCCGGTGCAGTCGTGAGTATCCAGAAGTCCTCCAGCTTCTGGTTGAACTTCAGGGCTTCCTTGACCTCGGCGTCGATCTCGGCTGTGGTAACGGTTCTGACTGGCCAGACTGCCTTTCGCTTGCATTGAAGGCCAGTCCACTGTCCTCCGGGCCTGCAGACAATGTCGACGCCGGATTGTCGCTGCCCAGAGCGGCCGTGACGGACTAGCCCTGGGTCGGACCAGAGTGCGGCGAACGTGTCAGCGCAGAACTCTTCAAACTGCTCCCAGGTCTTGGGTGGCGCAAGATCGAAATGAACGAGAGAATCCAACTCAGCCATCATTGCCCACTACAGCCGACTCCACAACTGCCGTTCTCCTTGTCTTGTATCTTATCGATTCGCATATGGGATATTGCGTAATCCCATTTTGAAGTGCTACGCAGTATCTGAGCGTATGGTCGGCAACCCGGAAGTCGAACGAGATTAGGACCGACAAGTCGCCTTCGCGACTAGAACATGGCGCAGGTAAAAAGGTTACGCATCGACTAGATTGCCTGGTTGCCCCATGGGAGAGAATAGGGAGAAGGATTTTAGCATGGAGAAGCTCACCATTATTGCCAAGCTGCGGGAGTATGAGCTTGAACTGAAGGCGGCTGGAATTGAACATCTCGCTTTGCACGGTTCGTATGCCCGCGGGACGGCTGTTCGCGATTTGTCGGATGTCGACGTGATCGCTGATCTCGACTGGACCAGAAAACAGACGCTTATTGAGAGGGTCAATCTGGAGAACCGCCTCTCAGATATCCTCGGCGTCAAGGCCGATCTCTCCGACAGGAAGATGCTCCGGCCAGAGGTGCTGGAACGAGCGACGCGCGAGTCTGTTTTTGTGTTTTGATTCACGGGCCGAACGGTGGTTTAGCGATATCGTGGATGCCATCGCGAGGATTGAGGAATTCACATCCGGCATGGATTTTGAAGCGTTCCGTTCGAATCCAATGGTTATTGCTGCGGTTGAACGCAAGTTGCAAGTCATCAGCGAAGCCGCCATCCGGCTAGGAACTGAGGCGGAGCAACACATTCCTGACCAGCCGTGGCGCGGGATCCGCGGAATGGGAAATCAGCTTCGCCATGCTTATGAGCGAGTCGATTTGGACATTCTCTGGAACAGTGTCACGGACGATCTTCCGCCGCTTAAGAGTGCTATCTCAGAATTTATTGAGAGATCAGGGAAGGCGTAAATCTTTCGGCGGATGCGCCCGATTCAAAATCTTCCTGGTGCAACTTAAGCGCCTCGCGCAAGTTGGCGAGAGCCTCCTCTTCCGTGCTGCCTTGGCTAGCGATGTCCACGTCAGGCACTGGGAGACAAACCAATCTCCCTCACGCCAGACTGTGGCAGAAAACGGACGTTTCATACGACGATTTTGGCATATGTCCCAGCGAGCTTCTGACTTCTCGGCACGGTCAGAGTTGCCGCTTATCCAGCAACACTGATGAGTAGCAAATCCCGAGACGTCCGTTTGTGCCCGGCGACCGACCGCAAAATTGAATTGAAGGTGCCGATGCGAAGCGGATCGTAATTAGGAATTGCAATTCGCTGGTGGGCGGGTTCCGAAGTCTCCAAAATGATATGACTACCCACCTGATGAACTCTGGTGTATCCCCATCGTTTACAGAGGGCGGTTGCCAAGCGTTCGCCTGAAACGTCGCGCGGGATCTTCATGCCACCGACAAAACTTCATCGCGGATCAGGTGCAGACGAATCCGGTCCGGACGGGGCCGGTCGAAAAAGTATGCCGCTGTGGCTTCCACCGCGTTTTTCCGCAACTCGTCCCATGAATTGCCTTCGGTGAAGATGTTCTCCGTCAGGCACTCCGCGCAATAGCCTCCGTCGGCTTCCTGGACCACTTCAAATACCAGTTCCGGCATGTATACAGGATAGGCGAGACGCGTCCTTCTTTGACAAATTTTTCGTGGCGGGTGCGGCCCATGAACGAGGTAGTCTGGTGGCAAGTGCTCATATGATCGCTACGCTTCCTTTTGGGGCGGTGCTCGGTGGCGTTGCGATCGGGAACGGCAAGTCGCGTTTGGTCTGCGCAGCTTCCCGATCTTTTGTCACTGGCTCTTGGAGTGGGTTAATAAGTGACAGATAATGACAGGAACATATGAATCCGAATCAGGCGTTGTGGGAGAAGGGCGACTTTACTCAGATCGCCGGCTTGATGCGTGAGTCTGGCGAAGCTTTCGTTGCGTCGCTAGCAATTCAACTGCCTGTTCGCGTTCTGGACCTGGGATGCGGAGATGGTACTACGGCCGTTCCTCTGGCGCGTTTGGGTGCTGAAGTTGTAGGAATCGACATTGCGAGCAACCTTGTTGACGCGGGAAACAAGCGCGCAGAGAAGGCGGGTCTTCACAATCTAAAGTTTCAGGAAGGAGACGCGTGTAACTTACAAGGCGTCGCCGACCACTACTTCGATTTGACTCTTTCGATGTTTGGCGCCATGTTCGCGCCAAAGCCCTTCGATGTCGCAAGTGAGATGGTCCGGGTCACAAAACCAGGCGGCCGCATTGTCATGGGAAACTGGATCCCGAACGACCCAACTTTCGTGGCGCAGGTTCTGAAGATCAGTTCGTCATTTGTGCCGCCGCCGCCCGAAGGTTTTGTCAGTCCCATGACCTGGGGCGTGGATACTCACGTCATCGAACGGTTTGGCAAAGCGGGAGTTCCGCGGGAGAACATTTCCTTAGCGAAGGACATATTCGCATTCGTGTTTCCCGACAAAGGGCCGGCACAAGTCATCGATTTGTTTAGACAATTCTATGGCCCGACAATGAATGCTTTCGAAGCTGCTGAAAAAAACGGCAAGGTAAAGGAACTTCATGCGCAGCTTGTGGAACTTGCAAAATCACAGAACACGAACACGGATAGCGGCACCTCCATCGCAGCAACATTTTTACGGGTTACTGTGAATCTCTGAGGGCACGCCATGAGTGCTGATCCGTTTCGCTTTCGCGTTTTGCATGCCGGCCGTAAGTTGCGCTTGCTGAATCAACCCGGCAGTAATGGTCACAATACGAATGATTATCGCCGAACACTTTGGTGAGCAGCGCCTTTCATGATTTTCTGACAGCACGTCAGAGGGTGGATCGGATTTACAGCATGGATCCTCTTGGCCCCACGTTTCATCTTGTTATCCATGGGCGCGAAGGTGCCCTAATTCACGAAGCAAAGGAAATGCTATGCGTATTTTTCTCACCGGCGCTACAGGTTTTATCGGGTCGGCCATTGTTCCGGAACTGATTCAGGCTGGCCATCAGGTGATCGGACTCACGCGGTCGGATGCGGGTGCGCAGTCTCTGATCGCCGCTGGCGCTGAGGTGCATCGAGGGGAACTTGAAGACCTGGAAAGTCTACGCGGTGGGGCGGCCAAGGCGGACGGCGTGATCCACACGGCCTTCGACCATGACTTTTCGAGGTTCGCGGAAAATTGCGAGAAGGACAGGCGCGCCATTGAGGCCCTCGGTGTCGCGCTGACCGGATCTGACCGCCCCTTGGTTATTACCTCCGGGACCGGTATGGGGAACGCTGTGCCCGGTCAGCCGGCGACCGAAGAGATTTTTAACTCCCATCACCCGAATCCCCGGGTTGCGTCGGAATTAGCGGGAGCTTCGCTGTCGGCGGCGGGTGTAAACGTGTCGGTGGTGCGCCTTCCTCAGGTCCATAACCGAATCAAGCAGGGTCTGGTGACCTACGCGATCGCACTGGCGCGCGAGAAGGGCGTTTCCGCGTATGTTGGGGACGGACTGAACCGCTGGCCGGCGGCGCACCTTCTTGATACCGCCCGTCTTTACAGGCTGGCGCTGGAAAAAGGCGAAGCGGGTGCCAGGTATCATGCGGTGGCTGAAGAGGGAGTGCCCGCCCGGAACATTGCGGAAGTGATTGGGCGAGGCTTGAATGTGCCAGTTGCGGCAATTTCTCCGGAAGAGGCGGCGGCCCATTTTGGATGGCTAAGTGGGTTCGTGGGCTGGGACATGCCGGCTTCCAGCGCACAGACGCAAGAACGGCTGGGATGGCACCCGAGCGGGCCTGGGCTAATTACCGATCTTGAAGAGATGCGCTATTTCGAAGTTTGAGAAAGCTTGGGCTTGGGCTTGCTTTTGCCGGTGAGATTCAGGGCCACGGCGGCGCGGATGAGATCTTTTAGGGCGGCCTTATTGATTTTGCCGTCTTCGGGAATGTCGATGGCACGCCTGACATTCCCGTCGAGGCTGGAGTTGAATAAGCCTGAGGGGTCCTTCAGCGCAGCTCCTTTGGCGAAGGTCATCTTGACGACGCTCTTGTAGGTTTCACCCGTGCAGACGATGCCGCCGTGGGACCAGACGGGAGTGCCCCTCCATTTCCACTCTTCGAGGATCTCAGGGTCTGCTGCGTGTATGATTGCGCGTACTTTGGCGAGCGTCTCTCCGCGCCAATCCTCTAGTTCCTTGATCTTCGCGTCGATTAGTGCAGCGGCCGATTCCACCGGGATGGAGCTTTTCAAGGATAGATCCTGTTCTGGTATTTTGGCTGCGCTTAGGTACGAAGTGATTTTAAGTGGGACGCTGAAACGCTAGTGCGAATCGACGTGTGTGGCAGCTTTGGCGCTGCTTAACTCATTGAGGGCGGCCCGGAATCCGGAGGCCAGTTTATCGACAGGGCCCGTTCCCCAGTAGTGAAGGAAATAAATGGCTGGCTGGCTGGCTGTCATGTGGTTGTGGATGGCGACAACGTTCAAGCCGTTGGCCCTCAGCGCTTTAAGAACGGGGGTGATCTCAGTAGCGAGCATGGCAACGTCGCCGGCTACTTCCGCGTTGGTATCGCTGCCAAAGAAAGCTGCCCATGTGTTCAGGCCCATGCGGGCGTTGATTTTTGCGCCCATTTCGGTCAAGTTCAGATCGTCTCGCCCAACCGTGATTTTGTAGACCGCCCCGGTTTGCTCTCCTTCATATTTTACAATTTGGGCGATTTTTGCAGTGTCCATTGTTCCCGCAACAACCTTCGACTGGCTGCCCGTGACGGTGCTCTGATGCTGAATTGTGCCGCTGCCAATGAGGTCAATGGCGGGCTTTGCTTTTGTGGCTAAATCCTGGGCTTTGCCGTGACCATGGACATGCATGTAAAAGATTCGGGGCGACTCATAGAAAAAATGGTTGTGCAGGGCGGTGACTTCCAAGCCGTTGGTAAGCAGCGCGGACATAACGGGGTTGACTTCGTCTTCGAGCAGCACAAGATCGCCCATCATGACATCCTGCCCGCCGGTGCCTTTTGTCATGGCTAGCCAGCCGCCGAAACCAAACGGCGTTGGGGTGGCGATGCCGTCAATCACCACTTTCAGGTCGTTCCTAGGGATGTTGATCTTCAGGACGTTAGCCTTGTAATCACCCTTCTTGCTTAACGTGTTCATGACCGATTGATAGTCGGTGGGAATCTCCTGCGAATACAACAAGCTGACCGAGAGGGTGACGAAAAGACCAGCGAACCGGGTGCGGGGCAATGGGGAGAGGGAACGCGGCATGATATCCCGAGTTTATCAGCCGCGCGAAGCGGCTACGCCAGTAATCCGCCGTGGCCCAGGCAGGCCAGTTCCCAGGTGGAGATGCGGTATTGAGCGAGCAGCGGAGGCATGACGAGATCGACTACGTTCGGCTTGGTGGAGCGGAAGCAGCCGGGAGCGGAGACGATGGGGATATCGTCTCTATAGGCGAGCATCATGAGGTTACCGGGTTCAACAGGGGTAAGGAAGCGTTCGAGTTGCGCACCGACCCTGGCGAGGGCGCGGCCCACCACGTCTTCAGGACCAGCGGGGGCGGTAGAGGAGGCGACCAGAATGAGAGCTGGACGGTGGCGAAGCAGGCTATGGAGGCTGCGGACCACTTGCTCTTCTTCTTCGACACAGGAAAGCGAGACAGGAGTCGGGATCGAGAAACGTTCGAGCCGCTGACGCATGATGCTTTCGAACATTTGGCGGGCGCGTTCACCGCTAATGGGGTCGCAATAGAGAACACCTAGGGTGGGCGTGCGGAGCGGGCGGGCCTGCATGATGGGTCCGCGTTGTTTCAGTAGCGCGGCAAGGCCATCGAGATCGGATTTCGCGACCGCAAAGGGCGCGCTTTTAATGGTGGCGATGCGCTGCCCGGCCTGGGCGTAGCTGAAGTTCAGAACGGTTGCGATGACCAGGCTGGAGGTGCAGTTAATCTGTTTTAGCAGGTCATCATCGACCAGAACGCAGCAGTTTTCGGTGGCGAGGAGATTGGCGCGGCCGCCGGCGGTAATTTTCACTTCGAAGCAGCCGCAAATGATGTCGCTGGCTATGGCGCGGACGGCGTCGTCTTCGCCGATTTCCCCCTCTTCGAGCTCAGTAACCCAGATATTTTCCATACCCTCGGATTGAAGGATGCGGATATCTTCATCGCACATGAGGTGTCCTTTGGCGAGAAGTTTCTTTCCGCCGGAGCGGAAAATGGGACAACATAAAATTCGTCCCGTGGACTCTGTGACTTCAATTGTCTGGGCTTTCATCCGCGCCTCTTTTTTAAACCACGATATACGTGATTGAATTGTACAGACAATAGGTGAATACTTTTTAAAATATTCTCAACTTTATTTTAATAAGAATTAAATCGGGGCGAGGGGCGCGACCTTAGGGAGTTGGATGTAGAGGTTTGGTTCAGGCGAACTAGGCATGGAGGTCCACTTGTCGGGTTCAAGGACGCGTAGGACCGCAATTTCATCGCAGTTTTGAAATTTGGGACAGCGGAGGCAGTCTTTCCATGCTTTTAGCGGCAATTCGCCGCGTTCGACCTCGCTGAAACCGACCTTTGCGAAGAAGCCGGGGACGTAGGTAAAGGCGAAGACGGCGTGCAATTCGAAATCGCGGGCTTCACCGACAAGGGAATCTACAATGAGGCGGCCGGCACCCTGTGTTTTTGCTTGTTCGGCAACTGCCAGGGAACGAATTTCGCCTACCGTAGGGCTATAAAAGTGGAGAGCACCGCAGCCGAGCAGTTCTTTTCCAGAATAAAGCACGGAAAAATCGCGCATATTTTCCGATAATTCAAACTCCGTACGCGGCAGCATGATGCCCTTGGCCGCGTACCCGTTAATCAGGTTCAGGAGGGGGCCGATATCGCGCATTCCCGCTTTGCGGACGGTAAGGTGGCGCGGTCGACCGTAGGAAGGGACGACGGCGTCATCTGTGAGAGCGCTGATCATGATGGCTCGATGGTGGTGCCCAGGGTTTCTCCGGCGAGCAGGCGGGGAAGTATTTGCAATTCGAAGCCCGGTGCGATGAGGACCCGCGCGACGCCTTGATCGAGTGCGAGAGTGGCGGCATTGAGCTTGGCTTGCATGCCGCCTTTGGCAACGCCGGAATCGATCAGGCCGCGGGCGGCGCGGGCGGTTAGGGTGGGGATACGGGTGGCGCTGGAATCAAGAACGCCAGCTACATCGGTGAGGAAGATTAGAGTATCTGCGCTGAAGGCGGTGGCGCAGGCGACGGCCATCTGATCCGCATTGACATTCCAGAAGCGGCCTTCGAGATCGCCCGCCAGACAGGCGATGACGGGGAGGAAGCCGGCGGAGGAGAGTACATCGAGGAGGCGGGAGTTGGCACCGGTGACCCGACCGACCGCACCGAGATCAGGGTTCATTTGTTCGGCCTGGACTAGCCAGCCATCGAGACCGGTAAGGCCAACCGCGCCAGCGCCGGAACGGATGAGGGCCGCGACGAGTTCGCCGTTTACGCTGCCGGTGAGCACCTTGAGAACGGCATCCATTGTTTCGGGCGTGGTGACGCGCAGGCCTTCGCGGAATTCACTCTGGATGCCGCGGGCTTCGAGGTATTCGGTGATTTGCTTCCCGCCGCCGTGGACTGCGGCGACTTTGTGGTTAGCAGTGAGCAAATCGGCAATCTGGCGGGCCAGGTGATCGCGGCGATCCTGGGAATCGAGGAGAGTGCCGCCGATTTTGATGAGCAGCCTCATAAGAGACCTTCGATTTCGGGCAGGCCGAGCATGAGATTGAGGTTTTGGATGGCTTGTCCGGCGGCACCTTTCACCAGGTTATCGATGGTTGTGACAATGACGGCACGTTTGTTTTCGGGGTCTAAAACGAAGCCGATGTCGCAGAAGTTGGTGTGGGCTACCGCCTGGATATCGGGGAGGGTGCCGGATGGATAGAGTCGGACGAACGGCTCGGCGGCGTAGCGGGAGTGATAGACGGATTCGAGACGGGCGAGATTTTCCGGCGTGGCGCGGAAGTAAAGGGTTTCGAGAATCCCGCGATCAATGGGAAGGAGTTGAGCCGTGAAGCTGAATTCGTGCTCTTCGAGGCCGGCGGTTTGGAGAACTTCGAGTACATGCCGGTGATGGAGAACGGAATAGGCAGAGAAGTTGTTAGTGACTTCGCAAAAGCTGGTCTTGAGCGAGGGCTTGCGGCCGGCACCGCTGACGCCGGACTTGGCGTCGCAAATGATGCCGCTGGCACGATCGATAATTCCGGCTTCGATCAGCGGGCGAAGGGCCAGATTGGCGGCGGTGGGGTAGCAGCCGGGATTGGAGACAAAATGCGCTCCCGCGATTTGGGCGCGGTTAAATTCCGGGAGACCATAGACGGCCTGCTTGAGGAGTTCCGGGCAAGTGTGGGGAGTGCCGTACCATCGTTCATAATTGGCGGCAGTTTGCAGGCGGAAAGCGCCGCTAAGATCGACGACACGGGTACCGGATTCGAGCAGCCAGGGAGCAGCCTCGAGCGAAACCTCGGGCGAGGTCGCGAGGAGGACGGCGTCGAACTTGGCTTCGCGGACGGCTTCTGGGGTGAACGGAACTCTGTGCAGCGAGGATGGCGCGAGTGTTGGTTCGCGATGATCCAGGAGGACCGGATTCAGCCCGGGATGGAGGCGCAGGATTTTGATGAGCGCGGCACCGCTGTAGCCGGTGTGGCCTGCAACGCCTATCGAGAAATGCATAATTATACTCTCAGGTGAATATTTATTCTAACATGCGGGATGTTTGCTCTTGGAGGAACGCGGGCAGAGGGCAAACGAGGACAAGCATTTTTGCTCAGATGGCGGCTTTAAGAAACCAAATGCGCAAAGAAAGCTTTGTTAATTGCTGGCATCAAAAATTCTTGGAATCGGCCGCGATGTGGGATCTTTATGCGCGTAACGGGAAGGGGTTAGCGGTAAGG
>JAABUK010013204.1_pt1 | contig 10350 bp, 9 predicted proteins | sample 5559141 | NCBI WGS metagenome assembly JAABUK01 (sample SAMN10711869, study PRJNA513367) | rock metagenome | isolation source: Antarctica rocks | place: Antarctica: Victoria Land, Pudding Butte nord | collected 2016-01-03 | reverse complement strand
ACCACCTCGGCCGCCCGCAGCAGCACCGCCGACGCCGTCCCGGTCGGTCCGCACGACACGTTCAGACACCAGTGCAGGCCGTAGGACAGGTAGACGTAGGCGTGGCCGGCCGGGCCGAACATCACCGCGGTGCGGGGGGTGCGTCCCCGGGCGGCGTGGGACGCCGGGTCCCCGGGGCCGGCGTAGGCCTCGACCTCGGTCAGGCGCAGCTGGACGTCCCGGTCCTCCGACGCCGCGGACCGGCACCGCAGGACCGATCCGAGCAGGACCAGCGCAGCCTCCGGCGCAGTGCCCTCCAGCACCGACCGGTCCAGCAGCGGAGGCCCCCCGCGGACCGCGGCGCTCAGCCCGTCCGCGCCCACGCCCGCCAGGCGTCCTGCGCGGACCTCAGGACGGCCACCTGCTCCCGCACCCGGACCGGCGCGGTCATGCCCGGGCCGGACCGGGCGGCCAGCGCCGCCGTCACCGTCAGCTCCCCGAACACCTCGGGTGTCAGCTCCGGTGCTAAGCCCGTGAGCTCGTCCGCCGGCAGCTCGTGGAGGTCCACGCCGAGCTGCTCGCACCGGCGCACCCAGGCCCCGGAGACCTCGTGCGCCCGCCGGAAGGGGACGCCGCGGCGCACCAGCCACTCGGCGACGTCGGTGGCCAGCGCGTACCCGGACGTCGCCGTCGGGCTGATCACCTCGAGCCGGAACCGGGTGGTGCCGACCATCCCCGTCACAGCGGGCAACAGCAGCAGCAGCTGCTCGACCGTGTCGAACGTGGGCTCCTTGTCCTCCTGCAGGTCGCGGTTGTAGGCGAAGGGCAGGGCTTTCAGCGTCACCAGCAGTCCGGTGAGGTTGCCCACGAAGCGGCCGGCCTTGCCACGGGCCAGCTCGGCCACGTCCGGGTTCTTCTTCTGCGGCATGATCGAGGAGCCGGTGGACCACGCGTCGTCCAGGCCCGCCCACCCGAACTCGGTCGAGGCGAACAGTGCCCACTCCTCCCCCACCCGCGACAGGTGAACCCCGAGCAGGGCCGCCACGAAGAGGAACTCGGCCACGAAGTCCCGGTCCGACACGGCGTCCACGGAGTTGGCGAACGCCGCCGCGAACCCGAGCTCCGCGGCGACCGCCCCGGGGTCCAGCGGCAGGGTCGACCCGGCCAGCGCACCCGCACCGAGCGGGCTGACCGAGGCGCGGACGTCCCAGTCCCGCAGGCGGTCCAGGTCCCGGTGCAGGGCGTGGACGTGTTTCGCCAGCTCGTGGCCGAGGGTGATCGGCTGCGCGTGCTGCAGGTGGGTGAACCCGGGCGAGGGCGTGTCGGCGTGTCGCTCCGCCTGGTCCAGCAGCGCGTCCGCCAGGTCCGTCACCGCAGCCGCCACGGCCTTGGCCCGGTCCCGCAGGTAGAGCCGGAGGTCGGTGGCGACCTGGTCGTTGCGACTGCGCCCCGCGCGCAGCTTGCCCCCGACCAGTCCGGTGCGGGCGACCAGCTCCCGCTCCAGCGCGGTGTGGACGTCCTCGTCCGAGGCGTCGGCGACGAACGCCCCCGACCGGACGTCGGCCTCGATGGCGGTGAGCGCGTCCACCAGGTCGGTCAGCTCGCGCGCGGACAGTAGGCCCGCGCGGTGCAGCACCCCGGCGTGTGCCCGGCTCGCGGAGAGGTCGTGCACGGCGAGGCGGTGGTCGAAGTGGACCGACAGGCTCAGCGCGGCCATCGCGTCCGCCGGCCCACCGGTGAAGCGGCCGCCCCACAGGGACCCACCGCCAACGCCGCCGGCCGCCGGCGACGACGGGTCGGTCCCCGGAGCACCGGTCACGCCGCGGGACCGCCGTGACCGAGGCGCGCGTCCCGCGCCGCGGCCATCCGGGAGGGCAGCCCCCACAGCTCGACGAACCCGCGTGCGAGGCTCTGGTCGAAGGTGTCCCCCTCGTCGTATGTCGCGAGGTGGAAGTCGTACAGGGAGGCCTCGCTGCGCCGCCCGGTCACCACGGCGCGGCCTCTCCGGACACCGCCCGCTGGGACTCGCCCACGAAGGTGTCCAGGGCGGTCTTCAGCGGGGAGTACCAGAGACCGTCGTAGACCAGCTCGCCCCAGCGCTGGTCCACGCCCCGCTTGAACCGGGCCAGGTCCCGCTCGACGGTCACGTTCTCCAGCTCCTGGTGGGCGGTGATGAGGGCGAGAGCACCCGGTGCCTCGTAGACCTCACGGCTCTTGATCCCGACCAGGCGGTCCTCGACGAGGTCCAGACGTCCCACACCCTGTGCTCCCGCCCGGGTGTTCATCTCCGTGATGGCCTCCAGCGGCGTGACCGACCGCCCGTCGAGCGCGGTGGGGACCCCCGCGGTGAAGGTGACGACCACCTCGTCGGGCGCGGCCGCGGCCCCGGGCGCCGCCGTGTACTCGTACACCGCCTCGGTCGGGGCGTTCCAGATGTCCTCGAGGAACCCGGTCTCCACCGCGCGTCCCCACAAGTTCTTGTCGATGGAGAACGGCGAACGCTTCGAGGTCTCGATGGGTAGTGAGCGCTGCTCCGCGTAGGCGATGGCCTTCTCGCGGGTCCAGGCGTAGTCGCGCACCGGCGCGATGACCTCCAGCCCGGGCTGCATCGCCGCGATGCCGACCTCGAACCGGACCTGGTCGTTGCCCTTCCCCGTGCAGCCGTGGCTGACGGCCGTGGCGCCGTACCGGCGTGCAGCGGCGACCAGGTGACGGGCGATGAGGGGGCGCGAGAGTGCCGAGACCAGGGGGTACCGGTCCATGTACAGGGCGTTGGACTGGATCGCAGGGACGCAGAAGTCGCTGGCGAACTCCTCGCGGGCGTCCACCACCACCGCTTCGACGGCACCGCAGTCCAGTGCCCGCCGGCGGATGGTCTCCAGGTCCTCCCCACCCTGACCGACGTCGACAGCGACGGCCACCACCTCCGCGCCGGTCTCGGCGGTGATCCAGCCGATGGCCACGGAGGTGTCCAGACCGCCGGAGTAGGCGAGGACGACGCGGTCGGTCACGAGGGGCTCCCAGATGTGTCGGTGCGGTGGTTGTCGTTGTCAGCGGTGGTGGTCGTGCGGTCTGTGGGGCCGGGCCGGTGAGGGAGAGCAGGCGGGTCCGCAGCGCCTGCGCGCCGTCGGCGTCGGCGGACACCACCAGGACGGTGTCGTCCCCGGCGATCGTGCCGAGCAGCTCCGGCACGGCGCCGCGGTCCAGGGCCGAGGCCAGGAACGCCGCGGCACCCGGTGGGGTGCGGACCACGACGAGGTTGCCCGACGCCTCGGCGGAGACCAGCAGGTCGGCGGCGAGCCTGGTCAGCCGGGCGCGGCTCTCCCGGACCGCCGCACCCGCTCGGGCCGTCGGGTCCCCGCCCTGCCCGGGCAGCGCGTAGACCAGTCCCCCGCCCGGCCCGCGGACCTTCACGGCGCCGAGCTCGTCCAGGTCCCTGGACAGGGTCGCCTGGGTCACCGCGATCCCCTCGGCGGCCAACAGGTCCGACAGCTCGGGCTGGCTGCGCACGGCCCTGGCGTCGAGCACGTCGGCGATCCGCTGCCGCCGAGCCGTCGGGGTGGACACGACCTGCGCGGCGCCCGACCCGTCCTGCCGATGCCGCGAGGCGGCGACCACCCCGACCCGGCTGCCGGTCACGCCGATCTCCGGAGCGGGGCCGGGTTCCGGAGCAGGAAGGACAGCAGGGCCTTCTGCGCGTGGAGCCGGTTCTCCGCCTGGTCCCAGACGGCACCGGCCGGATCGTCGATGACCTCGGCCTCGATCTCCCTGCCGCGGTAGGCCGGCAGACAGTGCAGCACGAGTGCACCCGGCCGCGCACCCGAGAGCAGTGCTCGGGTCACCGCGAAGGGGGTGAGGGCGGCGAGGGCGGTCCCCCCCGGATCGGACTCGCCCATGGAGACCCAGGTGTCGGTGGCCACGACGTCGGCGTCCCGTGCCCCTTCGGCCGCGTCCTGCACCCACGCGACCGAGCCGCCGGTCCCGGCGGCGATGGTCGCGGCCACCTCGAGCACCTCCGCGGCCGGCCGGTGGGTCGCGGGCGAGGCGATGCGCACGTGCATCCCCGCGGTGGCTCCTGCGAGCAGGTAGGAGGTCGCCATGTTGTTGGACCCGTCACCGAGGTAGGCGAGCGTCACCCCGGCGGTCCCGCCCAGACGCTCCCGCACGGTCAGCAGGTCCGCCAGCAGCTGGCAGGGGTGGGCCAGCTCGGACAGGGAGTTGACGACGGGCACCCCCGCGTGTGCGGCCATCTGGGTCAGCCCGGCCTGGGCGTGGGTGCGCCAGACGACCGCTGCGCACTGCCGGCCCAGCACCCGCGCCACGTCGGCGATCGGTTCGCCGCGGCCGAACTGGGCGGCGGTGTCGTTGACGATCAGGGCACTGCCGCCGAGCTCGGCGACCCCGACGACGAAGGACACCCGGGTGCGCAGCGACGGCTTGTCGAACAGCAGCGCGACAGTGCGCGGCCCGGCCAGCGGGCGGTGCCCGAAGCGATCGGCCTTCATCGCCGCGGCGAGGGTGAGGACCTCGTCCTGTTCGACCGGGCTCAGGTCGTCGTCCCGCAGGAACGACCGCGCGCTCACGCCGGGATCCCGGCCGCCAGCAACGCGGCGTCCAGGACGGCGGGCAGGGCGTCGGTGAACTCCCGCGCCTGATCGGCGGTCAGCACCAGCGGCGGGGCGAGACGGATCGCATCGGGCCGCACGTCGTTGACCACGAACCCGGCGTCCAGGGCCGCCGCCGCCACAGCGGGAGCCACCGGCCGGGTCAGGTCGAAGGCGATGAGCAGACCCGCGGCCCGGACCTCGCCCACCAGTGGGTGCCCGCACCCGCGGATCCCGTCGGCGAGCACCGCTCCCACGCGGCGCACCTGGTCCAGCAGACCGTCGCGCTCGATGGCGGCGAACACCGCGAGCCCGGCGGCGGCCGCGACGGGGTTGCCCCCGAAGGTCGTCCCGTGCTGACCCCGGCCGAGCATCGAGGTCGCGGACCCGGTGGTCAGGCAGGCCCCGATGGGGATCCCGCCCCCCAGGCCCTTGGCGAGGGTGACCACGTCCGGCACCACGCCGGAGGCCGTGTGCGCCAGCCAGTCCCCGGTACGACCCATCCCGCACTGCACCTCGTCCAGCACGAGCAGGGCACCGCGCTCCGCGGTGATCCGACGCGCCGCAGCCAGGTAGCCGGCAGGCGCCGGGACGACCCCGGCCTCCCCCTGAACCGGCTCCACGACGAAGGCCGCCGTCTGGTCCGTGATCGCGGCGTCCAGGGCGTCGACGTCGCCGAAGGGCACGAAGTCGACCGGTCCGGGGAGCTGGCCGAACGGCTCGCGGTAGGCGGCCTTGGACGTCAGCGCGAGCGCCCCCATCGTCCGACCGTGGAAGGACCCGGCGGCGGCGGCGACCCGGGGGCGGCCGGTGCGCCGGACGAGCTTGAACGCGGCCTCGACCGCCTCGGCGCCGGAGTTGGTGAAGAAGACCCGGTTGGGCACGTCCCCCACGGTCGGGACGAGAGCGGTGATCCGTTCTGCCAGCGCGATCTGAGCGGGACTGGCGAAGAAGTTCGAGACGTGACCCAGCGTCGTCAGCTGGCCCGTGACCGCCGCGACCAGCAGGGGGTGGGCGTGCCCGAGGGAGTTGACGGCGATGCCGGCCAACAGGTCCAGGTACCGGCGGCCGTCCGCGTCCCAGACGTGGACGCCCTCCCCGCGGACCAGCACCCGGCGCGGGTCCCCGAAGGTGTCCATCACCGCGTGCCGGTAGCGCTGCACCCACTCGGTGCCCGCAACGCCGGCCGGAACAACCGACTCCTCGGCCGTGCCCACCGAGTGAACTGCGCTCGTCTGCTGCAGAGCAGTGCTCATGCGGTCACCATCGTTCCGTTGCCCTCCGGGGTGAACAGTTCCAGCAGGACGCTGTGCGCGACCCGGCCGTCCAGGACGCTGGCGGCGGGGACCCCGCCGCGGACCGCGCGCAGACAGGCCTCCATCTTCGGGGCCATCCCGGCCACCAGTGTCGGCATCAGCTCGGCGAGCTCCGGAGCACGGATCTCGCTGACCACGTCGGCCGAGGCCGGCCAGTCGGCGTACAGGCCCTCGACGTCGGTGAGCACCACGAGCTTCTCGGCGCCCAGGGCGACCGCCAGGGCCGCGGCTGCCGAGTCGGCGTTGACGTTGAGCACCTGGCCGTCCTCGTCCGGCGCGACGGTGGACACCACCGGGATCCGGCCGGCGTCGATGAGGTCCAGGACCGCCTCGGGCCGGACGTCCACCACGTCCCCGACGAGGCCCAGGTCGACCGCTGTCCCGTCGACGCTCGCGGTGCGCCGCTCGGCGGTGAACAGGCCGGCGTCCTCACCCGACAGTCCGACGGCGTAGGGACCGCGACTGTTGAGCAGGCCGACGATCTCCCGGCCGACCTGCCCGACCAGGACCATGCGGACGATGTCGATGCTGTCCTCATCGGTGACGCGCAACCCACCGCGGAACTCGCTGCGGATGCCCAACCGCGCCAGCATCGCCGTGATCTGGGGCCCGCCCCCGTGCACCACCACCGGACGGACCCCCGCGGTGCGCAGGAACACCATGTCGTCGGCGAAGGCCTGGCGCAGCTCGGGGTCGGCCATCGCATGACCCCCGTACTTCACGACGACGACCTTCCCGGCGAAGCGTTGAAGCCAGGGCAGCGCCTCCACGAGGACGGCCGCCTTGCCGATCGCCGTCCGCCCGGTGACGTCGAGGCCCGTCATGTCGAGTACGCCGAGTTCTCGTGGACGTAGGCCGGGGTGAGGTCCGAGGTCCAGACCGTCGCCGAGGTGTCCCCCACGTGCAGGTGGACGGCGATGTCGACGGCCCGGCCCGCGAAGACGACCAGCGCCGGATCGGCGTCGGGGAGGCTGTCGGTGCAGACCGGGACGCCGTTGAACGCGATGTCGAGGTGATCCGGGTCGAACGCCGCCGCCGTGGTGCCCACCGACGCCAGGACCCTGCCCCAGTTGGGGTCCTCGCCGAAGACGGCGCACTTGAGCAGGTTGCTGCGGGCCACCGACCTCGCGACCTCGACGGCGTCGTCCTCGGTCACGGCACCGGAGACCGTCACCGTGATGTCGTGTGCGGAGCCCTCGACGTCGCCCTGGAGCTGCCGCGCGAGCAGAGAGCACAGCTCCCGGACCGCACCCGCGAACGCCGCCGGGTCCGGGACCACCCCGGAGGCACCGGAGGCCATCAGCAGGACCGTGTCGTTCGTCGACTGGCACCCGTCGCCGTCGAGGCGGTCGAAGCTCACCCGGGTCGCCGCGCGCAGGGCCTGGTCGCAGCCCGCCGGCTCCACGTCGGCGTCGGTGGTGAGGACCACGAGCATCGTGGCCAGGCCGGGCGCGAGCATGCCGGCACCCTTGGCCATCCCGCCCACCACCCAGCCGTCGCCGGCCACGACGGCCTGCTTGCGCACGGTGTCCGTCGTCCGGATCGCCTCGGCCGCGTCCTCGCCCCCGTCGGGGTGGGCCGCGGTCACGGCGGCCGCCGCGCCCGCCACGACCCGCGGGGTGAACAGCTCGGTGCCGATCAGCCCGGTCGAGCACACCGCGACCTCGAAGGCGCCCACCCCCAGCCCGTCGGCGACCGCCTCGGCGGTGGCGTGGGTCGTCTGGAACCCCGCCGGGCCGGTGAAGCAGTTCGCCCCGCCGCTGTTGAGGACCACGGCCCGCAGTCGACCATCGGCGAGGACCCGACGACTCCACAGGACCGGGTTCGCCACGCACCGGTTGGCGGTGAACACCGCGGCCGCGCTGTCACGCGGGCCGTCGTTGACGACGACGGCCACGTCGGGGGCGCCGCTGGGCTTCAGTCCGGCGGTCACGGCTCCGGCGCGGAAGCCGGTGGCGGCGGTGACACTCACGGCGCGAGACCCCCGGTCGGCAGGCCGAGGGTCTCCGGGAGACCGAGAGCGATGTTCGCGCACTGGACGGCCGCGCCCGCGGTCCCCTTGGTGAGGTTGTCGATCGCGGCCACCGCGACGAGACGGCCGGCGTGCGTGTCGACGACGACCTGGGCGACACAGGTGTTCGCTCCGAGGGTCATCGCGGTGGACGGCCAGACCCCCTCGGCCAGCAGGGACAGGAACGGCTCGTCGGCCCAGGCGGCGCCGTAGACCTCGCGGGCCCTCGCCGTGTCGACACCGGACCGCACCCGGGCGGTCGCCGTCGCCAGGATCCCGCGGGGCATCGGGGCGAGCACCGGCGTGAAACCGACGGTGGCCCGCGCGCCGTTCCCGCTCTCCGCACCCGCAGCGCCCGCCAGCACTGACAGGTTCTGCTCGATCTCCGGGGTGTGGCGGTGGGTCCCCCCGACGCCGTAGGCACTGACGGCGTTCATGACCTCGGCTCCGTGCAGGTGGGCCTTCGGGGCCTTCCCCGCGCCCGACGTCCCGGTGACCGCGGTGACCACGACGTCGTCGAGGTCCACGAGGCCGGCGGTGACCGCCGGGGCCAGCGCCAGCGTGCTCACGGTCGGGAAGCAGCCCGGCACGGCGACCCGGCGGGTGGTCCGCAGCTGCTCGCGGGCACCGGGCAGCTCCGGCAGCCCGTAGGGCCAGGTCCCCGCGTGCGGTGTGCCGTAGAAGCGGGTCCAGGCATCCGGGTCGGTCAGGCGGAAGTCGGCACCGCAGTCGACGACCAGCACCTCCGGGCCCAGCTGGGCGGCCAGCGTGGCCGAGCTGCCGTGAGGCAGGGCCAGGAAGACGACGTCGTGCCCGGTCAGTGTCACCGCGTCGGTGGGCTCCAGCACCCGGTCCGCGAGACCGGGGAGGTGGGGCTGGTGGGCGCCGAGACGGTCCCCGACCGAGGTACCACCGGTGAGCGCCCCGATCTCGAAGGCGGGGTGGGAGTCCAGCAGACGCAGCAGTTCCCCGCCGGCGTAGCCGGAGGCACCCGCCACCGCGGCTGTCAGCCCCATGCCGTCACTCCCCCGCCGCGGTCGTCACTCATCTGCGTTGTCATGCAGGTTACCGCATGGCGATGCAGCCAGGTGCCGACCGTGCCGCGATGACAGGGTTCAGGCGCGCAGGACGGCCCCCACCCGCGCGCCGGCCTCGCGGACCGCGGCGGCGACCGCGGCGGCGATCTCCGCCTCCGTCAGCGTCCGGTCCGGTGCCCGCAGTCGCAGCGCGCACGCCATGGACCGCCGTCCGGCCCCGACCTGCGGCCCGGTGTAGACGTCGAACACCCGCACGGACTCCAGCACCCCACCGGCACCGGCCCGGACCGCCGCCGTCAGGGCCGCGGCGGGGACACCGGCGTCCACGACGAAGGCGAGGTCGGCCTTCGCGACCGGGAACGTCGACGGGCTGATCGCGTCCGCGAGGTCCTTCGCGGCGGCGAACAGCGCGTCGAGGTCGAACTCCGCGGCAACCGTCCGGGCCGGCAGGTCCAGCTCGGCACACACGCGGGGGTGCAGCTCGCCAGCGTGACCGAGCACGACGACCGCATCGTCGGAACCTCCATCGCCGGATCGGCCAGCGTCGGCCGGGCCACCCGCAACCGAGAGCACCGCACACCGGCCGGGGTGCCACGGCGCGAGCTCGGCCGCCGCGGCCGTCACCTCCACACCGACCGCGGCGCCCGCGAGCCGGACGGCCTCGACCGCGTCGGACCAGCCGGCGGAGCGCCCGGGACCCCACCACCCGGCGGGATCGATCGAGCCGGACACCACGACGGCGACGTGGCGTGGCTGCGCGGGCAGCGAAGCGACCAGAGCCTCGAGCTCCTCCGGCCCGGGCCGACGGTCGACCGGGGGCCGCGGGGCGTGCAGGGCCCCACCGTCGGGCGGGCCGAGCACGACGGGACCGAGGTCGAACAGCGCCAGGCCGCCGGCGCCGTCGTCGGAGCCCCGGCCGAGGTTCCTGCGCAGGGCCCCGATCAGCCCCGGCAGCAGGGTCGTGCGCAGGTACGGCTCCGTCCCGGCGATCGGGTTGCTCAGCCGCACCAGGCGGCGTCGGGGGTCCCCGGCCGGGATCCCGAGCGCGTCCAGGGACCCGGCCGAGACGAACGGGTAGCTGGGTGACTCGACGAAGCCCGCGCCGACGAGGGCCTCCACGACCCGGCGGCGGCGCCGGTGGGAGGAGGTCAGACCACCGCCGAGCGGCGCCCGCGGCCGGCGCGGAGCGATGTTCTCCAACCCGACGACGCGCCCGACCTCCTCGACCAGGTCGTAGGGGTCGGTGACGTCCGGGCGCCACGGCGGCGGCGTCACCGTGACGGAGCCGGCCCGGGCTGACAGGGTGCAGCCGACCTGCTCCAGTGCGGCTGCCGCCCTGTCTTGGCTGACGTCGGTGCCCAGGAGCCGGGCGGGCAGCGTCAGGTCCAGCTCGAGCGCCGGGG
>JAABUK010013202.1_pt1 | contig 10351 bp, 7 predicted proteins | sample 5559141 | NCBI WGS metagenome assembly JAABUK01 (sample SAMN10711869, study PRJNA513367) | rock metagenome | isolation source: Antarctica rocks | place: Antarctica: Victoria Land, Pudding Butte nord | collected 2016-01-03 | reverse complement strand
GCTCGCGACGGCCGGGTCGAACTTCCGTGTCTTCACGGTGGCGGTGTAGGCCACCGAACCAGCCGGTGCCGGGCCGACGAACGGACCGACGACGCCGGCCGAGGAATACCACGGTCCGGGTGCCAGCTTCGTCGCGCTCGCGACCGCCGTCGACTTGTTGCCCACCGAGTCCCCGAAAACCTCCGGGTCGCCGTAGAACCAGCCGGCGTCCAGTTGGACCGGCTCGGTCGCATCGGCGCCGAAGCTCAGCGAGTAGGTGTGCGTCGGCACGAGCCACTGACCTGCCACCGTCGACTCAGGCAGGTCGACCGACGACAGGTCGTTCCCGGGAACCTGCGAAGCGAGGCTGTAGGTGCCGTAGTTCGTCAACCGGCCATCGGCGAAGTACGTCATCGGGACGACGCCGCTGTTGGTGACCTTGACCGTCGTCAGCACCGTCTTCCCCGCCGTCAACCCCACCTTCGCACTGTTGGGGAGCGCCGGCTTCACCGTCACCGGCTGGGCCGCGAGCGACACCGTCCCGGTGAACGGCTGGCTGACGAGGTTCCCGGCGATCGGGTTCGTCGCCTCCAGCACCAACGTCCACCGACCCGCCGCCGGGGCGTTCGCGTACAGCTGTAGACCGGGCGCGGTAGCCAGCGAATCACCGGCGATCCGGACGTTGCTGGGCGCGCTTAGCGGTTGACCATTGGGCGCCACCAGGAAGCCGTAGTAGGCGGCTTCCGGGTCGGTCTGCCCGGTGAGTTTGACGCCGACGGACAGGCTCGGCGCCGCCTTGGGCACGTCCAGGTAATAGGTGTTCGTCTGAGCGGCACCCCCGTTGTCACGGCCGTTCCCGCCGGTGACAACGCCACTGAACGTCTTGACCGACGTCTTGCTGGCGGTGACCGTCGCGCGAAGCGAGACCGGCACACTACTCGTCACGCCGAGGGCGGTGCGGAGCTGAATCGATGCGGCGGTGTCGCCCGGGTTCTTCGGCACCGGCACCTTGAAGGTGAGCGTCGCCGTCTTGCCCGAGGCGATGACGGTCTTCGGCGTCACCGACCCGAAGGTCGTGTAACCCGAGGTCTTGATGTGGAAGCTCACCTTCCCGGAGAACATGGGGTTGGCGAAGATGTAAGCCGTCCATTTACCGGCACTCGGGTAGCGGGCGCTCACGTTCGCGAAGTTCGCCGCACCCTGGGGGAGCGAGTACGCCTGGTAGACCCCGTGCGGGTCGACCAACGCGGTGAAGACCGAGAGCGGGGAGCTGTTGAACGCCGTGTCGACGTCGAGACGATCCGCTCCGGGCTTCACGATGAACGTTTTCTTCACGTAGGCGCGAGCCGCGCCGACGACGTTCGGGAACGTCGGCAGGGTGGCACCGGCGAAGTTGATCGAGCCGGTGATCGAGGACAGCGTCTTCGTCAGCGAGCGGGTGCTGGCGTTGACGGTCTGGGTGCGGGCACTGGTGTTCGTGACTTTCACGCTGGCCGTCGCGGTCGACCCGGTCGTGCCGGTGAGGTCGAGCTGCGTCTTGTCGACGACCAGTGCGGTGCCCTGCGCCGTCTTCGGCCGGGCGGTGCCGCCCTCGGTCGCTACCGACATGGCGGCCTTGACCGCGGCGAGTGCGTCGACCTCACCGGAACCCTGCAGCTGCGCGGGGTGTCCGAGGTCGGTGGCGGTGCTCGTGAGCAGTCGCTTGACCAGCGCGGGCGACGGCTTGGCCGCTCCCGGGTGGGCCTTTTCATAGGCGCTGATGACCAGAGCTGCGGTACCCGCGGTCAGGGGCGACGACTGGCTGGTGCCGCCGAAGTCCTGGATGGCGGACGGGTTGCCGTCGTAGGTGGTGCAGCCTTCGTAAACGGCGACGTTCGTCGAGCACAGCGCCCAGCCGAGGTCGCCCGGTGCGACGACGTCGGGGACCTTGCCGTTCTGCGCGAACCCGGCCGAGGAGATCGCGGAGATGTTGTCGCTGGCCCAACTCTTCACGCCGGGGAGGTTGTAGCCGCCGTAGGTGGTCTGCGCGTAGGAGCGGAACTGGGTGGTCGCGCCGACGCCGATCACGTCCTTCGAGCTGGCGGGTGAGCCGATGGTGCCGTTGACGCCCGAATCGCCGGTGCTCGCGACGACGGTCACACCGGCGGCGACAGCGGCGTCGTCGGCCAGGGTGATCGGGTCGTCCTGGGTGTCGGGATAGGGGTTGGCGCCGAAGGACTCGTTGAGGACGTCGACGTCGTCGACGTTCACCGCGTACTCGATCGCCTGGATGAAGCGGGAGGTCGGTGCGGTCGGTGCCCGGCCGAAGACCTTCAGGCCGACGAGGTCAGCACCCGGTGCCACACCTTGGATGCGGATGGTGCAGCCGGCCGCGAGCGGGTGGGCGGCGCTCACGAAGTCGGCGACGTCATACGTCTGCTTGCCCTGGGCCGCGATCGAGCTCGCGTCACCGAAGGCCTCGGCCGCGTCGCTGGGCGCGTCCCAGCCTTCGGTCGAGAAGTCCTGATGGTCGACGAACACGGACTTGCCGTTGCGGATGAAGTCGGGGTTGTCGATGTCGAGTCCGTCGGCGAGGAAGCCGACCTTCACGCCGGCTCCGGTCGACAGACTGCTCGCACCCGGCGTCGCGTCGTTGAACGCGACGTGCATGGTCTGTAGTGCCTCGGGTTCGAGCAGCGGCTTGGCCGGATCGGTGGGGCATCCGGGCGCGGGCGCCGGCGCGGCCGGAGCAGCTTTGGCGGCCTTGACGGCGACGGCGGCGTCGAGGGCGGCCGCAGGTCGCTGAACCGGAAGATCGGGAACCACGGCGGCGACGCCCGGCTGGGTGGCGAGGGCTCTCGCTGCGGCCGAGGAGAGGCTGACCGACACCGCGTTGATCAGACCAAACTGGTGGATGTCGCGCGCACCCAGCTTCTTGGCGGCGCTGACGACGCCGGCCTGGCTCGCGTGCAGGGTCTGGGCGCGGCTCCTGCGCAGCGCGTTGGTCCGGGCGGAGATCGTGTGCTGATCCTTCATCAACACGATCACGTTGGATCGCGCGGAGGCAGCCGGGGCTGCGGCGACGATCGGCGCCGCACCTGCCAGGCCGGGGTTGACAAGTGCCACGACAACGGCCCCGGCGGTTATGGGACCGAGCAGCAGCGAGCGGTAAGCGGCGCGCATGGCGTCCTCTCTGAGCAGTTCACAGCTGGAGCGGGCGGGTGTGCCCGTGCTCAGCGCGCTGAATCTATAGCCCGGCGATGGTGCCCAGGAAGGGTGTGGCACAGACGTCCGGATACGGGCGGCACTGACCCAGCGCAGTTGGGCGAAGTGGAGTGGCCGTGCGGGGCGGTGCATTTCGGCGTGTTGCGTGCGGACGCGCCCACTCGAGGTCACCGGCTGGCACCCTGGGGGGCATGCCCAGCCGCAGCGAGCGCCCCGTCTCGCAACGGGATCTGCCCGCTACCCAGGGTGGGCCAAGCGAGGAGCAGGGGCGACCGCGCGGCCTCCTCGAGGTGATAGCCCTCGGCCCGGCCGACGCGACCGCTGCACAGGCAGGCGGTGCCGACCGGCTCGAGATCGTGGCCGACATGGCCAACGACGGACTCTCGCCCGACCCTGCGACAGTCGCGTCGATCCGACGGGCGACGGACCTGCCCATCCGGGTGATGCTCCGAGCCGAGGCGGGCTTCGTGACCTCGACCGGCGAGCTGCAGCGGCTGGCCAGGCTGGCCGACCACCTCATCGGCGCGGGCACCGACGGATTCGTCTTCGGTTTCCTCTCGCCGAGCGCGGAGATCGACGTGGACGCGACGACCTACCTCGCCGACTGCGACGCCGTCACCGGCCGAGCCTGGACCTTTCACCGGGCCGTCGACAATGCGTTCCAGTACGGCCACGCCTGGCGCGACATCGTCGGCCTGCCCGGTCTGGACACCGTCCTCACCGCCGGTTCCGCGCGGGGTATGGGGCACGGGTTCGACGATCTCCTCGCCACGGTGCAACGCGACCCGTCGCTCGCCCCGCTGGTGATGCCCGGTGGCGGACTGCAGGCCGAACACGTGCCGTGGCTGGCGCGCGCCGGTGTTCGCAAGTTCCACATCGGTAGCGGAGCGCGACCGCAGGGATCGTGGAAGGCCTACGTGGATGCGGGCTTCGTCCGCTCGTGGCGCACGCTCATCGACTCGGCCGTCAGCCGCGCGTGAGTGTCGCGGCGACGTAGGTTCAGCAGATGGCGGTGCTCATCGATCCACCCGACGTCCCGAGCCGCGGGCGGATGTGGTCCCACCTTGCCAGCGACACCTCGTTCGACGAACTGCACGCCTTCGCGGCCTCGGTCGGGCTGCCGCCGCGCGGGTTCGACGGGGACCACTACGACGTTCCCAGCGAGCGGTACGCGGACATGCTGACCGCCGGCGCGCAACCGGTCCGGAGCCGGGACATCGTGGCCGGCTTGCGAAAAGCCGGGCTGCGGCGCCGCGAGGCGATCAACTGAGCGACCGCTAGCCGGCGCCGGCCGCAAGGGATCGGAGCCGCCGAGTCGGAGTCCGAGTACGAGTTCGCCCCCGCTGGCGTTGGACGGCCCTCGACCTCGGTCGTCCTTAGAGTGGCGCCATGACGGAGCCGCCGGACCCGACGCCGGGGCCGCCGAACCCGGGTGAGTCGACGGCGCCCCGGTGGGCGTTCTGGCGGCGGCCGGAATCGGTGTTCGGCAACCGCGACTATCTCGTCCTGCTGACCGGTCAGACGATCTCCGGCGTCGGTTCGACGATGGGGACCTTCGTCTTCCCACTGGTCGCGTTGCAGATCACCGGCTCCACCGTGCAGGCCGGCCTCGTCGGCACCGCCGCCGGACTCGCCCAGTGGCTGCTCGGACTCCCCGCCGGGGCCCTCGTCGACCGCTGGCACCGGCGTCACGTCATGCTCGCCAGCGAGGGCGCCGGGGCCCTGCTCTTCGGCAGCCTCGTCGTGGCCTCCGCAACGGGGCACCTGACTCTCGCGCACCTGATGATCGTCGCGTTCGGTGTCACTGCCGGGTCGTGCTTCTTCGGGCCGGCCGAGAACGCCGCACTGCCGTTGGTCGTCGGCGTCACCCAGTTGCCGACCGCCCTCGCTGCGAACCAGGCTCGCAGTGCGGCCGCCGGACTGGTCGGGGCACCGGCCGGCGGCGCCCTTCTCGCGGTGGGCCGTGCGTTCCCCTTCATCGCCGCGACGATCACCTACAGCGTGTCGTGGATTGCCCTGCTGTTCCTTCGTACGCCGCTGCCTGGACCGCCACGCGGTTCGGCGAAACCGCACCTACCGCGCGAGATCAAGGAAGGGCTGGCGTTCGTCTGGGCGAACCCCTTCATGCGCATCGTGCTGATCAACGCGGCGATCATCAACCTCGGCGTCAACGGCCTGTTCCTCGTCGTGAACCTGCACCTTTACCAGACCGGCGTGGCTCCGGCCGCGATCGGAGCGATCGACACCATCGCGGGGATCGCCGCGATCGTCGGGTCCACCTTGACCGGCACCGTGATGAAACGGGTTCGTCCCGGTGTCATCGCGATCGTCACGTTCTGGGGATGGGTACTCGCCTGCCTCCCGATTCCGCTGACTCACAACGTCGTCATCGTCGGCGGTTGCATCGGCTTCGGCATGCTCATCAACCCGGTCGGCAACGCCGTGTTGATGGCGTACCGGACGGCGATCACGCCGGACCGGCTGCAGGGCCGTTCGATGTCCGCGATCATGGTCGTCGCGCAGGCCGCGGCGCCGATCGCGCCGATCCTCGGCGGATGGCTGCTCGCCCACGAGGGCCACTACGTGGCCATGTACGGATTCGTCGCGCTGCTCGTCATCGCCGCGATCATCGTGAGCGTCAGCAAGGCCGTCCGGGCGGTGCCGATGGCCTCCGAGTGGGGCAAGCTCAAGCCGGCCGAGAATGATGGGGACATGAGCCCCAGTGATGTCTCGTGAGCCCCTTCGTCCGTGCGCGTCGGCTGCATCCCGGGGACGGGGTCGCCGTCATCGCCACCTCGTCGCCGCTCGAGCCGGGCGACGACATGATCGCCGAGGCACTGGCGCGGTCGCTCGGGCTCGAGCCGACGATGTTCGCAAGCGTCGGTGCGACCGGTCCGACGTCCTTCCTGGCCGGTCCCGACGAGGTTCGCGCCGGTGACTTCGAGGCGGCCTGGTGTGACGACCGGTTCGCTGCGGTCTGGTCCGCGCGCGGCGGCTACGGTGCGGCTCGCATGCTCGACCTCATCGACTGGGACCGGTGCCGCGCGGCCGGCCCCAAGCTCCTGCTCGGCTACAGCGACGTGACCTGCCTGCACGAGGCGGTGGCGGCGAGGCTCGGGCTGGCCAGCCTGCACGCGCCGATGCTCGGATCGTCGCGGGTGCGCGATACCCCGGACATCGTGGCGCACGTCCAGTCGGTGCTGTTCAAGCCCGACTCCGCCGACGCGATGGACCTGGTCGGGCCGGCGCAGACGACCGCGGTGGCGGGAGGACGCGCCACCGGGTGGGTCACCGGCGGCAACCTGTCGTTGCTGGCGTCGACGATCGGCAGTCGCACCGCGCTACCGAGCCGGGACGGGGCGATCGCGTTCCTCGAGGACGTCACCGAGGAGCCCTACCGGATCGACGGCTACCTCACCGCATTGCTGCGCTCCGGATGGTTCGACGGCGTGGTCGGAATCGCGCTCGGTGACTTCACCGAATGCGGGCCGACGGACGACAAGACCAACCCGGCCGAGGCGATCGCGGTGTGCGCCGAACGGCTCGGCCCGCTTGGCGTGCCGATCCTCTCGTGTATCCCGATCGGGCACGGCGCGTCGAACCGCACGCTCGGGCTCGGGGTCGACGCCGAACTCGACGCCGACGCCGGCACCTTTTCGCTGACCGAACCGGCGCTGCTCTGACTCGGGTCAGCCGCTCCCGCGCAGCATCCTGAGCTCGACCGCGATGTTCGCCCGGGCGGCTCGCTCCCATCGAGCCCGTCCGACCGTGGTGACGAACAGCGGGTCGTGATCGAGGAGACCCTGCAACACGGCGGTGCGGCCGCTGGCGAACGTGTCCTCGGGGACGTGCGAGTACTCGGCGCGGACCCCGGCGGCGTAGTCGAGGTACCGCTCCGGGCCGGCCGCGAGGATCGCCAGGTCCGCGTCGATCAGCGCCGCCGCGGCCACGTCGTCGGTACCGGCCTCGTGTCCGGCGGTCACCCGCACGAGCCGCATCGCCTCGGCCACGATCGGCGGCTCGAACCCGCACTCGGGTCCCAACTCCTCGAGCAGGGCTGCCGATGCCTCCTCGCTCGCGCCGGCTTCGGCCGTCGGCTCGTACACCGCGTCGTGGAACCAGGCGGCCAACCGGACCGGCACGGCCCGTCCGCCGGGAAGTCGGTTGAGACGGTCCAGCACTTCGTCGAGATGCAGGGTGTCGTGATAGCGGCGGCCCGGTGCCGACCAGCGTGCCAGCAGGTTCTCACCGATCAGCGAACCGATCCGGGACGGGCCGGGCAGGAGCCGTTCCCAGCGTGTGAGGAGCCGGCGTGCGTGGGCGCGCTCCGAGGTGGTCACGGTGACATCCAAGCTGATGAGGTCAAGGAGTTCAGTAGCGTAAATACCCTTTGTGACGATAGGTTACGTATTTCGTACAGTCAGGGGGACGGCACCGTGCTGACCGAGACAGCGGAGGACAGCATGCACGGCACCAGAAGTGCGCGGACCGAGCAGGTGCTCCGATGGTCCTGGGCATTGATCGACGCCGCCGTCTGGATGCTGGCCGTTTGCGGTGCAACGTGGTTGCGCGACGACTTCTCCCGTCAGGGCGTCACCTCGCCTGCCGTCCTCTGGCTGGCGGCGATGACCGCGCTCGCCTATGTGCTGGTGGGTGCGTTCGTCGGGCCGTATGCGGTCGGTCACGAGCGTGGCTCGTTTCGAGGAGACCCTCGACATCGCCCGCACCGCCGCGGTCGCCACCACCGGTGTGTTCGTCTGGGTGCTGCTGACCCGCGCCGAACGCCCGAACCTGTCACCCAGCGTTCCGGTGATGGCCGGGGTTCTCGCGGTCACCGGGATGTACGCAGTGCGGTTCGTGATCCGGGCGTGGCGAACGAACAAGGTCGCGGCGCGGGCCGCCCAGAAGCGCGTCATCCTCCTCGGCGCCGGTGAAGCCGGCCGCCGGCTTGTGCGGCACATGCTCCGGGACCCGAACAGCGGGTTCAGCCCGGTCGCGCTACTTGACGACGATCGCGCCAAGGGCAGGCTCCGGGTGGAAGGTGTCCGCGTACGCGGGACCCGCGCGTCGATGGCCGCCGTGGCCGTCGAATACGACGCCAGCACCCTCGTCACCGGCGCCGGCGGTTCCATCGGGTCCGAGCTGTGCCGCCAGATCGTCCGGTTCGGCCCGCCGAAGCTGTACCTGCTCGACCGCGATGAGTCCGGCATCCACGCCACTCAGCTCAGTCTCACCGGGCAGGGCCTGCTTGAGGGCGACGAGGTCGTGCTGACCGACATTCGCGATGCCGCCGCAGTGCGCGAGGTCTTCGCCCAGACGCGGCCCGACATCGTCTTCCACGCCGCCGTGCTCAAGCACCTCCCGCTCCTCGAGCAGTACCCTCTGGAGGCGTGGAAGACCAACGTCCTCGGCACACTGAACGTCCTCCGGGCCGTCGCTGCCGCCGGTGTCGGGACCTTCGTCAACATCTCGACCGACAAGGCCGCCAGCCCGATCTGTGCGCTCGGCTACAGCAAGCGGCTGGCGGAACGGATCACCGCCGACTTCGCCCGGACGCAGCCCGGCCGGTACGTGAGCGTCAGGTTCGGCAACGTCCTCGGATCCCGGGGCTCGGTCCTGCACGCCTTCACCACCCAGATCGAGCGCGGCGGCCCGGTCACTGTCACCCACCCCGAGGTGGAGCGGTTCTTCATGCTGATCCCGGAGGCCTCTCAGCTCGTCCTCGAAGCGGCCGCGATGGGCAGTGACGGGGAGGTGACGGTCCTCGAGATGGGTGAGCCGGTGCGGATCCTCGACGCCAGGACGCTCATCCGCAGGTCGGGCCGGACCGACGTCGACAGCGTCTTCACCGGCCTGCGTCCCGACGAGAAGTTGTCCGAGGACCTGGTCTCCGACCGCGAGTCCCGTCGGGCGACGTCGCATCCGCTCGTCACGAGTGTGGACGTGCCGGGGATCGACGTCGGCGCGATCGTGCGGGCGCCACCGGCCGACCACGCGGCGGCGGTCGCATGGATGCGTGGCCGGGCAGTGTCCGCCGAGCGAGCGAACGCATGACCTCCACAGCCGCGTCGGCGCGAATCCTCGTCGTCTGCACGGGCAACGTGTGCCGGTCGCCGATCATGGAGCGCTACCTCGCTCGGCACCTCACCGAAGGCTGGCACGGCGCGGGCGAGATGATCGTCGCCAGTGCGGGGACGTCGGCGCTGGTCGGATCGCCGATGGACGAGCGCGCGGCGCACAGGGCCGGCTCGCTCGGTCTGGACACGGCGGGATTCACCGCCCGCGCACTCACCGTGGATGCGATCCGCACCGCGGACCTGGTCCTGACCGCCACCCGTGAGCATCGGGGCATCGTCGTGAGCCTGTACCCGAAGGCGCTCCGATCCTGCTTCGCGGTCCGCGACTTCGCCGCTGCGGTCGCCGACCTGACGATCGACGGGGGACCGGTCGCCGGCGACGACGTCGACGAGAGCGCCGTCGGCAACGATGCCCGCCGACGGGTACGTCGAGTCGTGGCCGCTGCCGCCGCCCGCCGTGGATTCTCCCCGCCGCTCGCATTGGCCGACGCCGACATCGTCGATCCGTACCGTCGATCCGACGAGGTGTACGACCTCATGTTCGGCCAGGTCGTCGATGCGATGCCCGCGATCGTCGCCGCGTTGGCCGGCTGATCGTGACGAGGGCGGAGTCGGGCACGCGTTTCTGGCGTATCGCCGTTCTCGTCCTCGTGGTGGTCGACGTCGTCCTGGTCTCGGTCGTGCTCGGTATCGGCTCGAGATCTTCGACGGCGGTACCGGGTGCGGTGACTCTGCTGACGCAATCGCCCTCCACCACACCCCTCGGAAAAACCACGTCCACACCTACCACGAGCCCGAGCCCGAGCCCGAGCCACGAGCCGTCGATGGCGAGTCCGACTGCCAGCCCTGAACCGTCGACCTCCGCTACGCCGACCCCCGACGCTTCGGCGGCGGCGCCGGTCGCCCGGCGGCTCGTGCCCGTCGACGCTCGACGTGCCTGGCGCGTCTCACCCGGCACCTGCGACGGTGGCGGCGCGAGCGTCTCGGTTAGCTCCGACGGGGGACAGACGTGGGCTGCGCGGTCGTCGCCGTTGGCTACGGTCAGCCGGCTCGTGATTCGGCCCGGGTCCGCCGTCGTGTTCGCCGTCGGC
>JAABUK010013200.1_pt1 | contig 10351 bp, 9 predicted proteins | sample 5559141 | NCBI WGS metagenome assembly JAABUK01 (sample SAMN10711869, study PRJNA513367) | rock metagenome | isolation source: Antarctica rocks | place: Antarctica: Victoria Land, Pudding Butte nord | collected 2016-01-03 | reverse complement strand
AGGACAGCTTGACAAAGTTGTGTCGAGCGAAGAGTGCTTATAGCTTCTTATCCTGCGCACAAGTCGAGCGCCAGCTGCGGATGAGATTAAGATTCGCATGATCCCCTACTAAACCCTATGACTGACACTCGGGATTGGCTGAGCTCAGTGCCTAAGACGATCGAAACCTATTCAGCCGTGAGCATTGACGCTGCGAGCTGGGCTGAGCTGTGCAGCGCTGAGTTACACCTTGATTGGGTGTGACACAGGGTGTGAGGATTTGCTGAGCCAAAACTGATCAGTTGGCATACATAATTTGCGCAGCACATCGCTCAGAAGGCGCATCCCGAGACCACGTTGCCCTGCTGTGCTGAGACAAACAGTCATCAGAGGCCCGTTGTGCTCGGAAGTCTAGCATATATGTATATATACCTGCTCAGTCTCGAATTGAGCACTTCATATCGGCCCTGTGACAACTGAGCAAGCTGTTCACAAGCATCAGACCCACTATAAGCTAACACGAATGTTATCTTCCCACATTAGGATAGGCAGCAGGTTGCCCGCAATTTACAAACGTTTGCTGTCACACATCACTTGAAAGATTGGTAGGCACTGCAGCAAAGCGAAGGGCTCAATATAGGCTGTGTGGGCCTGGCTCAAGCTTGTTCCCTACTAACTGTAACCGCCGGCCTTTTGGCAGAAGTCCCTGGCAGATTATGAACAAGGGCAGTAACTATACAGCAAAACAAAATCTGATGCGCAATAACGAGAGAATCTACGTAGCTACATCATCATGTTGTTCCCAGACTGACAACAGACGGCCTAATGCATGTTGTCCACATGCAAGCTATCAAAGACACCATGTGCACTTTGGGTTGCTGCTCAGTTACACCAGAGTGGAATCAGCCTGGGCATGCCGTCAGAGCTGTGTTGTTACGGGGATTGTCAAGAGAACTGCACCAGAAAGCAGCACACTACTCATTCTCGCTACTTCTGCAGCAATTTGTATACACACTGGTCACAACGCTGCTGTGACTCCTAGACAGACTAGATCTCAGATACACGTTCCCAAGGAGACACTAACTTGCAGACTTTGGTAACATGCCTGGCTCATGAGAACATTGTGTCAGACACAGCATGCAGTCAAGCAAAGGTTGTGTGTCAAGCAATGTTTGCTGTGATTGTCAAGACAGCTGTGGCCACTTGGCTTTCAAATTCAGGTGCTCTGAACAATCACTTGACTGCAATGCCAGGCCTCTTGCTTGTCACCACTGCACTGAGTATGCTGACTACTGTTGTTATTCTGTTCAACACTACTTTGGCTGTCTGCAGTCCTTATGAGTCAGCTTGATCTATGCTTTGACAGTTTGCACAGCATCCTGCTTGCTTGGCTGTATATAACACTGCCACAACCGGGAATAGCAAGCTTCCAGATCTGTGACAAAGCCCTCAGCGTCACAAAGAGGACAGCTTCTCATTTGCTGCCGCAGGTTCTTTCTGAGCTGCGACAGAGCATGTAGATCGCCAGCCGCCTGAACGGCCAATTCTATATATTCTGATTCATTTTGGGCAATCCAGCCCTTGTCGAGGCCGATTGTGGTCAGCAGTGACAGCCCAACATTGTGAGCATGGCAACTGCCAGCCAGTGTGATGCAGGGTACACCCATGTACAAGCTCTCACATGTTGTTGTGGTGCCCGCATATGGGAAGGTGTCAAGGCTGATGTCCATATCCCCATACATGGCCAAATGATCTGCATGGCCCACGCATGTGTCAGCTCATCATCCAATCTCACATGTACATGAGCAAGGCTCTGCTCGTGATGTGTTCAGCAGCCTGCATGATCTTGACCTTGCTGATTTCCATGTCACAACATGCACTCAAATCACTGGCAACAGTTGATAATGCCAGTGCACCAATATTGTCACCAATAGTCAGGAATGCTGAACAGTTGCCACTGTCACTGTGACCAGTGATGCAGATGTATCTGACCTGCATTGGCAGGAGCCAGCGGTAGCAGATCAATGCGGTGAGCAGCTACGCCCTTCTTGACAAACAATTGCAGCACATGCTCCCTGGCTGCTGGACAGGCAAAAGGCTTGTTCTTGAGAAGAAATCTGGCGCTTGGCACCGCTTGCAGAATCTTCACCCACACCTCAATCACCTGCACTTCAACCGTCTCAATTGCAAAATGTAGCAGTAACCAACCTTGTCAGGAAGCAATAGACAAGACCTTAGGGCTGAGCACAGACAGGCATTGAATGCAGCTGTTGATGCTCAATCTGTGTCAACAGGAGGCAGAGATCCTGAATGCAAGTGGTAGCCTAAATTGCAATGCATAGGTGGTCAGCAGAAGTGAAAATATGGATGCAGTACCTTGGGGGTGATCTTGGCCATGTTGTTGAAGGAGCCAAAAGTGATGAAGCCATTCAGCAGTGCTGGCAACGGGCCCACTTCAGGTGCATCTGCACATTTGCATGACTTTTATTGAGATGCATGCTTTGCATGCATGAAATCATTATCACTGCATGTCCAATCATCTCCATGTTCATATACAATACATCGGACCTTCAGAACGCTTTCAGCACATGAATGCTGCAAAACAGAGTGCTGTGCACACATACATGAGCTGGCCAAGCTAGGCAAGGTCTGCGTTGTACATTTGGAGGCACAAACTTGCAGCGGCTATACGTGCAGCGTCTGACCTGTGGCTGGTGTGTAACAGAGGAAGCAGTGAGGCAGGCGGATCAGCTCCTCCACAAAGGTCTGCCCTGTATCTGCTGGATCACACAAGCTATCTGCACCCACACCAAACACTGTTCACAGCTGCGGTCAATGCTTGTCTGTATAGGGCAGCTTGTACTATATCAATGATTGATGGCAGGAGCATGTCTGTTGCACTCGCCTACATACAGACGAGTACAACAGAAATTCTTCTGCCATCAATCATTGATGTGGTACAAGCTGCCCTGTACCTGAAGCTGTAGATCAGATGCAATGTCACACAGACCATGCTGCCAGTAGTGCAGAAAAGGGGGATGCAGCTCCATTGTGAACACCAGGACAAACAGCTGGACGCAATCTTACCGTATTCCTGCAGTGGAGTCAACACCGTCTACAGTGCTGCAACTGCAACTGGAATGACAAGAAATTGCAGCTAGGGTCTGCTATCAATCTATCACTCAATCAATGTACATTGATTGTCTTCAGGACTCATCAGGGTAGTCAACAGACCATAAGTCGGAAAATAGCATATATCAAGCACTAAGTACAGCAACAGTGCACTGTTGTTGTTGTTGTCACCTGACCTGTGAGGCGGTAGTGCACAGCTGGTAAGCCAGTGGAGTTGGGGTAGCCTATCCAGGTGAGTTGCACAGGGGCCGGCTGCATGGCCATCACCCCCAGCCGGTTGTTGGCTGTCTGCCCTGTTAGCTCCACCAGCAATTGCACACCATCACGCCTCACCTGCACACTGTCTGCCTCACTGTCTGTGTGCCATGGCCATGCACTTCATGTCAGACATCAGGGGCTGCAGTGTTAGCACATTCAGTAGCACTCTGTACTATGACTATGCTAAATATGAAGCTGTAAATTTTAAGGTGTGGCAGGGTGTGTCTTTGCCTGCCATCATGCATGTACACAACTGATGTTGCACAAGGAAGCAACAGAGTGCAGACTGTGTGGTTCAGTCATGCTGTTGTATGGGCAAGAGATAAGGCATGACATGGTTATGCAATGCCCATGCAGAATCTTCAAGATCAGGCGCAGATGAAAGCCGTTTACTTGCAGGAGCAAACAGCGACAAGCAGAGCAGAGATGTCTTAGCATGGTTTGAGCAGTTACCAGAGCAGCCAGGTCCTGTTCAGACAGCTTGGCCACATCCTTCCACACTCCGCCGGCGCCCTCTGTTGCACACCTCAGCATCTCAGTCTTGCTGTCCCCTCTAGGTGAGCAGTTGTATACAATGTGCTTGACTGCACTTGAATGGTGGTGCCTGAGCGGCGCCTCAGCAAAGTAGGACACAGAATGTGTGAAAAGGTCAGGCGAGATGTAAGCAACAATCAGTGGCTCTGTGCTGTCAGCTGCGTCCTGATCTGACGGTGGCAGCTGTGGGAGAGGTGTGAAAAGCTGCTGAAACTCCCTTCCCCACTGCATATGAGCATCACATACCATTTGCTCCTCGCCACCATGGATATAGTTCAGTGCCAGAAGCTTGTTCTGGCCTGCATTGCGGTTGTTGACATCCAGCTTGAGGCAGTTGTCGTATGACACAAGAGCTTCAGGGATAGAGCCCATATCACGCTGCAGCACCCCTAGATTATTGTGCGCTTCAGCATACGCAGGCCATGCCAGCAGTGCTGCTTGAAGCAGATGCAGTGCTTCCAAGGCTCGGCCTTGGGCAGTGTAGATGGTAGCTAGGTTGTTCAGGCATTGGGGAAAGCTAGGCCGGATGTGCAGTGCAGCTTCACACGCTTCCACAGCTGCTTGCAGGTTGCCCAGCTCCCGCATGATCACTGCCAGGTTGTTATAGGCCTCAGCAAAGGCTGGATCAAGCGCAATGGCCATGTTGTACATGAAGATGGCTTTGTCATGCTGCCCGCACTCTGCATGCGCCACTCCAAGGTTGTACACGGCCCTAACATAGCGGGGGCTGTATGCAAGGGCCTGTTCATACAACAGAATGGCGGCTGCTGTGTCGCCCTGCTCCTTGATCTGAGTAGCTTGATCGCTGTAAGCCATGGCTAAGTGGTCACGCACTAGCTTGAGGTTGGGAGCGTGGGAGTAAGCCTGCTGGTATGCAGCAATGGCTTGCTGCAGGTGACCCTGTAGGTGGTGAATCACTCCCAAGTTGCAGTGCGCCTCTGCAAAGTGAGGCCGCAGCTTCAGGCAATGCTTATATTCCTTCTGAGCCATGTCAAACTGCAGGCATGCATGAAAACTTTGTCAAGCTGTTGACTGTGATGCTGTGTGACACTGTGAATCTTGCCTCCAAGGTCACTGCTTTTGGGCAGCACACTAAGATGCAAAAGAGGAGGTGTGAAGCTTTGTGGAATGGCTGCATGCAGGCAACATGGGGAGTGTGAAGGTTGGCAGATCAATCACTATACCTGCTGCTCCTCACTGTAATACACACCCAGGTCATAGAACCCATCAGCGTATGTAGGGCATATTTGTACCGCTTGTTTGTACTTGTCTTTGGCTTCCACTCTTTGGCCATGAGCTTTAAGCTGGGTGCCTGCAGGAGCAATTTGACAATGTGATACATGCTATTGCAGCAACAGAAGAGACAGTTAGATGCAAGTGCGCGTACAAGAAATGCCATGTGGGTATGCAAGGGGCTCTTGGATTGCCCAGCATTACATGTGCAACAGAACGAGGGCAGCATTACACTCACCAAGTGCATTGAGTGCTGCAGCATAGGCTTGCTGCACTGTAGCATCTGAAGGTGCTGCAGCGACAGCTGTCTCCAAGGTGCTGACTGCTTTTAGCAGCTGGCCAGAGGTCTTGTAGACAGCTGCGCAGGCAACTAAGGCTTCTGTGTGCAAAGGTTGCACTGCCAGTGCTGCAGCAAAACTAGCAAACGCCTGCGCAAAGCAGAGTGTGCAGCTGAGTGTTGCATGGAATGCAGTACAAGTGTGTTGCAGCCCCAAAAGAAACAGTCCCTGGAAGCCTGGAAAGCCTATGAAAGAGAACAACCAAACCTCACCCCTGCTTGGTTGCCCTCTGCCAAGAAGCATGTCCCTCTGACACATAGTGCGTCAGCATCTGCCGAGTCGGTTGTTATGACTGCGTGCAACAATTGCAGAGCCTGCTTCTGCTTGCCCCGCTGCAGCAATAGCTTTGCTAGTCTGATCTGCTGTTGTGAGCCCTCAGGAGTCGTTTGGGTGCTGGGCGACGCCTCTTTTTCGTCATGGTTCAGAGACAAGGCGGCAACATGATCCTCTGGACTAATGGAATCGTTCGCGCGGACCCTTTTGCAGCTTTCGCGTGACTGCCTGCCGTGCTGCATCGTTGTGTGATCTGGAGCATCCTGCGTGGCGTGTCCCCCGTCCACATCTACGCTGACGAAGTCGTGGTCGCCAGATGGGTCTACTTCCTCAGATGCTGACCTTTTCGCCTGCGTGCCAATCATCATCATTAGGTGGTCGCAATCGCAAACTCTTAAGCTATAGCATATAAGTCAACGTTGGAACGCATTTCCAAAGTGCAGTTGGTGACGAAAAGCAAGCTGGGACTGCGTTCAATGAATATACCTGAGCAGCGCCAATGGATCCAGCTACAGGCATTAACCAAAAGAAAAATGGTGCCGAAGTTGCCTTTGCACATCAGCCTCGTTGCGGGGAGAATGACCGAAAGGATTGCTCGTGGAATGCTTTGACAACGTCAGCGCTATAGGCAAGTCCGATTTGACCCATCTGCACTTCCTCGGGTCTGCGACGCTTTACCTCGGCATCTCAGCGTGCAAAATGCAGTCAACAGCGAAGCTCGCACTGTAGGGCGAATTGCAGCAAAAGGGCGATAGGGCGATCACCCTGCGCCCTGTTCACATGTCTTGATGGTGTGCATGCCCTGCTGGTCTGGAAGTCGAAGCCGTGCTCCGATGTGGCAACCTATATTCAGCGTGATGGTCTGAAGCGGAGCCGCGGTGCTGATCTCCGCTTGCAATATGAACTTGTCACAGCTTCTTCATGCCATCAAGGACATGTCCTCCAGGGGTCCTCAGGAGCTTGTACAGCTTTTGCAGCAGCTCAAAGTGAGCGAAGACTCGCTGCGTAACCAAACCCAGAAGGTCGCAGAAGCTTTGACTCATCTTGATCCTGCCAGAGAAAGCCTAGGCTTTCTGTTCTTTCTGTAAGTGGGTAGTTGGTTTGTGCATAACGTACGCTTGACATTTCCCCATCATGAGTCTCTTACCTTACTGACCACAGACATATCGTGGGCAACACCGGCTTGCCAGATCACGGCAGCCAGCAGTTCCTAGGCGCAGCAACACGTTTTCTTTCGACCTGTGATGTTGAGCAGATCAGGCTGGCTCCGGACAAGTGTAAGTACCCCAGAGCACCTCTGGACACAGCAAGACTTTCTGGTGAGCAAAATTATGAGTATGCTCACCATTGAACGGTGCTGCAGTTGTGGCCTTGTGCCGGCAAGTGAGGGATCACGCTGTGGCTTTGGGCAGCCCCAAATCGGCAGTCTCCCCTCTCAAGGATGGCCTGCAAAAACTAGCTCCCACGCCAGAACATGTTACACCCATTCACGCCGACTTTGCCCTCAGGTGATACAGCATGACCAAGTCATGCATTCTGCACTGTTGTGGCTGCGGTGCTGAGTCAGAGTTTGACCTGCAGCTGCCTACAGGCAAAGCATTACAATGCTGCTACCTTTGTGCTGGAGCAGACCATCTTAGATGTGGAACCAGCCAAGACAAGCATGAAACCCACTGACCTGCTACTGTACTGCTATTATGGAGGCATGATTCACATTGGTGAGAGATAAAAGCCTGCAGATACTTGCTGGTGTCATATCATTCTTCTAAGCCCTCACAGCTGATACTGCAGGCCGACGCAAATACCCAGAGGCGTTGCACATGTTCGTGCAAGGGCTGACAGCACCGACATTTGTGGTCAATGCCATAACAATAGCAACCTACAAGAAGTATGCTCTGGTGTCCCTCATACATAGTGGTAAGGCTGCACTGGTGACTTTGCATCATTGTGAGTACGTTTGAGCTTACTGCAGGGCTGCAGATTCAAGTCCTGATGGGTCTGACAGTCAATTTGCTCTGTTGCAATTTGCAGGCAGCGTCACAGCATTGCCAAAGTTCACACCCTCATCAGTTTCTCGATTTATCAAGTCTGAAGCACAGGCATACATAGACTTGGCAAGTGCATACTCAAGCAAGAAGCAGCAAGATCTTCCCAGTGCCATAGAGAAACATCAAGCTCGCTTTTCAGAGGCATGCTCTTGTCCCTCGTCTGTACAGACCTTGATGAGGCATATGCACACACCCATTGTGTCTTGTTTGGGCAGTTTCTTGTGATAGAGATCGCATTTCACATCACTACGTCTCTGAAGTTGTCTGCAGTTGCTTGGATGTTAAGCTCCCTGCAATGAAGCGTTGATTGTCATGAGAAGCAATATGAAGGTCATCTCCTGCTGGCTGTTTGGCCGTTCCGTTTGGCCGTTTGTGCTGGCATATCTAGCTTACCATGTCATGCTGTGGCATTGGACTCGCTGATGTGCACACCACAAAATTACTCTAGCATTGACATCATCGTGGCAATGCAGGATGGAAACATGGGGCTCATCAAGTTGGTCTTAGCTGGCAGGACCAAGAGAGCAATACAGAAGCTGACACAAACCTTCCTGACACTATCTTTGGCAGATATTGCTCAGCAGGTTGGCTTGGAGACTGCTAGTGAAGCTGAGGGCCACATACTCAGGTATGTGCTCATCTCTATTTTCCTGACAGGCAAGTATCCCATCGTGAGCTAGACAGCATTTGTACTATCAGCCAGACATGGGGGACTGAGACAGTTATGCACTGGCCTAAGTGTCTGGCTAGATGCATCAAATTGACAGCAGTCACAGCCTGATGAAGCCATTGATACTGTGTTGTTGAACCATGTTGGCATGGCAGACAACGGTGCCCCATGCTGGTATGTTATGCAGAATGGTTGACGCCGGCGAGATATTTGCTGAGATTGATGCTTCTGCTGGCATGGTGCGATTTCTTGAAGATCCAGAACAGTACACCAGTACAAGTGCTGTGCAGCATCTCAATGCAACAATCCAAGCGTCCTTTGCTCTGGCTGAGAAGCTTGAGTCAATAAATGCACAGGTAAAGTACACAAGGACTGCTGTGATGCTCTTTTTGCCAAGTGTGCTTCTGCAGGCTTGCTTTTGTGCATCAAGCATGTGCTGTATGAAATGATATGTGAGTATGCAGCAAAAATTCCTGCAGTGTGTATGCAATGATTAGTATGTTGACGTACAGTTTGGCTGCAGGTATCTCTGGACCCCGCCTATGTCAGTAAACTATATGCCAAGGACAAAGGAGACCGCTTTCCAAAAGACCCTTCGGACTTTGATGCTGAACCGCAGTCTCTGGCATACTCCTTTCAGGATGGATAGTGCCTGTCATGCATGATAAAGCTATGACAAGGACAACTTTTGACAGGTTCCGAACTTCGTTTGTTGCTGTGTGAGCCTTGGAGTTCAATTTCAGCTTGTCACGTCGAATGTACCTCAGTACATCCATGACAATACTCTTGCAGTGCTCCTTGCACGTTCACCCGAGCAATACTCTCCAGGCACATGGCAATCATGAAGACGCATGATGCACGTTTGTCATGCAAACAGACTTCATGTTTTGGTCTGGCATTGCAGCTGCAGCATATTTTGCCTTGAGCAGCAGCAAACAAGCCATGCCTCAGGTATGAAGTGCTGTGCATGAAAGGTGGCTGACTCTTAGCAAGCACCTGTGAAGCTTACAATAAGCATACAAGCTGTGCTGCGCAATCATGTTGCAAAAGACTGCAAGGTCAGCAATTTTGCAATACTTCCAAAGCATTTTGCCATCTCTGGGCAAAGCACAGTGTACCATGCGCTGCTAGTCAACGCAATTCTGCCGCAGAGGCATAGGAGCCTGCCTATTGCAGCAAGTCACTAGCATATGTTAACTACTCAAAGACAGAAAAAACCAAACACATGAAATGCAGGGTGGCACAGGTGTAACAAAAGCATGAAGTGATTCAGCAAGATGAGGCTGCAATCAAATGAAAATCTACAGCATGGATGTATCGTAAAGCTGCTGTACTGCCACAGATGTGTAATCCTGCCCTATCTGTTCAACCAGATTTGGGTCTTCTTTGTCTTGGCAATCTTCTTCTGGAGCTGCAGTAGCCCATACATCAATCCCTCTGCAGTTGGTGGGCAGCCTGGCACGTAAATGTCCACTGGTACAATGCGGTCACAGCCCCGTACAACAGAGTAAGAGTAATGGTAGTATCCGCCACCGTTGGCACAGGAGCCCATGGAGATGACCCATCGAGGCTCAGGCATCTGCAAGCAAAGTCACTATTGCTTCACTGTTGCACAATGCACACCATCAGCAGCAGAGAAGACACAGTCAAACACAAGCTGTGTCTTTTGCATTTGTAAAGGTCATCACCAGGAGTGCAGCACAGCCAGCACAGGCATGCTTGACTCACCTGGTCATACACCTTGCGCAACGCAGGAGCCATCTTGTTTGTCAGTGTGCCAGCGACAATCATCACGTCTGACTGCCTGGGACTGGGTCTGAAAATAATTCCAAAGCGATCTAGATCATATCTGGCAGCTCCAGTGTGCATCATCTCCACAGCACAAC
>JAABUK010013197.1_pt1 | contig 10353 bp, 5 predicted proteins | sample 5559141 | NCBI WGS metagenome assembly JAABUK01 (sample SAMN10711869, study PRJNA513367) | rock metagenome | isolation source: Antarctica rocks | place: Antarctica: Victoria Land, Pudding Butte nord | collected 2016-01-03 | reverse complement strand
TCTCAGCTTCGCTGATTTTGAACTGAAGAGTGGGCATTTTTTGTTGTTTGGTAATTACAAAATTGCCCCTCTTTTTCTTAATTAAAAAATTCACTGTTTTGTCCCTTGCGGAGTATAAGCAGTAACTCGATACCAGCATTATTTATTTCACCAACATTGAAAAGAGCACTTCCATAGCCGGATGCACCGGAAATGGTGGCGGAAACTATATCTTTTGTTGTCTTTCTTGAATATAGGGCGAGGTCTAATCCTAATTTGTTATTTAAGAACCGGCCTTCAAAACCAACTTCATAGGTAGAGAGCACATAAGGCTGAAGTTTGGAATTAGGTACCTGCGATTGATTGATCTGCGCTAAGGGTGCACCGTTAGTTGTGCCTTGTAATGAATAATTAAGTGATAATTGATAAGGACTGCTGGCACCGCCAACCTGAGCCCATGATGCTCTGAATTTAGCATAATTAATAGCTGCTGGCAACTGTATGGCATCTGACAAAATAAAGCTTAAACCCACGGATGGATAAAAAAGTGAATTGGAACCAGGGGCCAGGGTTGAAAACCAGTCATTTCGTCCTGTAAAGTTTAGAAATAAAAGGTTATTATAGGATAAATCAAAAGATCCATATAAAGAGTTAATCCTGCTTTCAGAGTAATTGTAACGCGTAGTAGTAGAACCGTTACTTACGTTTGAAATATCATAAAAGAAAGGTATGTTGAAAGGGCCGCCACCATAACTATCGTTATTATAAACCTGTTTCATCATATTTCCACCGGCTATGCCATTGATGCTTATCTTTTCTGTAATTTTTTTATCAAAACCTACTAACAGTTCTGCATTTGATTCATTAAAAGCGATCAGGTTCGAATTGAAACCTCCCCCTGTCTGATAACCTGTGCCTGTTGGGGTAATTTCTGTATTGCGGTAATTAAATCTGTCAAAACCTATACGTCCTTTCAAATACAACCAGTTGGTAAAATTAAACCTGGGTTCAAATGCTGCTGTGAAACGCTCTTTACTATCATGTTGATCATAATCTTCCGTGGCGAAATAAGGATTTTGCACGTATTGATTGTTAGACCAGATTTTTTCAGATCTGTCAGCATTGTATTTACTTGCTTTAAAAGTAGCCACACTTAGTGAAGTAGGCATTGTAGCTATTGCATAATTGGCACTTCCTGGTGAATCGGATACCCTGGGACGATGTTTGTTTTTTTCCTTTACATATTTAACATTCAGCAAAAATGAAAGCCTTTTATCTAAAGTGCCATTCAGGTTCAACGCTAAATTATCGCGTTTGAGCGTGTTGTTGGGAACAATTCCTTTATTGTCAAGATCACTCATAGAAAAACGGTACGACATTTTTTCTGAACTACCGAACAGGGCAACAGAGTTGGTAAACGTTGACCCGATATTATAAAAATCTTTTTGGTTATTCTTTTGGGCAATATAGGGCCTTGAAACACTATCATATTGTATCACACTGGATCCATCCAGTTTAGCGCCGAAGCTGTTTGTCTGGCTTAAATTAGGATTAGAACTGGTTGGTTTCAGTCCATTGTCTCCAATGCCATATTCATATTGGTAGTCTTTAAATCCATTATAAAGAAGGCTTTCCACTACAAAGTTGCTGTTTACTTCAACTCCAATTCCTTTTCCTGATTTGCCGCCACCCTTCGTGGTAACAAGAATGGCACCGTTAGAGGCACGGGAGCCGTATAATGCTGCTGCTGTTCCGCCTTTCAACACGCTGACACTTTCTATCTCATCGGGGTTGATGCTTGAAATGCCATCGCCTTTATCCACTCCGCCCCACATACCAACAGAACCCAGGTTATCATTGTTAAATGGAATGCCATCCACAACAATAAGAGGCTGATTATCTCTTGAAATGGAAGTGTTACCCCTGATGGTGATCCTGCTGGATCCCCCGGGCCCTGTTGCAGTACTGGCAATATTTAGTCCTGCCACTTTTCCTACCAGTGAGTTGGCAATATTAACTGATCTTGCTTCTGTTAATTCTGTACCCTTAACTTCTGAAATGGAATAACCCAGTGCCCTTTTCTCTTTTTTAATACCAAGCGCAGTAACTACCACTTCATTCAGTTCTTTGGAGGAATTTGTAATAGTAGCATTTAACGAGGAACCGTTAACCACGGCGTCTTTAGCAGTATAGCCTACAAAACTAAAGGTAAGTGTAGCGCCTTTTTTGGCTTTGATAGTGTAAAACCCGTTCTCATTGGTAACTACAGCCTGCTGACTTCCTTTCACAGTTACTGTTGCGCCAGGAACGGGATTCCCTGTTTCATCAACAACCCGTCCGGTAACATCCATAGTTTGCGTAAAGCCCGGCATTGATAATAAGAGCAGCATAATCAATTGGGCAAACAAAAAATTTTTTCGCATAAGTAGTTTTTAAATAGCAGATAAATGTTCAAACAATTTTGGACATGGAAAAGTAATGCATTTTCAGGAAAGCCACTTAATGAAATTTTAACTAGTTTTTTGTACCTTTTAAATAATTTAGTAGTAATTGACAGTTCCGAGATTGAGATATAAAGAATGTAGGAGAACACCAGGGTTATTAATGATTAAAATCATCCTTTTTAAGATTCATAGTAAAACAATCATCAAATGGAGATAAAACTGCAACCGGTTGCTATAGTAAAGAATTCAAGGAAAGAACCTGTAGATGACTTTTGGGAAGATATCATTGCAGAAATTGAATTAGCAGAATATATTCCCACCAGGGTGTTCGATAATATTTCTGATTTCTCACACTTGGAAATTATTTATTACTTTAATAAGGTTGATAGCAACAATATCGTTTATTCATCAAGACCAAGAGGAAATCCGGATTATCCGCTGGTAGGAATATTCGCACAAAGAAAAAAAGACCGCCCTAATACAATCGGACTATCCACAGTTGAATTGCTCGAACATATTGAAAGAACCATCAAAGTAAAATACCTCGACGCCATAGACGGCACACCCGTTTTAGATATAAAGCCTGTCTTTAAGAATTCGCTCCTAAAGGCCAAACCCGCCAACCCGCCTGGGTAACAGATCTGATGAAAGAGTATTGGTGAAGAAGCTATCAGCTTTTCTCACTATTTAGTGAGGTCGAAAATTTGGAGAAAGTCCCTGACTTCAAAAATTCATGAATGACTTTCAAAGTCAGGTAAACTTCGAAAGTCTTGACTGAAAAAAAGTTGGAATATTACTTCTTAATAATTTATTCACCATCATTTAAGTCCACTCTAACAATTAACTATTCAATGTGGTTTACTTAAGGATTTCGTATGTAACAGGCATCCCACAAAGACTTTTAATCAAATTGTAATTTAACATATAAAAGAACACTTCAACCTTATTAAGGTCTACGACATTGATTAACAATTAACCATTACTCATATCCATTCTTCAACACAATTTCTCCACCTGTCTTGCATGTCAACTCAACATAACCGTCCCCGTTATTCTTTAAAATGATATCCTTCTTTGAGGCGGTTACCATTGTTTTAAACGGCAGCTTTAATTTTGTTGTACCTCCTTTTTCAGAAACGATTGTAACATGATCAATCACGCCATCTTTTTTTTCTACGCTTATAAGGAAAGCTCCTTCGGCACGAAGGTTTTCAAATGAAATGTCTTTCCATGAACCCGGAACCGCAGGCAGCACTTCAATAAAGCCTGCATAACTTTGTAGTAACATTTCCTGCAGCCCGGCGGCAAATGCAAAGTTGCCCTCCAGCGTAAAGGGACGGTAAACAAATTTTGAGAATCCCGATTTTGTCTGATCACCATTTAAATGAAAGCTATTAATAGAACAAAACGCTTTAGCAAAAATATTAAGGTCCTTAGCAGCCCCCTCACCATCCTTCGCCCGCGCTTTTATGTTGGTAAGCCATGCATAAGAATAGCCGCACCAGGCTGCCGGACCAACACTATCAAGCAAATGGATAGTATTACGAATGATCGTCTGGGATTTTATACCATCCTCCCATTTAATAAGTGCTAACGGATGGACTGCCATCATGTGTGAGAAATGCCTGTGAGACTGATTGTATTTCATTGTTGGTGAAAACATTAATTCGTTGTTATCAGTCAGTGCATAGTCACCAAACTCACTAAGTATTTTTTTCCAATGAGCTGCTTCATTTTTCAAACTCAGTTCCAGGGCTGCTTCTGCTGCAATGGTGAATGTATATTTCATCAATGCCAGGTCATAGTTAGTTGTTTGTGGAAACCATGCTGTAATAGCATTGTTATTTATTTCAGGGCTAGAACTAATGGGTAACTGACGATGACCCTGCTCATCTTTGGCAGTCATGCTTTCAAGAAACACTGCTACATTTTTTATCCAGGGGTAAGCACGTTGACGAAGAAAACTTTTATCCATACTATAGCGCCATTGTAAATAGTAATGCTGTGCCAGCCAGGACGATACAGTTGGAGAAAGAGAATATTGTATCCAGCCACCCATTTCAGTTCCGTCCAACGTAGTTACACCGGGCACGGCAAGGCCTTCCTTACCAAAGAATAGTTTTGTATACCGCTTGTAATTTGCTTTGTTGGCATCAAGATGATCTAAATAAACAGAAGCATCTTCCAGGTGATTGGCGCCGTAAGCCGGCCAGTAACTGAGTTGGGTATTGAGGTCATGGTGGTAGTCGCCTTTCCATGGTGGCAAGCGGCCGTTGTCTGCTGTCCATATTGCTTGCAGTGAAATGGGAGGCGCGCCTTTTCGTGAAGCGGAACCAAATTTATATTGTTCAAGATACCACTGCTTTTCAAGTGAAGTGTCGGGTACATGGATAGCGGATTTGCTCCAGAAATTCTTCCACCAGGTGGAATGTAAAACATAATCCTTTTCATAGCTTCGAGCTAATGCTTGTTTCGTTATTGCCGAGGCTGTTTCATTAATTTTTTTTGAAGGATATTGAGATGAGATACTCCATGTTCCTTCAATGGTAGTTTGATTAATTTTTTTCCATCGCACGGTGATTTCATAAGTAAAGCTACCCCAGCCTTGCTGATGATAGGTAATATTATTGACTTGCTTTGTTATCGTTCCTTGCGCATATCCAAGACGGGATAAATCATCACCTCCTACCGGGTCTCCTGTTGTATTAACGGCTCCCTGATATCGGGGTGCTTTCAAAACCGGAGTAATCTTATCTTGTATATTTTCAAACCTGAACCAGCCGAGTGGTTTAGTTGCATCTACAAATGTTTTCAGCACAATGCCATTAGACCATTTTACTTCACAGGTTGCATTTTTAATAAACAGTTGAACAGATAGTACTTTACCCCAGTCTTTTGTGTCGAACTCCAATGCGCCACCGGGAATTTTTGAAGGCCCGGGCTCATGGTCATACGGTGCATCAAAATATTGCTGAACAGGTGCGTAATCTTTTTTCTTTACCTGGTTTATTACCCATTGGTAACTGAATTCTGGGCGGTGCAAACCTTTCATAGGCCGCATGTCCCAGAGATCGGCCCTGTCAAGTGAAATACGAAGATGATCTTCTTTTTGCCATATAAGAGCGCCGATCATACCGTTGCCTAAGGGGATGGCTTCATCCCATTGTTTTGCAAGGGTATCAAATTTAAGGTCATGAACTGATGACTGACTGAAAGCTGCATATTGCAGTAAGATGAGTGTGAAAAGGAATTTAAAGTTCAATGTATAAAAGTTCCTCGAAAGGTAAGGTTTTTTATAACCACGGAGGAAGGAATAGGTAGCACGAAGGTCCACGGAGCGTTCTCTCCGTGGACCTCCGTGCTACCTATTCCTTCCTCCGTAGTTGAAGAAAACTTACCAGCCTGGATTCTGACCGATCTTTGGATTTAACAGCTTGTCTGTTTCCGGAATAGGATAGAGATAAAACTTATCATTCCAGGGTTTTGGAATATTTGTCAGCCATGTTAATTCACCGTAAGTATTATTAGACAGTCGTTGAGGATTAACCAGGCCGTTGATAGTAGGCGCTACATTAATATAGGTAACTCCCGGTAATTGCGTAGCAGGCTTGGTCTGGTAAAAATACACATCCATCTTACCATCACCGTTAAGGTCCATTGGCTGATCCAGGGCAGGAACATAAAATCCATTCCAGATAAGGTTCATCAACTCCCCTCTTTTCCATCTTGTAAGGTCATTGAAACGGAAACCTTCAAAAACCAATTCAATACCTCGTTCTCTTCTGATCTCTAATAATACCGGATCTGAAATACCGGGGAAGTAAGTTGTTTGCAGGTAAGGGTCAATTGCTATTGGCCTGGTAGTTAACCCGCTGGTAATGCCGGCCCTCTTGCGTAAGGCGCCTACTGTTTTAGTCCAGTCATCATCTGTAAATCCACCCAGTTCAGCTTTTGCTTCAGCGTAGTTCAACAATACTTCAGCATAACGGATAGTAGCAACAGAATTATCGTTCCTGGTTCCGCCATCATAATAAGTATCATCAACGGTCCATTTTATAGGTTGATAACCGGTATATGTATACGAAAATACCGGCGGAGCTGCTTCTGTGGCGCCACCATTTATTCTTTTATAATCTCCCATGCGTATGGTTTGTTGCAGGCGCATATCCCTGCCTTTTACTTCTTCAACAAAAGGCATGGTGGCATAGTTTGGTTTACTGGTGAAGGGAGTGCCATCAATATTCAGATAAGTATTTACAAAAGTTCGAATAAGACTGGCCCTGTCTCCATATGTAGCGCTTGTCCAATACCAGTTGGCATCATGGAATACACTCAGTGCAGGATCAACTACTGCAGCAAGCATTACTTCATTTGTTACCGGGGCTTTACTGATAAATAATGTCCGGTATGATTTATCTGTTCCATTAGCGTTATTCAATGTGTAACCAGCTTCATCCATTACTTTCTTAGCTGCGGTGATAGCTTCTGTCAACCATTTGCCGGCGGTACTTTCAAGCTTATAACCGGTTTGATACTTCCGGAAAGTTCCTTCAAACAAACATACTCTTGATTTAAAAGCATACGCTACATATTTTGTTATCAGGCTACGTGTTTTGTCATCAGTTGCCTTTATGTTAGCGCAGGCAAAATCAAGATCTGCCAATACAGAATCCATAACCAAAGTACGCGGATCGCGCGAGTTATTCAATGCAGGATCTGTTACGGATAAAGTTTTACTAATCCAGGGAACATCGCCAAATCTTTTAACTTTATCAACATAGAACCATGCCCTGAAAAATCTTGCAAGTCCGATATAATTAGCTCTTACATCGGGCGCTATGGCAGGGTTGGTGCAGTTCTCAATAAAGTAATTAATATTTCGCAGGTTGGTCCAGGTCCAGCCGGTACTTTGCCTTGAACTGAAAGCGCCTTCTCTTATAAAATCAGGAACAGTCGCACGGGCAACCATGTCTGATATAGCATCACCTCTTACTATATCACTTGCCGCAGGCAGGTTATCATAAAAAGAATTCGCGTACAATTCAAGTCCTTGTACACTGCCGAATACAGCGTCTTTAGAAGCAGTTGATTGCGGAGTCTGATCCAGGTTCTTTCCACATCCGCTAATCAATACACTTGTTATAATAATCCAAACATATATTTTCTTCATAACAATATTATTAAATGAGTTCAATAATTAATGATGCTCGTTATAAGCTTTCAAACACTTGATTGCAATTATCTCCAAAATTAAAACGTAGCTGATATGCCAAAAGTCAGTCCTTTTAATATCGGGTAGTTATTACCGTTACCATTAGTGCCATTAGTCAGAGTTCTGTCTGACTCACCCGTATTTTCAACATCAAGATCCTTTGTAATTTTGTATAGTGGTGAATACGACCATAGATTCTCACCTGACAAATAGATCCTTGCATTACTCATCCTGACCCTTTTGATAAGGTTTTGTGGAAGGCCATAACCCAGCTGAATATTTTTCATACGTATGAAAGCAATATTCTGCAAATATTTTGTCTGAGCCTGTGCCAGTTCCCCGGCGCTGTTTTGAGCAACATAACCTCGGTATCTTGGAAAGTAAGCATTCGGATTTTCTTCAGACCAGATGTTGCCGATCTGCGATTGCGGAATTTTATTATACGGCCTGTTATACTGTCCCCAGAAAATACCATCTTCTGCCCCGGGCCACCAGTCTTGCTTTCCTACACCCAGGAAGAACGCGGAGAAGAAGAAATTGTTATAGTCCAGATCAAGACTGATACCATAAGTATAACGCGGAGTGGAGTTTCCAATCACTCTTCTGTCACCGGGTTTGTCTACTGTTGCATCGCCGTTATTGATAACATTATCACCGTTAAGATCCTTGAATTTAATATCTCCCGGTAACAGCTGACCGCTGTTGGAAGCTTTGATCAGCGTTTGTGCAGGTGATTTTGCAATCTGATCTTTAGAGGTAAAATATCCATCTGTTTCATAACCCCAGATCTCACCCACTGTTTGTCCTACATAATAATCGCTGAGTTTTTTATCGGGATTATTAAACTTGGTAATAGTTGCTTTATAATCGGCCAGGGTTACACGCAAGCCATAATTAAATGGTTTAGATCCGATAGTAAATTTGTCTTTATAGGTTACAGACAGTTCCCATCCTTTTGTTTTAAGATCGGCATAATTTCCTTTTGGAACACCCGTTCCGAAAACAGCAGGAAGCGTCATACCTACCGTAAACATATCCGTTGTTTTACGAATGTATGCATCACCTACTATTGTTAACCTGCTGTTAAGCAAACCCAGGTCTATTCCTATATTTTGGGTAGTAGAAGTTTCCCAGGTAAGTCCATCAGGAATAACACCCGGCTGACTTGTTCTCTGCGGCCTGACGCCATTAAGAATTCTGCTGTATTGACCAATGGCAAATTGTTCCTGGAAAGCATAAGAACTGATATTACCATTACCAAGTGAACCGTAAGAGGCTCTTACTTTCAGATCTGAAATAGCGGTGCGTGGTACATTCCAGAAGCCTTCGTTAGAAACCCTCCATCCTGCTGAGAAAGAAGGGAAGAAAGCATACCGCTGGTTGGAAGGAAATTTTGAAGAACCATCATACCTGCCATCCATTTCAAAAAGATACCTGTCTTTAAAAGAATAATTCAACCGGTAGAAGCCACCCAGGATATTCCATTTTTCATATCCGCCGCTGGTAGTAATTGATTGTCCGAGAGCTAAATTTATATCCTGCACTCCCTGATAGATTAAACCGTTTCTTAATGCCTGCAGCCTTTTATAAGTTGATTGTTCATAATTATATCCAGCCAACGCTTTGAAGTAATGATTCTTACCAAACCGGTTCTCGTATTCAGCATAAATATTAGTGGCAATGTATTCGGTTTCACGATAAATATTCTGAAAGTCATTATAGTTGGTACCAACATATTCTATTACGCCGGGTTTCCGGCTGTAGGGTACGGCAACACGAATTTGAGTCGTATCACTATTGGTATTCTGAAAGGTAAAGTCGCCTTTGATCCTGAATTTGTCGTTAAAGAAAGTTGAAGTGAATGAGGTAGTATTCTTAACCACCCTTCGGTTTATATCCAGGCCATTCTTTCCATAATAAAAATCTCCTACTGTATAAGCAGCAGAATAGCTAAGTGTTCCGTCAGGATTTAGCAGAGGTGCATTGTTATGGCCTTCATCAGCAATATTCCTCCAGATGCTTCCGCCTTCGCCTACGTTCAACGGATTATGATAAGTTGAGGTAGAGTAATCAGTATTGTTATCTATCCTTAACCAGGAGTATAATTGAATGGAACCTTTGGCCCGGAAATTATACATTTTATAATCATCTGAATTATAACGAAACAAACCATCCTGGCCAAAATACCTGCCGGTAACATAAAAGCTTGCTTTACCACTGCTTCCTGAAAAAGAAATATTATGTTCCGTAGAACTGTTATGATCTTTATATAATAATTTGTACCAGTCAGTATTGTCATAATAAACATATTCTCCGGCAGCGTTTACTTCTACTTTCGGCAGACTTGGATCTTTAGACCTTCTTTCCAGTTCAGCTAAATAATCAGGTGAAAATTTTACTGTTTTATTGATGTTCTGTGGTGTTTGCGAGTAATCATTCCATGCCGTCCAGCCTTCATTAAACATTTTTGCAAACGTATAACCATCGGTTACAAATTTTGGAACTGTAATAGCACTTTTGATAGATTGGTTTACAGAATAGGTAATGCTTGTTCTGTCTTTAGCAGGATTTTTTGTTGTGATAAGAACCACGCCAAATGCACCTCTTGCTCCATAGATAGAAGCAGAAGCCGCGTCTTTCAGCACAGTAACACTTGCTACATCGTTAGGATTGATCAGGCCTGGATCACCTTCAACACCATCAACCAATACCAGTGCG
>JAABUK010013196.1_pt1 | contig 10353 bp, 10 predicted proteins | sample 5559141 | NCBI WGS metagenome assembly JAABUK01 (sample SAMN10711869, study PRJNA513367) | rock metagenome | isolation source: Antarctica rocks | place: Antarctica: Victoria Land, Pudding Butte nord | collected 2016-01-03 | reverse complement strand
AGGGTGGGACAACAGAGTGGGAGCAACAACAGGGTGGGACAACGGGGTGGGACAACAGAGTGGGGGCCGGACAACAGGGTGGGACAACAGGATGAGACAACAGGGGGAGGGGACATAGTGGGTCAACAGGGTGGCACAACAGGGTGGGACAACAGGGTGGGGCAACAGGGTGGGACCCCAGGGTGGGAACACAGGGTGAGACAACAGGGTGGGACAGCAGGGTGGGACAAAAGGGTGGGACAAATATGGTGCAGGCATGCACAGGCTGGTGGCAGCTTACAAGGGGAAGATCAAAGTGCACAGAGGCAGTGGTGCCATCTGCCATGCTGTCTTCAAGTGGTGTGCCTGACTGAGCACCCTTCAGCGAGTAAATGGGAATCTTGAAAGGCGATTTCACCTTGTCACCCTGCAAGGCATTGTGATCATTGCAGCGCTGCTCAGCAAGGGATCAGTCGCTTTCTGGACCTCCTCGGTGGAAAACGCGCCCAGTGTTTTGCACAGGCTAGCAGGTAAGTAAGCAGCTGATCAGACTATCAATGCATGATGCACCCCACATGGTGTGACATAGCAAACCTGATGGCGCAGCATGACCACAGCATGACAAAACACATTGCATCAGTCAAACTCGTCATGACTGTCAGAGAAAAGCAGCAAAACGGTGTCTGCATCCCTTGCAGCAGCACAGCACAGCACCGCACAGCACCGCACCGCACAGCACTGCACAGCACAGCACAGCACAGCACAGCACAGCACAGCACAGCACAGCACAGCACAGCACAGCACAGCACAGCACTGCACAGCACAGCACAGAACAGATGACTGGTGCATCACTCAACCAGCACAGCACAGCACAGCATAGCTCAGCAAAAATGACTGGTGCATCACTCAACTAGCACAACACAGCACAGCACAGCATAGCACAGCACAGCACAGCACAGCAGCTCACCAGACCAGGACCAGTGAGGACCTTGACAGCCAGCCCAGCCAGCGTGCCTTGCAGCCCATCCAGCATGGTCAGCCGCTCACCAGACCCCAACACGCATCTCAAATCATCTGTGGTGGGGAAACTTGGCGGCATTCGTAGTACCTGACCTGCACCTCGTGTCTGTCCCGCAACCTCATGTACCTTTTCCTGCCCCTCTTGCACCTCAGCCTGCTGTTGCTGCTGCTGCTGCTGCTGCTCAATAGAGGGCCTTTGCTGCTGCTGCTGTTGATCACCTGATGGCTTCTGTTGTTGCTGTGGTGCCACAGGCAGCCGTGACTCTGGCTGTGGATGTGGCTGCAGCTTCACACCTGGCTGTGACTTTGCCCCTGACTGTGATTGTGGTTGTGATTTTGAGTGCTGTTGTACAGGCGTGTGATGCTGACGCTGTGGCTGCTCTCCAGGATCTGCAGCGTGGGCCAAGGGAGCATCCTGGTTCTGGTTGCCGTTTGGCTGCGAGGGATGTTTCGAACGGCTGGTGGGCTGATGACTCGCTGAGGCCTGCTGTGAAGAAGGAGAAGAAGGAGCAGCAGCAGATGACGTCTGTTGGTCTGTGCCTGAAGAAGAAGACTGAGAAGGTGGTGAAGTTCCTCCAGCTCCAGTAGATGCTGAAGAGTCAGTAGAGGGACTGCTTGGCTGTGATGCAGCTTGTGCAGGAGCACTACTCAAGTCACTGCTTTCGCCGGCATGCTGAGCATGCTTTGCTGCTGTGGAATGGCTTGCTTCTCTGTTCAAATCCTGCTGTGCACGCTGAGCTTGTGCAGGGGCTGAGCTGTGCTGCTGCTGAGATTCTTGAGAAGCTCCCTCCTTGCCGCTCTTCAAATCTTTGGCATCATGCTGTGCATGCTGTGCACCTGCTAGGGTCTCCGCCTGCCCGTTTGAACCAGACGCTGGCTCATCAAGTACTTGTTGGGCACCAGAGGACTGCTGAACATCAATAGCTTGTCTGGCTAGGGCAGTCTGCTGCAGTGCTCTGTTCCAGTCACGTGCAGAGGCTATTGCATCCTGTAGGGGCACCTCTTCAATGGCTGGCCTACCTGACATGCCAATTGCTCTCTGGCCTGCAACCTCAGACAGGCATACTGTTCACACAGTCAAACATCACAACTGCTGTTTAGCCTGCAAACCCAAGCTATCGCTTTGTCAAACTAGCAGCCAATGACAGGATTTTGGAAAAGGATCAAGACAATGAGCAAGGTGATAGTAACGGCCATCTGTGCCAAAGAAAGCTGCTAGAAAAGCTACAGCATCACCTCATGATGCCGTGACATCATGAGGTGACGCTCTAGCTTTTTTAGCAGCTTTCTTCGACACAAATGGCCATTACTACTACCTTGCTCCTTGAATTGATCCTCCTGTTCTATCAAAACCCTGATTGAAGTTCAATTTGTGCTAACATTGCACAGACTTTCACTCATCAGCAGACAATGGATCACACTGACAGCAACACGTCAGTCGCTGCCTTACACAATGTACAACACTGACAGCAACAGGTCCGTCGCTGCCTCACACAATTTGCATGTGACTCTGCTGTGCACGCACTAATCACAAGGCCTTGCGACAGCAGTAGCAGGGCATGCAGCATGTGCAGGCCTGCCTTGCAAGCTGCTGTGCAAATGCAACTGCAGACGTGAAACAATGGGTCAAGGGCAAATGCAACTACAGACATAGGACATTGGCCAAGAGGGCAGATCCAGCAGCAGATCTGCAGCTGGACGATTCTAACCCATAAATTTACAGGTGCAGTGATGCCAAGCTGTAGAGCTCACACTGACAAGCTTGACAGAGCTAAAACATCTCCCATATGTAGGGACATGTTTCTGCTGTCCCCAGGCGTTTCCGAAATTAGATTTTCAGTGTAGGGATGATGTTTCTGAATGACAATATACGTTTTGGGATTGGAAAGAGCTGCAGAATCCACACAGATGCCAGTGCACAGGAAGACTGACCTATTGGTGAATGGAACAGCACTTCATCAGCTGCATCACCGCCCCATGCAACAGTCCTTGCGTACAGGGACACCACCCCACATGCCAGGGCCCCCAGCAGGTCTAGGGGCCCCCTGGGCCTGAACCTAGTCTTGTTCTTGGACGGCCTGTGAGCGCAACATTGCACCATCACTCTGTGGCAGACTTGACTTTGTACAGACACTGTATAAGTATGGAGCACTTCCTCTTCTTCTTCAATAGTTGGTCTCATAAAAGGGATTTTAGAGCTTGTCTGAAAAGAAGAACATAAAAAAGTGGACACCGCGGTTTGCTGCCAGGAAAAGTCTGACGTGTCTTGTTGGTGGGTGGCCGGTGACTGGTCCATGTCTTCATTCATCTGGTATGTGTCTTCCCCCTGGGGTCATATATATATACATACAGTCCTGACTGGCTGCCTGAGAGATGTCTTGTTTTGGCAGTCATCAGCTTGTGACGTGCAGTGTATGCACTTTCCTTGTCAACACCAGTCTTCAGAAAAGGCAACAGCGCCTGCTGTAGTGAGACTGACAAAAAGCTTTTCGGAGAGCTTTCCAGCACACAATTTGCAACTTTGTGCTATCATCCTACAGCTTTGTTGACTACTCCTACAGCTTTTCTTGGCAGGTGTGATCTCAGATACGCTTTCGAAGGATGCAGGCCACAATCTGCAGAGCCTGATAAAGCTCCTACAGCTTTGCCAACTGCAACTGCACAATATGCCATGAGTCTCCAAAACTAGTCTCGACACCTCTGCAAAGATCTGGGCAATGTCGCCACACAACACCATATATGCATCGCAACTGCCCTGGGCAGGCTGGTGTAACACTTGGCTTCTCACTGAATTGTCGCCAGAAGGCATAGCCTTTTTTTTTCTTTTTTTTCTTCTTGCATCACAACTGCCTTGCAGCAGCACAGACCTGTCATCAACATGACGTACTTCACGTAGCACCAACGAGATGCTCTGGAGAGACAAGTCTTGTCCTGTACGTACCAGTTCATCATGAGCTGGAAAGCATTTTAACTACTATTATTATCATCATTATAGTTATTATCATCATCATCATTGCCATTGATATGATTAATACTATTCTTTTTAATGAGATAATGGCAGCATGTCCACCTGTTGTCACTCTCGCCAAGCTCATTCAAGAAGTCAGCCACCTCAGCTGGCTCGCTCATGCCTTCTTCATCTTCATCTGCCTCTTGAGTCTCTACTCTGGACTGCAACCCTGCATTCCACACAATGACCTCAATTCACTCTATCACCCACCTCAACCCTACTCTTCCCCCAACCACTCTACACCCCATGCTCAACCCACTCTACACCCCACCTCAACCCACTTTACACCCCACACTCAGTTCAATGCTGCCATTCCAATGACATCTGAGAGTGCACTCACAAAGATAAAATAAAAACCCCAAGGCAGTGAAACAGACTGGTGCCGAGCTAGCTTTGCTTGAGTTGAAGGATTGTCAACTCAATTTGTGTTAGGGTAGTGACATATGAATGCATAACAAGTGAGTGCAGCAGGCTGGTCACCATCACTGCAAGCAGTACCATTTGCATGGCAATGCATGCAAAGCTCTGCAGGGGATGTGTACGTTGAGACATCCATTTCACTCATTTCATTTTATAGCTTACAGTCTGGGGTGTGGCTGGAGCCAGTTGTGACTCATCAGAATTCCTGGCTTGAAAGCACAGGTGTGTGTGGGAGTTCTGTTCGAAAAAGAGCCTAATGTCCCATTGTTGGTAGTTTGGGCCAAATAGTGAAAAGTCCACATTGAGACGGTAGAGTACCTGTCAGGTGAGCTGCACTCATTTCGGTGATGTGGCGCTTGATGTGCCTCCTCAGCTTGCGCTTCTGTACATGGCGCAAGATCAGCATTTCACGAACCATATCCTGCAAATACGATCATTTATTATTATGATTACTACTATCATTTGTTGTTATTATTGTTATTTATTACAGTTATTACTATTATCCTGCAAACATGAAGGCACGAAAATGATGGTAGTTGCATCGGCCAAGGCTATGCACACACCCACGTGCGTTTGTCATGCTCATGACTGCTTGAGAGGTCAATGCGCCAGCAAACAAATAGGTGGACAGGCAGGCACAGACGAACACACACATACACAGACAGATTGCAACCACAACTGAGTGTGTGGCAGATGCCATCACAAGACAGGCATTTGGCCTCAAATTGGCTCTCTTGGCCAAACTTTGCAAGAGGATTATGCAGCCAGTGCGAAGACAGATTTGTACCCAGGCAATTTCAGCAGTGTGGCGGGAGGTGAAGACTGGGGCAAAATGCAGCGGCCCCACAGATGAGGGCATCCCAAAAGCAATCCCTGGAATTGTGTACGTCACCATACCAGACTGGACTGATGCATCACCTGCTTGATCACTCTTCCTGCATGACACCATCAGGCTGTGAAAGAAAGCACATACGCATGCACGGACGTACAAGCGCATGCATCTGTGCACAGACGCACGAACGCATGCACATGTGCACGAGCGTACAAACGCGTGCACGCGTGCCATGTAGGGTAGGGATCGATCGCATGTGTCATGAGGGCATCAGCAACCTTCATCAGGCAGAAGTGCAATATGTGCAGTGTCTGTGCTGGCTACAGTAGTGAACTGAAATATCCTAGTAGCTAGAGGAAACAACACGAACCAAGGATCTGTAAATTGTGGCGCATGCAAGCGGATATGGCCAACACAACTGTAGGGTTGATCCAAAAAGTTTCTGCAGAGCAAGTTTTTGAGTTATAGCAATGTGTGCTTTTCTACAGAGTGATTTGTAAAGAGCGACTCAGCATAGCCCGAACAGCATGTCAACCTCTGGGATGTTGCTGAGACATGCAAAGGCGACCAACAAGCACACAAGCACAACAGTGACGCACAGACTGCTCTCACCCCTTGTGCTTCTGCTTGCTTGCCTTCTGTGCTTTGGCTTTGCCTTTCGAGGGGGGCCTTACAAGGCGCACTGAATTGGGGTGGCCCATGACCAGGTCCAGTGCTAGGGCCAAGGGCATGGGCATCACACTCAGCTCCTGCACCACTTGACGCATGCTGACCTCAATTCGACCAGGGCTTGCAAATTTGCCAGACCCTAGCTAATTCAGATTTGAGTTCCAGCATGCTGACCTCAGTTCGACCAGGGCTTGCAAATTTTGCCAGACCCTAGCTAGTTCAAATTTGGAGCTCCGGTACTCTCCGCATCATTGCTCGGGCGTGTACAGCAACACAGAAAAAGTACTATCGGAGGCGTGAGAGGTGTGGTGATGCAAGATTCACAGCCTGCCTTTGTAGAAGTTTGTTTTGCAACTGGATCAGACTACTCAGGGTGGCAGTGAGCCTATGACAGAAGGCTGACTGAGCTTTGCACATGGTCTCCAAACAACCGTGATGAAGCAAGATGCCAGGTAGCAGACACCACATCTCATCTTGTTGAAGCCCATGGGGTGACAATGTGCAATGCAGAAAACACAGCATCTGAGTTCAATGCACAGCTTCTCATCAGCCTGATCATTTGCCTCATCTCTGCTTATGACATCCCTCATACAAACATACACGCATTAAAATCTGGTCAGCTACCCTTTGCTCATGCCATCTTCTGACGCATTGGGCCACACACTCACAAGTTAATTGGAGTGAGTCATTAGCTGCCTGAACTGATGAACAGCTCTGCTGCAGTGTGATTAGCTGTTTTTGATGCCAATTCGCACACTGACATGTCATCACCAGCAAGGCCAGGTCAATTTGGGAGCATCTCAAGCTTCTCTATATCGAACGCCTAATGGCGTCGTCTTTTCTTTTCTTTCTCATCAACAGCCTACCTTCATGAAGAGCTCTTGTGCCGCCTGATCAAGCTGCTTCAAAATGCCCTCGGCCTGTGCCATAGCTGTCTCAGCTCTGCTGATGGCGTCTCTCATGCTGCTCCTCATTTCCGCATCCTCGCTGTCTTCTTCTCCATGCTTGCTGCCTGGCTTGAGCTGCAGCAGACGTTCAGCCCTGACTGTAATCCCTCTAGCTGCTCGCTGCAGTGTATTGGCGATGCGATTTCCGGCAGGAGCGCTTTCTGTTGCTACGTGAAGCACGCAAAGCCTGTCAGTTTGCTGGCACAGTAATGCTGCTGCATGCAGTGAAGTGATGTTGAGGGACCCAGTGCAGCTTGAATGTTGCCGGCAGATAGAGAGCTAGCAGCAGAATGAAGGCAGAAGTGGTTGATTTGGCTGCATGAAGGCAACAAGCGATGAGCTTTCAGCTCAAGCTCAATGTGTCAACACACAATCTGGCAGGGAGAAGCTAAAAGTCGCCCTGCTCAGATGTGGATCTACCAAAACTTGGGAGGGTCATATGCTACTTGGACAAAACAAACAGGAAGTGATAGGACTTCACAATGCTGCTGTGAGTGTCAAGAAGGATGACAACACTCTCCCTACATTTGCTGACAAGGCAGGTTCCAGCTTGCAGCAAGCTGGCAGCCTGGAACAGAGTGGCTCAAATAGCTTGCTTTATAGCTGCAAGGTGGCTGTGTAAACACTGGGCAGGTTGGAGTCCACAAAAAGTTTAACTGTAGCTGAGCCTCAAAGAGGAAGAGGGAAGTGAGCAAGTTCTTCAGAGCAACTATGTATACTTGTTGTGATGCTGACATGAGCTGCAACTGGTCAACAAGTTCAGAAGATAACCACGACAAGCCAACACAGGGCATTGGTGCAGACCATCACATGAAAGATGAGCGGGGCCATATTGTAGGTGGACTTTGTCGACAAAATAGCCTTGTTGGACAATCCAGGGCTCAAGCTGTTCCTGGGCAGTGTAACGCCAGCAGGTGGAACCCTTGCAGGATGATGGTTTGTTTAGCATTATTGGCAGGAGGTACCTGGCTTGTCCGGAGCAGCTGGCTTGATTTGCTTGTAAGCCTGGCAAGCTACTTGCTGGGCTGCCGCTTTAGATGCAAAGAGGCCCACCAAGCCTGTGAGCCAACACGTAAACAATATTGGAAGTCAGTATACAGACTGATTGCATACATGGGCAGGAATGTAGATTTGTGCCGGCAACCATTGGCGAGCGCTGTGTACAATAGGCCGATCATGAATACATAAAACATAAACATAAGAATGCACGGTGCATTCTGTCTTGGCACACAATGTGTGTCAAGCAGTTGGCAAGGTGAACGGCAGAGCTGCTCATGACTTGAGGGTGCAGTTCATTGCTTGTTTGAGGCAATGATAGATGCCATGAATGCGCCTTCACAGTACACCTGAGCAAGAGAGCATGATCATCATAGCGCTGACGATGCTGCAACGCCTTGACAGACCTCTATCAAACCATATATAGGATGTAATGCAGCTGCCCTCTCAATACTGACAATGCATGTTGGCGACAGTCTGCTTGACACGACGGGTAGTTCACTAAGGGTGAAAGGCTCCATGCAACCAAATTCTCCACAGGAAGCTGGACATAGTCGTGAGTGAGCGAGCGATTGATTGAAGTCATAAATGAACGTGTTAAAGAATGCATTGATGATTGACTTGACGTTTAAATTCAGCATATGACTGAGTGCATGCATGACAAGGAAGGTAATCTGACCTGCAGCAGCACCCAAGCTGCCCATAGCCAACAGCAATGACAGGTGAGCTGCACGAGGAGCTTGGGATCTGTGTGGCAGTTCTGTGCTGTCTGTTGACTCCTCTAGCCTTCCCTCCTTGATTTGGTTATCCGTACTGCATGTTCAATGTCAAACACTGGTGGATCTTGCATGGCATTATGAGCCCACAACCTCTGTCTGCAGGACTCAGGTAGAGTTGAACTTCAGGATACCAGCAGGAAGTATAGGCATCAATCTGTATAATGGAGTCCATAAATGTTCAGGTATCCCTCTAGTCATTGCCATCAACCACTATGGGGCTTTTGAGATACAGCCATGCATCATGCAGATGCTGCGTGTGCCCTGCCACTGTACTGCACCAATCATCGATCAAAGTGGACATTGTTGTTTGTGCTCTTGTACAGTGGTTGGTGAGCAATTGACTGAATAGACAGCCTGAGCAAATATATACTTGGCAGCATAGAGTACCTGTCAGGCAATTTGCACATGTACACGTTGCCTAGGATATACGCCGGCACAAAGCCAACGATGTTGGGGTCCCTGGGGGTGAGTTTGCCATGCTCGCTGTCAGCTTTCTCAGGCGGATGTAGAGCTTGTGCCTCAGCGCCCACTTGAGCAGCTGGCTGCTGTGCATCGGCACTACTGTGATCATAGTTGTCGTCAAGCTGCCACAGCGGTCGAGTTGGGTGCCTCGACCTTATCAATCGGCCTGCGTCGTCCTCCCTTCCAACGCGTACCGCAATGCCGTTCAACACCCTGCCGAGGAGTGTCAGGCTTTATGCGTGAACGGCAGCTGAAGGTAAACTCAGTTGAGTGACGGAAAGAGCTTCTATCACGCCCACACCTTTTTCTTGAGTGCCACTCCCACGATAATGTATGCAATAGCTGCGGAGGTGTGCGGGGTGCATAACTAAACGTTTCCGAGACGTTATGTACGCCTACTGACTTGAGTGTGACAAACGTTGGCGCGAATGACGAGCTTTGCTCGCTCAAATCCGGAGCAGAAAACAACATGTCAAGTGTGGAAGATGATACTCGTTGATTTGTGCATCCGCAAACAGAGATTACAACGCAAAGAACAAAGCATTCAGGATGAAAGAGCGAAAAGAGGAATGGAATGCATCCCCAGCGTTATTTCTCAGACCCTAAACCCCAAAAATGCAAAAACCGCTAACCCCTACAACCTATCAAACAACCCTGACAAAATTAAAAGTTTTGAAAATTTTAGGGTTGTGTAAAGCCCTAACGGTGAGAACCAATGAGAAATAACGAACGCAAACGCGTTACTCGTACGGTACCAGACGGTACCAGGACGCGTACGGCGAAGCGTAACTTCTGACGAAGATGGCGCCAAGATTTTGAAGCCTCCAGCACAAGACAGGAAGTCTCTGAAATCGGTGACTTGGGGTGAGGCAAGGCAGGGGATGACTCGCCCGTATGCGCGGGCGATGGTTTTTCTCGTCTTCGCTTGCACTGCAGCTTTGCTGCTGATCAGCACTCAAGTCGCTGATTCCGTTTTGGCCACACAGGTACGAATGAGGTTCCGAGTGGCAACACATGATCTCCAATCAGACGTTGCGCGTACGTATCCAAGTTCTGACGCATCTGTTAGAAATACACAGCCTATCCCAAAGATTTTGCACCACGTATACCTGGATGGCCTGGACAGACTGAAGCGCGCAGAAAACAACGAAGGTGCAAAGCCGGGTCAAAGATTTCCTGGATACAATGGCACCTGGCGCCAGTCCTGCCACACTGTGCACAATCACTGGCAATACATGT
>JAABUK010013195.1_pt1 | contig 10353 bp, 14 predicted proteins | sample 5559141 | NCBI WGS metagenome assembly JAABUK01 (sample SAMN10711869, study PRJNA513367) | rock metagenome | isolation source: Antarctica rocks | place: Antarctica: Victoria Land, Pudding Butte nord | collected 2016-01-03 | reverse complement strand
CTGCCTATCTTGTGGCCAGCTGTTTTGCAGCTTCTCCAAGACATTCAAGTTGACATGCGGCAAACAGTAGCCCCAGTGGTGGGATTTCTAGGAGCGCTTGCTGCTAGACCTGGCAGGCCAGCTGGTGGGTGCTCTTACTGATGCTCCGTGTTCATTTTCAGAAAGTCTGTCTGCTGATGCTGCCAGACACTATACAGGCAAGTCTCTGCTCTATCCAATTCTATTCTGTGACTGGCATGTTTGTTTGCTTGCAGGGGTAAGCCCAAACCTGCTGTTTGAATGGGCAATGCCGGTCCTTTCCGGACAGGGCATTGGGGTGTGGACGCATCTGGACATGAGTGTCAAATGCTGGGTGTTGGTGGCCTTGAAAGAAGGCCTGGCAGCTGTGGAAGTGCCTGTACTGCATCAGCATGCTCTTGCTGTGCTGACACTGTGCCACAGCCTGCTGAGATCGGAGGGCACGTCCGTACACTTGATTGCCCCTGTGTCGGGCCTAGTCAGTGAGGTACCAACCACCTAAACTTTCAACGCATGTAGTCTTGCAGCAGTCTTGCATTTGCTCCATATTGCTGAACACAAGCAAGTGCACAAGCAAGCGCAGTATGGAGCTTGACATGCCGCTATGCTAGTTTACAGCTGCCAGCAGTGTTTGCAGGTCCCTCCCGCTGCTATTCCTTATTGAGCAAAGTATCTTGTCATGCAAGTAGTACATGATAACATTTTGGATGAACAAAAGCACCTTTTGCGCATTTAATGTGCGTGTTTTGCAGCACTTGTGCAGACATAGAGGCTTTGTCACTTGCAGGCTTCTCGGCATCTGCCATCGTTACGGACCATGTTCAGAGGCCTGGTGGACTTGTTGGTGGCATGGTGGTTGGAACCAAGGCTCGACGACATTGTTAGGTCAGCTGTTGCCTCCTTCTTGGCAATTCCTTTGCTCACAAGGAACATGTCATGCACCAAGCCCTGTGGTGTTGCTTGGTGTTGTATCAGCGTTCCAATTCTGAAGTGCCTGATGCAGAATGCTGTACAACTTCGCTGCTTGTAAACATAATATGCAAACTTGCTGTACGTACGTGCTGTACATCCATGCTATACAAAGATGCTATGCTATGCTGTATCGCCCACGAGATTGAGGGCAGTGTACTGTCTGTAGTTGTTGCATTACTCAGCTTTGATAAGTGCAGGCCTCTGCTGGCACGGACACTGGACAGTCTCAAGCAAGGGTGGCAGCATGACCCTGCTCTGGGCAAGGCTTTGCTGACCAGGCTGTTGCAAGATCTGCAAGCTGTCACTTCTGCAAAGTCAGCGGTCAGCGCAGAGGGCGTGAAGCGTTTTATGCGGCTGTGTAGTTGCACGGAGGCCATTGTGTCGGGATGTGGTCCCAGGATTGGTGTGGACTTGCCAGGTAACATGGCGACTGTGCATACAATGCCACTTGATTGTGCAGTATTCAATGTTTGGACAGTTTTGTTTCCACAGTCCGATGCCGACCTGACTAAAGTCGCAAGCTGGGCTGTTAACTGTACCGTTGTGATGCTCGACATGTTTGAACATCATGCTGCAGTGAACGTTGGTCTGCTGGGCATCTGTGTTTCTACTGCGTCTGCTGGCCATCTGTGTTTCTACTGCAGTCAGGGCAATCAGTATATCTCAGGTCAAGCAAATACTGTTTGTGTGCCCAAGAGGTTTTTGGACTTGCAGAGCTGCTTGGACAATGGATATCAGGCATGCACAAGGGCTATGACAAGTTCTATGCGTTACCCAAGCGGCCTGCAGCACAGACAAGCTCAGCGTTGGAGCAGCTCTGTACCTACATACAGCATGCCATTACAGCTGCTCTCACGCTGAGTCAGCACACACAGACAATGACACCGTTGCAGCAAAACACCCCGTCGACGCGCACGAAGTGCAAGTCTACACAGCAGGGGCAGGTGGCATCAGGGCCAGTACAAGTTGACACGCCATCTCAGTCATCACCTGCTGTCCAGTCAGCATCTGTTCCCATGCAAACTCTGGCGTCCCCCATCTTGGACTTTGTCTCGGCAGCAGCTAGCTCTGAAGCGGTGCAGGCGTCAGCACTGCTGCATTTGCTGAAGCTTGCTCAGTCTCTGGTGGATGCCATGCAGCAACAGCAGTGCGAGGCTGCCTCAAAGCAAGTGGAGGTGCTGATGGATGCTGACTCTGCAATTGGAAAGCTCAGGTGCGGTGCATTGAAACCCCAGTGTGTTGTGTTCATGCAAGTGTGTGTGGCTTCCTGCTGTGAGAGCTTAATGTTATCAGCATCGTGATGGAGCACTGGGGACATGCAACAACCTCCATGTGTGTGCATACTTGTTGTCTGACACGCAGGCATGATATTGCGATGATGAGTGTTGCAGTACCATGCAATGTTGTACTACTCCTGCACGGTCTCCAAATCGCCCATATTGCACAAGCTCTAGTCAACTTGTGTGAATTGAGCCGATGAACAACACAAATTCACGTTTGGCATTGGTTTGTACGCAGGAGGCATTCAGAATCTCAGGTCACAGAGGCATACGCAGCATTGCATGCCCTGCTCCTGACTGCTACCCCCACACGGGCAGCAGCCACTCGGCATATCATTCAACACCTCCTACAGACAAGCCAACATTTGCCTTCTAATAAACTTGTCAGCAGTGCAATGACTGCTGCTGTTGACGGTTTCAATAGCAGCATTGGTCAAGTGGGTGGTGGCGATGCTGGTGATGGCAAGGGCAATGATGATACCAGTGGAGGTGCCAGCAAGGCTGTGGAGCCGCATGATCAGCTGGTAGACATCAGCTCTGGTGTAGCAGCTCTGGACCGGGCAGTAGCGGCTCACCAAGATGGTGATGTGTGTGGGGAGATTTGGAAGCAGCTGGTGCACCTTGCAGGACCTTCAGGTCAGTTCAATGTCATGCTGTCTTTGCATCAGCACCACTCAAGTCATCATCAGTTCCAGAAACCGTTCCATTCCCTGCAACATTCATACTGTAATGATCTACATGACAACACAAGCAAGCATGCAAGTGTTCTAGCCATTGGAAAGATACCCTGCCATTGAATGTGCTCCAAGCTTGAGCATCCATCCAAGGCATCTCCTGTATGGCTTGAATGTGCTTAGTGAAAGCAAGCTAGCTGGTTTCCACAGAGGCACATGCAGCACAACAGCACATGCAACGCACAGCATGCAGTAGTGGCAATGAAAGTCATTGCGTTGGTTGCAAGAAGCACGTTGTATTCTTATGTCTTGCAAGGATTGCTGCAATGTCGCAAGCAGCAAGGCTCTGAAATTTCTGGTTGGCTGCAGGACCCCTGGAAGCCAACCCAGATGTCTGGATTGCGCTGCTCTCTCTTCTGCACCACTCGTGGCAGAACACACACAGCATAAGCACCCATGAGCTGGCCACAGTACTGACAAAGCTGGCCCGAAGCACATCACAGGCAAGGATACACAGCCTGGTCGTAGAGTGGGCATCAGATGCTGCCATGCAGTACTTGTCCCCTGCACAGCCCAGCACAGAGTCTCCCTCAACCCCTTCACCAGCTGCAGTAGGTCAACAAAACCCAGGGCAGGCAGATGGTCTGCAACACCAGGATCTGCTTTGCCCAGATGCCTTCTTTGAGGTACTCACGCGCCTGTCCAGAGCGCCCAAACCCCAAACCAGGCTCTCTGCAGTCCAGGCGCTCTCAAAGCTCCTTCATGCAGGCTCACGCTTCCAACCGCATCAGCTGGTGGCTGTGACAGACGTCGCAAGCTATCATCTCACCGACCCCTCTGAGCTGGTCAGCGAGGCTTCAGTCCAGCTGCTCCTCGGCCTGGCAGCTCCTGGTTCTTTCTCCATTATGTCCTCTGCAGTGTCAGCTGCCCAGCATGAGCTACCGTGGAGGCGGCTGTATGCACTGCAGCCTCAGCAGGTTGCCTTTCAGCCAGAGCAACTGGCAGAGCTGCTGCAGTGGCTGGGACAGACAGCTCCTCTGGTGGTGTCTCAGCCAGGGTCATTGAATGGCAGCACAGCTGATGATAAGTGGCTGTGGAGCATGCTGAAGAGCTGTCAGACAACAGGTCCCTCAGTGACCTTCCCCTTGTAGGCACCCTCTCCATTCTTGTGTCACTTTGCTGCCATCAGCATGGAAAAGTCAAGGTTGACTGTTCCCCATCCATGCATGAACATGACATCTTGTGCCCGCAATGCGACAACTTGCTGCCCTGGTCTGTACAAATGTACTGTGTCAAGGTTGGCACAGGCAGCATCCCAAGCATGGCAAAAAGGAGATGGAAAGCCCATGAGCTGGCCAGCAATGCATTGAGGATCTTCTATGTTTGCTGGTACGCAGTCCAGCTGTGACACTTCGTATGCCATCTGGAATGCAGCCTTTCTTGCAGGACCTCAGGAGCTGCTGCCTGGTACGCTGTCCAAGAAGCTGCCAAGCACTGTACAGCTGTCCGCATGAGAACCCATCTGGGCAATCCCAGTCAAAGCTTTGCAGCACTAGAGCAGCTGCTCCAGGGCATGCTGTCAAGACTCAACTCTGCAGGGCCAGATCCATCTCAACCAGTGGCAGACTCCACAGCACCCCTGCCTCAGCTGTACTCAGTTCCAGCATCACGCAGCAGCAGTGCTGCACCACTGCTGGAGCCCAGCTGGATGTTGCTGGAGCTGATGCATGCACTTGAGAAGAACATGTTCAGTGCATATGCTGGCAGCTGCTTGAGGCCAATGGCTCTTGCAAGCGCAGCTGTTGCGTTCTACAAGTCCAACCGCAAGGTACGAAAGATCCTTGCTTGTCTGCTGACACTGCGTAGTGCAGTGCGTATGGAGTCAAGGACAGTAGGCAGAATAGGGATATATGGATAGATAGGCAGAAAAGGGAGATAGATAGACAGATAGATAGATAGATAGACAGAAAATGTATCGATGGGTTGCCTTGCCGCTACAATTCGTTTGGGTATGTTGGTGTCTTTTCAACTTTTGACTGCCATACCGCATGCACGAGACTGGTCCCATATTTGAGTTGCAAGCATTATGGCTTTCTGATTTCATCTCAGGGCCTGACGGTTTGCTTGTGACTTGAGGTCGCAGCATACTCAGTCTCGTTGCCAAAGTTTGACATTTTGCATATTGAGATGGCATGTGCTGGTGCTTGTACTTTTACTCAAATACCAATGCTCTCCTCCTCTGTGTGACGCACAACCACACATGATTGCTGATGCTGCCCAGTAAGCCCTTTTGCACAGCGAAATCACCTTCCTTTGACCAGGTGCAGAAACGCATGTTGACACTTCAAGTCACCCTTTAGTTGACTAAGCAATGGCAAAAAACCCCAGTAGGTGTTTTGCCAATGCTGTGAAGAACGGATATAGTACTCAACATCGGGCACAATGTGTGGTGCAAGCCTACACTGACTTGCTCTGTCCCAGGTGCGCTTCAAGATGAAGTCATGCTGTGCAGGTGTGTGAGGACTGGTTCACCAGGATGCGCATGCTTCTCCTTCGCACCAGTGCTACATCCAACTCCCCTCATCTCACCCTTCACCACGCCTTCGCCCGCCTGGCGGACCTCAAAGCTCAGCTGAGGCACCTTCAGGCTGCAGCTGCAGTAGAAGCTGCTCAGCAGCTACAAGAGCAGCTGCAAGCTCAGCGGCAGCAAGCTCAGCTTTTTAACTCAGAAACTGAGGCTGATGAGCAAGCGCTTGAACCCCAAGCGCACCCTACCTCACCCAGTCTTTCCACTTCTGCTGTGACTGTTGACTCAGCCAGTGCAGATCACCTGCCTAGCACCAGCCAATCTGTGTCCAGTCAGCGCCAAGGTCGTCCCTACCAGCCCCATCTTCAGCCTGACCAGTTCAAGCCTGGCAGCCCAGGTCCAGCACCCTCTGCAGGGCAGGGCAGCCCTGCCCAACAGCCCCAGTCAGCAGCCTCTCCCTCTCCTTCTGCTGGTGCTGTGCTTGCTCTTCCGCCTGTATCAGCTGCTCTAGCACCCACCAGCCTGTTCAGGCCAGATCCTGTGAAATCAGATCGTCCAGCCCCGCTGGGGTTGCTGGAGATCCAAGCTGAGCAGGAAGCTGAGGCTGCCAGAGCTGCCGAGGCCGCTGCTGCAAGGCCTTCTCATGGCAGGGGGTCTCACCGGGCTAGTGCTAAGCAGGCCCCATCACCTGTTTCTGATGCTCCTGCCCAGCGAGGACAATCAAGAGTGTTGCAGGTCAGTCACGTCCTAACTGTCATGTCAGAACTGTATTGCCGCCTGATGTCAGGAAGGCTAACAGCCAACACTTATGTCATGTCAGTAGGTCGTCGACAGCGCTCATGCAAACTGCTCTGTGGAGTCTTATCCTTTCACTGCGTTGATATTGCAACTTCATCCCCCTGTGAATAGAAGCATAGAATTGTGACGCCATACTGTCTTTAGCGTTTTATCCTGATGCTTGCTGCAAACGACCCCACCAATACCTTGACTGATGTATAGGTGAAGCGGTTGAAGCCTGGTCAGGTGACATCTGTACAGCCCACACCCAAGGTGCTGCCCTTGACAAAGGCACCAAGTGGGAAAGTAGTGGTGGCAACACCAGCACCCACACCTGGCAAGATCAAGCTCATGGCACGGCCTCAGGTGCTTGCACTTCCTCTTTGTCCTGAAGTTACAGCCTGTATCTCATTTCATGCTGCCTGCGTCAATTTGCTATCTGCTTTCAAACATCATGGCTGCTGACCACAAGCATTGGTCAATGGAGCAGACAGTCACATTTGTGTTCCACAGCTGAGAATACAAGACAGTTGTCGCCATGCACAGTACTGTATGTCTCCTTGCAAAGCAGTGTTGGTTTCCAGTGTGTTGCCACGTGACAAGCAATGGCAAATTCTCATCTCAGCACAGACAAAATGCCAACAGCGACAGATCTGATGCATGCTGTTGCAGTCAGCAGCAGAGGGTGCAGCTGCAACCCTGCAATCTGGCAGCGAAGGCAGGGCAGATAGCACATCAAAGCAGCATCTGAATCCATCCCATGCACGCATGGCCAGAGCACAAGCAGCCAGGCGGTTGTCCTCAGAACTCCAGGAGGTCTTGCGGCATGCTGCCTTGGCCATACTGCACATAGCTGATGCAGATGCAGTTGTGGGCCTGCACCAGTACTGCCAGAGAAACTTCTCTGCACTGCCTCAGCTCATACAAGCTGCCAATGATGAGGAAGCAGCAGCTGGAAGCAGGGATGGCATGGAAAGGCTCAGTTCTGATAGCAGCAAGTCTGGGGCAGACGGGCAGCAGTTTGGCTGGCTTCACGGGGTCACTCTGCAGGTAATGCATGCCTGCTTGGCACTGCGATGCACATCTGTAGCACCCCGTGTCTTTGACGCCGCCCCATTACTTGTCCGATTGCCACACAGTACCATACATGGGAGCTGGTAGCTCAGGTGACATGCTGAACTGCAACAAGACATACTGGGCTGTGCTGCCTAATGTAGCCATGCACATCCTTGTGTTGCCAACACAAAGCTACAATGATCAAGATTCATATGGATGCCAGCTCTCGCTTTACTGGGCTGTGCTTGACAGGCCAGTGCAAGACACGAGGAGGCAGCAGTGATTTACACCAGATGTCTGCAGCAGCACGACAAGGCCGACACCTGTGGTCCCGAAGGTCAAGCTTTTCTGGTGGACAGATGCTGCGAGGCGTATGCATCTGTGGCAGACTGGGAGGGCTTGCAGCAGTGGCTGCAGGACTTGAAGGCAAGGCTTGATCCCTTGCGTCTGTACTCACAGCACGTTGAAAGAGCGCCAACTGCAGCAATTACACTGTGATACAGGCACCCCGGTTTATGACCTAATGACGTAACCTGAGGTCATAAGCCAGCATGACCATGACTTGGCTGACCTGATATGGTAGCTTTCGTCAGCTTTGGTCATGCTGTTTGACGTTGTCTATACACATGTTTGTCGTCTGGCACAGCGTACTGATTAGCAAATTGTCAGAACATGAATCACAGTCAGCACCATTCCCAGTCTCGTCTGTTTGCTGCAGGGTCAGAAGCAGGTGTCCAACGGCAGGGACACCAGCCACTGGCCTCTTGCACCAGCTCAAGAGCACAAGTATGACGCTCTTGCGGCCTTTGACGCTGGCCAGCTGCAGGAGGCACAGCATGCTTTTGATTTGTCTGTGTGGTCAGACCTCAAGGGTGACAAAGGTGGGTGACCACAACGCTTTGCACTTGGGGCCAGTCACATGTTATCCTGAAACAATGCGCAATGCTGTTGAATGTGGCCAGCCACAGTCATGCATACTTAGACAGCCCTCAGAACAGTCATTGGAAGCTATGTGTCTGCATATTCTGGGGGTGTTTTGAGGTTGTGGCTTGTATAGCAGCGTGATCCGTCACTTTGACGCCAGACAGCAGTGAACAACAAAATCACTACTCAAACATGAGTAAAAAACTAACGTTGCCTTTGATCCCATTGCAGGTGGAGTACACGCAGCAGAGGCTGCAGAAGCCACCAGCCTGAAAGCCCTCATGCAGCTTCACGCTCACTCATCTGCCAAGCAGAGACCCGGCCGTGACAAGCGCCTCATCCGCACCCTGCTCCAGGACTCCAAAGACACCCTGCTACAGTCCTTGTCCGTCACAGCACAGACAGGACTGCACAACACCACTGCCCAACTGACAGCACTCCATTGCCTGGCAGCCGTCCAAGAGTCTGTGCCTGCACCTGTTGCTGCTGCTTTGGCCGCTGTTGACGCCCCTCCTGGGTTTGCTCCCAAGGCTGTGGAGCCCTCTGCTCAGCCCCAGCTTGCTTTTGCTATCCGGCTTTGGCCTTTTGGTGATGACCTGCCTCAGGAAGCAGATGTCAGTCAGTGGCCCGTACAAGACCCGCAGCCGCTGCTGCAGGTTCTGCGGGTGCACAAAGTGCTTGCTGCCAAAGGCAAACAAGCGGTGCCACAGCGGCTGCTGTTGAATGCTGTACAGTCTGCTGCTGCATCCGGCAACCACCGCCTGGCTGACAGGCTTGCAGCGGACTACACAGCAAGCAGCAAGGACCGTGAAAGTCCTCTTGCTCTCAAGCTGCACCTGCTGAGGTCAAAGACTCAATACAGCACCGGTTCAGTCGACAGCACTTCTGCCAGTGAACAGCTGTGGAATCTGGTCAAACCATCGCTGGAGAGGAAGGCCCCTGCTGCAGAGACAGAACCAGCTTCCCTTCAGGCACAAGCACTTTTGCAGCTAGCTCTCTGGTGCAAAGCTCCATCACCTGATCAGCAGGGAAGCCAGGCTGATCACTCCATCCAAAGCCTTGGGCAGCAGTCACAAGTCATTCGCCGCCTCAAGGTCATTGCAGACGGTGCTTCAGGCCCACAGCCATACCTGCCCCCAGAAGCTTCTGATCAAGCTGTCTGTCTGGGAGCAGCAGTGAAGCTGGTTCCAGGGTCTGCATCTGCCTGGTTGGCTTATGCTGACTACCTTCACACCCTGTGCCACCCAGCCGCCACCCATCAAAACCCACCTGCTGCACAGTCAAGCCCAGACACTGAGGCACCCGGTTTGACCAACTCAGTAGATGCGGCCGCGCCTCATTCCAGTGACAACAACCTTCTGGAGGATCACACAAAGGAGCATGTAATCATTGAGATGGTCAATGCGTACTGCACCTACCTACAGCTAGCTGCGCAGTCAAGTGGGCAGGCTAGTTTGCCAGAGGATCACATGCCAATCCTCCTGAAGCTCTTGCAGCTGCTGTCAGGGGACAACACGGTCCCGGGAGCGTTTCAAGCAATAAGCTCTGGGACTAGAGCAATCCCAATATTGGTTTGGCGGGCTGTGGTGCCTCAGCTGTTTGCTATGTTGGCGCATGAGTACACTGGGGTTTGGGGCTGGGCGCAGGAGCTGCTGCAGAGATTGGAGCAGCTGGATCCTGCTGCAGTGTTGTACCCAGCACTGGTGGAAAGTAAACGCATCAGCAAAGGTAGGTCTGGACATACACTCTGATTCTTGCCTCATCAAAGGCATCTGTTCCTTGGACCGCATGGCTCTGCACCTGCTGCATCCATACATAAATGGCAATGAAGAAACGTGATGAATATCCGACACACCAGAGCATGTGCCACGTCATTGCCACTGTCACCATCACTGGGACCGCCCCCTTCATCGTCACTGCCACTACTGCTATCAGTGCTGTCAGCAGAAGCAGAATCAGAACCATGACTATGCTCAATTCCGCTGTCATAGTCAATTTCAAATTACGAACTCTGCAACAGGCGCTCATCCAGTTGCGCATGAGTGCTATATGTTCAATGCGATACAATGCGTTGATCCTTGCTGCAGGGCAGGCAACTGCAAAGCCAGGGCTGCAGGCTCTGCTC
>JAABUK010013194.1_pt1 | contig 10354 bp, 20 predicted proteins | sample 5559141 | NCBI WGS metagenome assembly JAABUK01 (sample SAMN10711869, study PRJNA513367) | rock metagenome | isolation source: Antarctica rocks | place: Antarctica: Victoria Land, Pudding Butte nord | collected 2016-01-03 | reverse complement strand
CTGGCGGTTTTGATATTACATGAAAATGAAAAGAAACACACACCTCCATGAGCTCCACGATCAGCAGCAGGCTGTTGGTCTGCACGCATGCGCCGTAGAACTGCACGATGTTGCGGTCGCGGCTCACATACCTGCGCAGCGAGGCAAGACGGTTGGCATCGCACAACTTGCAGCCCTCGAATATCAAGGCAGGCAGAAGCAGTCTTGTGGCGTGGCCACACAGCGCTGGCCAAGCAGAGCGCCAGGCCCCAAGATCAAACCGACAAAATCGCGAAAAAGCTGTCTCCCACGCTTTTCCGCGAGGCAAGTCCAGCTGAACGCATGCGGATGGATCTCGAATCCGTCAGAAACGCACTTCATCATGGCGATCTCGCGGATAAAGGCCTCCTCCATGGCGCGGTCGCAGCACGACAAGAGAAAGCACATTAGACATCGCACAAAACAGGTTGAAGGCTCAAGGCGGGCGCACTTCATCATAGCAATCTCGCGGATGAAGGCCTCCTCCATGGCACGGTCGCGCCGGAACATGGACTTGACGGCCACCGGCTGCACCTCGCCGCGCATGCCCCGCAGCACCTTGCCGAAGTTGCCGGTGCCCAGCTCCCAGTCGCTGCCGTCCGCCCGCTTGACGATCCTGCGGTGGTTCACAGACAGATGCCTGGAGTTGTGTTGTAGGGATTTGACAGTAATCGCCGACGCCCAGCTCCAGTTGCTGCCGTCCAAATGGTTGATACGAAGCTGCACCGCCGAGGTTTCATAGGACGGAGTGGGCACTCACGCTGTATGACCGCGTCTCTCACTGTGAACCATGAAAATCGGCGTCGTGTTCAGCACAGCTAACCTGAAGCGGCAAGATGGCACTCCAGCAGAAGCACCCCAAAGTGTCAGGGTCGGTAGCAAGCGCACTTGATGTCATCCATGTCGATCTCCCAGTCCGTGGGGCCCTGCGGGCCCTCATCCATCAGTTGCCGCTTGCGATCCCGCCACCACCGCCGCGCCAGCCAGCAACCGCACATTGCTGCGCACGCAACATCGCATGGTGTCACCAGCAGGGGCAGCACTACGAGAGCGCTCACAGGGGCGGCCGCGTCGGCAGACATTGCCTCGACACCGATTGAATGTGCAGGCATAGGCGCCGGAGACCAGCAACACCGCGCGAGGAGGCTTTCCATTGCCGCCACCGTCCCACCAAAAGCAAGCTGCCTCACCGAGTTTGACGGCCATGAAGCTGAGGACGGTGCCCAGGGCGATCGCCAGCGCATGCTTCTTGGCGTAGCTCTCCTGCAAGCGCCGGCGCCGGAACACCAGCGGCTGCCCATGTTCATCCACTAGCGTGCCGTCTGACAGCGCGTCCAGCGTCGCCGCATCTGCACATGATTCATCATGAAGACCCTTCAGCATGGGTGCAAGTGCTTGGCTCTGGCCCTGCGCCCCCTCCCTGCACCTGCCTGTCATGCCCCATGAGCTGACGCAACCGAATGCGCAGACCCCCAGCTCAGCTGGCACCGAGGAGCAGCGACCACCGCAGCGGAGCGCGCAGTGACCCCATGCACAGTGAACCTAATCTGGTCCAGACGCTGCAGCAGAGCCGGGCAACTTGGCGCGTTGCAGCACCATCAACAAGAGGTGCGGGTGCTGCGCAGCCGGAGCAGGTGCCAGAGCTGCACTGGATACCGTTCCTGTAATGGTGAAATGATGCTGACAGTATGGTGGCGATGAGCATGCTCGTATGTTGTGCGAGGCACATCCACAAGCAATCAGACCCGCCTTGGCGGACAAGGCCTAAAACTGGAGACTTGGCCAGGCATCCAGGCGCTGGTGAATTTGTAATCCAGCACCGGTCAGCGTCTGCGCCGGCGATCAGGCCGGCATGCTCTCGAGGATCACCCGCGGCTGCGGTCCCCGTGCCAGGACCACGCCACGCACCCTTTTTACAGCGTGTGCGGCACTACCACCTGTGACTTGTACGGTCTTGCAAGCAGCTTCCGAGGTGGCTCTGCTGAGAGGGCAGCGCTCGGCTGCTTGACTTACGTGCATAGCCGACGCAAGCCGAAAGCGCAGCTGCACACCAGGCCAGCCGGGTTGCTGCCGCCATGATCGTCGGTACTAATGATAGACCTGGCCCAAAACGGCGTACCGCACACCAGCCGCTGTCCTGGCTCTGTGCCGCACACTTTCGTTTACTGTGCTTTGCTCAAAAAGACGGCCGCCTGCAGGCTGCTGCGCGATATGACGTATGAGTCGCCTGCAAACGGCTGGGATGCCTCGCTAATGTCTTGTGCAGCTTCTGCAACAGAGAACGGCGACCTTTGCACACTAGCGAGCGTGCTCAACAGTGGCGCTGCGACAGGTCCGGTGCAGTGTGACCTAGCAATGTGGGCGGATTGGTGATGCTGTGAGCAAAAGTGACCCGACGTCTGTGACAAGGCCAGATCGCCAGATGTTGCCACGATGAAGTGGGGCTCCCGGCAAAATTTGCAGTTCATACGGATGGCGGAGAAATCGTTGTCGACCCATGACCTGCATGTTGCCATAGGTCGCATGTTTCCACAGGCGTTACAGTCCACTTTACAGCTCACAGTTCTTGCAATTCGAACAATCAATTATACAAATTTTGCTGCCTCCCAGCGCGCAGCCCAAACCGACAACCCCATACATCAATAGAGACTCGCTGCTGACTACCCCAGGAAGGTTTTGAGGCACAACTGCAGACACGCAAACATATAGTCAAGGAATCGCACGACTCAACGACGTTTCTGGGGACCTCAACAACACGCTGCGCACTCGATTGCTATGCTACCGCTTCGCAATGCATCCATTGCCGCGGATGTTCGGCGCGCCTCTCGAGGGCAGCAGCAGCCCTCCCCGCCACGTGAGCGTCGCAATGTTCCGAGCAACAGAGCCGTTGACCCTGCTACCCAGCCCTGAGACGGCGCGCGCAAGCGCCTGTGTCCCTTGCACCTCCTGCACCTCTGCCGTGAATGAGCGCAGCGGCTCAGGCCCGCCCAGCACCGTCGCGGACGTTCAAACCCATCAGAACCTCATGCAGTGACGGGCTCCTTCTCGGTTGCTGCCGCCCGCCAGCTGCGCTCCAGCCGGTCACGCTCCGAGCGGTGGTACATCCTGCAGAAGAGGAAAGCGGAAGTCAGAAGCGGTAGTCGGCAGCTGCAGTCGGCTATGGAAGTCTGCAGCTGCAGCAGCTGATGGTGCAGCGCGCAAGGAGGAAAGCCCTGTAATGGAGCTGTCGAGATTTAAGGCAACTGATCACATGCTTCGAGGCATCTGATCACATACTTCGAGAGGATGGAAGCGCCCACAGCCATGCGCAGAGTGACGCAGGATTGCCACAAGAGCAGTGCAACAGAGCTGGATACGAAAGACAAGGGGGTGGTGGCTCACTTGATCTTGTACTTGAGGCCAGTGCCCTGCGCGCCAAACTCCAGCACATCACCCGGGCGCAGCTGCTGCCGCGCGCCCGAGGGCAGCCTCCGATCGTTGAGCCAGGTGCCGGAGGGCGTCCCCAGGTCGTGCACGTAGTGGTGCCCATCCTCCTTGGTGAACTCGGCGTGCTGGCCTGACGCCTACAGGGCGACGATCGAAGGTTTCCAGGAGTTTTCAGGGTGTGGCAGCATGGGTGGGCGCCCCCAGGTCGCGCACACAGAAGTGCCCGGTCTTGAAGAATTCGGCGTGCTGTTCTGACGCCTGTGGAATAAATGATTCAGGTTTTCAAGCTTTCAGGCTTCAGGCTTCAGGCTTTCAGGAAGTTGCACACGAAGTGGTGCCCGTCCTCCTTGATGAATTCGGCGTGCTTGTCTGACGCCTATAGATTAAACGGTTCAGCCGTGCGGGATGTGCGCCGCAGCAAAGCACTGGCTGGGGCATGCGACAAGCTTGAGCAAGACGAGAGTCCCAAAGTGCCAGTGCTCACCGAAGGCTCATCCAGGATGAGGTTGCAGGTCTCGCCGCGGCCGATGGAGCAGCACTCGTCCTCGCAGATCATCACCGCCGGCTCCGTGGTGGGCTCCACTCCGCCGCGGCCCTGTAGCGACATCTATCATGTTAGGCATTTCACTCAAGGAAAAACATGTGTTCTGTCTGCTTGAACGGCAGCAGCAGCCGAAATCCACACCCAGCATCATTGTGAGTTGTGGGCATGGCCAGGCAGTCGCTTGCAGGGGATGTCTATTCCTTTGCTGGTTCAGGTCTTCCATGCTTTGAGTTCTGTTATGCTTCCGCAATGATGCGCATTGATGCGCACCTCGTTTGTAAGGGGAACCACCGCCCACTGTGCGTCCGCCGCCCGCAGCAGCGCTGCGTCGTCTTTCATGAAGAGTCCAAAGTCCTGTGCACCGGCATTGAGACTTGTCAGAGTTTTGGGCATTCACCTCAAAGCACGCAATGCTGAAAGTGTGCGGCACGTCGTCCTTGACATGTTGCTGCTTCGTTGAAGGCGTATGCCCGACGGCGGCATGCCTGCACAGCAGAGTTCCCTGTGACTCGGCCTTGCTGGCAGTATTCCTGCACAGCAGGCGCCTCTACCGCCACCGCACTGCACCCGCTCACCGACTCGTTGAAGGCCTTGGGCTTGTCTGGCAGGCGGCAGTGCGGCGTGCGGTCCTGGAAGCGCAGGTTGCTGACGTTGCCGCCAAGAACCCACGCCAGGGTCGCCGGCATCGTCAGGTCCATCGCCACCTTGCCACCCACCTGCACCACAGAGCGAAGAGGGTTGAGAGGTGAGTGTCATGCAATGCTGACAAGTGTGTGTGTGTCGAGTTGCACATCACAGATATCAGGAAAGTCACAGATGTTGCACATAGCACAGGGGAGGTTGCTTCCATGGCGAGCAGGCCGCACCCTGGAGCCCTGCCGAGGCACAGCCCGCAGCCCGCAGCAAAGCCGCTTTCTGTATTGAGCCAGACAGGAGGCTCACCTTGCCGAAGTGCGGGATCTTGAACTGCATGAGCCACTTGCCAAAGTCGCCCATGCCCTCGCCCAGGTAGGCCTTGTAGGTGGACGCCATGATGGCCGCCATGCCCGCCAGCCCGTGGATGGTGCTCGCCCGCAGGAACCGCCGCTGCAGTCAGCGACGCACTTTCTCAGCACGACAATTGATGGGCTTCCACAGGCCATTTGAAATAGTCGACAAAACTCAGGCCTCCGCTGCCGCGCGGCACCGTCCTCAGTCTGCCTGCCAGAGCTGCCGCTGCAGGGTGCGTGGGAGGCCCATGGCATCGCAAGGTGAGCATGCACAGCCTCGGCAGCAGCGCAGCTCGGACATACCACGGTTTGGCTAGAGTATGGCAGCTTCTGGTGGAATCACACACTCAATGATCCAAGCTCACCCCAGCATATGACTTCAGCGCACTCTCGATGTCGACCGTCTGGCCAGGCTGCGCCGACTGCACCGCCTCATCCAGCGTCAGCGACAGCTGGTAGCCGTCCTCAATGGCCATGCACCCACCCTGCAGCGCGAGGAACAGCGCTGTCAGGAGCTGGCTGCAGAAGTGGAAGGCATGGAAGCAAGGAGTGCAGAATGCCTGCGACTCGGCAGATGGATGCACACCGCTGCAGACACAAACTGTGGTTGCAGGGCGCGACTCTCTGACAAACGTTTACTTCGGAACGGTCCCTCGCGGTAGGTTTGCAACGACGGATGACCATCTGCAGCAGCAGCTGACATGGCCGAGGTAGGGCTGCATCGTGTGCGCGGAGTCGCCGAGCAGAGCGGGGCACCCCTCTGCTGCGAGTCATGGGATGACATTCTGAAGGCTTAACTTCAAGATGCTTCACTCACCTGGCCGAGGTTGGGCTGCATCGCGTGCGCAGAGTCGCCCAGCAACGCGACGCGGCCCTGCGTCCACTTGAAGATGGGCGGCCGGTCGAAGATGTCGCGCCGCAGCACATCGTCCTCCGGCGTTGCGCGGATAAGGTCCGTCACCGAGTCTGCAAATGAAAAAGGTACTTGCGCTTTCGGAACATTTTGGGGGCTCATCAAGGGGGCTGCATGGAGCGGAAAGAATGGGTTGTGTAGCGCTGCAACCAGGATTTGAACGAACAGGAATTCGGCTGCTCTTGAATTATTCACGCCACTGTGCAGCACCAGCAGCGTCACGCACCTGCCCAGTCGCCGAATATCTCCAGCAGCCGCGCCTTCTGCTGCCCCTCCTGGTCCTTGCCGCCAGCAGCCTCCTTGTGGAAGGCGTACCACTGCATCTTGCCGCCGCCGACGTCGCTGGACACGAAGTACCGGCCGTTGCCCAGGAACACGCGGTACCTGCGGTCAGCAGGTGCAGCTTGAGCTGTGGATGTTTCAGCAGCTGTCCTATATTCGCCTTGAGAAAAGGCCTCGAGGCAGAGCCAGGCTGCCATATCTCTGTCAAATAACGCAGAAGACTCCAGATCGCAAGGTAGCTGTGCGGCAGCCGGAGGTGGGATTTCCGCAACAGCGTTTCACGATTGTGTTGCAGGCGATCCGCACCCGACGGTGTCAATGTCGGGCGGCGTGAAGTCGCTGATGCCAGTGTAGCAGGTGTACTGGCTGTAGCTGGGCTTCTTGTCGCCCACCAACTTGCGCCGCACCTGCGTACCACGTGTGACCCCTCCTGGGTGGCGACGCATCGGGTTCCAGAAGTACCATCGGCACATATTTTCGCAGCCACTAAACGCCCACAATGAGCAGATGGTGCACATGTGGCTGCAGCTCCAAAGGCTGAAAGCCAATGCTGTCTATGCCAAAGGCGACGATACTCCAGGTGGCTGTATGCGCTGCCTCACAACAGTGCAGAGGACAGTGAGTCTGCCATGCAGCCAATCTCCATGCATGCAAATCTCCGCAGGTAATTCGGTGTGCAGCCACAGGTACACGTGGGCACCCCACCTTGGACCAGATGCCGTCGGCACCAATGAGGATGTCACCCTCGAAGCGCCGGCCATCATCCAGGATGGCTGTCACCACCTTGCGCCCCGTCTTCGTGCACACATGCTGCGAAGCACATTGATCAGACATAAGGACTGTAGATATACGAACTGCAGGTGTTTTCAGTAGCGTGGGCATGATACTGACGGAGCAATGCCGACGCATGGCAAGCATGCAAGCAGCTGCGCTGCCGCCGGCTGCAATCACATGCAACTCCAGGACAATCATCCGGCTTGAATTGACATCATGCTATCATGTTGTAGCCGCAAGGGCAAGAACTGATGTTGCACAGGTACCCAGGGACGCTTTGATCAGATCATGTTGTGTGGCTCCCTCAGCATTTTTCCTCCGAAAAAAGTGCTATTATGCTCCCGCACACACCTGCCTAGCGATTCCAATCCATTTCACCCTCGCCCCAACCCCCACCTTCCTGTGTGCTCCGCCTCCCCGAAGCCAGCTCGAGATATGAATACAAGCCGCCCCTACCTCCTCATAGTCGACGACGTGGCAGTCGTTGGCGAGCACGCCTTGCCCTCTTCATCGTTGAGCTTACACACTGTCCATGCGCTCATGCAGATTTATGAGCAAGAGGTGTTCTCTTGGCTGAAAACGTGTTTGCTAAAGAGGCCCTACCTCCTCATAGTCGACAACGTGGCAATCGTTGGCGAGCACGCCCTTGCCCTCCAGCTCTTCCGCCTTCTCCGCCAGCTTGCGCTGCAGCACCACGCGGCTGATGACGCGCGTCACCGGCAGCCCGATGTCCACCGCCGGGTGGAAGGTGTCAAACTTGACGTACCTGCGCCGCGACAAGTACAGGATGTGTGGGTAGGCAGAATGGCAGGTGCGAACTGGGCTGGGTGCAAATGAGGTTGTCACGATGCTACATTGATGTGATGTGAGTTGATGGAACGTCGTGCACATGAACATGCCGCGGTTTCCAACATGAAGCTGCATGGAGTCCGACCATGCATGTTGGCGGGTTTCACTACCCGCCTCCCTGCAACATCAGCGGTGGTGTCAGCAGCTGCTGGACTGGAAATCGACAACGGATCAAGGCACTGACCAGTCGCCGGTGACGCCGTCGCAGAGGCCATTGATGCGGTCGCCGGTGACGCAGCCCTCCTCCATGATAGCGCCCGCCATGTCCGCGTCGATGGCCTCCAGCGCCGCTAGAGCATTGCTCTGAATCTGTTTGCGGTGGACACACTGGCAGTTATTGCTGAGACGCGTGGCTGATGCCACAGCAAGGTGCACAGGTACAGACAGAATGGACCCGTGCCCATTCTGGCAGGCAGACAGCTGCAGTCGCAGCAATTGGCGGGCACCGCCACATCGATCAGGCTGATGCAGAAATGATGCTACTTGAAGCGCACCTGGATCGGACCGCGGTACTTGCCCTCGCCCCTGATGGCCGTGAGGTCCCGCTCGAAAACCTGCACCGGGTAGCCCCGTTTGATGAGGGCCACCGCGGCGACGAGGCCACCGATGCCACCTCCAGCGATCAGCACTCGGGGCAGGCCGCTGGCCTCCGCCTTGGCATCCAGGTCCAGCGGCGGGGCGGCTTCCTCTCGCGTGCCGGGGCTCACACCATTTGCGGTGTGCGCCGCTGCCTGGGATGTCATGGCGCGCTCCGCTGCTGGCGCCTCGCCACGTCTGCCGAGGCCGAAGCTGTGCCGGGGGGTTGCGGATTCGACGCTCATGCGGCGGGATGCTGCGCTGGCACTGCTCCTCGGGCAGTCAACAGAGAGTCGGCCCTGCAGCGCGTTGCGCCCCAGGGCTAGGCGTCCTGCCATGATGTGCTTCTGTGATGTCAGGTGCGACCGCTGCTTCGAGTATGCTATAATACGGCACAAAGATAATGCCTTTATCTGAAGAGCAAATATCTTACTGGCATCGCGACCTCGCGAGCCGCAAGCTCTAGGGTTTGCGAGTGACGAGTGGCGCCACGGAGGCAGCGCCACGTAGCCAGGAAGCCCCTCACTTTATCGACCCCATCTTCATGCATTTGCCTCGTGCAATTGCGGGCAGCGTTCAGCTGCCAGACTCTGCGAATCCAGACATCGAACAATGGCGTTCTCAGGGATGATGAGTGCTTCCGACGTCACAGCGCTGCGGTGCCGGGCAGGCGCTGCCACTGACGTTACCAGTCGCCCGGCATGCCTGGGGCCAGCCCTGCACAGGACAGCACCCCTTCGCATGTCCGCCCAGCGCAGGCCGTTTTCGAGCGCAGCCCTGCGATGCTCAGCACAGCATAGCGACCGGCATAGCCCATCGCAATCTGCGGCGGCAGCGTCGGCAGCGCCCGCGCCGCGGCTACGGCAGGCGTGCTTCGACTCGGTACGCCTGCTGGAGGCCAGCGCCCCGCTATGGCTGCTCTCGGCGCTGCCGGCGGGCGCGGCGGACTTCTCGCAGGGCAGCGCCTCCTCCGGCAGCTACTACGCCACGCTGTTACTGTTTGTCGCGACGCTGCCAGGTGCCGCTCCCAGCTGTATCGCTTGCTGTGCAATGCTGTGCAAGTGAACACTCTTTCTTGGTGCCCTGGTGCACCAGTATGTCTTCTGCCACCCTCAATGCAGTAGTGTCCTTGCTCATGCAACGTCTTCACCAGTAACACAGCGCGTGCCGCCGCAGAGCTGCCCGGCAGCTGCTTCGCTGACAGCAAACTTGGCAGAGCTTGACATGTTCACACTTGACTGTCTCATGAACCCAGCCCCTCGACGCCGCTCTGCACACCACTGCAGGCCTCTGGTCGCTCGTCAAGCGCGCGCCCAAAGCGTCCGTGAAGCGCAAGGTGTTTGAGGTGGACGGCCCGGGCGTGCCCGGCGCGGTGCCGCTGGATGCGCGCGCCCGCGCCATCTTCGACTACTTCAAACAGTACAACTACGAGGTCAAGGAACGCGGCGAGGTCATCACCTTTGTGGGCAACTACCAGGCCAGCCGCGGGCAGGCCGCCGCGCTCGTCTCGTATGTGTTCTTTGGTAAGCGTGTACGCAATGTCATTTGCACAGCTGAACAATACGCTGGGCCTCATGTGCGTCAGGAATGGACTTTGTCGTGTGCTGACGTACGTCGGCGTGTTCAGCCGCCATCATGGGGGCGCTCCTGTCCATCGCAAAGCTTTGCAGCATGAAGGCAGAGAGCTATGAAGACGACTATTATGCATGCGCTACGCTGATAGTCTGTGGCGCATTACCAGTGATAACCTGCTTCGTCGAACAGGCCTGGGCAGCTCGGCTCCGGTGCTCAGCATTGCGGCGCCATTTCAGAGTTTCGCAACCAACATCCATCACAGTGGCGGTGACAGAGTGTTGTTGAAGCGCAGGCCTGGGCAGCGCGGCATTGGTGCTCAGCATCGCGGCGCCTTTGGCGGCAATTCTGGTTTAGTGGCAACTGGTGGTATTCAGCATTGATCATTGACAGATCCTCTTGCGTGCAGGC
>JAABUK010013193.1_pt1 | contig 10354 bp, 23 predicted proteins | sample 5559141 | NCBI WGS metagenome assembly JAABUK01 (sample SAMN10711869, study PRJNA513367) | rock metagenome | isolation source: Antarctica rocks | place: Antarctica: Victoria Land, Pudding Butte nord | collected 2016-01-03 | reverse complement strand
TACTGACGTTCGACACCTCTTGCCTGCCTCCCATGCCTCTGTCTCCCGCCTCACTCGATCATCTCTCTGTCCGGATGAATTCGATACTATCGATCAACGAGAGAACCCGATCGGACATGGCGTCATGCATCCAATCGGATCGAAAGAGCTTCTACCTGTCGTATTGGGCGAATCCGGTGAATGAGCAAGGGATGCTTTATGCGGAACCGCACGATCAAGCCTCCCGCAGCATGCGATGCTTTCCGAGTCCGGGTGGATCACGAGGATGATGAAGGATTGGAGAGACCGTTGCTAGGGACTGCGGGGGAAGAGGCGATGTATCTCTGGGACCTCGAAGACGAGAGTAGGGTGGAAACGATCAAGGTCGACTTGGAAAGTGAGGGGGATGACCGAATCAAGGTGAGCCCCAATACCTCTGGCTGGAAATCCAAGCAAAACGGAACCCTAGAGTCCCTTCGTAGCAAAGCCCGAGCTATCTCCGAAATGTCAGTCCAGATCGGCAGGCTAAAGTACAACTCACGAGATCAATGAAATGTTGTCGGACAGGGAGGGTAAATACTCATCAATGGACATATGACTGTCGGATTGTGGGGAGGAACGTTTGTCCATGTCCCATTTGACTATCCTGTCGTTCGGGCGTGTAGACCATCCGCCTGCGTTTATGATTTTTCGATCGTATTGCGAGGGCTCGATCTCGCTCTTCCAGCTCGGTGATCGTAAGCACCTGTGGTGACACAATGTGGCGGCTTCGGCGGCAAGCGCTCCGTCCATCCCAAGCACGAATCCCCGATCCTCCACCAAGCCTCGGTATGCATCCCGGTAGCTTCGAGCATGCAGCGTATTTTCAAGGACGAGCCGTCTGAATTCTTTCGTGAATCAATCGGGAAGCCGGATGTAGGTCTTTCGAGGAGATTTGATCGATGAAAGTTGGCTCCACGAGGGCATTGATGCGCTTGGACGTTTCGATATCGCAAATGAAGCTGGTGTTAACGGGGAGTCCGCGAGTGGTGGAAGATGACATTCTGAGGCTAATGTGGTACCGTTTGAGGTCTCGAGGTGGCAAGTGGCTTGGGTGATGATCATGATGCTTGTGTGGTCTCGAGATCAGCGGTGGCAAACTGGTTTGGTAGCTTCCATAGTAGTGTCGCATACGCATGGCTACTTAATCCTTGTCACGACTGAACGGGGCTGGCGAGTATCTTGGAAGAGGAACAGTCCCATTGAACGGTAGCGACGATAGCCGGGAAAGTCAATGAGATTTCGTGGCCGCGAAGAGGAGATACGGGTTGTCTAGGGTAAGGGGGTTTGTCCGTGCGGAACCAATCGGATTCACAACTGACCTGCGAGATCGAGATCTCACCCTGGATCACTGCTCCAAATGGGTACTGACTGGATGAAGGGTATGTTTCGGCTTTACCTTGGCTAGGTACTGATAAATAGATATTGAGGTACCGAATCAGAAGGAAGGAGAATTTGCCACCATTGAGTAGTGATTGTCCCGCAGTCACGAGAATGAGTTTGCATGCAGGGTTATCTAGGGAACAGGGATTGAGGCTAGGTGGGCGCCTCGACGTCTCAGCCGTGGTCAGCAATGATATCGTCTTGGTAGACGCTGGAAAGTCGCAGTTGGGATACCTTGCTCCATTCAACGGGGATCCCAGCATAACAGAGCCTTGCACTGCAGGGTGTGATCATGCGGGAAGATGGTAGAGAGTATCATGAGCGATTCATAGTAGATCAGAGGATACTACACACGAGACAGGTTCATGAGGTCCGGATCATACAAGATGGGAAAGAGCCTGATCAACTCGGTCGCGTTCACAGTGTTCCGTCGGATTGGGTGATTGAGTGCGGGCTCGTTGTTTCATTAGGAACGTGAACTCTGCCGGTGCCTCCCTATCTGTGTGAAGCAGCATACCATGATGGCCTCGCCACGAGCAATAATAGGTCATCAGTAATAGAGCTTGCATTCGAACCCAATGAACTGTCCCTTTTTGCCCTCGTTTCTGGCTTCTCGGTGTCAACGTCCATTGCAGCTCATGCTCCAGTGTCGCACAATCTCCAACCCCTTGAGACGTCGATACCCCACTTATACATACCTACTGTAACTGTCCAGAGCTCTCATGATATCGACCCTGCGAGAAAGATCATTGAATGGGTGGCTGATTATGTCCCTCGATCTTTGATCCTGAGCAGTGCAGTCCGATATGAATCGGAACCGACTTTTCATGCTGTCCGTCAACTGAATAAACTCTCTCCCTCAGCTTGCCTCGTGCTTCCAGTAAGATGACTGTCTGCCATTCATCAATCATACCGTCCGATTCACCGCAACATCTGCTACACCTCATCCCTCGGCAGCATGTTTGACCTCCAAACCTCCGAGATCCGTACTCTGCGCTCGCTGGAGGGTTACACCTTCGTCTTTCACCTCCCTAGCTCTGATCGAGCAAAGCGCGACCAGCTCATTCGAGAAATCACCGTGAGATTCCCATTGCCTCCTGTCAAGCTCGGAGCTTGAGATTTGGAACAGCTTCGAGATGCCGAAGTGGTCAGGAAGGTGCGACACCAGGGTCCGCCACTACTGTGTCATCCGATCAAACGGTACATCTACGTCTACGACGGTCCGGAGCATCCTCCTGCGACCCTAAGGCCATCAATTTGGCGATGTATGCAGCTACCGGCTCTCTACAGGCTGATTGACGAAGCGGACGCGCAATCGGCGTTCTTCCGCGCAATCAGCAAGACGTTAACTTACCGAAAGCGCCGTTCCCTCTTCCCGGCCCCTCTGTCAGACGTCTTCTTACCGAGAGTCAACCCTTTAGCGAGGAGGCCGCAACGGTGGTGTATCAGGCTCAATCGAGAGCTGGGGGGGAATGGTGGTTCCCGGAGAACTATGGCAGGAACAGGAAGAACCCGTGTCGCGATGTACTGCGAATCCATCTGGTTTTTACGTTTACTGATCGATGTCTAGCAGGAGAAAGTCAGACGAGACTCGTACCGACTGGAACGATAAGTCTGTGAGGAGAAGGTGACTTGTCAATCCTGTTTGTGGTTGTGATGTTGTCAGAAGTCTGAACAGAAGACTCAATGAGAAGCGATATGGCTGTTCTATTCACTCGTACTTGATCGTATTGACCAGAGTCCCGATCCCATGCGAGATAAAGCACCGTACCTCGTCTCCATCCTTCAACCACACCTTCGGCGTTTTGCCATTGCCGATGCCGGGAGGGGTGCCGGTTAAGATGACGGTTCCAGCCTTCAACGTCGTCCCCTGACTGACATAAGAAATCACCCTGGGCTCACGGTTAGCTTGATAAGCTAGAATGCGGTAGCAGGACAAACGTACTGTGCAAGAAGGAAGATCATCTTCTGAGCGGTACCGTCCTGCATGAGCTCTCCATTCAGATGAGTTTGGAGGGAAACGACGTGTGGGTCCGGCAAGGATCGAGTGGAGACGAGACATGGCCCGAGGGGGCAGAACTTGTCGAAGCCTATCGCGCGACCCCCAATCAGCTTCATCCTTCCCCCTGTTGATCGCACTCACCTTTGCAGAACCCCCACTGACTGCTCGTCTCCTGATGTTTCCTCGCCGTCAAATCATTCCCACACGTATATCCCAGCACGTGATTCAGCGCGGAAGCTTCATCGACGTCCTTGGCATCGCGACCGATCACGATGGCCAGCTCGACCTCGTAGTCCATTTCGTCGTTCTGGGCGACCTTTGGGACTAGGACGACCTCGTTGGGGTCGGCGAGGGTTGTGGAGGGTTTGAAGAAGAGGGTGGGGACGGGTGGGAGGGGGAAATTCATCTCGGCCTGCCAGCGCAACGAGCATCAGCGAAGTCGCGGCATCACGGAGTGGAAGGGGAAGGCGTACAGCGTGGTCTTTGTAGCTGAGACCGGTGGCTCGGATCGCGCCGCACATCTCCTCGGACAGGGGTGAAAGCAGCTAAACCTGCTCGTCAGTATCATAATCGCCACCCTCTCCTCAGTGGAGCAAATTCACTCACCTTGGAAACCACCTTCACCTCTCCAGTGCGCTTCGCCCCTGCATCCCACGGCACAATGATATCCAACACATGCGCTGAAACAGACTCTCCCGCCGCAGATGCAAGCCCGACATCCTGGTCTGGGTCGATGGGTTCGCCGAAGTAGATTTGGTGATCGGAAGCGAGGAAGCGGATGAGGCGGGACCATGACTGCAGGTGTCGTCAGCCAAGTCAAGAAGAATCCGAGGAAGCGTACCGGGGTTTGGGTGCTGATTGGCATGTTGTTTCGAGATCTTCGAGTTGCAACAAGCACAAGGAAGTGGAGAACGGGAGTCTAAGTAGGTGAGGTGCAGAAGAGGGGAAGGCGATGTAGTAAGCAAGTTCGGCGGGTAGAAGAGGACAAGAGACCGGAGGAGAAAGGGAAGGCTACCGAAGCAAGTCGACGCGAAGGCCGGAAGGATATGATGATGTTAATCTGATGAAAAAGGCAGATATTACAGACGATGATAGGATGAAGGTCCTTCCGGGTTGTCAAACGAGTGTCTCGAGTCGAGGTCGAGGTGCCGGTGATGGGATATGTCGTGCTGAGACTACAGAGAAGGCGCGATCGAGCACAAAGAAAAGGCTGCAGTGTTTCACGAGATACGCAAAACTGCACTGGCGGGACGTACAAGGTGAGAGTCACGGGGTTGTGATGAACAGGATAAGTTTGAGAGACGAAGGAATGGCTAAACGAAATCTCGAGCGATAGGAAGGGAGGCGGCGGTCGCCGGTTCCATCGCTACCGAAAGTGGAAAGGAAGCTCAGATCGTCACTCACTGCTCTCATGATCCCTCCTCATACAACACAAAAACGAAGTGGGCCATACAATAATCTACACAGTGGCCAAAACCCCGGAAATTCCTCATCAGACTTTGGGATTACAGCCAAAATGAGGCGCACTGCTCTGACGCCAGCCCTTTCTCATCCATCACCTCCTCCGGCACGCTCACCGTCTTGAAGAACTCGAGCTCGGGTTTCGGCATGCTTGGGATTGGTGTATGAGTATTTTCATCATTCCGTCTTTGAGGAAATGCGAGGCAACTGTCACCGTCGGACGCTGAACTTCGGACCCACACCCTCAAGCCACATTTCCGCATGTTTCCGGAGTCGACGACGCGACACGCTCTCAAATCACCGCGTGCCTGCTTCCGACACGGGACTTTTGAGCGTCCGTCTAACACGATATAATCCTCGACAGGGGCGGCTTTGCCTCCCTGCCATTCTCGACTTCCTCTCAATCATCATGTCACCAATTCAGCGCGTCACTCGGGCGCAGAACCACCTGGAGGACTCCTCGCCGTATGGATATAGACCCTCTCAGGCGCCAGGTGTCGCCTACCTCGTATTGTTTTCGCTTGCCGCGATACTCCATATCGGTTTGGGGTTTAGGTACAAGTATTGGATCGTCTTTGTCACGCTCATCCCTGGTGGTCTCCGTGAGTGTCGTTCATCTCTCCGTGGACGGACGATTGGAATGGTCCATGCTGACCATGGAGACATAGTCGAGATCATCGGCTGGGCTGGACGGCTTTGGTCTAGTAAGAATGACCTGAATTTGAACCCGTTCTTGATACAGATCTGCTGGTGAGCTTTCCGACGTCTGTTCTCTACCAGTCCCGTAATCGGTGCATCTTCCTGCTGCGTCCACCTCTTGTTTCCTCTCTCCTTCTCTCAATTGTTCAACCCCTTTGGCCTGGCCTCGCTGACGCTCGGTCGCAGCCTCATTCTCGGCCCCGCCTTCTTCTCCGCCTGGGCCTACACCGTCCTCGGCTACTGCATCACGCGACTCGGCTCCGCCTACTCGCTTGTCAAACCGAAAATGTACCTTGCGATCTTCGTCACGGCCGATGTCATCTCGCTCGTCCTCCAGGCGATCGGTGGGGGAAAGGCGGCGGTGGCGGCTGAGGGTGGGACGGATACCAAGCCAGCGACGAGGATCAGTGGGTCATCTTCATTCTTTCGTCAGAGAGCCTCCGTGGAAATCGTTTCTATCCGGCTCGGCTGACGCCTCGCCAGTGCTCGCCGGTATCCTCTTCCAACTCGGCACAATGACAATTTTCACCGTCCTCGCCCTCGATTTTATTCTCCGCGTCATTGCACACCGGCCTTACGCGCACCGCCATAGTCGGACTATAGCACCTACGGACCCACCAGCCACTCTCCCTTCCTCCGAGACCGAGCAGGAGGGCGAGGGGGCCAAAGAGAAAGACACTTTCACTCCGACAGAGGCTTACCAAACGACCCCAACGAACTTGCGTCACGCTCAACTCCTGCTCGCCGGCATCGCATTCGCCAGCACGATGATTTACGTCCGTGGCGTCTACCGATCTATCGAGCTCGCCCAGGGCTGGTCCGGGTACCTGATCACGCATGAGAACTACTTCACGTACCTGGATGGGTTGCCGATGGCACTTTGCTTCTCTGCGTTCGCAGCGCTGCATCCCGGGTGGTTGTTGCCGAGGAGAGAAGGGTGGAAGAATGCGTAAGGGACGGGATGTGGGGAAATCATAGTGGTCTCGCGCTATATCGTATTAAGCCATTCCCATGATTATCTTCATTCAAATATCTAGATCGGCAGCATCGTTCCCAGCGCCCCATTTAGGTGCCGGACAGTCATGCCAGAGGTAATCTACCTTATCCTTCAGTATCGGGACCTCGCCGTCATGATTGTCGATCCTCTACCGCCACAAACATCGGCCACGGAAGCAGAATTCCCATCGGACGCCGCTTGCCGGTTCCTTTCGATTTCATGGAAATCTTCTCCCTCGTATGCTGCTAGGGCGATCCGCTAAAGATGTCCGACGAAGATGACGCCGCTCTACGGAATAGCCTATCCTACATTATCACTGGGACCGAATCGCCCGTCGCGTCTTCGTCCGCCGCAATGTCATCCATGATAGATGTCGATCTTACACCTTTTCCTTCCCCTCAATTGTCTGCGAGATCACTCGCTGGATTATCACGTGAGCTCTCCTTCGGCCTCTCTGGATCTTTCCTGGTAGTCGCTGATGGTGGAATAGTCTCGAGCGATGGCGAGCTTGAGCCTGAGGTGGATGAGGATAAGATCGTGACGGACGAAGATCGGGCAGAGGCGCTGGTCGTCAAGGGCAAGGCGAACAAAGCTTTTGCAGGTAATTCTTTTCCTTGTCTCTGTGTCGGATGCGTGGAGCGTTGGCTGACGCGGTGCTGCGACGTAGACAAAGAGTTCAATCTGTCAATAACCCTGTATACCGAAGCCATCTCCCTGAACCCAAAGGACGCGACGTTTTGGAATAATCGGGCGATTTCGAAAGGGAAGATGGAGGAGCATGGAGGAGCAATATCGGATGCGAGTGAGTGTTGAATCATCCTCGTCTTGTCCCGCTGGCTTCCGCAGGATGTCCCGGCGTCAGGATCAACAGCTCTCGTGATTCTCGCTGACGGAAATACTGCTGTGTAGCCAAAGCAATCGAACTCAACCCCAGCTACGCGAAAGCATACTATCGTCGAGGTCTATGTCAACTCGCCATCCTCCGCCCCACCGACGCCGTTCCGGATTTCCAGAAGGCGCTACATATTGAGCCGGGAAACAAATCCATCCGGGAGCAGCTGCAGATGACGGTCAAGCTTATCCGGCGAATCGAGTTTGAGAAGGTCTGTTTGCTACCATCCACATACCTCGCTGCTTCCCTAGAGCTTACGGAAGCTTGCAGGCCATCTCGGTTGGCGAGACAGAGACCGCATCGTTCAAGTGTTACAACCTCATCGCCACGGGTGGATGCGCGCTAGACCTCGCCGGCCAACCAGACGACATGCCCCTTCCCACTATCCCCGACGATCCAAATGCACGATATAAGCCGACTAAGGACTTCGTGGAAGGGATGATCCGGAGTTTCAAGAATGGCGGGAAGGTGCCGAAGAGGGTGGCGTGGGAGATCGTGCTTGGATGTAAGGAGGTGGTCGAGAAGGAACGGACTTTGGTGGAGGTCACTGTGCCGGAGGGAGTGACTTGTGATGTCGTGGGAGATAGTGAGTCACAGGACATCTCCTTGTCCTTGGTTTGTGGCTGACGGAAGGCAGCACACGGAGTGAGTAAGGGCAGGTGATAGACGGGTTCGCTGACCGGAACAGCAATTTTTCGATGTCGTCAATTTGCTGTCAACGATCGCCGCACCCTCAGAAACACATATGATCATCTTCAATGGTTAGTATTCCTCCATCTGAGGCCTGCTGCTGACCCATCGCAGGAGATCTGGTAGACCGGGGTAACTGGGGCGTCGAGGTCGCCCTCACGGTATTTGCATACAAATGGCTATATCCCGATAGATTATACATCACCCGCGGTAATCACGAAACGAACGGCAAGTCGCGCTCTGACTATCCATTACAAGACGAGGGCTGACAGAGCTTTTCAGACATGAACAAAGTCTACGGCTTCGAGGGCGAGGTAAAGGCGAAGTTCGGAGAGATGACCTATAAGCTGTTCGCCGATGTCTTCACCACAAGTCAATCATTCCCAACGCTGAGACAGTGGATCTCCGCTGATCGCCGATGCAGTACCATTATCCATCCTCCTCACTTCCGGCTTACCACCTTCAAATCCCAAATCTGAGGGATCACGACCTGCGATCCTGGACTCGAACGGACGGAAACGGTTCTTCGTCGTCCATGGTGGGTGGTTTCAAGCTAACTTTTCTCACATCAATTCATGGTTAGGTGGTCCACCCGTGAGCAAAGACGGCGTGACCCTAGAACAGATCGCCAAGATCGACAGATTCGGCCGCCAGCCAGGGCAAGAGGGAGCCATGATGGAGGTACGTCCCTTGCTCGTCGGTCTGAACATCTGACTGACGAGTCTCAGCTCCTCTGGACAGATCCGCAAGAACAGACTGGTCGAGGGCCGTCCAAGCGCGGCGTCGGGCTAGGTTTCGGTCCCGACGTGACGAAGCGATGGTGCGAGCTCAACAAAGTGACCGCTGTCATCCGATCGCACGAGGTCCGGGCGGACGGCTATGCGGTAGAGCATGACGGACTGTGTATCACCGTGTTCAGCTGTCCGAACTATTGCGATAATGTGGGGAATAAAGGTATCTCTTCCAGCCGGCGAAGGAACAAAGCTGATAGAGTGTCGCAGCTGCGTATCTACGGATGCAAGCCGACGGAACGCTATCGTATCACCAATTCGACGCTGTGCCACATCCCGATATCAAACCGATGGCATACAGCTCTGGCTTTGGGGGATTTGGGTTTTGAGGAAGGTCAGATGATCATGAGAGGCTCGTGGGTCTAATCACTTCGGCTTTGGGCCAGGATCTAGAGCGGATAGGGTATCCTAAGGGATCGTACGTTCCATCATTGCATCTGACCACAATATGCATCCCATCGACATGGATCACTCCCCAAGGTTCGTCTCGCGAGCTGCGTCACTCGCGCGCCGGTGCATCGGTCGCGATTCCCATTGAGAACTCATGGCTCCACGATCGGCGCGCTGAGGAGATACATGATCCTCCAAGTCCAAAACCTTCCCCACCATCCGCCAACCTTTCTCCCGGTGATGTGATAAAAGCTCCGCTCGAGGACACAAGCCACGCCAGATCCCGTGAAGAGGATGAGCCATGGTGTGAGGACGGGAGTGTGTGTGAAGGGGTAGGAGAGGAGGGCGTGGTAGATTGCGGAGATGGTGAAGATGAGGGCGATCAAGATCGCTCGTGGGAGGAAGGCGAAGGGGGTTGCGAAGAGGAGGAAGAAGTCCTGGGAAGGGTCAGTCGGGTCACGGCGGAGGTAAAGGTAGACCGGCGGAACGAGGAGGGTATCCGTGCGGCGTCGTCGGCTTTGAGATAAAGGTAAAGGGAGCAGAAGGCGTGGGACGCGAAGTGAGGAAAAGAAACAGAACAATGGAGGATAGGATGGGAAGATGAAGACCCCGACCCACCCGCAAACCCTGATGATACCTCCTCCCCCAAAGCTCATTCACGCTCGAGCTCACCCACGGCCTATCCATGATATCCGGCCACTCCTCCCTCATCCAAACCCCGCTTCCAATGCCGAACCCCGCCCCAACGTGATGAAACATCGCCAGACCATTGTAGAAGCCCGATCCGTAGATTAACGCTCGGTACACCTTCACCGCTGGCATCCAGGTGAGGAAGAAGAGGGGGACGATGGATACCCCAAGGGCGGCGGCGTGGATGAATACGAGACGGAAGTGGGAGATTGCGGTGTGGGTGGACGAGAGGGAAAGTGGGGGGTACGGGGAGATGTTGATGTGTCGGAATTCGTTGAGGAGGAGGTCGAGGGCGCGGTAGGAGGAGTGGCTCCGGAGGCGGGGGTATGGGGGTGGGTGAG